>ERZ1023288.21-NODE-21-length-78409-cov-567.174656_pt1 | contig 78409 bp, 73 predicted proteins | sample MGYA00380468_ERZ1023288 | MGnify/ENA primary metagenome ERZ1023288 (study PRJEB33173, sample SAMEA4830366) | metagenome | study: EMG produced TPA metagenomics assembly of the PRJEB25223 data set... | reverse complement strand
TTGGTTGGTTGGTTGGTTGGTTGGTTGGTTGGTTGGTTGGTTGGTTGGTTGGTTGAGCTGCATAAGCAACACCTGCCGTTAGCCCAAGCATAACGGAATAGGCAAGCACGTTTAATCTAAAATTGGTCATATTTAATCCTATAAAAAAATAATAATAATTCTCAAATATATTATACGAGGAAGCATTTTCTCACAACAATAAAGATTGATTTTTGATAAAAATCAAGAAATAAAAACTATTCTTATTATTTTCTGTATTTAAACTTGCTTGTTTCCTATAATGCGAGCCATTGATTGTTGATATTAGTAGTTGTAGGCTGGGCTTTAGCCCACCATCAAACAATTGTGATATTTTGGTGGGCTTTAGTCGTTGTAGGGTGGGCTTCAGCCCACCAACAAACAATCGTGATATTTTGGTGGGCTGAAGCCCACCCTACATTAAGTACGCATCATTCTATGCGTGCTTCTTTTTATTTTAGGAGCAATCATTATGATGATAGATAAACGCCTAATTAACACGGTGGCTGACAGCAAAAAATGGATTGGTGTCACGGTGTTGTGGAATTGGGTGGCGTTAGTAGTTGTAGGGTGGGCTTTAGCCCACCAACAAACAATCGTAAGATATTTTGGTGGGCTGAAGCCCACCCTACATTAAGTACGCATAATTCTATGCGTACTTCTTTTTATTTTAGGAGTAATCATTATGATGATAGATAAACGCCTAATTAACACGGTGGCTGACAGCAAAAAATGGATTGGTGTCACAGTGTTGTGGAATTGGGTGGCTTCAGTAGTTGTAGGGTGGGCTTTAGCCCACCATCAAACAATCGTGAGATATTTTGGTGGGCTGAAGCCCACCCTACATTAAGTACGCATAATTCTTTCTATGCGTACTTCTTTTTATTTTAGGAGTAATCATTATGATGATAGATAAACGCCTAATTAACACGGTGGCTGACAGCAAAAAATGGATTGGCGTCACGGTGTTGTGGAATTGGGTGGCGTTAGTTGGCGGGATTATTAGTGCCGTCGTGTTTTCTTATATTTTACAGGCGGCTTATTTTCACGAATTGAGCCTGTTAAGTGCGGTCATTTTGGGCATCGTTTTGATTGCAGCATTGGCATTGCGTGCTTTTGCAGGGAAAAAATCGGTGCAGGCGTCTTATTTTGCCAGCACAAAAGTGAAGCATGAATTGCGTAGCCTTATCTATCGTAAATTGGCTTCTATGCCGCTTAACCAAGTGAACCAGCAATCCACTTCAAGCATTATTCAAGTGGCATCAGAAGGTGTAGAACAGCTTGAAATCTACTTTGGGCGTTATTTGCCGCAGCTTTTTTATAGTTTGCTTGCACCGCTTACCCTCTTTGTTTTCTTGATTTTTTTCAGTTTTAAAACTGCCGTGATTTTGTTGATTTGTGTGCCGCTTATCCCTATGTCGATTATTGCGGTGAATAAAATTGCGAAAAAACTTTTGGCAAAATATTGGTCGATTTATGTGGGATTAGGCAGCAGCTTTTTAGATAACTTACAGGGTTTAATTACGCTAAAAATCTATCAAGACGATACTTATAAAGCGAAAGCGATGGATAAAGAAGCAGAGCATTTCCGCAAAATTACCATGAAAGTGCTTACTATGCAGCTTAACTCGGTTTCTCTTATGGATTTACTCGCTTATGGCGGCGCGGCAATTGGGATTTTAACTGCATTATTGCAATTCCAAGATGCACAACTCAGCGTGTTAGGCGTGATTTTATTTATTCTACTTTCTTCTGAGTTCTTTATTCCGCTTCGTTTGCTTGGTTCATTCTTCCATGTAGCGATGAATGGTAAAGCGGCTTCAGATAAGATCTTCACGTTACTTGATACGCCAGTGGAAACCCAACAAAGTGCGGTGGATTTTGAAGCCAAAAATAACCTTCAAGTGGAAATTAAAGATCTGCATTTTTCTTATAGTGAAGAAAAACCAGCAATTACAGGTTTAGATTTGAGTATCTTACCAAACCAACTTTCTGTATTTGTGGGTAAAAGTGGTTGCGGTAAATCAACCTTGGTTTCGTTGTTGATGGGCTTTAATAAAGCGCAACAAGGTGAGATTTTATTTAATGGACAAAACGCCCTCAATATTGACCGCACTTCTTTCTATCAAAAAGTATCGTTAGTAAGCCATAGCAGTTATGTGTTTAAAGGCTCACTGCGTGAAAATATGACGATGGCGAAAATTGATGCTACAGACGAGCAAATTTATGCGTGTTTAGAACAAGTCAATCTTGCCCATTTTGTATGCGAAAATGGCGGATTAGATATGCAACTATTAAGCCGAGGTGCGAATTTATCGGGCGGTCAGATTCAGCGTTTAGCCTTAGCACGTGCTTTATTACACAATGCCGAGCTTTATATTTTTGATGAAGCGACCAGTAATATTGATGTGGAAAGCGAAGAAATTATTTTGCAGTTCATTCAACAATTTAAACAACAAAAAACCATTGTGATGATTTCTCACCGCTTGGCAAATGCGGTAAATGCGGATTGTATTAACGTGCTTGACCAAGGCAAATTGATTGAGCAAGGCACACACGAAACCTTAATGGCAAAACAAGGTGCGTATGCTGAAATGTTCCAACAACAAAAAGATTTAGAACAAATTAGAGAGGTGGCAAATGCGTAAAAATGGTTTTGTTGTAATGGGGCATTTGTTGAAATTAGTGACTCCACTTGCGCACATTATGGCGTTTACCATTACTATGGGAACGCTCGGTTTCCTGGCTGCCATCTTTATTATGGTGCTGGGTGCGATGGGGTTAGTGAATCTCTTAAACTTTGACACTCATTTAAGTTTTTCTGGAATTTTGACCGCACTTATCGTATTGGCGGTGGCTCGTGGTGTATTGCGTTATTTAGAGCAAATGTCTGGGCATTATATCGCCTTTAAATTATTGGCATTATTGCGTGACAAAGTGTTTTCTTCTTTGCGTCGCCTAGCTTTTGTGAAGTTGCAAGATAAACAAGCAGGGCAATTAGTGTCATTAGTCACCAATGATATTGAGTTACTCGAAGTTTTTTATGCGCATACCATCGCACCAATTATGATCGCATTCTTTACCTCTGCGATTTTATTGTTGGTCTTTGCCCAGCTTTCAAGCTGGTTTGTACTTGTGGCATTGGCTGCTTATTTAACAGTGGGCGTGATTTTACCGATTATCACCACTAAATTGGCACGTGAAGATGGCAGACGCTATCGTGAATTAGTGGGCGAAATGAATGATTTCTTCCTCGACAGCGTGCGTGGTATGAAAGAAATTCAGCTTTTTGGTTATGCGAAACAACGGTTAGATGAAATTCAACAACGCAGCCAAAAAATCGATACGGCTTTTGAGCGAATTAAAGACCAAGAAGCGAAAGTTCGTGTTTATACTGAAGTGGCGGTATCGGCTTTTAACATCATTATGCTGTTTACTGGCTTAATTTTATTTAGCTTAGATAAAATTGATTTCGCTGCCTTTTTAGTTGGCGTGATTTTATTGATGTCGAGCTATGGGCCAGTTATTGCGTTAAGTAACCTTTCAAGCAACTTGTTACAAACTTTGGCTTCTGGCGAACGAGTATTAAGTTTATTAGCGGAAGAGCCAGAATTAAAAGACGTAGAAAGTGCGGTGGATTTAAAAGAGGTTTCTCGCATTGATGTAGAGAACCTAAACTTCGCTTACGGCGAAGAACAAATTTTATCGGATGTCAGCTTATCTGTGAAAAAAGGCGAAATTTTAGGTATTCACGGCAGAAGCGGAAGCGGTAAAAGTACCTTGTTGAAATTACTGATGCGTTTTTACGATCCTAAATCAGGCAGCATTAAAATTAACGGCGAAACCTTACCGAATATCAACACCCGTAGTTTGCGTGACAATATGGCGTACATTACTCAGCAAACCTATATTTTCAACGAAACCATCGAGGAAAATATTCGCCTTGCGCGCCGTGATGCAACCTTAGAAGAAATTATGGAAGCGGCGAAGAAAGCCTCAATTCACGATTTTATTTTGAGTTTGCCACAAGGTTATCAAACAAAAATGACCGAATTGGGTGGCAATCTTTCTGACGGAGAAAAACAACGTATCGGTATTGCCCGAGCATTTTTACATAATGCACCGATTATTTTACTTGATGAACCAACTAGCAATTTGGATAGCTTAAACGAAGCAATGATCTTGAAATCATTACTCAATGTTAAAGCGGAAAAATTGATTATTCTTGTCAGCCATCGCCAATCCACTATGGCAATTTGTGATCAGGTGATTGGCATAGAAAACGGCAGAATGTCCTAAATTAATATAAGAAAAAATCGCACTGTTAAAGGTGCGATTTTTTGTTAGAGAGAAAAAGTGCGGTGCAAATTTCCTTTAGATTTTATAGTTCAGGTTCATTTAATACGTTAAGTAACGCTAAACGCTTGCGATAAGTTTTCAGCACGCAATCAATATGTGGTTGCGGCATAAAGGATTGTGAATAAATCTGCTCCACCTTTTCCTTTTCTTGTGTAATTTCAGGAATTAATTTTTGAATAATCACATTTTTATTTAATCCAATATTTTCCCCAAACTCGACAAAATCATCGCCGATATATTCAGCGTATTGAGTATTAAATCCTTTGGCGAGTGTGGCATTACCCTCTTCTCTCGCTAACAATGGCAAAGCAAGTAGTGTTGAATTAAATATTTCAGGATAGGGCGATACCGACACAAAGTCATAAATTGGAGCAAGTTTTGGATGACTGTTTTTGGGATAAATAAATGAAAAATTGCGTAAGTGAAGATCATTATTTCCTAATAAATAAGCGTAAATAATTCGGCGGAAAATCTCTTGTTGCTGAGCTAAATGATTTTCAGTGTGTTGTAAAATAAACTTAGCAATTTGTTCATAACTCACATATTGCTCATTATCAGCACCTATTTTTCCATACTTGTCTCGAATATTCATTGCACCATCAAGTTGTTCTTGATGAATCGCTGTTTGCTGTTCATCACGATCAAAACGCTTTATAACAAAAGCAAATTCCTTATGATTTTGTTCGCCAGCAAAAGGAACTAAACCATTTTCTGGCACGTCAAATTCTAATTCTTTCATAATGCGCATGGTGGCATGTTCATTTTCAGCTAAAAAAGGATACTCTTCTGGAGAGGGCTTTAAAATATAGTTTCCCTGTTGATTTACGCTGTCAAAGTGCTCATCTTCGATAATAAGCTGTAATTTTGGTTGAAAACCCGAAATGCTCATTCCTTGCTGTTTTTGGGGTTTCACTGTAATAAATTCTTGGCGAGAAAAAGGTAATTCAGGATTAAAATGTTTATTGCCTGTAAGGTAATGCAAACCTTCAGCACTGTAACCTGAAAGTGCTTCATTTTTCTTCAATGGCTTTAATAAAATACGACAAAAATTCATTGTTTTTCCTCCTGAATTTGCACTGCACCTAACATATTTTCACCATTATTAAGTAAAAAGCGAAACATATCACCTTCATCAATTCGTTGATGAAATGCATATTTGTGTTTTAGCCAGCCTTCTGGGACGAGCGATGCAAAATAAGGGAATAAGGTGTCAGAATGAAAAGGACTTTGCTCAATAGGAAAGCTGAGAGAGAGCGGTATTCCTTGATAATCGGGATTGTAAGCAAAATGAAAACCACGATGATCTTCTCTAAGTAAGCCAATAAATTCACCGTAGAGAAATACTTTTCCCGAGCGGACTAAATCGCGCATAGTGAAACCCCTAATGTTTGAGCAACAAGAAACACGGTTGTAAATCTCACTTGGCTTGGATCTTGAAATAATCGGTTCAAGGTAGAAATAGACACGCCAGTTTGCAGTTCTAGCATACTAAGCTCAATACCAAGTGATTTACGCTTATCATTGAGCATTTTTCCAAATGCTTTGAGATCGGTAATTTTCCCTGCGTAAAGTTGTTGTCTTTGCGCTTGTTCATAGGTAATGACTGATTTCTGAAGCTTTTTTAATTCATCAATTTGATTTTCTAATTGTGCACTAAGATTATTCATATTTGATACTTTTTCTTTTAATAAAATATTTTTATATCATATATGGTTTTTTGCTTTTTTGAATATCTTTTTTGATTTTTTTTAGGGAAAAATTTGAGGAATTATTCAAAAATGATACTTAAAATCTGCTCTGTCCATTTGTAATTTGTCCCATTTTTTGGAGAGCAGATTAAATTAATTGAAATGTTGTTTGCTTGAGCTAAATATTCAAAATTTTATAAAGGTCATCCAAATAATGAATGGATTGAATTTTACGAATTGTGCGGGATTTTCCTCGAATTAAAATGGTTTCAGTACTGGCTAAATTGCCTTTGCGGGAGATACCTTTAAGCAAATCGCCACTGGTAATGCCTGTTGCAGTAAATACAAGATTGTCATCACGCACGAGATCTTCAAGTTTTAACACTTCATTCACTTTTATGCCCAGTGCTGCACAGCGTTGAATCTCATTAGCTGCAATTTTTTTATTTTCTTCGGTGTCGCCTTTTACTTCATTGCGTGGGATTAAACGAGCTTGCATATCGCCACCTAATGCTCGAATGGCTGCAGCAGCTGCCACGCCTTCTGGCGCACCACCAATTCCATAAAGAAGATCGACTTCAGCATCAGGTAAGCAGCAAAGCACAGAACCTGCCACATCGCCATCAGGAATTGCCAATACTTTCGCGCCCAAGTTATGTATTTGTTTAATTACGGCATCGTGACGTGGTTTTGCTAATACCATTACGGTAAGGTCAGAAAGGGATTTTCCTAGCTTAGATGCGATGCGGCGAAGATTTTGTTCCAGTGGTAAATTTAAATCAATGATGCCTTTTACATTTGAACCCACCACTAATTTTTCCATATACATATCAGGTGCTTTTAAAAAGGTATTTTTGCCACCTGCAGCCAAGACAGAAATAGCATTAGATTGCCCCATTGCGGTCATACGTGTACCATCAATAGGATCTACTGCGATAGAAACTAATTCCCCTAAGCCAGAACCGACTTTTTCGCCAACATAAAGCATTGGGGCTTCATCAATTTCGCCCTCTCCTATAACGATTTCAGCGTCCATATGAATCAAATTCAGCATATAACGCATTGCTTTTACCGCTGCATCGTCTGCCGCATTTTTATCTCCTCGACCAAGCCACGTGTAAGCTGCTAGAGCGGCGGCTTCTGTTACTCGTGAAAATTCGATGGCTAATGCTCGATTCATTATTATTCTCCTTCTGCTTATTTTTCAAGATTATGGCAAAAATAACATCATTCTATCACTGAGTAATCGTTTGCATAATAAATTTTTATTCAATGCTTTAAAAAGGTAAATTTACTGGGTAAAATACCCCTAAACTTACCCATATTTAAAAGGAAATCATTATGTCTTTAGAAATTTTAGACCAGCTTGAAGAAAAAATTAAACAAGCGGTAGAAACTATCCAATTACTTCAATTAGAAGTTGAAGAATTAAAAGAGAAAAACGCAGAATCTCAAAGAAATATTGAAAACTTACAAACTGAAAATGAACAGCTGAAAAACGAACATCGTAACTGGCAAGAGCATATTCGTTCATTACTTGGTAAGTTTGATAACGTTTAATCGTAGTAAAAGGCTTAGATTTTCTAAGCCTTTTTATTTTAATCATTTCAATAATTTTCTTTTCTCTTTGAGAAGAAAATAAATATAGGATAATAAAATGCACATTTGTATTCTTTCAGGCAGCACTTTAGGTGGGGCGGAATATGTTGCCGAGCATTTAAACGATGTTTTAGAAACTCAAGGTTTTTCCACCGCACTTTTTCACGGACCAAATTTATCTGACATTGAAAACGAGAAAATTTGGCTGATTGTCACTTCAACGCACGGTGCAGGCGAATTACCAGACAATTTAAAACCTCTATTTGATGAATTAGTTGATAGCCAAAAGGATTTTTCAGATGTTCGTTTTGGGGTCGTTGGATTAGGTAATTCTGATTATGATACTTTCTGCTATGCTGCGGACAAGGTGGAGCAAACACTTCAAGCAAAAAGTGCGGTCAAAATTTGTGAGACTTTAAAAATTGACGTGTTAAACGTGGATGATCAAGAAAGTTATGCTGAAGAATGGTTACCGAGTTTTATTGAGGGATTGAAATGATTGCCCTAATTCAGCGTGTATCTCAAGCAAAAGTGGATGTAAATGGCGAAACAATAGGGCAAATTGGAAAGGGGTTATTGGTTTTACTTGGTGTAGAAAAAGAAGATAACCAAGAAAAAGCGGATAAACTTGCTGAAAAAGTGCTTAATTATCGAATTTTCAGTGATGACAATGACAAAATGAATTTAAATGTTCAACAAGCACTGGGGGAATTACTTATCGTTTCGCAATTTACATTAGCGGCGGATACACAAAAAGGTCTACGCCCGAGTTTTTCAAAAGGTGCGTCCCCAACATTGGCTAATGAATTATATGAATATTTTATCCAAAAGTGCGGTGAGAAATTACCTGTTTCAACAGGGCAATTTGCAGCGGATATGCAAGTGAGCTTAACAAATGATGGGCCTGTGACGTTTTGGTTAAATGTATAACAAGAAAATCGAATTTGGCAATAAGCTCGCTGTTTTACATTTGTTTATTAAATGGTTTAGTTAATGGAATATTCTTATTAAAACGTATAAATTCCATCAGTTAATAATGAACCATATATTACCTAACAACAAGGTTGGTAAGCAAAAAGCGGACTGAAGCCCTCCATTGCTCCCTCACCTATAAATGGGCGTTTCCTTTCACCAATGACCACTTAATAATAACGAGCAATCGCTTATTATTTCACTAGTAAAAATGCGATGAAATTCTTTTAAAATTTCACCGCACTTTTAAGGATAGGCAATTATTGTCGGATTAAAAGAGCAACAGCTTCACAAGCAATGCCTTCTTGTCTTCCTGTAAAGCCTAATTTTTCGGTAGTCGTTGCTTTTACATTAACTTGCTCAATATCGCATTGGAGATCTTCTGCTATTTTGGCACGCATTGCATCAATATGTGGACGCATTTTAGGTGCTTGAGCGATGATGGTAACATCAACATTACCTATTTTATATCCTATTTCTTGTACTTGACGAAACGCTTCACGCAGTAAACCTCGACTATCCGCATTTTTATATTGCATATCGGTATCGGGGAAAAGTTTTCCAATATCGCCTAAAGCTGCAGCTCCTAAGATTGCATCAGTTAATGCGTGTAATGCCACATCGCCATCTGAGTGCGCAATAAAGCCCGTATGATAAGGCACTTCTACACCACCAATAATTAATGGACGATCTTCGCCAAAAGCGTGAACATCAAAGCCGTGTCCAATTCTGATCATAATTTATTCCTTGTTAAATAAAATTCTGCTAATGCTAAATCTTCTGGACGAGTGACTTTTAAATTATCGCTACGTCCAGCCACTAAGTGCGGTCGAAATCCTACCAGTTCCATTGCTGATGCTTCATCTGTTATATTCGCACCTTGTTGAATTCCTGTGGAAAGCGCATCTCTTAATATATCTACTGGGAAAAACTGCGGTGTCATTGCTTGCCAAAGCTGGCTACGATCTTCTGTTTTCACAATACATTGCTGATTATCCGCCCGTTTAATCGTATCTGTTGCTGGGATTGCCAAAATTGCACCTTGTTCATCTTCAATAGCTAACAATTTATCAATATCAGCATGTTGTAAACAAGGGCGAGCAGCATCGTGAACAAGCACCCACGCATTTTTTTCCGCAATTGCATTTAAACCATTTAAGACAGATTCAGCTCGCGTTGTGCCACCTTCTACTAGCTGAATTTTAGGATCGAGCGATAGTGTAGAAATATAAGGATCATCTTTGCTTACAGCCAAAATAATTTTAGATACGGCAGGATAAGAAAGCATCACATCGAGTGTATGTTCAAGCAGTGTTTTGCCAAGCAGCGTTAAATATTGTTTAGGTTTATCCGCTTGCATCCGTGAACCAACACCAGCCGCAGGCAAGACCGCAATAATTGAACGAGCCATTATTTACTCTCTTTTACAATATGATAGAACACTTCATTTTCTTTCACTAAGCCATGTTGCATTCGTGCGCGTTCTTCGATCGCTTCAAAACCTTTTGTTAATCCTTGAATTTCTGCATTAATACGCTGATTACGTTGAGATAGCTTTTCATTTTCTGCTTGATTTTCCTTAATTTTCTCAGCATTTTGACGATAATCTAAAAAGCCGTTACTGCCAAACCAAAAATCATATTGAAACAATACTAATACTGAAAGGAGGATTAAAATAAGAAGTCGCATACGGATATTTGTTGTGAGTAAAATTTTAACCAGTTTACCGTGAAAAATTAGGAAAAACGATAAAATGAAAGAAAGTGCGGTTAAAAATTCTTTTATTTTAACCGCACTTTTTTGTATAAAAATTATTTTCTAGAGAGAGGTGGCACAAAGGTTAAACCTAAATCCCAAGGTTGCTCAATCCAAGTATTTTGTGGAATATCAATCACATAGTCATCTACTAATTCTGCACCTGCAGGTTTTGCAAATACAGTGACAAATTTTGCATTAGGGTACATTTGACGAATCGCACGCGCTGTATTACCCGTATCAACTAAATCATCTACTACGATAAACCCTTCGCCGCCATTTGGCACTTGGGCTGCATGCAGAACTTGTAGTTCTCCCTGATTGTTATGATCGTGATAGCTTGCGATACAAACGGTTTCAATATGGCGAAGACCTAATTCTCTAGCCAACACAGCCGCTGGAAACAAACCACCGCGACTCACCGCAATAATACCTTTCCATTGGGAAGCTGGAAGTAAACGTTCTGATAATTTGCGGGCATGCATTTGAAACATATCCCAAGTTACCACATATTTTTCGCTCATAATTGCACCTTAGTTTAAATTTATCGAGAAATAAAAAATTGCGTAAGGATAACCCGAAATGGCGTTTTATGCTATTATTTCGTAAATTTTTTCAGTAAAAAGGAGCAACTATGTCTGAAATTACAACACTTCAACCCTCATTGTTATGGAAATGGTTTGATCAAATTTGTGCAATCCCTCATCCTTCTCATTATGAAGATGCGTTAGCTAACTTTATTGTAAATTGGGCGAAAGAAAAGCATTTTTTTGTGGAACGCGATGAAGTAGGCAATGTTCTCATTCGTAAACCTGCGACGAAAGGAATGGAAAATCACACACCTGTTGTGCTACAAGCGCACTTAGATATGGTGCCACAGGCTAATGAAGGCAACCCACATGATTTTACCAAAGATCCTATTCAACCTTATATTGACGGGGAATGGGTGAAAGCGCGAGGTACAACATTAGGATCTGACAATGGTATCGGTTTAGCCTCTACTTTAGCGGTGTTAGAAAGCAATGATTTAGCGCATCCACCTCTTGAAGTGCTTTTAACAATGACAGAAGAAACGGGGATGGATGGTGCGAAAGACCTGCGTCATAACTGGTTACAATCTGAAATTTTAATCAATACAGATACCGAAGAAATTGGCGAAATTTACATTGGTTGTGCGGGTGGCATTAACGCAAATTTTGAAATTCCTGTTCAATATGAAACCAATAGCTTTGAGCACAGTGTACAAATTACACTTAAAGGTTTACGTGGCGGCCATTCTGGTGTTGATATTCATACAGGACGTGCAAATGCAATTAAAGTGTTAGCGCGAGTATTAGCAAAACTCTCTCAAAATCAACCGCACTTTACTCTCTCTGAAATTCGTGGTGGCTCAATTCGTAATGCTATTCCACGAGAAGCAGCGGCTGTGTTAGCCTTTAATGGTGATGTAAAAGCCATAGAAAGTGCGGTAGAAAATCTCGCAGTTGTGCTTAAAGAAGAATTAGCCATTGCCGAACCTAATCTCACACTTTTTGTAGAATTTGTAGAAAAATCTGCAACAGTATTCACAGCACAAAGTACTCAAACGGTAATTAATGCACTCAACGTATTGCCAAATGGCGTAATCCGCAATAGTGATGTAGTTAAAAATGTTGTAGAAAGCTCATTAAGCGTTGGCGTATTGAAAACAGAAGGTAATGTTGTAAAAAGCACCATTTTAGTTCGTTCATTAATTGAAAGCGGTAAATATTACGTAACTGAAATGCTTAGCTCACTTGCAATCTTAGCAAATGCAAAAGTTGAGTTTTCTGCACCTTACCCAGGCTGGCAACCTGTAAATGACTCAACTATCTTAGACGTTACTCGTAAACATTATGCTGAAGTGCTAGGCGAGGAGCCTGTAGTGAAAGTCATTCACGCAGGATTAGAATGTGGTCTTTTAAAAGAACATTATCCACACATTGAAATGATTTCTATCGGGCCAACAATCCGAAATGCTCACTCACCAGATGAGAAAGTGGAAATTGCAACAGTACAAACCTATTGGGATTTATTGACAAGGGTACTTGCCGATATTCCTGCGAAGTAATCTAATATTAATTAAAAGTGCGGTTAAAATTTCTGGTGATTATGTAGTAGCTGCATAAAAGATCGAAATTTAACTAGTGTTGCATAAGATACCCTTATTTTTATAAGGGTATCATTTTGTATTTTGTATATAGTTGTTTTTATGACTATTACAGATATCTTCTAAGCCTAAAATTAGTATCCCTTATTTTAGTAGATTTGAGCCCTAAGTCATATAGAGCTCAAATTTTCTGTTGGGATAGATTTTTTACTCGTATAAGCGAATTACATCATTCCGCCCATTCCACCCATACCGCCCATTCCAGCAGCACCTAAATCGGCTTTATCATCTTTTGGCAGATCAGTTACCATACATTCAGTGGTAATCATTAAGCCTGCTACGGATGCCGCGAATTGTAATGCAGAGCGAGTTACTTTAGTTGGATCTAAGATACCCATTTCGATCATATCGCCGTATTGTTCTGTACCTGCGTTATAACCAAAGTTTCCTTCGCCATTTTTAACCGCACTTGCCACAACAGATGCTTCTTCGCCTGAGTTAGTGACGATTTGACGTAAAGGTGCTTCCATCGCACGTAATGCAAGTTTGATACCCACATTTTGTTCTTCGTTGTCACCTTTTAGGCTTGCTGCAACTTTCGCTGCTGCGCGAACTAATGCAACGCCACCACCGGCAACGATACCTTCTTCAACTGCTGCACGAGTTGCATGTAATGCATCATCTACACGGTCTTTTTTCTCTTTCATTTCAACTTCAGTTGCTGCGCCTACTTTGATTACTGCCACGCCGCCTGCTAATTTAGCAACGCGCTCTTGAAGTTTTTCTTTATCGTAGTCAGAAGTTGATTCTTCAATTTGTTGGCGAATTTGAGCCACACGACCTTTGATTTGAGATTCATCTCCGATACCATCAATAATGGTTGTGTTATCTTTATTGATAACAACACGTTTTGCTTGACCAAGATCTTCAAGTGTCGCTTTTTCAAGCTCCATACCGATTTCTTCAGAAATTACTGTACCTGCTGTTAAGATCGCAATATCTTGTAACATTGCTTTACGACGATCTCCAAAGCCTGGTGCTTTCACGGCTGCAACTTTCACGATACCACGCATCGTGTTCACTACTAAGGTTGCAAGTGCTTCGCCTTCCACATCTTCAGCGATGATTAATAATGGTTTACCTGCTTTTGCAACACCTTCTAACACTGGAAGTAATTCACGAATGTTAGAGATTTTTTTATCAACAAGAAGAAGATATGGATTATCTAATTCAACCGTTGCTGTTTCTGGTTTGTTGATGAAATATGGAGAAAGGTAGCCACGATCGAATTGCATCCCTTCAACCACATCTAATTCATCTTCAAGACCCGTACCATCTTCAACGGTAATCACGCCTTCTTTGCCCACTTTTTCCATAGCTTGAGCAATTAATTGACCCACAATGCTGTCAGAGTTTGCAGAAATAGTCCCTACTTGTTCAATTTCTTTCGCAGTTTCACAAGGTTTAGATAAATTTTTAAGCTCAGAAACAACCGCACTTACTGCTTTATCAATACCACGTTTTAAATCCATTGGGTTCATGCCTGCCGCTACTGCTTTCAATCCCTCATTTACGATAGCTTGAGCAAGCACAGTTGCAGTGGTTGTACCATCGCCTGCTGCATCATTTGCTTTAGATGCTACTTCTTTTACCATTTGTGCGCCCATATTTTCGAATTTATCTTCCAATTCGATTTCACGAGCAACAGACACGCCGTCTTTAGTGATAGTTGGTGCGCCAAATGATTTGTCTAAAATTACATTACGACCTTTAGGGCCAAGGGTTACTTTTACTGCATCTGCTAATACATTCACGCCTTTAAGCATTTTTACGCGTGCGTCATTACCAAATTTTACGTCTTTTGCTGCCATTTTCTTTTTCCTTATCTAATTATTCTACAATTGCTAAGATGTCGTTTTCAGAAATAATTAATACTTCTTCGCCATCGATTTTTTCGCTTTTCACGCCGTAACCGTCGTTGAAAATTACGGTATCGCCAACTTTAACATCTAAAGGTTGAACCGTGCCATTTTCTAAAATACGACCTTTACCCACTGCTAATACTTTCGCACGGGTTGATTTGGTAGCAGCTGAACCTGTTAATACGATGCCGCCAGCTGAACAGGTTTCGACTTCTTCACGTTTAATAATTACACGATCGTGTAAAGGACGAATATTCATAATTAATTTCCTTCTTAAGAGTTTGTAAGTGCGGTCTTTATATAAGGAAGATTTTTTTTCTTTCAAGGGGAGTTACAAAAAATTCTGACAAAATATTTTTCCTATTTTAGATTTTTTACGTAAAATTCGTTGATCTTCGCATAATAAATAAATTAAGGAATGACAATATGCACTTAACTTCCAGAGAACAAGAAAAACTGATGCTTTTCCTCGCAGGAGAATTGGCGGCAAAACGCAAAGCACGTGGCGTTAAATTAAATTATCCAGAAACTGTTGCCTATATTGCGAGTCATTTACAAGAGGCGGCAAGAGATGGAATGAGTGTGGCTGAAGTCATGCAGTATGGTTCAACACTTTTAACCGTTGATGATGTGATGGAAGGCGTCGCTGAGATGGTACACGAAGTACAAATTGAAGCAACTTTCCCAGATGGCACAAAACTTGTTACCGTGCATAATCCGATTAGATAACCGTAGGGTGGGCTAAAGCCCACCCTACAAGGAACAAAGATATGATCCCAGGCGAATACCAATTAGCCGAAGGCGATATTCTCGCTAATGTCGGCAGAAAAACAGTGACAATTGAAGTAATTAACTCAGGCGATAGACCCATTCAAGTTGGTTCTCACTACCATTTTTTTGAAACCAATAATGCCCTTAAATTTGACCGCACTTTGGCACGCGGTATGCGTTTAAATGTGCCTTCAGGCAATGCGGTACGGTTCGAACCAGGCGAAGTCAAAACCGTTGAGTTAGTGGCTTTTGGTGGTAACCAAATTATTTACGGTTTCCATAATCAAATTGATGGCAAATTATAAAGTAGGGCAAGATGGCATTAACAATTTCAAGAGCGCAATATGTAGCAACTTATGGCCCAACCGTTGGCGATAAAGTCCGTTTAGGCGATACCAATTTATGGGCAACTATTGAACAAGATTTATTGACCAAAGGCGATGAGTGTAAATTTGGTGGCGGTAAAAGTGTGCGTGATGGCATGGCTCAAAGTGGTACGGCAACTCGCGATAATCCAAATGTATTGGATTTTGTGATTACCAACGTGATGATTATTGATGCTAAATTAGGCATTATCAAAGCCGATATTGGTATTCGCGATGGTCGCATTGTGGGCATTGGTCAAGCAGGTAACCCAGATACGATGGATAACGTTACGCCAAATATGATTATCGGTGCAAGCACGGAAGTGCATAACGGTGCGCATTTAATTGCGACCGCCGGCGGTATTGATACGCATATTCACTTTATTTGCCCTCAACAAGCACAGCATGCGATTGAAAGTGGGGTTACCACGTTAATTGGTGGCGGAACAGGCCCTGCTGATGGTACACACGCGACTACTTGTACACCGGGTGCGTGGTATATGGAGCGTATGTTCCAAGCAGCAGAAGCATTGCCTGTAAACGTAGGCTTTTTTGGTAAAGGAAACTGCTCAACTTTAGATCCGCTACGCGAACAAATTGGAGCAGGCGCATTAGGTTTAAAAATCCACGAAGACTGGGGCGCAACACCTGCAGTAATTGATTCAGCATTAAAAGTGGCTGATGAAATGGATATTCAAGTGGCAATCCACACCGATACGCTGAACGAAAGTGGCTTCTTAGAAGATACCATGAAAGCGATTGATGGACGTGTTATTCATACCTTCCACACGGAAGGTGCAGGTGGCGGACACGCTCCTGATATTATTAAAGCAGCGATGTATCCAAACGTATTGCCTGCTTCAACCAACCCGACTCGTCCATTTACGAAAAACACCATTGATGAACATTTAGATATGTTGATGGTTTGCCATCACTTAGATAAACGCGTGCCAGAAGATGTGGCATTTGCCGATAGCCGTATTCGTCCTGAAACTATTGCAGCGGAGGATATTTTGCACGATATGGGCGTTTTCTCCATTATGAGTTCTGACTCTCAAGCAATGGGACGTATTGGCGAAGTCGTTATTCGTACTTGGCAAACCGCTGATAAAATGAAAATGCAACGTGGTGAGCTAGGTAATGAAGGAAACGATAACTTCCGCATTAAACGCTACATTGCGAAATACACTATCAACCCAGCAATTGCACACGGTATTGAAGATCATATTGGTTCGTTAGAAGTGGGCAAAATTGCGGATATTGTGTTATGGAAACCGATGTTCTTTGGGGTAAAACCAGAAGTAGTAATTAAAAAAGGCTTTATTAGCTATGCGAAAATGGGCGATCCAAATGCCTCTATTCCAACACCACAACCAGTGTTCTACCGTCCAATGTATGGCGCACAAGGCTTAGCGACAGCACAAACCGCGGTATTCTTTGTTTCACAAGCCGCTGAAAAAGCAGATATTCGTGCTAAATTCGGCTTGCACAAAGAAACCATTGCCGTAAAAGGCTGCCGCAGCGTGGGTAAAAAAGATCTTGTTCATAACAACGCGACACCAAATATTACTGTTGATGCTGAACGTTATGAAGTTCGAGTGGACGGAGAGTTAATTACCTGTGAACCCGTGGATACCGTGCCATTAGGACAACGATATTTTATGTTCTAAGCTGAAAAGTGCGGTCAAATTTTAAGGAGAATTTACAATGAAACTTTGGTACTCCACTACCAGCCCGTATGTACGTAAAGTGCTGGTAACGTTGAAATATCAACAACTCTTAGACAAAACAGAACTGATTAAAATTGGTTCATCATTTGATGCAAGCTCTCCGCATAATCAAGCCAACCCATTGGGACGTGTGCCAGCGTTAGAACGTAATTGTGGTAATTGGCTTTATGGCAGTTTGCTGATTTGTGAATATCTTGATCAAAAAGGCAAGGTAGAGCCTAAACTCATTCCAGAAAGTGGCAAGCCACGTTGGGCAACGTTAGCGTTGCATAATTTAGCCGATGGCATTATGGAAAATACCGTGCCGATGATGGCTGAAAAAATGCTTCGCCCTGAAAGTGAATGGGGGACAGCTCGTCATCAACAACTAACCGAACGTAATCGTCAAAGTTTTGTAAGACTTGAGCAAGACTTAAAACCATTTGGCACGGAATTAAACATTGGCACGCTAACGACAGTCGCAGTCATTGATTGGTTCTTATTCAGAGCGGAAAAAATTGGATTAGATCTTGCAAAAGAATTTCCAAATTTAACCGCTTGGGCGGCAGAGATGAATGAAAAATATGAGGTTTTGTTTAGCACAAAACCACAGGCATAAGACGAAATATGAAAATCCTCAACCCCATACTGCCTATTATGGATACCATTTTAGGCGACTTAACTAGCCTTCAGGCTGAAGGCAAAATTACTAATCAGACTATTGAACGTGTGGCATTGCAGTGGTATGAAAGCGAACGGAATATTTTGCGTAAAACCACAAATACGGGGCGTGAAGTCGCTTTTCGCTTGCTCAAAGAAGGACAACGCTTGAAACACGATGATGTGGTGTTTATCAGTGATGAGTTGGCGATTGTGATCGAAATCTTGCCAAGCGAAGTAATTGTGCTTTCGCCGAAAACTTTACCTGAAATGGCACGGGCGTGTTATGAAATTGGCAATAAACATTCGCCGCTGTTTTTAGATGGCGATGAAGTAACATTGCCTTACGATAAGCCAATGTTTGAATGGTTACAAGCGGCGGGATTTCATCCGCAAAAAGCAGAACGCCGTTTAAGCCAAGCGTTGAGAGCTAACTCTGCACAAGGACACGGGCATTCGCATAGCCATTCGCACGAACATCACGGCTATCATAATCACGGAGACGGCAATTGGCACAAACATTAACCCGCTCTTTAACGGATTTAGGTGCGTTGTTGCACTTAGTCGATCCCACCTTACCGATTGGCGGATTTAACCACTCTAATGGCTTGGAAACATTCGTCCAGCAACGTGTGGTAGAAAGCAAAGCGACCCTAGAAGAATATGTACAAACCCAGCTTTTACAGAACTGGATTTACAACGACGGGGCGTATCTTTCTCTTGCGTTTGATGCAATGAACGAGGGTAATTTCGACCGCTTGTGTGAACTGGATTGGCAACTTTCCGCCACCAAAGTGGCACGTGAAAGCCGCGAAGGGAGTTTTAAACTCGGTGTACGCTTGCTGAAAATTTTTATTCGCTACGAAACACATACGCTTCTCACAGCTTACCAGCAAGCGATTGCAGAAAAACGCGTGCAGGGCTATTTCCCGATAGTGTTTGCAATGGTTGCTCAAGCCATGGGCTTAACCAAAGCCGATACGCTCTATGCGTTCTACTACAACGCAGCAGTCGGTGCAATCACTAACGGCGTGAAGCTTATTCCCCTCAGCCAAATGGATGGGCAAGATATTCTGTTTTATTTGCGAGGCTCACTCGTGCAAGCAGTGGAATTAAGCCTTGAACCCGATTTAGATTGGCTTGGTGCGGCAACGCTAGCGAATGATATTCGGGCTATGCAACACGAAGTGCTTTATACCAGATTATATATGTCATAACCTGTGATTGCTGTGTTTTTATTTTTCAGGGGTAGGGTGGACGTAAGCCCACGTGTTTATTTAACAATGAAAAGTGCGGTTGATTTTGACCACATTTTTTCCCTTTTTTCTAAAGAGTGTTTTAGAAGGAAAATAAAAACTCAGAGCTAAATGCGTGGGCTTATGTCCACCTTACCGCTTGTAGTAAATAATCACAGTTGCTAGGTTAATTAAAGGAAAGAAAAATGCGTAACTACATTAAAATCGGCGTGGCAGGCCCTGTTGGTGCGGGTAAAACGGCGTTAATTGAAAAACTCACTCGTGAAATAGCGTCAAAATATAGTGTGGCAGTCATTACTAACGATATTTACACTCAAGAAGATGCGGAATTTTTAACGAAAAACAGCTTACTTCCGCCTGAGCGAATTATGGGTGTGGAAACGGGCGGTTGTCCACATACGGCAATTCGTGAAGATGCATCAATGAACTTAGAAGCCGTGGACGAAATGGTGGCTCGTTTCCCCGATGTGGAAATTGTATTTATTGAATCGGGCGGCGATAACCTCTCGGCGACTTTTAGCCCAGATTTGGCAGACGTGACGATTTTTGTGATCGACGTGGCTCAAGGCGAAAAAATCCCTCGTAAAGGCGGGCCTGGTATCACTCGTTCAGATTTGTTAGTCATTAATAAAACTGATCTTGCTCCGTTTGTAGGGGCAGATTTAAGCGTGATGGAACGCGATGCCCGACGTATGCGTAACGGTCAGCCGTTTATTTTCACCAACCTGATGAAAAAAGAAAACCTCGACGGCGTGATCGGTTGGATTGAAAAATATGCGTTGTTGAAGAATGTGGAAGAGCCAGCATCTTTGGTTCGTTAATCGTAAGGGCAAATTACATTTGCTCAATTATTGGTGAAATATCGGGGCTAATGTAATTAGCCCCTATAAAATCTATGAACAGTAAATTATCCCTTTCCACCAAACTTTCCCAAAGCGGCAAAACTCAGCTTGCCGAATACTTTGCGACGCCACCGTTTAAAGTGATAACGTTACCAAGTTACGATGATGCGTGGGTTAATGGCTTGAATGCGATGCAGATGTCGTCCTCCCCTGGGTTGCTGTCGGGCGATGTGTTAGAGATTGACATTTCGTTGGCAAAATTGACCGCACTTTCGCTCAATACGCAGGCATTTACTCGGGTGCTGGCGATGAATGAGGGCGACAGTGCAGAGCAAATTACTCGTATTGCCCTTGCCGAAAACAGCCGTTTGTTCTATTTGCCGCATCCACTGGTGTTGCATAAAGATTCCGTTTTTAAGCAGCAAACCCAGATTGAAATGGACGAACAAAGCGAGCTGATTTATGGTGAAATCGTGGCGATTGGTCGGGTGTTGAATGACGAACGTTTTGCTTTCCGTCAGTTTTCTTCCCATTTGAAGATTTATGCTTTGCAAAACGATGGCAAAAAACGACCGCTTGTCAGTGATTGTATTCAATGGCTGCCATCGAAAATGGACCTCACCGCCTTGAGCCAGATGGAAAATTATTCCCATCAAGGTTCGCTAATTTATTTGCATTTAGGGAAAAGTTCACTTGAAATTAAGCAACAAGTGCAAGCCTTACAACAGCAGTTTATGGAAGAACAAGGTTTGTTGATAGGCATATCACAACTCAATGAATATGGCTTAATGGTGCGGATACTCGGGTGCCGTGCAGAGCAAATTCAGAATTTGTTTGAGAAAATTGGTAAGCTCTTGAAATCTACATAAGATTAATGGATAGCTTATTTTTCCCTAAAAAAACTAATCCGAAAAATGAAAATATGTCTTGAGAGCATTTTTTGAAAATGTGATCTTCATCAAGTTTTTTCTTCTTGAAATTTCTATAATGACGATAAATTAACTAACCCAAAGAGGTAATTAAAATGGCTCAATTTAGAAAAGAAGTAGATTTACTCGGCGAACGTGATGTGCCAGCAGAAGCATATTGGGGAATTCATACATTAAGAGCGGTAGAAAATTTCAATATTTCTAACGTAACCATTTCTGACGTGCCTGAGTTTGTACGTGGTATGGTAATGGTAAAAAAAGCAACGGCTTTAGCCAATGGCGAATTAGGTGCAATTCCAAGTGATATTGCAAAAGCGATTGTAGCAGCTTGTGATGAAATCCTTACTACTGGAAAATGCTTAGATCAATTCCCATCAGATGTATATCAAGGTGGTGCAGGTACGTCTGTCAATATGAATACTAATGAAGTGGTTGCTAATCTTGCCCTTGAAAAAATTGGTCATAAGAAAGGCGAATATAACGTGATTAATCCGATGGATCACGTTAATGCAAGTCAATCAACCAATGATGCGTATCCTACAGGTTTTCGTATTGCGGTATACAATAGCATCTTAAAATTGATCGATAAAATTCAATATTTACAAGATGGTTTTGACAATAAAGCAAAAGAATTTGCGAATATCTTAAAAATGGGACGTACTCAATTGCAAGATGCTGTGCCAATGACGGTTGGTCAAGAATTCAAAGCTTTCGCGGTATTACTTGAAGAAGAAGTGCGTAACTTAAAACGTACTGCAGGTTTATTACTTGAAGTAAACCTTGGTGCGACTGCTATTGGTACTGGTTTAAATACGCCTCAAGGCTATACGGAATTAGTTGTAAAACATCTTGCTGAAGTAACAGGCTTGCCTTGTGTGCCTGCAGAAAATTTAATTGAAGCAACATCTGACTGTGGTGCTTATGTCATGGTTCACGGTGCATTAAAACGTACTGCAGTGAAACTTTCTAAAGTATGTAATGACTTACGTTTACTTTCTTCTGGTCCACGTGCTGGTATTAAAGAAATTAACTTACCTGAATTACAAGCCGGCTCTTCTATCATGCCAGCAAAAGTAAACCCAGTTGTTCCAGAAGTAGTAAATCAAGTATGCTTTAAAGTAATTGGTAACGATACCACTGTGACTTTCGCATCTGAAGCTGGTCAATTACAATTAAACGTAATGGAACCAGTGATTGGTCAAGCAATGTTCGAATCTATCGATATCTTAACCAATGCTTGTGTGAACTTACGCGATAAATGCGTGGATGGCATCACTGTAAACAAAGAAATTTGTGAAAACTATGTATTTAATTCAATCGGTATCGTGACTTACTTAAATCCATTTATCGGTCACCACAACGGCGACTTAGTGGGTAAAATCTGTGCGCAAACAGGCAAAGGCGTACGTGAAGTTGTGTTAGAAAAAGGTTTATTAACAGAAGAACAATTAGATGACATTCTTTCTGTAGAAAACTTAATGAACCCAACTTACAAAGCGAAATTAAATAAATAATTTACGTAAAAATCTTAAAAAAATTTACCGCACTTTAATCTGTGCCTTAAAGCTGAATAAATAAACCAGCTAATTCGGGCGCAGATTTTTTATGGTTAAAATGTTTTAAGTAAAACATAAAAGGACTAAATTCTGCGGATTATAGAACTTAGTCCTTAAATAAATGTATCTGATTTTTTAAGATTAGATCAGTTTCTTTCTATTCATCTAAAAAACTTCTCAGTGTTTCAGATCGGCTAGGATGACGTAATTTACGTAATGCTTTTGCTTCAATTTGGCGAATACGCTCGCGTGTTACATCGAATTGTTTACCCACTTCTTCAAGCGTATGGTCGGTATTCATATCGATACCAAAACGCATACGTAATACTTTTGCTTCACGTGGTGTCAGACCTTCAAGCACTTCGTGAGTTGCAACTTTTAAACTTTGTGCTGTGGCAGAATCAAGAGGAAGTTCTAAGGTTGAATCTTCAATAAAATCCCCTAAATGCGAATCATCGTCATCGCCAATAGGTGTTTCCATCGAAATTGGCTCTTTTGCAATTTTCAGTACTTTACGGATTTTATCTTCTGGCATTCCCATACGTTCTGCCAATTCTTCTGGTGTTGCTTCACGTCCCATTTCTTGTAATAACTGGCGAGAAATACGATTAAGTTTATTGATAGTTTCAATCATATGCACAGGAATACGGATTGTACGCGCTTGATCCGCAATAGAGCGAGTGATTGCTTGACGAATCCACCAAGTTGCATATGTAGAGAATTTGTAACCACGTCGATATTCAAATTTATCTACCGCTTTCATTAAACCGATATTCCCTTCTTGAATTAAATCTAAGAATTGTAAACCTCGATTTGTGTATTTTTTCGCGATAGAAATTACTAAACGTAAGTTAGCTTCAACCATTTCTTTTTTAGCTCGGCGTGCTTTTTGTTCGCCTCGTGCGACTGCATCGCAAATGTCACGCATTTGCGTAATGGTAAGTTTAGTATTTTCTTCTGTTATCGCTAGATTGTTTAAGGCTTCATAAATACGATCTTCATATTTAATTAAACGTTTAGCCCAAGGTTTGCTAGATTTTAACGCTTTTGTTACCCATTCACTGTTACTGCCATTAGTAGTAATAATTTTTTCAAAATCATCCTTTGGCATTCCTGCTATATCCACTAATATTTTTTGTAGCTGACGTTCTTCATAACGTACACGTTTCATCATTTCTTTCATTGATAGAACGAGTAAATCAAATTGTTTTGGCACTAAACGGAATTGTTTAAAAATTTCGCCAAGTAGTGCAATTTGATCTTGAGCGCGTTTTCCAGAGCGACCGTGTTTTTCAATAACAGCAAGGGTTTTAGAGTGCTGTTCTCTTAATTGCTGAAATTTTTCGCGAGCAACTTCAGGATCAATACTGTTATCAGAGTCGCTTGAATCTGATGTAGATTCTGATTCATTGTCTTCCACATCTGCATTACTCGATCCTTCTTCTTCATCATCTTCATCTTCATCTTCATCAGAAAAGTCTTCATCAAGTCCGTTGTGTTCTTCTATTTCGGCATTTGGATCAACAAAACCTGTAATTAAATCGGTCAAACGGAAATTACCTTTTTCTACATCATCATAGTTTTTTAGTAATCCATCTAATGCTTCAGGATAGGCTGCGATAGAGGTTTGAACTTCATCAATCCCTTCTTCAATACGTTTTGCAATGCTGATTTCATCTTCACGAGTAAGAAGATCAACTGTTCCCATTTCACGCATATACATACGGACAGGATCCGTTGTTCGACCGATTTCAGATTCTACATTAGAAAGAATTTGAGTTGCTTCTTCCACTGCATCTTCATCAGGGATGGTATCACTCAACATCATATCATCGCTTTCTGGTGCTTCATCTAACACAGGGATGCCTGCATCATTTTGCAACGTTTGTAGCAACTTGTCGTAATATTCAGGATCAATAGCATCTTCGGGCAATAAGTCATTGATTTCAGCAAAAGTTAAATACCCTTGTGTACGACCTAGCTCCATCAATTGCTCAATTTGTTCTGAATATTGTTCAGCCGTAGATTGTTGATTTTTTTCCATTTTTATACTCGTTTTGCTTGATGTGATTGAGAAGATAAGATTTTTTATGAACCTGAGATTCTACCATTGTTATAGCGGATTCACTAACTGTTTTTTCTGCTGTTCTTTACCAGCTAAAAGATGTACAAGTACCGTTTTTTCTTCATTAGTGAGACCCTCAGTTCGTTCTTTGGCAATAAGCATTTCAATATCGCGCTCAATAGCTTGAATATTTAAGCGACGGTAATTTTGTGAAAATGCGTTGATTATATCGGATTCGTCTAATAAATGATCCCAAGTTGCCAGTATTTCAAGGGGATTACTGTAAGATGTATTGCGGAAGTATTCCAAAATTTGCCCCGTAGTAATGCCCTCTCGTTGGCGACAAAGTGCGGTCAATTTTTCCAGAATTTCAAACCCTGCTTCCGCACGTAATGCTTGCACGCCACTTTCAGACATACGTTTTACTAATTCAGGATTTTGCAGAAGCAATGAAATGACCATTCGCATTGGTGTCTTTTTGATCTTATTATTAGCGACTTTTTGTTGTGTATTGGCTTGTTCTAATTGTTTTGGAATAAGATTTTCCAGCTGAGTTTGATCAAAAATCCCAAGTTTTTGAGCAAGCATATTGCGTAGCGATAAGCGAAGCATTTCTCCAGGAATTTGGCGAATTAACGGCGCAGCTAGCGCAACTAATTTTCCGCGCCCTTCTTTAGTGGAAAAATCAACCTGAGGACTTAAATGTGCAAACATAAACTCGCTTAAAGATTGCGCACTTTCGATATATTCTTCAAATTTTTCTTTGCCGTATTGACGAATGTAAGTATCAGGATCTTCTCCTTCTGGCAAGAAAATAAATTTGAGTTGTCTGCCATCTTCTAAATAAGGCAACGCATTTTCTAACGCTCGCCACGCTGCATCACGCCCAGCACGGTCGCCATCGTAACAACAAACCACTTGTTCGGTCGAACGAAAAATAAGTTGAATTTGTTCTGATGTCGTGGACGTACCTAAAGAAGCGACCGCATAATCCACGCCAAATTGTGCTAATGCCACCACATCCATATAACCTTCAACAACCAGTAATTGTTTTGGTTCATCGTTGGCTTGTAAGGCTTCATACAAACCATAAAGCTCGTTACCTTTATGATAAGTAATGGTTTCTGGCGAATTCAGATATTTCGGTTTTTCATCCGTTAATACTCGTCCACCAAAAGCCACTGTACGACCACGTTTATCGCGAATTGGAAACATAATGCGATTGCGAAATTTATCGTAAATATTGCCACGATCATTTCGAGAAAGCATGCCTAACTCAATGAGTTTTTGTTGCTCTTCACGGTTCACGGCAAACTTGCGTAACACCGTATCCATCGCATTCGGCACAAACCCAATTTGAAAACGCTCAATAATTTCAGGTGAAAGCCCGCGTTGTTGTAAATATTCTTGTGCTTGCGTATTTAATGGTAATTGGTTTTGATAAAACTTGGCAATCTCTTGCATTAATTCATAGAGATTTCGTTTGGTTTGATAATTAGCTTGAGGTTTTCCACTGTGATTAGCGCGTTTTTCGTAAGGTACTTCAAGCCCTGCCATTGCTGCAAGTTCTTCAATAGCTTCGACAAATTCAAGTTTGTCATAATCCATTAAAAAGGAAATGGCATTACCGTGTGCGCCACAGCCGAAGCAATGATAAAACTGTTTCTTTTGGCTAACTGTGAAGGATGGCGTTTTTTCGTGGTGAAAAGGGCAGCAGGCTTGATAATCGCGGCCAGCTTTTTTTAGTTTTACGCGAGTATTAATCACATCGACAATATCGGATTTTGTTAGTAAATCATCAATAAAGGGGCGTGGAATAGAACCTTTCATTGTTGGTTGAGCCTCCGTGATCGTGGTGTGAAAGTGCGGTCGTTTTTGGCGTAGATTTTTGTTATGCTTAAAGTAACAAAACCGTGAGTCCAAAGGATTCACGGTTTGTCTTAACTCGAGTCAGAAAATACTATAAATTAGTATAAACGGGTATTGCGCGCGTTTTCGCGAGCGTTGCGTTTTGCGTGACGTTTTGCAAGGGTTGCATTTTCACGTTTACGAATTGTAGTTGGTTTTTCGTAAAATTCGCGAGCGCGTACTTCAGCTAAGATTCCCGCTTTTTCGCAAGAGCGTTTGAAACGACGTAAAGCTACGTCAAATGATTCGTTTTCACGTACTTTAATTACAGGCATAAGCCAATCACCTCAATGAGTTTAATTTAATTGCAATTTAAAATTTTATTTTTGCCAAAGCACCTGTGTGCAAATGACAGATTTAATAAAGGACGCAATTCTAATCTACTTTTAGGCAAAAAGCAAAGGATAGAATGCCAATTCACCTTAATATTTGTGGTTCAACTGGTTAAAACCGCTTAAACAGGGTAAAATCGCGCAACATTTTAGGTAATAAATGAAGAAAATCAATGAAAATCTTAGGTATTGAAACCTCCTGCGATGAAACGGGCGTGGCGATTTATGATGAAGAAAAAGGGTTAATTGCTAATCAACTTTATACTCAAATTGCCCTACATGCAGATTATGGTGGTGTGGTTCCTGAATTAGCATCACGCGATCATATCCGTAAAACGGCGCCTCTTGTTAAGGCTGCATTAGAAGAAGCCAATTTAACCGCGAGTGATATTGATGGCGTGGCTTATACGAGTGGCCCTGGGCTTGTCGGTGCATTGCTTGTGGGCGCAACTATCGCACGTTCTCTAGCCTATGCTTGGAATGTGCCAGCGATTGGTGTTCATCATATGGAAGGGCATTTACTTGCGCCAATGCTTGATAAAAATTCACCGCACTTTCCTTTTGTTGCTTTGTTAGTATCGGGTGGTCATACTCAATTGGTACGTGTAGATGGCGTAGGAAAATATGAAGTGATTGGCGAATCCATTGATGATGCTGCTGGAGAAGCCTTTGATAAAACAGCAAAATTACTTGGATTAGATTACCCGGGCGGTGCGGCACTTTCTCGTTTAGCAGAAAAAGGTGTGCCAAATCGTTTCACATTTCCACGTCCAATGACAGATCGTGCAGGTCTTGATTTTAGTTTTTCTGGTTTAAAAACCTTTGCTGCGAATACGATTAATCAAGCGATTAAAAACGAGGGCAAACTGACAGAACAAACAAAAGCAGATATTGCTTATGCTTTCCAAGATGCAGTGGTGGACACACTTGCCATTAAATGTAAACGTGCATTGAAAGAAACTGGCTATAAACGTTTAGTGATTGCGGGCGGAGTGAGTGCAAATAAAAAACTCCGAGAAACCCTTGCGCACTTAATGCAAAATTTAGGTGGAGAAGTGTTTTATCCTCAACCTCAATTTTGCACCGATAATGGCGCGATGATTGCTTACACAGGCTTTTTACGTTTAAAACAAGGTCAGCATAGCGATCTGGCTATTGATGTTAAGCCTCGTTGGGCAATGACGGAATTAGAAGCGATTTAATGTTTATGTTTTATCGTGGGTAGGTATATCCACAGCTAATTATAGTAATAAGCTTACCCTTTGGGGAACAATCACTTTACCCCAAAGGGATAATACTGAAATGAACCTAGGGTATACCTACCCTAGGTATGAAGGAAAAAAATGGCAAAACTCTACTTCTATTACTCCACAATGAACGCTGGAAAATCAACGACGTTGCTACAATCTTCCTATAACTATCGTGAGCGTGATATGAACACATTAGTTTATACGGCTGCGATTGATGATCGTTTTGGCGTGGGGAAAGTCACATCGCGTATTGGCATTTCGCAAGATGCCTTTTTATTTCGCTCGGAAACCAATTTGTTTGATGAAATTAATGAGCATTTAAAAAAAGAAAAAGTGCATTGCGTGTTGGTGGATGAAGCTCAATTTCTTGGCAAACAACAAGTTTACCAGTTGAGTGATGTTGTTGATAAACTCAAAATCCCTGTGCTTTGTTATGGCTTGCGTACAGATTTCCAAGCGGAACTTTTTGAAGGAAGTAAATATTTACTGGCTTGGGCGGATCAACTCGAAGAATTAAAAACAATTTGTTATTGTGGCCGCAAGGCTAATTTTGTTTTGCGTTTAAATGATCAGGGCGAGGTCATTAAAGAAGGCGCACAAATTCAAATTGGAGGCAATGATTCTTATCTTTCTGTTTGCCGTTTACACTATAAAGAAAAGTGCGGTCAAATTTAAATTAGTTTTTAAACACAACATTATAAGGACAATTTTATGCTAAAAAACAAAACTTTTGGGAGTGCGCTGATTATTGCAGGCACAACCATTGGAGCAGGTATGCTTGCTATGCCGCTTACATCAGCGGGTATGGGCTTTGGTTATACCGTGTTATTGCTCGTTGGCTTGTGGGCTTTGTTGGTTTACAGCGGATTGTTGTTTGTAGAAGTGTATCAAACAGCGGATCAGTTGGATGATGGTGTCGCCACGCTCGCTGAAAAATATTTTGGGGTTCCTGGACGAATTTTAGCAACGTTGAGTTTGTTAGTTTTACTTTATGCACTTTCAGCCGCTTATATTACTGGTGGTGGATCTTTACTTTCAGGCTTGCCAACGGCTTTTGGAATGGACGCAATCTCACTTAAAACTGCAATTATTATTTTTACGGTGGTATTAGGTTCTTTCGTGGTTGTAGGAACGAAAGGCGTGGATGGCTTAACTCGCGTGTTATTTATTGGTAAGTTAATCGCCTTTGCTTTTGTGCTGTTTATGATGCTTCCCAAAGTGGCAACAGATAATTTAATGGCATTACCTTTGGATTATGCTTTTGTGGTTTCTGCGGCACCAATATTTTTTACTTCTTTCGGTTTCCACGTTATTATGGCGAGTGTGAATAGCTACTTAGGTGGAAGTGTTGATAAATTTCGTCGTGCCATTTTGATTGGTACTGCGATTCCATTAGCTGCTTACCTTGTATGGCAGTTAGCAACTCATGGTGTATTAAGTCAAAGTGAATTTGTGCGTATTTTACAAGCTGACCCAACGCTAAATGGCTTAGTGAATGCAACACGTGAAATCACAGGTTCTCATTTTATGGGAGAGGTTGTGCGTGCGTTTTCATCACTTGCACTGATCACTTCTTTCTTAGGCGTAATGCTTGGTGTATTTGAGGGATTGGGGGATTTATTCAAGCGTTATCATTTGCCAAATAATCGCTTTGTTTTAACTGTAGTCGCATTTTTACCGCCACTTGTATTTGCATTGTTTTATCCTGAAGGATTTATTACAGCATTAAGTTACGCAGGTTTATTGTGTGCGTTCTATTGCTTAATTTTACCAATTGGTTTGGCGTGGCGTACACGTATTGAAAATCCAACATTGCCATATCAAGTCGCTGGCGGTAATTTTGCTTTGGTATTTGCGTTATTGATTGGTGTCGTGATTATGGTCATTCCATTTTTAATTCAATGGGGATATTTACCAGCGGTGGCAGGATAATGTGAAGAAAAGTCACTTAATATAGTTCTTTTTATAGATAAAAGTGCGGTGGAAAATTTCGGTTTTTTGATAATAAAAATAAGCTCAAAATTAACCGCACTCTTTTCGAAGATGATAAGTCATATTTCAGTTGCTTTAAAAATTACAATTTATCTGAATGATGAATCATTACAAAGCGTTCCCAAAGCTGTTCTTCGGTTTCTTGATGTTCAGGATCGGGCTTAATGCAGTTACTGATTGGGCAAACTTTTTGACAGGTTGGGGTGTCGTAATGACCGACACATTCCGTACAAAGTATAGGATCGATCACATAGATTTCATCGCCAATTGAAATGGCTTCGTTCGGGCATTCTGGTAAGCACATATCGCAGTTGGTACATTTGCTAGTGATGAGTAATGCCATTGTGATCCTTAATAGAAGTTGAAAGCGGCGAATTATAGCTGACAAAAACTTGATTGACAAAAACTAAACAAAATTTATGAAAAAACTTACTTCCATTCTTTCTCTTATTATCCTTGTTGTATTAGCAATTTGGCAATATTTTACTGATCCAACCAAAGCTAAACATCAATCCTATTCTCCCGTAATCGAACAGGCTAAGCAAACAAAAGCACCTGAACCTAAATTAGAGCCTCAATTTGAGACAAAGCGGACAGATATTGAAAAAAGTGCGGTAAAAAATCCAGATGTTTTTGCAAACTATGATGTGATTATGCGCAATGATCATATTGGGCAAAATGCAAAGGCACCGGTCGATTATTATATGTTGGCATTATCTTGGTCGCCCGGATTTTGTGATATTCAGCGTGAAAAATATGGCGATCAGTTGCCTGCATCCTCCCAATATCAATGTGGAAATAACCGCACTTTTGGTTGGGTTGTACATGGATTATGGCCCCAAAATGCAAATGCTCGCGTTGTTTCAGATCATCCTCGTTTTTGCAAAGGCGATTTACCTGCTTTGCCAAAAGGTTTATTAGCACAATATTTGGCAATTTCTCCGAGCGAGCAATTATTGCAAGGCGAGTGGGAAAAACACGGTAGTTGTGCCTTTGATTCTGCCCAGCAATATTTTGCTAAGGAGCAGGAATTATTTAACGCATTAAAATTACCGAATCAAAAATTAAGCCGTAATGAACTTTTTGGTTGGATGAAACAACATAATCCACAATTAAAAAATGCGTATTTGAGGGCAAGTCGAAATGAATTATTTATTTGTTATGATAAAAAATGGCAGGTAATGAATTGCCAAAGCAAATAAGAATTTCTTTGATCTAAATCGTTACAACCTAGCACGAAGTAGGTATAATACGAAAAGTTTTCAATTTTAATTTTAACTTAACAAGAGGATAGATTATGTCAGTAATCAAAATGACCGATTTAGATTTAGTGGGCAAACGCGTGTTTATCCGTGCGGATCTTAATGTGCCAGTAAAAGATGGCAAAGTGACCTCAGATGCACGTATTCGTGCGACCATTCCTACTTTAAAATTAGCCTTAGAAAAAGGTGCGAAAGTGATGGTAACTTCTCACTTAGGTCGTCCAACTGAAGGAGAATTCAAACCAGAAGATTCTTTACAGCCAGTTGTTGATTACTTAAAAAACGCAGGCTTCAATGTGCGTTTAGAACAAGATTATTTAAACGGCGTAGAGGTTAAAGAAGGCGAAATCGTTGTTTTAGAAAACGTACGCGTAAACAAAGGCGAAAAGAAAAACGATCCTGAATTAGGTAAAAAATATGCCGCACTTTGCGATGTATTTGTAATGGATGCCTTTGGTACCGCTCATCGTGCGCAAGCATCAACTTACGGCGTTGCAGAATTTGCACCAATCGCTTGTGCAGGTCCATTATTAGCCGCTGAGTTAGATGCATTAGGTAAAGCCTTAAAAGAGCCAGCTCGTCCAATGGTGGCTATTGTGGGTGGTTCTAAAGTTTCAACTAAATTAGAAGTATTAAATTCTCTTTCAAAAATTGCTGACCAAATTATTGTGGGCGGAGGTATTGCAAATACTTTTATTGCGGCAGCAGGTCATAATGTAGGTAAATCTTTATATGAAGCTGATTTAATTCCTGTTGCGAAAGAATTAGCCGCAAATACAGATATTCCAGTTCCAGTTGATGTTCGTGTAGGTTTAGAGTTCTCTGAAACGGCAGCAGCAACAGAAAAAGCGGTAAATGAAGTGAAAGATGATGAATCTATTTTTGATATTGGCGATAAATCAGCAGAACAATTGGCTGAAATTATCAAAAATGCAAAAACCGTTTTATGGAATGGCCCAGTTGGCGTGTTTGAGTTCCCTAACTTCCGTAAAGGGACTGAAATCATTTCTCACGCCATTGCAAACAGCGATGCATTCTCTATCGCTGGTGGCGGAGATACTTTAGCGGCTATCGATTTATTCGGTATTGCAGATAAGATCTCTTACATTTCAACGGGTGGTGGTGCGTTCTTAGAATTTGTAGAAGGCAAAGTATTACCTGCAGTAGAAATTCTTGAAAAACGTGCGAAAAACTAACCGCACTTTTCCTCTATAACATATTGATGGTGGCATCAAAAATGCCATCATCAATACAAATTCTTCAAATTGCGGGCTTGTCTCGCTAAACATAAAAAAGGAAACACAAGTATGGCTAAATTATTAGATATCGTGAAACCCGGTGTTGTAACAGGCGAAGATGTGCAAAAAGTTTTTGCTTATGCAAAAGAGCATAACTTTGCTATTCCTGCAGTAAACTGTGTGGGTTCTGACTCCGTTAATGCTGTGTTAGAAACTGCTGCTCGCGTAAAAGCGCCAGTGATTATTCAATTCTCAAATGGTGGCGCAGCTTTCTATGCAGGTAAAGGTATCAAACCAACGAGTGGTACTCGTCCTGATGTTTTAGGGGCGATCGCTGGTGCGAAACAGGTTCATACTTTAGCGAAAGAATACGGTGTGCCTGTTATTCTTCATACTGATCACGCAGCGAAAAAATTATTACCTTGGATCGACGGTTTATTAGATGCAGGCGAAAAACATTTTGCTGAAACGGGTCGTCCACTTTTCTCTTCACATATGATTGATTTATCAGAAGAACCAATGGAAGAAAATATGGCGATTTGCCGTGAATATCTTGCTCGTATGGATAAAATGGGTATGACCCTTGAAATCGAAATTGGCATTACTGGTGGCGAAGAAGACGGCGTAGATAATTCTGATGTTGATGAATCTCGTTTATATACTCAACCCTCTGACGTACTTTATGTTTATGACCAATTACACCCAGTAAGCCCTAACTTTACCGTTGCTGCAGCATTTGGTAACGTACACGGTGTTTACAAACCAGGTAACGTGAAATTAAAACCATCTATTTTAGGTGCATCACAAGAGTTCGTTGCGAAAGAACGTAATCTTCCTGCGAAACCAATTAATTTCGTCTTCCACGGTGGTTCTGGTTCTAGCCGCGAAGAAATCCGCGAAGCAATTGGCTACGGTGCAATCAAAATGAATATTGATACCGATACTCAATGGGCATCTTGGAATGGTATTTTGAATTTCTATAAAGCAAATGAAGCATATCTTCAAGGTCAATTAGGTAACCCTGAAGGCCCAGATGCACCAAACAAAAAATATTACGATCCACGTGTTTGGTTACGTAAAATGGAAGAATCTATGTCTAAACGCTTAGAACAATCTTTCGAAGACTTAAACTGTGTTGATGTTTTATAATCCACAAAAATAACATAAAATACGACCGCACTTTGTTAGTGCGGTTTTTTATTTTAGCGGAGAAATTATGGAAAAGATCTTAGTTATTCGTAACGATAAATTAGGCGATTTTATGCAAGCATGGCCTGCTTTTGCAATGTTGAAAGCCTCAAATCCAGAGCTAAAATTAACCGCACTTGTGCCGAGTTACACTGCACCTCTAGCGGAAGTTTGTCCGTTTATTGATCATATTATTATTGATAGTAAAAAAAATGATAAAACGGATTTCAAACGTCTTGTGCAGGAAATCAAAGTGCAGCAGTTTGATGGAATGATTAGTTTCTTTTCCAATACCCATAATGGAAAACTCGCTTGGAAAAGTGGGATTAAATATCGCCTTGCACCTGCGACTAAATGGGTTCAAATTCTTTATAATCATCGTCTAACACAACGCCGCTCTCGTTCTGAAAAATCAGAAGCAGAATACAATCAAGATTTAGTCCGCGCTTTTTTGCAAAAGCATAATATGCCAATTGTTGAACCTAAACCACCTTATTTAACTTTTGAGAAAAGTGCGGTGGAAAATCAACGTGTTTTCTTGCAAGAGAGTTTAGGGATTTCCGAAAATAAAAAATGGATCTTTGTACATAGCGGTTCTGGTGGTTCAGCTACGAATCTTTCTTTAGTGCAATATGCAGATTTAATTAAAGGCTTACTCGCTGAATTTGATTGCGATGTTGTGCTGACAGCAGGGCCTGGCGAAAGTGAAAACGCCCATAAATTGGCAGCTCTTGTGAATGATTTACGCGTAGTTGTTTACGATAAGAATAAAGGTTTAGTGGATTTTGCCTATTCTTTGGCTTGTGCTGATTTATTTATTGCAGGTTCTACAGGCCCATTGCATTTAAGTAGTGCTTTTAATATTCCGACCATTGGGTTTTATCCAAATAGCCGTTCTTCTCAGCCGAGACGCTGGAAACCCATTAATGATATAGATAAGCATCTTGCTTTTTGCCCACCTGCGGGAAAAGAGACTCAAATGAATTTAGAGTTAATTTCAATAGACAATGCGTTAGCTGAAATATCACTTTTCATACGGAATATGTGGCAAACGAGCAATAATATTTAAGAAGAATTGAACAACGCTGCCTATGCTGGTGGCGAAAAGGACAGTACCCAAGCCAACGACACCGCCAAGTAAAAAACCAAGCAAACAAACCGAGATTTCAAGGCTTGTGCGTACCACGTTGATTCTTAGATGAAAACGTTGGCAAATACCAACCATCAATCCGTCTCGAGGGCCTGCACCTAAGTAACAAGTGAGATATAACGCAGTTCCAAAACCATAGAGTAATATACCGATCAGACAGAAGATCATTCGTGAAAAAAGTGCGGTTGGCGGCGTCAGTATTTTTGTTGTGATCCCTAGAAATAGAGCAATAATGATAATATTTAATAATGTCCCAAGCCCAAGGCGTAATTTGAGTGGTTTCCATACCAACATTACTGCGCAACTAATTAAAAAAGATGACCAGCCAATGTCAAAATTTGTCTGTATTGCTATACCTTGTGAAAGTACAGTCCAAGGTGTCGATCCTAAACCTGATAATACAATAAGCCCATCTCCAATACCTAAAATAGAAAGAGCAAAAAGTAAGATTGAAATGGTTTTATATTGCACTGTCCATAATGATGTGGCAGCCCAAGATGTGTGGGGGATAACGCGTGCTTTTTTCTTCATATTTATTACCTTTTATATTCCGTTTTATCATAAAAGGAAAGACGCAAAAACAGAAATAATTTTGTCAGTTCATTTATATCAAAAACATATTATTTATTTTGAGTAACCGTTTGCATAATGTTTATTTTCTAAAACTGTGATCTTCCTCACGTTTTCAAAATTGTCTATTTTGTTACCATTGCGTACAATACAAAACCATTTTTAAAGGGGACGTTATGTTAGCTTCACTTCAAGATATTCTCGATACGGTTAAAGCCAATAATCTGACTTATCATCAAAAATTAATGACATTAGGCAATATTGCTGAGCGTTTATTTGATCCTCGCGATTTGCTTGGCTATACCGATGAAGAATGGAGCTTTTTACAGAATCAGATGATTTGTGATTTATGTGAAGGTTACGCGATTTATCGCCCTCGCTATATCCTGCCTGATTACAATGTATATATCCAAAAAGGCTGCGAATTTTTAGAGTTGCCACCACCAAAAGATCTAGATGAAGCACTTGATGGATTATTGATTCTTTACTCCCACGTGCCATCCATTACGACTTATCCTGTTTATGTTGGGCGTCTTGATGTGTTGCTCGAACCTTTCATTACTGATGAAGAAAAAGACTATATAAAAATTAAACGTTTCTTAAATCATATCGACAAAACTGTGCCTGATTCATTTTGTCATGCCAATATTGGGCCTTATGATACGAAAGCGGGTCGCTTGATTTTACGAGCGGTGATTGAGCTTGAAGCACCAACGCCGAATATGACTATTCGTTATGACAAATCTAAAACGAGCCGTGAGTTTGCTGAACTTGCAGCAAAAGCCTGTTTATTAGTTTCTAAACCATCTTTTGCAAACGATGCTTACTATATTTCCGATCTGGGCGAAGAATACGGTGTAGCAAGTTGCTATAACGCACTGCCTGAATGTGGCGGTGCTTATACATTAACGCGTTTACGTCTAGGGACAATTGCTCGCACCTGTAAAAGTGCGGATGAAATGGTAAACGAATTATTACCACGTGTGGCAAAATGCGCCCTTTCGACGATGGATAAACGCCATAAGTTTGTAGTGGAAGAAAGTAATTTCTTTAACAGTTCATTCCTCGAAAAAGAAGGCTTTATCAAACGCACTAATTTTACGGGAATGTTCGCAATTGTAGGCTTGGCTGATGCCACAAATCACTTATTGCAATGTGAAGGCTTAAATGAAACCTTTGGTAAGAGCGTTCGTGGCGATGAAATTGCCACAGCGATTATGGATAAATTGAAAGAAATTACTGATGCGCACGAAGGAGTTTATGCCGAACGCACTGGTAATCGTTATTTATTACACGCACAAGTGGGCGCAAGCAACCACGAAGAAGACAAACGCAACGCACCAGCGCATCGTATTCGTGTAGGCGAAGAACCAACGTTACTTGCGCATTTGAAACAGTCTGCACCGTTCCATAAATATTTCCCATCTGGTACAGGGGATTTATTCGCCTTTGATCAAACCTATGTAGATCACTGCGATGCGGTGGTAGATATTATTGATGGGGCATTCTCTTTGGGCTATCGCTACATTACCACCTATTTGAAAAATACAGATTTAATTCGTGTTACAGGTTATTTAGTGAAGAAAAGCGAAGTTGAAAAATATCGCAAAGGCGAAGTCGCATTACGCGATACAACTTGGTATGGCTCGGGTACGGATGAATGTGCCAACGTGTTTGATCGCCAATTACGCGATGAAAAAGATGTCACTGCTGAAAAATAATTGAAAAAATGACCGCACTTTCTGAGATTTTTGTGCCGTTGCATCGGATTATTCCGTTTTCAAATGTAGAAGGGCAAGGCAATCGTACCAGTATTTTTTTACAAGGCTGTAAACTAAATTGCTTGTATTGCCATAATCCAGAAACCATTCCACGTTATACGGAAAGTGCAAAATTAGTCAGTTTACAGTACTTATATGATCAAGTGATGGAAGCTACTCCCTTTATTCGAGGTGTAACGGTTTCTGGTGGAGAACCCACTATTCATCACAAAAAACTTGTGCCACTCTTTAAGGCTTTACGTTCAAAAGGATTGACTTGTTATTTGGATAGTAGTGGCTTTTTTGAATTTGATCGCATTCGTTCGTTAATTGATGTTACTGACAAATTTTTATTCGATCTGAAAGGAGAGGGGGTTGGCTTGCAAACACTTTGTTTCGATCGGAAAAATCAAGCAGGAATCGTACCACAGCAAGTGATGCCAGAACGTTTACATATAAAAAACGACAAACTGGAGCGGAATTTGCAAAATTTAGCTACCTTATTGCCATTAAATAAAGTGGAAGAAGTGCGGTTGGTTTTTTTAAAGCATTTTTTTGATGCGGAACATTTAGTGAGCAAAGTTGCTCAACTACTACGAAATTATCCAGACGTGGCATTAAAAATTATCCGTATGCATAGTAAAGGTGCGCGTGATGAATCAGGGTTATCAGCATATATTCCAAGTGTGGAAGAAACTAATGCCCTAGCTGCTTATGCACGTCAATGTGGAATTAACAAGGTTTTGACTATTTTATAGACGTTTACAAAAAGTGCGGTGAAAATTCGCCGACTTTTCATAAGAAAACAAGTAGAATAAGCCGAATTTTATTAACTTAACTAATCTAGGGGAATCAAAAATGAGTGTGTTAAGCAGCATTTTGGGAATGGTCGTATTAATCGCTATTGCCGTGTTACTGTCCAATAATCGTAAAGCGATTAGTATTCGAACCGTAATGGGGGCGTTAGCAATCCAAGTAGGATTTGCCGCCCTTATTTTATATGTGCCAGCAGGTAAACAGGCGTTGGGTGCCGCTGCGGATATGGTATCTAACGTTATTGCCTATGGTAACGACGGGATTAATTTCGTTTTCGGCGGATTGGCAGATCCAAGTAAACCATCCGGTTTCATTTTTGCAGTGAAAGTATTACCGATTATCGTGTTCTTCTCTGGCTTAATTTCTGTGCTTTACTATCTCGGCATTATGCAAGTCGTGATTAAAGTATTAGGTGGTGCATTGCAAAAAGCATTGGGTACGTCAAAAGCAGAATCAATGTCAGCGGCTGCGAATATTTTTGTTGGTCAAACTGAAGCACCATTAGTTGTTCGCCCTTACATTAAAAATATGACCCAATCTGAATTATTTGCCATTATGGTAGGTGGAACAGCCTCTATTGCGGGTTCAGTAATGGCGGGTTACGCAGGAATGGGCGTGCCATTGACATACTTAATCGCAGCATCATTTATGGCAGCGCCAGCAGGTTTATTATTTGCGAAATTAATGTTCCCACAAACTGAACAATTCACAGATAAACAACCAGAAGACAATGATTCAGAAAAACCAACTAACGTACTTGAAGCAATGGCGGGCGGTGCGATTGCAGGTATGCAACTTGCATTAAACGTAGGTGCAATGTTAATCGCATTTGTTGGTTTAATTGCATTAATTAATGGTATTTTAAGTGGCGTTGGTGGCTGGTTTGGCTACGGCGACTTAACGTTACAATCTATCTTTGGTTTAATTTTCAAACCATTAGCATACTTAATCGGTGTAACAGATGGTGCTGAAGCAGGTATTGCAGGACAAATGATCGGGATGAAATTAGCGGTTAATGAATTTGTGGGTTATCTTGAATTTGCAAAATATTTACAACCAGATTCTGCGATTGTATTAACTGAAAAAACCAAAGCTATTATTACTTTCGCGCTTTGTGGTTTTGCTAACTTCAGCTCAATTGCAATCTTAATTGGTGGTTTAGGTGGTATGGCACCAAGCCGTCGTAGTGATGTTGCTCGTTTAGGTATCAAAGCCGTTATCGCTGGTACTCTCGCTAACTTAATGAGTGCAACTATTGCTGGTTTATTTATCGGCTTAGGTGCTGCAGCACTTTAATTTATCTTAATCAATTAAAAAGTGCGGTAAAAATGACCGCACTTTATTCATTTTTATTCATTATCAAAAATTAAGGAAAAATTATGACTCCACATATTAACGCGCCTGAAGGTGCATTTGCTGATGTTGTTTTAATGCCTGGCGATCCACTTCGTGCAAAATACATTGCAGAAACTTTTTTACAAGATGTAGTTGAAGTAACGAATGTTCGTAATATGCTTGGTTTTACTGGAACTTACAAAGGTCGTAAAATTTCTATTATGGGACACGGAATGGGGATCCCATCTTGCTCTATTTACGCGAAAGAATTAATTACTGAATATGGCGTGAAAAAAATCATCCGTGTAGGGTCTTGTGGTGCTGTTCGTATGGACGTAAAAGTGCGCGATGTGATTATCGGTTTAGGTGCATGTACTGATTCGAAAGTAAACCGTATTCGTTTCAAAGATAACGACTTTGCAGCTATTGCTGATTTCGATATGGCACAAGCTGCTGTTCAAGCTGCAAAAGCAAAAGGCAAAGCCGTTCGTGTCGGTAACCTATTCTCCGCTGATTTATTCTATACACCTGATGTTGAAATGTTCGATGTAATGGAAAAATACGGCATCTTAGGCGTGGAAATGGAAGCTGCTGGAATTTATGGTGTGGCTGCAGAATATGGTGTGAAAGCATTAACGATTTGTACTGTGTCTGACCATATTCGTACACATGAACAAACCACAGCAGAAGAACGTCAATTAACATTCAATGATATGATTGAAATTGCATTGGATTCAGTATTAATTGGTGATGCACAATAATATCTTCTAGCAGATTTAAGAAGTGCTTGAAAAACAACCGCACTTTTTATATAATCCGCACCCATTATGAGCCGTTAGCGGCTCATATTTTTGTGTGGTGCAATGAATTTTGCACTAAAAATTATCGGGGAGCTATTTAATAGCGTTATTACCCAATTAGAGGAAAACTAAAATGGCAAAAAAAGTCCAAGCCTACGTTAAGTTGCAAGTTGCAGCTGGTATGGCAAACCCATCACCACCAGTTGGTCCTGCATTAGGTCAACAAGGTGTGAACATCATGGAATTCTGTAAAGCATTCAACGCTCGTACTGAGAGCTTAGAAAAAGGTTTACCAATTCCAGTTGTTATCACTGTATATGCAGACCGTTCATTTACTTTCGTCACTAAAACTCCACCAGCAGCAGTATTATTGAAAAAAGCTGCAGGTATCAAATCTGGTTCTGGTAAACCGAACAAAGATAAAGTGGGTAAAGTAACTTTAGATCAAGTTCGTCAAATCGCTGAAACTAAAGCAGCAGATATGACTGGCGCGTCTATCGAAACCAAAATGAAATCAATCGCTGGTACTGCTCGTTCAATGGGCTTAGTGGTGGAGGAATAATACGATGGCTAAATTGACTAAAAAAATGAAAGCAATCAAAGCTGGCGTAGATTCTACTAAAGCATACGAAATTAACGAAGCGATTGCGGTATTAAAACAATTCGCAACGGCTAAATTCGTAGAAAGCGTTGATGTTGCAGTAAACTTAGGTATCGATCCTCGTAAATCAGACCAAAACGTTCGTGGTGCAACTGTATTACCACACGGTACTGGTCGTGAAGTACGCGTGGCTGTGTTCACTCAAGGTGCTAACGCAGATGCAGCTAAAGAAGCTGGTGCTGATTTAGTCGGTATGGAAGATTTAGCAGAGCAAATCAAAAAAGGCGAAATGAACTTTGACGTTGTTATCGCTTCTCCTGATGCAATGCGTGTTGTTGGTCAATTAGGTCAAGTATTAGGCCCACGTGGTTTAATGCCAAACCCTAAAGTTGGTACTGTAACTCCAAACGTTGCTGAAGCAGTTAAAAATGCTAAATCTGGTCAGATCCGTTATCGTAATGATAAAAACGGTATCATCCACACCACTATCGGTAAAGCAAACTTCTCTGAAGTTCAATTAAAAGAAAATCTTCAAGCATTATTGGCTGCTTTAAATAAAGCAAAACCAACTACTGCTAAAGGTATTTTCATCAAGAAAGTAAGCATTTCTACCACTATGGGTGCAGGTGTTGCTGTTGATCAAGCTTCTTTATAATTTAAAGAATTGATAGATTTTAAACCGCACTTTTTGAAAGTGCGGTTTTTTTATTTCATAAAATTTATCCATACGTTTTAAACTTGACGAGAAAGCTACATTCATTTAGAATTTACCGCCTTAAAATTAGCAAAGATTTAGATTGATTTTTAATCAATTTTGACCTTTTATTGTTTAATTTAACCGTGTTTTTGATAGAAAGCACATCCATACAATGACAAATTCACCGTTATTTGTCGTTGTTTTGCTCAAGTTGTCGTCCTATGTAATTTGAGTTGTCACCCCACTATAGAAGTAAGGTTCAGAGTGCGGTCATTTTAACGGTCATTCACGTCACAGTTAGTTTGTGGCTAGGTCACTGAACAGTTAGCAGAGGAAAACCAATGGGTTACTCCTATTCTGAAAAAAAACGAATTCGTAAAGATTTCGGTAAACGTCCGCAAGTTTTAAATGTTCCTTATTTATTAACCATTCAGTTAGATTCTTTTGATAAATTTATTCAAAAAGATCCTGAAGGTCAGCAAGGTTTAGAAGCGGCATTTCGTTCTGTATTCCCGATTGTAAGCAATAATGGCTATACAGAATTACAATATGTAGATTATCGTTTAGAAGAACCTGAATTTGATGTACGTGAGTGCCAAATTCGTGGCTCAACTTATGCAGCAGGCTTACGTGTAAAATTACGTTTAGTGAGCTACGATAAAGAATCTTCTTCACGCGCAGTTAAAGATATTAAAGAAAATGAAGTTTATATGGGGGAAATCCCATTAATGACTGATAACGGTACTTTCGTAATTAATGGTACCGAGCGTGTTATCGTTTCACAATTACACCGTAGTCCAGGCGTATTCTTCGATTCTGACAAAGGTAAAACCCATTCTTCAGGTAAAGTGCTTTATAACGCACGTATTATTCCTTACCGTGGTTCTTGGTTAGATTTTGAATTTGATCCAAAAGATAACTTATTTGCACGTATTGACCGTCGCCGTAAATTGCCGGCAACAATCATTCTTCGTGCATTAGGTTACACCACTGAAGAAATCTTAAATCTATTCTTTGATAAAATTACCTTTGAAATCGCTGGCGATAAATTGTTAATGACTTTAGTGCCAGAACGTTTACGTGGTGAAACAGCTTCTTTTGATATTGAAGCAAATGGCAAAGTTTATGTTGAACGTGGTCGTCGTATTACCGCACGTCATATCAAAGCATTAGAAAAAGATAATATCTCACAAGTGGTTGTGCCTTCTGAATATATTTTAGGTAAAGTTGCATCTAAAGATTATGTTGATTTAGAGTCTGGCGAAATTATTTGTCCTGCAAATGGCGAAATTTCGTTAGAAACCCTCGCAAAATTAGCACAAGCTGGTTACACCACAATCGAAACTCTATTTACTAACGATTTAGATTACGGTCCATATATTTCTGAAACGCTACGTGTCGATCCTACTTATGATAAAACCAGTGCACTTTACGAAATTTATCGTATGATGCGTCCGGGCGAGCCACCAACACCAGAATCTTCAGAAGCGTTATTCAATAATTTATTCTTCTCTGCAGAACGTTATGATTTATCTGCAGTAGGTCGTATGAAATTTAACCGTTCTTTAGCTTTTCCAGAAGGGGAAGGTGCGGGTATTTTAAGCAATGAAGATATTATTGCGGTAATGCGTAAATTGATTGACATCCGTAATGGTCGCGGCGAAGTAGACGATATTGACCATTTGGGTAACCGTCGTATCCGTAGCGTGGGCGAAATGGCTGAAAACCAATTCCGTATCGGTTTAGTGCGTGTTGAAAGAGCGGTCAAAGAACGTCTATCTTTAGGCGATTTAGATGCGATCACGCCACAAGACTTAATTAACCCGAAACCGATTTCTGCGGCAGTAAAAGAATTCTTTGGTTCTTCACAGCTTTCGCAATTTATGGATCAAAACAACCCATTGTCAGAAGTGACACACAAACGTCGTATTTCTGCATTAGGTCCGGGCGGTTTAACACGTGAGCGCGCAGGCTTTGAAGTGCGTGACGTACATAATACTCACTATGGTCGTTTATGTCCGATTGAAACCCCTGAAGGTCCAAACATCGGTTTGATCAACTCACTTTCTGCGTTTGCACGTACTAATGATTATGGTTTCTTAGAAACGCCATATCGTAAAGTAATTGATGGCCAAGTGACTGAAGAAATTGAATATTTATCTGCAATTGATGAAGCAAACTATATCATCGCACAGGCAAACTCAAATTTAGACGAAAATAACCGTTTTACTGATGCCTTTGTTACTGCTCGTGGCGAACGTGGCGAATCTGGTTTATATAAACCTGAAGATATTCACTATATGGACGTTTCCACCCAACAAGTAGTATCTGTTGCAGCTGCATTAATTCCATTCCTTGAGCACGATGATGCGAACCGTGCGTTGATGGGTGCCAACATGCAACGTCAAGCAGTTCCAACATTACGTGCTGACAAACCATTAGTTGGTACAGGTATGGAAAAACCAATTGCACTTGACTCTGGTGTGGCGGTTGTTGCAAAACGTGGTGGTACAGTTCAGTACGTCGATGCGTCTCGTATCGTGATTAAAGTAAATGAAGACGAAACCATTGCGGGCGAAGCAGGTATTGATATTTATAACTTAATTAAATACACCCGCTCTAACCAAAATACTTGTATTAACCAAATTCCTTGTGTGAATTTAGGCGATCCAATTAATCGTGGCGAAGTATTAGCAGATGGTCCTTCAACTGATTTGGGCGAACTTGCATTGGGTCAAAACATTCGTGTGGCGTTTATGCCTTGGAATGGTTATAACTTTGAAGACTCAATGTTAGTTTCTGAACGTGTTGTTCAACAAGACCGTTTTACTACCATCCACATTCAAGAGTTATCTTGTGTTGCGCGTGATACTAAATTAGGTTCAGAAGAAATTACGGCAGATATTCCAAACGTAGGGGAGTCTGCATTAAGTAAACTTGATGAATCTGGTATCGTTTATGTCGGTGCCGAAGTTAAAGGTGGCGACATCTTAGTAGGTAAAGTAACCCCTAAAGGCGAAACTCAATTAACCCCAGAAGAAAAATTGTTACGTGCAATCTTTGGGGAAAAAGCTTCCGATGTTAAAGATTCTTCATTACGCGTGCCAAATGGTACATCAGGTACGGTTATTGATGTTCAAGTTTTCACTCGTGATGGCGTAGAAAAAGATAAACGTGCATTAGAAATCGAAGAAATGCAACTTCGTGAAGCGAAAAAAGACTTAACTGAAGAGTTAGAGATTCTAGAAGCTGGTTTATTTGCTCGTGTGCGTAATCTTCTTATTTCTAGTGGTGCTGATGCAGCGCAATTAGATAAAGTAGAGCGTACTAAATGGTTAGAACAAACCATTGCAGATGAAGAAAAACAAAATCAATTAGAACAGCTTGCTGAGCAATACGAAGAACTTCGTAAAGAGTTTGAACATAAACTTGAAGTGAAACGTAAGAAAATCATTAAAGGCGATGATCTTGCACCGGGCGTATTAAAAGTGGTTAAAGTTTACCTTGCAGTGAAACGTCAAATCCAACCAGGCGATAAAATGGCGGGTCGTCACGGTAACAAAGGTGTTATCTCAAAAATTAACCCAGTTGAAGATATGCCATACGATGAAAATGGTCAGCCAGTTGAAATCGTATTAAACCCACTGGGCGTACCGTCTCGTATGAACATCGGTCAGATCCTTGAAACTCACTTAGGTTTAGCAGCAAAAGGTATTGGTGATCAAATCAATGCAATGCTTAAACAAAAACAAGAAGTGGAAAAATTACGTAGCTATATCCAAAAAGCATACGATTTATTAGGTAATGGTTCACAAAAAGTGGATTTAAGCACCTTTACTGATGAAGAAGTATTGCGTTTAGCGGGAAATTTACGTAAGGGCTTACCAGTTGCAACGCCAGTGTTCGATGGTGCAGACGAAGCTGAAATCAAAGAGCTATTAAAACTTGGTGGATTACCAACTTCAGGTCAAATTACCCTTTACGATGGTCGTACTGGCGAGAAATTTGAACGTCCAGTAACCGTGGGTTATATGTACATGCTCAAATTGAACCACTTAGTTGATGATAAAATGCACGCTCGTTCAACAGGTTCTTATAGCCTTGTTACACAACAGCCATTGGGTGGTAAAGCACAATTTGGTGGTCAGCGTTTCGGTGAGATGGAGGTATGGGCTCTTGAAGCATATGGTGCAGCCTACACCTTACAAGAAATGCTAACTGTGAAATCTGATGATGTGAATGGTCGTACGAAGATGTATAAAAATATCGTAAGTGGCAACCAACATATGGACCCAGGCACACCAGAATCTTTCAACGTAATTATGAAAGAAATCCGCTCACTTGGTTTAAATATCGAGTTAGATGAAGAGTAATTTCATTCTTTCCTTCCCCTGCTTGCGGGGGAAGGTGCCCGAAGGGCGGAAGGGGGAAATTCCCCCCTCAGCCTGCGGCAGCTCCCCCCGTAAACAGGGGGAGCGAAGAGAAAGAATGACGAAACAATAAATCGCCGAAGTGCGGTCAAAATTCTCCGAGATTTTTTAACCGCACTTTAAACCTTTAACTCCGACAGGAGAACATTTGTGAAAGACTTAGTTAAGTTTTTAAAAGCACAATCAAAAACCAGTGAAGATTTTGATGTGATTAAAATTGGGTTAGCTTCCCCAGATATGATCCGTTCTTGGTCATTTGGTGAAGTGAAGAAACCTGAAACCATTAACTACCGTACATTCAAACCTGAACGTGATGGTCTTTTCTGTGCACGTATCTTCGGGCCTGTAAAAGATTACGAATGTTTATGTGGTAAATATAAACGTTTAAAACACCGTGGTGTGATTTGTGAAAAATGTGGTGTTGAAGTTACCCAAACTAAAGTTCGTCGTGAACGTATGGGTCACATTGAACTTGCATCGCCAGTTGCACATATTTGGTTTTTAAAATCATTACCGTCTCGTATTGGTTTACTTTTAGATATGCCATTGCGCGATATCGAACGTGTACTTTACTTTGAAATGTACATCGTGACCGAACCGGGTATGACGGACTTAGAGCGCGGTCAATTATTAACTGAAGAACAATACCTTGACGCTGAAGATCGTTGGCAAGATGAATTTGAAGCGAAAATGGGGGCTGAAGCCATCCAAGATCTATTAAAAGGTATGGATCTTGAAGCTGAATGTGAAAAATTACGTGAAGAATTACAAGAAACTAACTCTGAAACTAAACGTAAAAAAATCACTAAACGCTTAAAATTATTAGAAGCATTTGTTCAATCTGGTAATAAGCCAGAATGGATGGTTATGACGGTATTGCCAGTTCTTCCACCAGATTTACGTCCATTAGTACCACTTGATGGTGGTCGTTTTGCGACTTCAGATCTGAACGATTTATATCGTCGTGTGATCAACCGTAACAACCGTTTAAAACGTTTATTAGATTTAATTGCTCCAGATATTATTGTGCGTAACGAAAAACGTATGTTACAAGAATCTGTTGATGCCTTATTAGATAATGGTCGCCGTGGTCGTGCAATTACGGGCTCTAACCGTCGTCCATTAAAATCATTAGCGGATATGATCAAAGGTAAACAAGGTCGTTTCCGTCAAAACTTATTAGGTAAACGTGTTGATTATTCTGGTCGTTCTGTAATCACTGTAGGTCCATACTTACACTTACACCAATGTGGTTTGCCGAAGAAAATGGCATTGGAATTATTCCGTCCGTTTATCTATGCGAAATTAGAAAGCCGTGGTTATGCAACGACAATCAAAGCGGCGAAGAAAATGGTTGAGCGTGAAGATGCGATCGTTTGGGATATTCTTGCAGAAGTTATTCGTGAACACCCAATTCTATTGAACCGTGCGCCAACACTTCACCGTTTGGGTATCCAAGCCTTTGAACCAATCTTAATCGAAGGTAAAGCGATTCAATTACACCCACTTGTTTGTGCAGCGTTTAACGCAGACTTCGATGGTGACCAAATGGCGGTACATGTTCCATTAACCCTTGAAGCGCAATTAGAAGCGCGTGCGTTGATGATGTCCACTAACAACGTGCTTTCACCAGCAAACGGTGATCCAATTATCGTTCCATCACAAGACGTGGTATTAGGTCTTTACTATATGACCCACGAAAAAGTGAACGGTAAAGGCGAAGGTATGTTATTGCAAGATCCTCGCGAAGCTGAAAAGGCATATCGTACTGGTGAAGCAGAATTACATTCTCGCGTTAAAGTACGTATTACTGAATATGTGAAAAATGAAGCTGGCGAATTTGATGCGAAAACCACGCTGACTGATACCACTATCGGTCGTGCGATTTTATGGATGATTGCACCAAAAGGTATGCCTTATTCATTGTTTAACCAAACATTAGGTAAAAAAGCCATTTCTAAACTGATTAACGAAGCATATCGTCGTTTAGGCTTAAAAGAAGCGGTAATGTTTGCTGACCAAATTATGTATACCGGTTTTGCGTATGCGGCACGTTCTGGTTCATCAGTTGGTATTGATGATATGGAAATTCCAGCGAAGAAATATGAAATTATTTCTGCGGCGGAAGAAGAAGTGGCAGAGATCCAAGAACAATTCCAATCAGGTCTTGTGACTGCAGGCGAACGCTATAATAAAGTAATCGATATTTGGGCTGCCGCGAATGAGCGCGTAGCGAAAGCGATGATGGAAAACTTATCTCAGGAAGAAGTCATCAATCGCGAAGGTAATCCTGAAAAACAAGCATCCTTTAACAGTATCTTTATGATGGCGGATTCTGGTGCGCGTGGTTCTGCAGCGCAGATTCGTCAGTTAGCTGGTATGCGTGGTTTGATGGCACGTCCAGATGGCTCGATCATCGAAACCCCAATTACAGCGAACTTCCGTGAAGGTTTGAACGTATTACAGTACTTTATTTCAACCCACGGTGCGCGTAAAGGTTTGGCGGATACCGCATTAAAAACAGCGAACTCTGGTTACTTAACTCGTCGTTTAGTTGATGTAGCACAAGATTTAGTGATTGTAGAAGATGACTGTGGTACGTACGAAGGCTTAGTAATGACCCCATTAATCGAAGGTGGAGATGAAAAAGTGCCACTTCGTGAATTAGTATTAGGTCGTGTTGCTGCAGAAGATATTTTAAAACCAGGTACAGAAGAAGTATTAATTCCTCGTAACACGTTATTAGATGAAAAACTCTGTGATGTGCTGGATGCAAACTCTGTGGACAGCGTAAAAGTACGTTCTGTTGTAACTTGTAATACTAACTTTGGCGTGTGTGCGAAATGTTACGGTCGTGATCTTGCTCGTGGTCATTTAATTAACCAAGGCGAAGCGGTGGGCGTTATTGCCGCTCAATCTATCGGTGAGCCGGGTACACAGCTAACAATGCGTACGTTCCATATTGGTGGTGCGGCATCTGCGGCAGCGAAAGAATCTAGTGTGCAAATTAAAAACACTGGTACGGTGCATTTAATGAATGCAAAATTCGTCACTAACGATGAAGGAAAACTAGTATTAACTTCTCGTAACACGGAATTAACTATTACCGATGCATTTGGTCGTACTAAAGAACACTATAAAGTGCCTTACGGTGCGGTGTTAAGTAAAGGTGACGGTCAAGATGTGACAGCTGGCGAAACTATCGCAAATTGGGATCCACATACAATGCCAGTGGTATCTGAAGTATCTGGTTTTGTGAAATTTGTAGACATTATTGATGGATTAACTGTGACTCGTCAAACTGATGAATTAACAGGTTTATCATCAATCGTCGTTCAAGATGTAGGGGAACGTGCAACTGCGGGTAAAGATTTACGTCCAACCATTAAATTAGTTGATGCAAATGGCAACGATATTTTCTTACCTGAAACTGATGTTCTTGCACAATACTTCTTACCGGGTAAAGCAATCGTAAGTTTAGACGATGGCGCAGCAGTGAAAGTAGGGGAACCATTAGCACGTATTCCACAAGAATCTGTGGGGACTAAAGATATTACTGGTGGTCTACCACGCGTTGCGGATTTATTTGAAGCACGTAAACCAAAAGAACCCGCTATCTTGGCTGAAATTTCTGGTATCGTGTCTTTCGGTAAAGAAACCAAAGGTAAACGCCGTTTATTAATTACTCCTGTGGAAGGCGAAACTTACGAAGAAATGATTCCAAAATGGCGTCAGCTCAACGTATTTGAAGGCGAAATGGTACAACGTGGCGATGTAATTTCTGATGGTGCTGAAACACCGCACGATATTTTACGTTTACGTGGCGTGCGTGCAGTAACTGAATACATCGTGAACGAAGTACAAGATGTTTACCGCTTACAAGGGGTAAAAATCAACGATAAACATATTGAAGTTATCGTTCGTCAAATGTTACGTAAAGCAGTAATTACCAAAGCTTACGACTCTGAATTCCTAGAAGGGGAACAAGTCGAAGTGGCTCGCGTGAAAATTGTTAATCGCCAACGTGAAGCAGAAGGTAAACCACCAGTTGAATTTGAACGCGAATTATTGGGTATTACTAAAGCGTCACTTGCGACTGAATCCTTCATTTCTGCCGCATCGTTCCAAGAAACCACGCGTGTTCTTACCGAAGCAGCAGTAGCTGGTAAACGCGATGAATTGCGTGGCTTGAAAGAGAACGTAATCGTAGGTCGTTTAATCCCAGCAGGTACAGGTTTTGCGTATCATCAAAATCGTCACAAACATCGTTTAGTTGATGATGTCGTAGCAAAATTATCTGAAGAAGATGAAGCTGCTATCGCTGATGAATTTGTCATGACTGCAGATGATGCAAGTGCAAGCTTAGCTGAAATGCTTAATATGGCAGATGATGCGGAATAATTAATTCCCTGTACAAGAAAACCCGAATGAAAGTTCGGGTTTTTTATTTTTATGAAAATGGGTAGAGGTTTTATTCCAGAACAACAAGAATGTTTCTCCATAGAAATTTCACAAAAATTTGAGACTTTTAGAAAAGTCTGTTGTTGATAGTTATGTTACACTTTGCTCAGATTTTTCAAAATAAGGATCATATTATGAATACAACTAAACCTTTCCCTATTCCAACGGGATATTTCGGTATTCCTCTTGGTTTGGCAGCCTTATCTTTAGCTTGGCTTCATTTAGAAAACTTATTTCCTGCTGTGCGAATGGTCAGTGATGTTCTCGGCATTGTAGCAAGTGCGGTCTGGATTTTATTCATTTTAATGTATGCGTATAAACTTCGTTATTACTTTGAGGAAGTTCGAGCAGAGTATCATTGCCCAGTTCGTTTTTCCTTTATTGCGTTGATTCCTATTACAACCATGTTAGTGGGCGATATTATTTATCGTTGGAACCCTTTAATTGCTGAAGTGATGATTTGGATTGGAACGATTGGTCAATTGCTTTTCTCAACATTACGTGTCAGTGAATTATGGCAAGGTGGTGTATTTGAACAAAAATCTACTCGTCCTCCGTTTTATTTGCCTGCGGTAGCTGCAAATTTCACCAGTGCAAGTTCACTAGCATTACTTGGCTATCATGATTTAGGCCACTTATTCTTTGGCGCAGGAATGATTGCTTGGATTATTTTTGAACCTGTATTATTACAACATTTACGTATTTCATCTCTTGAGCCACAATTTAGAGCCACAATGGGGATTGTTTTAGCACCTGCGTTTGTGTGTGTATCTGCTTATTTATCGATCAATCACGGCGAAGTAGATACTTTAGCTAAAATTCTTTGGGGATATGGGTTTTTGCAATTATTTTTCTTATTGCGATTATTCCCTTGGGTTATAGAAAAAGGGCTTAACGTTGGTTTATGGGGATTTTCATTCGGATTAGCTTCTATGGCAAATAGCGCAACTGTTTTTTATCACAGTGATGTTTTACAAGGCGTGTCTATTTTTGTCTTTATTTTCTCAAATGTAATGATTGGCTTATTGGTTTTAATGACAATTATTAAATTAGCTAAAGGGCAGTTTTTCCTAAAATAAAGCATTCAAATCGACCAAGGCAGGGATTCCCTGCCTTATTGATATATTCCATCTATTTGTCTTTTTCTATTTCAATTACTTCTACACAATCAAGCGTACCCGCTTTAATTCGCCATTTCACATTAAATTCGTACAAACTCGTTCCATAAATACGATCACTCGGTTTACCTTGTTGATAGGCTGGGCGCGGATCTTGCTCTAGCACTTGGCGAATGAAACGACTTAAGTGCGGTCGTTTTTCTTCTCGTTTTTTTACCGCACTTTTAGCTTGCTCGGTAAATTCAACAGTCAGTTTTGCTGGTGGTTTTTCTTGGGCAAAGCTCGATTGCGCATTTGGCTCACTATCCGCATAGACAATATAGGGTTTGATATCTAAAATCGGCGTGCCATCCACTAAATCTACCGCACCTAAATGGAGAAAAACGTTACCATTGATGCATTCTACTTGACGTAATTCGACTTTGGATAAACCGAGAGGATTTGGGCGGTGCGTTGCGCGTGAAGCAAACACGCCAACGCGTTGATTACCGCCTAACCGCGGAGGGCGTACGGTGGGTTGCCATTTTCCTTGTTGGATTTGGTCGAACTGAAAAATTAACCAAAGGTGACTGAATTGTTCCAATCCTCTCACAGCTTCAGGCGAATTATATGGCGGTAAGAGTTCTACAATGCCCACTCCGTCTTCAACTAAATTGGGTTGGCGTGGTACGGAGAATTTTTCTTTATAAGGCGTGTGGATAATGGCGATGGGCGATAAGGTTAAATCATTCATAAATTGGGTGTCTTAGTGTAGAATACGCGGTCTATTGTAATCAAAAGTGCGGTCAAAAAAAATGACAAATGAAAAATTGAAAATATGGTGGGAAACGGCTCGACCAAAAACTTTGCCCTTAGCGTTGGCATCGATTTTTACAGGTTCGGCATTAGGTTATTGGGCGAATCCACAAGGTTTTAATGGGCTTGTAATGGTGCTTTGTTTACTCACGACAATTTTATTACAGGTACTTTCTAATTTTGCCAATGATTATGGGGATCATCAAAAAGGTTCAGATACTGAAGAGCGTATTGGGCCATTACGTGGCATTCAAAAAGGAGCCATTTCAGCAAAAGAACTGAAATGGGGATTAATTCTAATGGTGGTGGCCAGTTTTCTTTCAGGAAGTTTTTTGATTGGAATCGCTTATGAAAGCCTCTCGGATTTATTCGCTTTCGCTGGGCTTGGCATTTTAGCTATTGTTGCAGCCATTACTTACACTGTTGGTGCAAAACCTTATGGCTATATGGGATTGGGCGATATTTCTGTATTGGTATTTTTTGGTTTGCTTGGCGTTGGTGGCACTTATTATTTGCAAACTCACAGTATTGATAGTCACATTATTTTGCCTGCTATTGGCTCCGGTTTATTGGCAAGTGCGGTATTAAATATCAATAATTTACGCGATATTGAACAGGATGCAAAAGCTGGCAAAAATACCCTAGCCGTCCGTTTAGGTGCGTATAAAGGGCGTGTTCATCATTGTATTTTATTAAGTGTGGCGGCCTTATGTTATTTAGAATTTGCGTTGGTAACTGCTATTTCTTGGACAAATTATTTATTTGTATTGGCGATGCCGTTGTTAGCTAAACATGCGATCTTTGTTTATCGCAGTCAGCAGCCAAGTGAATTGCGTCCAATGTTGGCTCAAATGTCTATGATTTCGTTATTAATCAATATCTTGTTTAGTTTAGGCTTGCTTATCGGCTAAATCGGCATATACTAAAGCAAATAAAATTTCAACAATCTATAGGGGAAAGTTATGTTTATTGATACTTCAGAACTTTGCGATCTTTATGCAGAACAAGTGGATGTCGTGGAGCCAATTTTTTCAAGTTTTGGTGGCGTAAGTCATTTTTACGGTAAAGTCACTACGGTAAAATGCTTTGAAAGTAATGGATTAATTGCTGAAGTATTAGAAGAAAACGGCGAAGGTCGAGTGCTTGTCGTTGATGGCGGTGGTGCGGTACGCCGTGGTTTGATTGATGCGGAATTGGCTCAACTTGCCGTTGATAATGGTTGGGAGGGCATTATTGTATATGGTGCTGTACGCCAAATTCAGCAATTAGAAAACCTCGATATTGGTATTCATGCCCTTGCGCCAATTCCAGTTAGTGCAGATGAAAGCAGTGCTGGCGAAAGTGATATCCCAGTGAATTTTGGTGGCGTAACCTTTTTCCCAGAAGATTATATTTACGCAGATCTGACAGGAATTATACTTTCGCAAGAGCCTCTAGATTTAGAAGATTAATTTCTATTTGATTAGCATCTTATTTAAGCTTTCCCATTCTAGACTGCGTATCATACTAAAAAATTAAATTATAACTATATGATATATAAAACCCCGTTCAATTTGAACGGGGTTAAAAGTGCGGTAAATTTTTAATGCGTTTTATGGCTCGTGCTATACAAAATTTTGTCCGTATAAGCCAAAGCAATTGCCGACACTAAAAAGCCCAAGTGCAACAATAACTGCCACATCATCGTTTTTTCAGGCATATTGCTTGCATTCACAAAAGTTTGCAACATATGGATAGATGAAATGCCGATAATAGACATAGAAAGTTTAACTTTCAACACGGTGGCATTTACGTGGCTCATCCATTCAGGTTGATCAGGATGATTACGCGTACGCAATTTAGAGACAAAGATTTCATAACCGCCGATGGTTACCATCACAAGCAAGTTAGCAATCATCACGACATCAATCAAATTCAACACACCTAACATAATTGTATTGGAATCCATCTCATTGACATTAATCACTAACTCCCATAAGCCTTTGATAAATTTATAAGAGTAGATTGCAAGGGTTACAATCAAGCCCAAATAAATCGGCACTTGCAACCAGCGACTAGCAAAAATTATTTTCGCGATAATATTCGATTGTTCGTTATATTTCGCATAAGGATCAACAGGTTTGTTTTCTTCCATAAGATTTTATTCCTAAATTAAACAGTGGGTTAAATAAACAAAAAAACCGCAAGAAAATAGCAGTTTTTTTGAAAATAGCAATAAGGAAATTGAGTTATTCTTATTTTATTTATATGTTTGAAGGGGTAGAAATTGATTCTCTCAAAATACAGGTCGGCTCTAACACTAAAGTGCGGTAATTTTGATTAGGATTTTTAATTCGTTGCAATAGTGCTTCTACAGCAAGTTTGCCAAGTTCAGCTTTCGGTTGGCAAATGGTGGAAAGGGAAGGTGAGAGATAACGAGCCAATTCAATGTCATCATAGCCCATAATTGAAAGATCTTGCGGAATACGTAAGCCTTGTTGCTGAATAGCTTGGTATGCACCAACAGCAATGGTGTCACTACAACAAAAAACTGCTGTTGGACGTGAAGATTGAGTAAGTAAAGATTGTATACCAAGGACACCGCCTTCAAAGTCAAAATGACTTTCGACAATCCAATGAGGATTTAACGCAATTTTTGCTTCCGACAGCGCATTTTTATAACCTTGCAAACGATTTTGTGCGACAGATTTTTTGAGATTTCCCGTAATAATGCCAATTTTACGATGTCCTGCATCAATTAATGCTTTTGTCGCCAAATAGCCACCAAGTGCTGAATTTTCGAGTATTTTATCTGCATTTAACTCAGTAAACCACCAGTCCATCACAACGAGTGGCAGCGAAATGGTTAACTCTATATCAGCCTGAAAACGGCTATCACCACACATCAACAGCAAACCATCCACTTGTTTGTGCATTAGAGTTTGCAGATTTTGTTGTAGGCGTTTGGCATCGCCACCAGTGGTGGCAATAATAAGATTATATTGATGCTGCTGACAATATTGTTCCACGCCTGCCATCACTTCTGCAAAGAATGGATTATTTGTTGCGGTGACAAGTAGCCCGATAGTTTTGGTTTCGCGCACCTTAAGACTTCGTGCAACAGCTGAGGGGGTGTAATTCAGTTCAGCGACAATACGCATCACTTTCTCACGAATTTCATCGCTAACAAAACGCGATCCATTAATGACATGTGAAACTGTAGAAGTCGAAACTTGCGCCAGTCGTGCAATATCTTTCATTGTCGCCATAAAAACACCCTAAAAATTCACCGCACTTTAAGCGTGTTCAAGAAAATCTAAAGTTTCTTGACGCGTTGGAATAGAGGATTGCGCCCCTTTTTTCGTCACACTAATCGCAGCGGCAGCTTGCCCAAAACGAATGGCTTCATCAAAGGATTTTTCTTCCAATAAAGCCGTAACAAAACCGCCATTAAATGTATCACCAGCTGCGGTAGTATCTATTGCTTGCACACAAAAGCCCTTAATGATGCGGCTTTTACCTTTTCGACTGACAAACACGCCTTTCGCGCCAAGGGTAATCATCACGGTTTCAATACCTTTATCGTGAAAAACACTCGCAGCTTTCACCGCACTTTGCTCGTCGGTTACCGCTACCCCCGTCAGGATTTCAGCTTCTGTTTCATTTGGTGTAATAATATCAATCAAACTCAATAATTCGTCCGATAAAATCTGCGCTGGAGCAGGATTTAGCACAACCTTAACACCATTTTTCTTAGCGATTTGAGCAGCCAGCTCTACACCAGAAAGAGGGGTTTCTAATTGCATTAACAAGCAATCCGATTGTGCAATTTGCGCCTCACTTTGACGAACGACCATCTCACTCAAATGTGCATTTGCACCGCTAGCCAACACAATACTGTTCTCACTAGACTTGGCGACTTGAATAAATGCCATTCCCGTCATTTCCTGTGAAACGGTATTAATATGGGTTGTATCAATTCCTTCTTGCTCAAACGCATTTTTCATTGTTTTGCCTATGCTATCTGATCCAATGCAACTAATGAACGCTACCTTTGCCCCTAAACGAGCGGCTGCCACTGCTTGATTGGCACCTTTGCCACCATAGGCAATTTGATAATTTTGACCAGTTAGCGTTTCACCAGGTTTAGCAAAGTAAGGCACAGAAATAACGTGATCAGCATTGATACTACCGAGAATTGTGAGGGTTTTTCTCATTATTTTATCCTGTATTGTTATATTTTTTCTTTCTACACAATGGGACAAATATAATTTGCCCCATAATGTAATATAACGAGCTTATTCAGTAGATAGATTATTCACTTATTACTTTCAAATCTACTGGAATTTTCGCTTCAACTTTTTCGCCCTTTAAGATTTTATCAGCGGTAACAACACCTAATGAACCAATAAGCTCGGGTTGTTGTGCGATAGTTGCCGCCATTTTGCCACTTTTTACAGCTTTTACTCCATCATCGGTACCATCAAAACCTACGATAAGGACTTTTTTATTTGCTGCTTTCACCGCACGCAATGCACCTAATGCCATTTCATCATTTTGCGCAAAAATTGCTTGAACATCACCTTTAGATGCCAACAAATTTTCCGTTACATTCAAACCTTTTGTTCGATCAAAATCTGCTGGCTGACTGGCAAGCACATTGAATTTATGAGCATCAATAGCTTGTTTGAAACCCTCACCTCGTTCGCGTGCCGCAGATGTTCCTGCAATGCCTTCAAGTTGAATCACCTTGGCATTATCGCCTAATTTCTGTGCGATAAAATCACCTGCCATTTTACCACCTGCGATATTGTCAGATGCAATATGGCTCACTACGTTTCCTTTAGCTGCGCCACGATCTAATGTAATTACTGGAATATGCTTACGGTTTGCAATCGCCACTGCGTTGCCAACTGCTTCAGAATCAGTTGGATTGATCAATAATATTTTTGCACCACGCACAGTTAAATCTTCGACATTAGCTAATTCTTTAGCAGGGTCATTTTGTGAATCAAGCACCACTAACTTATAACCTAATTCATCCGCTTTTTTCTGTGCGCCATCTTTTAACGTTACAAAAAATGGGTTATCTAATGTAGATACTGCCAAAGCGATTGTGTCTTGTGCAGAAGCAGAGCCAGAAACAGCCAAACCTAATAATACAGCAGAAGTAAGTGCGGTTAGTTTTTTCATAGTTTCTCCTTAAAGTGAGTTACAGTTTTTTTGTACCAAGATAGTTATCGGCTAAAACAGCAACCAAAATAACCAACGCTTTTGCTATCATTTGATAGTAAGATGAAATATCTAATAAATTTAATGCATTGTTTAAAAATCCGATGATTAATGCACCAATGAGAGTTCCCATTACACGACCTTTTCCTCCCATCAAACTGGTTCCACCGACTACCACGGCAGCAATTGCATCTAATTCATAAGATACGCCAGCAGTGGGTTGAGCAGAAGATAAACGTGAAGTAACAATTAAACCTGCTAATGCAGAAAGAAATCCACTGGCAGCAAAAACAAATACTTTGATTTTATTGACATTAATACCAGAAAGTTGAGTTGCTGATTCATTACCACCGAGCGCGTAGATATAACGACCAATAGGCGTGTGTTTTAAAATATACCAAGCGACAGCAAACACGATACTCATAATCCAAATTGGTACTGGGATACCTAAAAAATAGCCTGTACCAATACTGGCAAATAGATCAGCATTATCCGAAAAACCTGTCGTAATAGGGCGACCGTCTGTATAAACCATTGTTATACCACGCAGTAAGGTCATGGTAACCAAGGTAGCAATAAAAGCCTGAACTTTTCCCTTTGCAACAATTACGCCACTTATGCTACCAAGAAGTGTTCCAATCAATAAAACCACAGGAATTACTAAAAAAATAGGCAATTCAATACTTACCATTGAGGCTGCAATAGCGCCAGTCAATGCCAATACAGACCCCACAGAAAGATCTATACCTGCAATTAAAATAACGAAAGTCATCCCAACTGCAATAATCGCATTAACCGAAGTTTGACGTAAAATATTCAAAATATTATCTACACTGAAAAAATCGGGATTTATTACCGATACAATCGCGATAAGAATAATCAGTGCAATAAAAGATCGTTGTTCAATCAAAAATTTGCCTATTTGGATAGAAGATGTTTCAGTTTTCATCATATTTACCTACGCTTATTTACCGATAGCTGCTGCTAATAATTTTTCTTGAGTTGCCTCTTCACGAGAAAATTCTGCACTGATTCTGCCTTCTCGCATAACCAAAATGCGGTCACTCATACCAAGCACTTCTGGCATATCAGATGAGATCATTAAAATACTCAACCCCTCTTTCTTAAATTCGTTAATCAGCTGATAAATTTCTTTCTTCGCGCCGACATCTACGCCACGAGTTGGTTCATCTAAAATCAACACATTTGGACGAGTCATTAATCCACGAGCAATGGCCACTTTTTGTTGATTTCCACCAGATAGCAAACCTACTTGTTGATCACGGTTAGGTGTTTTAATGTTAAACATCAAAATAAAGTCATCTACTGCCATTTTTTCCGCTTGATGGCGAATACTGCCTTTTTGTGAAAAATGATCGAGCGATGTGAGCGACATATTTTCTTTCACCGACATGCCTAAAACCAAGCCATCACTTTTACGATCTTCAGAAATATATACAATGCCATTATCCAAACCATCTTGCGGACTGTGATTCTCAATCTCTTGATTTTTTAACCGCACTTTTCCCGCTGTTTTTGGCAAAGCACCGTAAAGTAGCTTGCCGAGTTCCGTTCTACCCGCGCCCATTAAGCCTGATACGCCGACAATTTCACCGGCATGCAATTTGAAGGAAACATCATCAATGCCGTTTCCGCTCACATGTTTCACATCCAATACACATTCGCCTTTTTCTTGTGATAAATGCGGATATTGTTCATCAAGACGACGACCAACCATCATTTCAATTAAATCATCTTCTGTAATCTCTGCCACAATGCGTTCACCGATAAATTGACCATCGCGTAAAACCGTCACATCATCACAAATTTGGAAAATTTCTTTTAAACGATGAGAGATATAAACAATGCCGCGATTTTCTGCTTTGAGTTCACGAATCACATTGAATAGGGCTTCAGTTTCCGTATCTGTGAGCGCATCGGTTGGTTCATCCATAATGATAACTTTGGATTCAAAACTTAAGGCTTTGGCTATCTCCACCATTTGTTGCTCACCAATAGAAAGTTCAGCGCAAAGCTGTTTACTGCTGTGAGTTACCCCCAAACGCGCAAGCAGCTTGTCTGCTTCTTGGTGCATTTTCTGCCAGTTAATCGCTCCCCAAGGGGTTTTAAATTCACGACCAAGAAAAATATTTTCCGCAATAGTGAGATTGCCAACTAAATTAAGTTCTTGATGAATGATGCTAATACCAGCTTCCTGTGATGCTTTAGGTCCATTGAAATTAACCGATCGATTAAGATACTCAATTGTGCCTGCATCTTTGGAATAAATACCTGTAAGCACTTTCATCAACGTTGATTTGCCCGCCCCATTTTCCCCCATCAATGCCATTACACGTCCAGCGTAAACAGATAAACAGGCATTATTCAAGGCTTTCACACCCGGAAATGACTTATCAACACCACTAATTTTGAGTAAAGTTTCCATAATTTCACCCTAATTAAAATGGTACACCAGAATATAAAATCACATTGGCATAAGGTGAACATTCGCCAGTACGAACAATAGCTTTACTTTCAAGGGTAAATTTTTTAAAAGTTTCGTGCGATACAAATTCCACTTGTATTTGATTACCCTGATGACTTTCAAGTTGTTGAAGTTGTGTTAAAAGTGCGGTCAATATTTCTGGATTTTTTTCTTTAATTTCTTCTGCAATAACAACGCGTTCAACATACATTTCATTCGTTACTACATTCAACGTTTGTAGAAAACTTGGTACACCCGCAGTTAATGCGAGATCGATACGTTCCACACTTAACGGAATTGGAAGTCCCGCATCGCAAATCGTCAAACTTTCCGTATGGCCAAGTGTAGCAATGCAATGCGAAAGTTGTGCATTCAATAAAGCTGTTTTTTTCATCTAAAAGCTCCTTTTTTGTTATCGAAACGTTTCGATAAGACAAATATAGATAACAAAAATAGAAAAACAACTAAGAAATTTCAAATTTGGGATATTGATCACAAAATTTCTAGATAGGACAAAAAATTCTCCGACCAAATTTGCATTCAATCGGAGAATAAATTATTGAAGATTTTCTTGATTTAAGACATTCAACCTCGCCAAATCCACCTGATTATTTAACAACTCCACATCGGGCATTGTTTTATTGGCTTTTGCGGAAAGGGTTTTAAATCGTTCTACTTTGCCAACTAAGCCTTGTTGGCCAACAAGTGCAGTTACTGTGTTGTTGTATTGGTTGCTGACGGTAGAAAGCGTATTGCCGAGCTTACTTAAACGTTCTGCGACCAAACAAATTTGGTTATAGATTTCGCCCGCTTTTTCAGCAATTTCTTTTGCCTCAGCATTACCACGTTCGATACGCCACAGGTTTGCTACGGTACGTAAAATCGGCATTAGCGTAGTGTGAGAAACCATAATTACGTTACGTTCATAACCATAATTAAATAAAGCAGGATCAGCTTTTAAAGCCTCAATATACGCAGGTTCTACCGCAATAAACATAAGAACAAAATTTGGGCTACGCATACCAATCAGATTGCTGTAATCTTTTTTATGCAGATCGTTAATATGACTTTTCAATGCGGAAATATGTTCTTTGAGTAAACGCTCACGTTCAAAATCATCGTCAGAATTTACCGCACTTTCATAAGCCACCAACGACATTTTGCTGTCGATAATTAAATGTTTATCATCGGGTAAATTCAACACAAAATCAGGGTAATTGCGTCCACCTTGTTCATCTTTAAAATGCGTTTGAGCACGGTAATGCACATTTTCTTCAAGCCCAGCCAGTTGCAACGCGCGTTCTAATTGCACTTCGCCCCAGTTACCTAACGTTTTCTTTTCGCCTTTCAACGCAGAAGTTAAATTACTCGCCTCTTGCGACATATTCAGACCAATTTCCAGCACTTTTTTGATTTCAGCTTCCAAGCCTGCATTACCTTTCACGGATTCGGAGTGAATTTCATTGACCCGTTTTTGGAAACCTTCAATTTGCTCACGGAAAGGCTTGAGCAAGGTTTCCAAGGCGGTTTGATTTGATTGACTAAATGATCGACTTTTTTCATCCAAAATTCGATTGGCTAGATTTTGAAATTCCACGCCCAACTGCTGTTTAGATTGTTCAAAGTTCTGTTGTTGCTCTGAAAAATGTTTTTCTTTCTCTGCTAAGGTTGTTTGTAACCCCGTTAATTCTTGAGAAAGTGAGGTTAATTTTTCGGTCAAATTTTGTCGTTCTTGTGTGAGATGATGTATTTGTTCATCACGTTCAGTTAAACGATATTGCAGCCCTTGATTTTCAGTCTGTACCTTAATTATTTGTTGTTCAAACTGATTTTTAATACCGCTTAGTTCATCAAATTTACTGGCAAGCTGATTATAATCTTGAGTCGTTTTCGATAATTCTTGATGAAGATGTGTATATTTTTGCTGGCGTAGAATAAGTAATAAAATCAATATAATAACAACAGCTAACAAGCTGAAAAGTAAGAAATTTTCTGACATATCTCTCTCTTAATGGAAAACACAAATTGTAGTGAAAAATATTATTTTAATTCTGCTTTAAAGTGCGGTAGATTTTTTAACTGATTTAGAATTTATGCCCATACAAAAATTAACTATTCTAGTCAATTTTGATGGCAATGCTTTAGAAAAACATTGTTGTATTTTAACGGTATTTATCTAAAAACTTGTAATACTGCACTCCAATCTTTGTCGCAAGATTTTTGATAATTCGACCACCATAAACAGAGGGGACTTTCAGGCCTTCAAAAATAGATAAACGTTCATCGTCTCCCAAAATCGCCTCCGCTACAATTCGTCCTGCAAGACCAGTCAAAGCAACACCGTGACCAGAATAACCATGAGCAAAATAAATGTGCGGAGAAATACGACCAAAATGTGGCGTTGAATTTAGGGTCATATCAATGGGGCCTGCCCAGCCATAATCGATTTTGACATTTTCAAGTTGCGGAAATACGCGCAACATATTTTTCCGCATAATCGCGACCATATCTTTTTCTGATCTAGAATCACTACCAAAAAGCAGACGATTGTCCGCACTTAAACGATAATAGTCTAATAATAAATTGTTATCGCACACCGACATACCATTATTAATAATAGAATCAGCAACTGCTTGGCTTAACGGCTCTGTGGCGATAATAAAACTTTCTACAGGTAATATTTTACGATTAATGCCGTGATGAATAGATTTCGGGAGTGCATCAATATAAGCATTGGTGGCTAAAATAACATCTTGAGAAATTACCGCACTTTTGGCTGTTTTAACCTCAACGCAACCATTTTTCTCAACCATATCCACTACAGGAGATTGTTCAAAAATTTGAACGCCCAGATCGACACAAGCTTTCGCTAAACCTAAGCAATAATTAAGTGGATGCAAATGCCCAGAATTACTATCAAATAAGCCGCCCACATAAATATCACTGCCTAAGTGCTGTTTTAATTTAGCCTTATCCCAAAGTTGCATATTCTGATAGCCAAAATTTTTATGACTTTCTTTTTCCATTTCGATTAAGTCATCCATTCGGCGTTCATTTAATGCCAATGTGGCATAGCCTTTTTTCCAATCGCATTGAATGCCATATTTTTCAATACGTTCATCAATAATATCAATGGCCTCTAATGACATATTCCAAAGTTTATGCGCTTTATCTTCGCCAACTTGTTTAACGTATTCATCAATGCCTTCTTCAAAGCCATTAATTGCCTGCCCACCACTACGACCAGAAGCGCCAAAGCCTACTCTAGCACCCTCTAATACAATGACTTTTTTCCCTTTTTCAGCCAGTTCTAATGCCGCAGATAAACCAAAAAATCCCGCACCGATCACACATACATCAGTATGTTCAATTTGAGTAAGTGGGGGAAATTGAAAATCTTGGTTGCGAGAATCGAAATAATAAGAGCGAACGTGTTCTTGATAGGCAAAATTAAGCATAAAAAATCCCTTAGGAAAAAACTGGCAAAATCTTACCCCTAAAGGGAAATATGTCAAACCTTTTAGAAAAAAATGCTATACTGCGCGCGCACAAAAATTGTGCGTTGAATAATGAATCATAACCCTTGGAGGTCAATAAATTGAAAAAATTCTTTGCTCACTCACTCAAAAATCTTTTCCTTTCCACCACCGCACTTTTCGCGGTTTCCGCTTTTGCCAACAACAAACTTTACGTCTATAACTGGACAGACTATGTCCCTTCTGATTTAGTCGCACAGTTCTCTAAAGAAACTGGCATCGAGGTCATTTATTCTACCTTTGAAAGCAACGAAGAAATGTACGCGAAACTCAAACTTACTCAAAATACTGGCTCTGGCTCTGGCTCTGGCTATGATTTGGTGTTTCCATCAAGTTACTACGTAAATAAAATGATTAAGGAAAAGATGCTTCAACCGATTGATCAAAGTAAATTGACCAATATTCATCAAATTCCTAAACATTTATTACATAAAGAATTCGACCCAGAAAATAAATATTCATTACCCTATGTTTACGGCTTAACAGGTATTGAAGTTAATGCAGATGAAATTGATCCTAAAACCATCACGAGCTGGGCGGATTTATGGAAACCTGAATTTAAAGGTAAAGTTCTTATGACCAGTGATGCCCGTGAAGTGTTCCACGTAGCATTATTACTTGATGGTAAATCGCCAAATACCACCAATGAAGAAGACATCAAAACAGCTTATGAGCGTTTAGAAAAACTGTTACCAAATGTAGCGACCTTTAACTCTGACTCGCCAGAAGTCCCTTACGTACAAGGCGAAGCTGCAATTGGTATGATTTGGAATGGTTCAGCTTATTTAGCGCAGAAAGAAAATCCATCTTTGCAATTTGTTTATCCAAAAGAAGGGGCTATTTTTTGGATGGATAATTATGCTATTCCAAGTTCGGCAAAAAACGTGGAAGGGGCGCATAAGTTCATCGACTTTTTACTTCGCCCTGAAAATGCAAAAATTGTTATTGAACGTATGGGCTTTTCTATGCCAAATAATGGGGCGAAAATATTGCTAAGCACGGAAGTTGCTAATGATCCAAAATTATTCCCACCAGCGGAAGAAGTAGAAAAAGGAATTATGCAAGGCGATGTAGGAGAAGCTGTTGATATTTATGAAAAATATTGGAGCAAATTAAAAACTAATTAATTTATCTATGCAGAAAACAAAAAAGTGCGGTGAAAATTTACCGCACTTTTTATATGTAAAATTTTTATTCTTAAAGAATAAAACGGCTCAAATCTTCATTTTCGACCACTTCGCCAAGAGCATCTGCGACATAACCTGCATCAATATTGACGGTTTGACCATTCATATCACTTGCACTGAAAGAAATTTTATCCATTAAACGTTCCATTACCGTATGCAAACGGCGTGCACCGATATTTTCCGTTTTTTCATTTACTCGGAATGCAGCTTCAGCAATTTTCTTAACAGCCTCTGTTGTAAATTCAATATTCACGCCTTCTGTTGCCATCAACGCTTTGTATTGTTCGGTTAAAGAGGCATGTGGCTCCGTTAAAATGCGTTCAAAATCTGCCGCACTTAATGCGGTAAGTTCAACACGAATCGGCAAACGCCCTTGTAGTTCAGGGATTAAATCTGAAGGACGAGCAACTTGGAATGCACCAGATGCAATAAATAAGATATGATCAGTTTTAACCATTCCGTGTTTGGTGCTAACAGTCGATCCCTCCACTAACGGAAGTAAATCACGTTGCACGCCTTCACGCGATACATCAGCCCCACTGTATTCGCCTTTCTTACAAATTTTGTCGATTTCATCGATGAAGACGATACCGTTTTGTTCCACAGCATCAATGGCTTTTTGTTTAAGTTCTTCAGGGTTAATTAATTTCGCTGCTTCATCATCAATCAACGCTTTCAACGCATCTTTAATTTTCATTTTGCGTTTTTTCGTTTTGTCTGAACCCAAATTTTGGAACAATGATTGCAGTTGATTTGTCATTTCTTCCATGCCTGGAGGAGCCATAATTTCAACCCCCATAGACACGCCCGCAGACACATCAATTTCAATTTCTTTATCATCTAATTGACCTTCACGTAATTTTTTACGGAATGTTTGGCGTGTGCTATTGTTATCATTGCTTTCAACTTCGCCCCATTGGTTTTTTGCTGGAGGAAGTAAAGCATCCAAAATACGCTCTTCAGCCGCATCTTCAGCTCTTGCTCTGTTCTTCGTAATTTCCTGCTGGCGAACAAGCTTCATCGCACTATCCGTTAAATCACGAATAATGGAATCCACCTCTTTCCCCACATAGCCCACTTCGGTAAATTTCGTTGCTTCAACTTTGATAAATGGAGCATTAGCTAATTTTGCCAAACGGCGCGCAATTTCAGTTTTACCCACACCAGTTGGGCCAATCATTAAAATATTTTTTGGCGTTACTTCGTGACGCAAAGGTTCTTGAAGCTGCATACGACGCCAACGGTTACGTAGCGCAATCGCCACTGCACGTTTTGCATCCGCCTGCCCAATAATATGTTGATCTAATTCAGAAACTATTTCACGAGGAGTCATTTCAGACATGGCTTTTTCCTTAATTCGGTAATTCTTCAATAGTGAAATGGGTATTTGTGAACACGCAAATATCACCAGCAATTTTCAAAGATTTTTCAACAATTTCACGAGCAGAAAGTTCTGTATTTTCCACCAACGCACGTGCTGCAGACAACGCATAGTTACCACCAGATCCGATTGCTAAAATTTGATCTTCTTCGGGCTGAACCACGTCGCCAATACCCGTGATGATTAAACTTTCTTTTTCATCCGCCACAATTAACATCGCTTCTAACTTACGAAGTGCGCGATCTGTACGCCAATCTTTCGCTAATTCCACCGCACTTTTTAGCAAATGCCCTTGGTGCATTTCAAGTTTACGTTCAAATAATTCAAAAAGCGTGAATGCATCAGCCGTGCCACCTGCAAAACCAGCAAGCACTTTGCCATTATATAAACGGCGTACTTTACGGGCATTACCTTTCATTACGGTATTGCCTAAAGAAACTTGTCCATCACCGCCTACGACGACTTGTCCATTGCGACGTACGCTTACAATCGTTGTCATTATTCAGTCCTTTTTATAAAGTGAAAAGTTATTCGTTATATGGCGACAAATTGATTAAATTCAAGAGGAAAATTTATATTGACGATTTATTCTTCACTCATAAATAAAAATGTGAACTGGATCATACTTTGAACTAGCAAACGATTGCTAGTCATTGAATGCATATTAAAAAAGTGTATGATGTGGACGATTTTTAAATCAACATTTGTGAGGAAACACAATGAAAAACATCATGAAATTATCTGTAATCGCACTTTTAACTGCAGCTGCAGTTCCAGCGATGGCAGGCAAAACAGAACCTTATACTCAATCTGGCACTAATGCTCGTGAAATGTTACAAGAGCAAGCAATTCATTGGATTAGTGTTGATCAAATCAAGCAAAGTTTAGAAGGTAAAGCACCAATTAATGTAAGCTTTGATATTGATGATACTGTGCTTTTCAGCAGCCCTTGCTTCTACCACGGACAACAAAAATTCTCACCAGGTAAACACGATTATTTGAAAAATCAAGATTTCTGGAATGAAGTAAACGCAGGTTGCGATAAATATTCTATTCCTAAACAAATTGCCATAGATTTAATTAATATGCATCAAGCACGTGGCGACCAAGTTTACTTTTTCACTGGCCGTACTGCAGGTAAAGTAGATGGCGTAACACCAATTTTAGAAAAAACGTTCAATATTAAGAATATGCACCCAGTTGAATTTATGGGCAGCCGTGAACGTACAACAAAATATAATAAAACGCCTGCAATCATTTCACATAAAGTGAGTATTCACTATGGCGATAGCGATGATGATGTACTAGCAGCTAAAGAAGCAGGTGTTCGTGGTATTCGTTTAATGCGTGCCGCAAACTCAACTTATCAACCAATGCCAACTTTAGGCGGCTATGGCGAAGAAGTGTTAATTAATTCAAGCTATTAATTGACCGCACTTTAGCAACAAAAAAGGCAAGCTAGGATTTCTAACTTGCCTTTTGTTTTGCTATTTAATTAATGTTTAGTTTGTTCTTCTTCAGGTTTTTCTTCTGCATTTTCTGCTTGTTGGCGATTCATATATTCAACAAACAATGCATCAAAGTTTACTGGAGATAAGTTTAATGTAGGGAACGTACCACGATTTACTAAGTTAGACACTAATTCACGTGCATAAGGGAAAAGCATATTCGGGCATTGAGAGGTTAAACAATGTGCCATTTGAACATCTTCTAAACCACTAATAGTGAACACGCCTGCTTGTTTAACTTCGCAAATAAATGCTACATCGCCACTATCTTCAAGTGTAGTTTCAACAGAAATGTTTAATACCACTTCATATAAGTCATCACCAACTTGAGTCGTTTCAGTGCTTAAATCAAAACCAAGTTTTGGTTTCCATTCTTGTTGGAAAATATGCGGAAGATTTGGTGCTTCAAAAGACACATCTTTCACATAAATACGTTGAATTTGAAGAACGGGTTGTTGTTCTTCTGTTGCTGCAACGTCTTGTTTTTGTTCTGACATTTTCTATTCCTTATTATTTATGTTTTTTAACTAAAGGTAAATTTGCTGCTACCCACGCGGAAAGGCCTTCTTTCAACACAAATACAGAATTAAAACCTTGTTTGGTTAAAAATACTGCAGAAGCAGAGGCTGAAGTACCATTTGTATCGACTAATATAAGAGCTTTTTCTTTATGGGTCTCCAATTTTCCGATGTTTTGATTTTTAATTTCGCTTGGAAGCACATTAATACTATTAATGATATGTCCACGTTGAAATTCTTCAAGACTACGTAAATCTACCACAATGGCTTCATCGGAATTTATTAACCGAATAACTTCATTGTGCGTAATTACTTTAAATTTACTCGTTGCGCCTTTGTAGAATGTATAAATTACCATTACGAAAATCGCAAACCAAGAAACTGCTAAAAGAGAATGTTTTTGAGCAAACTCTGTTGCCATTGTGATAAATTCTTGCATTGTGTTCTCTATTAATACCGTATAAAAAAATAGTTCCCAAGTATAACCGCACTTGGGTTATCTTTCAAAAAAATTATGTGATCGAGATCATAAATTTGTTTTTCCATTGTTGATAAATAACTTAATTTAGTTAGATTACTTTTTGGAGAAATTTTTATTCATCCGAGGAGAAATCTATGAAATTAACTAAATTAGCCTTATGTACTTTATTTGGTCTAGGTATTTCAATAGCAAATGCAGCAGACTTGCCAAATATTACAATCTTGGCAACGGGTGGTACCATTGCAGGAAGCGGGCAAAGTTCAGTAAATTCTGCGTATAAAGCTGGACAATTAAGTATTGATACTTTAATTGAAGCCGTACCAGAAATAAAAAATATTGCCAACATTAAAGGTGAGCAAATTGTAAAAATAGGTTCACAAGACATGAATGACGAAGTCTGGCTAAAACTGGCAAAAGCCATCAATGCTCAATGTAAAAGTACTGATGGATTTGTCATTACCCATGGTACAGATACCATGGAAGAGACGGCTTATTTCTTAGATTTAACCGTAAAATGTGAAAAACCGGTTGTTCTCGTAGGGGCTATGCGTCCTGCGACAGAAAAAAGCGCTGATGGCCCATTAAATCTTTACAATGCTGTCGTCGTCGCGGCAGACAAAAAATCGAGTGGTCGTGGTGTTTTGGTCGCAATGAATAATGAAGTACTAGGTGCTCGTGATGTCACAAAAACCAGTACTACCGCAGTGCAAACTTTCCATTCGCCAAATTATGGTTCTCTAGGCTATATTCATAACAGCAAAGTGGACTATGAACGTTCCCCAGAAAGCAAACATACCATCAACACTCCATTTAACATAGAAAAATTAGACCACCTACCAAAAGTGGGGATTATTTATGCTTATTCAAATGCACCAGTTGAACCATTAAACGCATTGCTAGATGCTGGCTATCAAGGGATTGTATCAGCTGGAGTTGGCAATGGAAATGTTAATGCTGCACACTTAGATCGCTTAGAAAAAGCTGCGAAAGATGGCGTCGTTGTAGTTCGTTCTTCTCGTGTACCAACTGGCTATACAACTCGTGACGCTGAAGTTGATGATAGTAAATATGGCTTTGTAGCATCAGGTACTTTAAATCCACAAAAAGCACGAGTTCTCTTACAATTAGCTTTAACTCAAACTAAAGATCCAAACGTAATTCAACAATATTTCGAAGACTTTTAAGATTAATAGTAACGGTAGTGTGGCTCGAAATAACCGCACTTTTGACCATAATTTATTGATCCAAGTTATGGAATCGCTACCTATTTGTTGCTATATTACACGCCGTTTCAACAAATAAAACAAAGTGTTTTTTTATTAACTTAGGGGGCAGTATGTCTGCAATGTTTTTACTACAATTTGCCATCGTATTATTGTGTATCTTTGTGGGTGCACGTGTAGGTGGTATCGGTTTAGGTGTATTTGGTGGTTTAGGTCTTGCCATTCTTTCTTTTGGCTTTGGCTTGAAACCAGCAGGTTTACCTATTGATGTTATGTTTATGATTATGGCTACTGTGGCAGCTGCGGCAGCAATGCAAGCAGCTGGCGGTTTAGACTACATGATCAAAATCGCAACCAAAATCTTACGCCGTAATCCTAAACACATTACGTTTATTGCGCCAGCAGTAACTTGGTTATTCACTTTCTTAGCGGGTACTGGTCACGTAGCATATTCTGTATTGCCAGTTATCGCTGAAGTAAGCCGTCAAAATGGGATTCGTCCAGAACGTCCAATGTCAATGGCGGTAATTGCATCACAATTTGCTATCGTAGCAAGCCCAATCGCTGCGGCAGTGGTAGCGGTGGTTGCTTATCTTGAGCCACAAGGCATTCATCTTGGCGATGTTTTAATGGTAACCATTCCTTCAACTATTCTAGGACTTTTCCTTACTTGTTTATTTGTTAATAAAATGGGAAAAGAGTTAAAAGATGATCCAGAATATCAACGTCGTTTAAATGATCCAAAATACGAAGATGCTTTTTCAAGTAACACATCAAACGAAGAAATCGAAGTCAGCAAAACAGCTAAAGTTTCTGTTTCTTTATTCTTATTTGGAGCTTTACTTGTTGTGTTAATGGGGGCAGTTCCTTCTATTCGACCTGTTTTTGATGGAAAACCAATGGGAATGGCACATACCATTGAAATTATTATGCTTTCAATTGGTGCATTGATTATCTTAACTTGTAAACCAGATGGCACAGCGATTACCAAAGGTTCTGTATTCCATGCAGGTATGCGTGCAGTAATCGCAATCTTCGGTATTGCTTGGTTAGGTGACACCTTAATGCAGGCACACATTACTGAAGTAAAAGAAATGGTAAAAGGCTTAGTTGAAACTGCACCATGGGCATTTGCTTTCGCGCTATTTGTACTTTCTGTATTAGTAAACAGCCAAGGCGCAACAGTAGCAACATTGTTCCCACTTGGTATCGCGTTAGGTATTCCTGCGCCAGTATTAATCGGTGTATTTGTTGCTGTAAATGGTTACTTCTTTATTCCTAACTACGGTCCAATCATCGCATCTCTTGACTTCGATACCACTGGAACAACCAAAATTGGTAAATACATTTTAAACCACAGCTTTATGCTTCCGGGTTTATTAAGTATGCTTTTCTGTTTGTTAATCGGTTTGGGTCTTTCTCACATTATTCTTTAAAATGTGATGCAATAACAAAGAACGGTGCTGAAATAGCACCGTTTTTATTGTTCTAATATCAACTGAAAATAACTCAAAAAATAACCGCACTTTGATATATAAGTGCGGTTATTTTTTATAATTTTTAAAGATTGCGTAAGGCTTCAATACGCTTTTCGAGTGGTGGATGGCTCATAAAGAGTTCACTGCGTTTACCATTAATCATAAAGGCATTTAAAGAACCTTCGAGATTTTGTGGTTCGTGAAGTTGTTGCAAACGTTGCAATGCCATGATCATTTTTTCTTTGCCTACTAAACTTGCTGAACCAGCATCTGCACGGAATTCGCGGTAGCGTGAGAACCACATTGCGATAATACTCGCAAGCACACCAAAGAGCATTTCCAATACCATAGAAACCAAGAAATAAATACCTGAACTGCGCGTTTCCTCTCCATTATTGTTACGCGAACTTGCCACCGCCGTTGCAATAACGCGCGATAAGAAAATCACGAAAGTATTCAATACGCCTTGCAATAACGCCATCGTCACCATATCCCCATTGGAAATATGAGAAATTTCGTGCGCTAAAACAGCTTCAGCTTCAGCCTCCGTCATGTTGTTTAATAATCCCGTACTCACTGCCACTAAAGAATTGCTTTTCGTTGCACCTGTAGCAAAAGCATTCACATCGGGTGAATGATAAATCGCCACGTCTGGCATCGGAATTCCCGCTTTCTGTGCTTGGCGACTAACAGTATCAATTAACCAACGTTCAGTTTGATTACGAGGTTGAGTAATCACTTCTCCATCTACAGAACGTAATGCCATTGTTTTAGACAGGAATAAGGAAATTAATGAACCAGCAAAACCAAATAGCAACGCCATAATTAAAATGCCGCCAGTACTATTTCCTGCAATACCAGTCACACTTAAAATAATCCCCAATACCAGCATTACAGCCATATTGGTTGCCAAGAAAAGAAGAATTCGCATCATAATGTGTTCTCTCAAAGTTAGGGTTAAGTATTTCCTTTGTGGGGAAAATTCACAAAAAATTCAAGGTGTAATGTAAAATTTTTGTTATCAGCAGATAAACAAAAAGTGCGGTCAAAAACTTGCGAGTTTATGACCGCACTTTTAAACAAGGGTTCAAAATAGAAAATTATTTTCTCACTGCAATCGCTTCGATTTCTAATCCCACATCTTTTGGTAAACGCGCAACTTCCACACAAGAACGAGCAGGGAAGTTAGGATGATTATTTTCTTTAAAGAAACGTTCGTATTCTGCATTAACTGCTGAAAAATCGTTAAGATCTTTCACAAAAACCGTTGTTTTTACAATATCTGCGGCGGTTAAACCCGCTTTCTCGATAATCGCTTTCACGTTTTCTAAAGATTGGCGTGCTTGTGCAACGATGTCCGCAGGCACTTCGCCTGTTGCAGGATTCACGGGAATTTGCCCTGAGGTTAAAACTAAATTGCCAAGATCAACCGCTTGAACATAAGGGCCAATAGCTGCCGGTGCTTTTTCAGTATGAATAATTTGAGTCATTATTTTCTCCTTAGTTGATAAAAAGTGCGGTTCTTTTTTACCGCACTTTTCTGTTTATTAATCAATTTCTTTTAGTATGTCATCGGGAAGTGATTCTTTGCTTTCGACTAATTTCCCATCGTTTACTTTAAATTGTAAATTTTGGTAATAAGCTTCTCGGAACGTGATATATGGATCTTGAGCTTGACGTAACAATTCTGCATTATTGATATTTTTCGCACGAGTATCCACTGCTTGCACACCATATTTCACTAATGCCCATGGGCCACCAACCCATTGCCAGAATGGATACATATAAGCCGCATCAACCACAGCACCCGTTAATTGGCGTGGCGTTGTTGCATTATAAATCGGTAGCACAATATAAGTGCCAGCATCTACGCCGTAGCTACCTAAAGTTTCCCCAAATCCACGTTGATTATCTACGCGTAATTCTTTGCTTGCGCTTGCAAAATCAATAAAACCACCTAGACCAAATACAGTGTTAATCCAAAAACGATTAAAGTGAACAAATGCTTTTTTCGGTTCGCCTTCAATTAAGCGGTTTATGAAACTGACTGGCTCATCAAGATTATTTGCGATGCCAGCAAGGCCAGAAGAAATCGGCTTAGGCACATAGTTGTTCCAACCTTTTGCAACAGGTTCTAATACATAGCGATCTAGCACATTATAGTTAAACTTCCACATAGTTCGATTGAAGCCTTCAAGAGAATCATTACGCTCACTCGCTTGTTTCGTGTCGTTGTTATTTGCACAACCTGTTAGTGCAATTGCACCCAAAAGTGCGGTCAAAATTGCCTTTTTTTTCATTTTTGATCCTTACATAAATATGGGATTATTCTACCTAATTTGTTAAATAAAAACAAAAAACCGCACTATAAAAGTGCGGTTATATTTTAATTATTTCTTAGTGTATTTTTTCAACTTGACCAAATTCAAGCTCAACTGGTGTTGCACGACCAAAAATTGATACAGACACTTTTAAGCGACCTTTTTCATAATCTACTTCTTCTACTGTACCATTAAAATCAGCAAATGGACCTTCAATCACACGAACTTCCTCACCCGGATGATATTCATTACGATGACGAGGTTTATCAGTATTTTGTTCAAGACGATTTAAAATAGTATCCGCTTCACGTTTGGAAATAGGTGCAGGTTTATCTGGTGTACCACCGATAAAACCCATCACTCTTGGCACGCTTTTTACTAGATGCCAAGTTTCATCATTCATTTCCATTTCTACAAGTACATAACCTGGAAAAAATTTACGTTCACTTTTGCGACGTTTTCCTGCTACATTTTCCACCACTTCTTCAGTTGGCACTAAAACTTCACCAAATTGATCTTCCATTTGTTGTTGTTTGATGTATTCACGTAAAGTTAGAGCTACACGACTTTCAAAGCCAGAAAACGCTTGTAATACATACCAACGTTTTTTTGATACTGTTGTTTCTTCAGTCATTTTAGAATCTCAAATCAGTTAAGAAATTAATCACTGTCACAATAATCGAATCTACTGCCCAAAAGAAGAGAGAAGCAATCATTGTTACCCCGATAACGATCAATGTTGTTTGACGCGCTTCAGCACGGGTTGGCCATACGACTTTACGCGCTTCTGTACGAGAGTCATTAAAGAATGCGCGTGCTTTTGTTCCTTGATTAGTAATTGCCGCTAAAATAAATGCAATGACTAATGCAATAGCCATACCAATAACACGAATCGGTAAAGAATAGATTTGTTGGAAATAAATATTCCCAATTGCCGCAGCAGCAAAAAAGATCACAGCTAAAACCCAAAGGAATGTATTTAAACCTTTAGACTTGCCTTCAACGATCACTTCTTGCGTATTTTTCTTTTTATCAACAATTTCGGTTGCCATAGAATTGAATCCGTTTTAAATGGAAATGTAAGAATAATGCCATAAGAACGTGCGATTGTAGCATTTTCTTTTCGCCTTGCCTATTGAAAATAAGCATCAACATAGAAAATCTGGCGAAAACAACCGCACTTTTGCGATTAAATCTAATATTCTAATTTGGGCGCAAGATTATCTACAATTGTTGATTCATCAACGATAACTTTTTGTAAATTCTCAAGAGACGGTAGATCATACATTGTATCTAACAACACTGCTTCTACGATAGAACGTAAGCCACGCGCACCTGTTTTTCTTTCAAGTGCTTTTTTCGCCATTGCTTTTAATGCTTCTGGTGTGAAATCCAATTCTACTTTTTCCAATTCAAATAAGGCTTGATATTGTTTAATTAATGCGTTTTTTGGTTTTGTGAGAATTTGTATCAGCGCATCTTCGTCTAATTCACTTAATGGGGCAATCATTGGCAAGCGTCCAATAAATTCTGGAATTAAACCAAATTTCATCAAATCATCAGGTTCAACTTGACGGAATAATTCAGAAAGAGATTGTTGTTTTTCATCTTTTTCAACTTTGGCATTAAAACCAATACTCGTACTGGTTTGAGTGCGTTTATCAATAATTTTATCTAATCCTGCAAATGCACCGCCACAAATAAAGAGAATTTTAGACGTATCCAATTTTACCATTTCTTGTTGTGGATGTTTACGACCGCCTTGAGGTGGAATGGAAGCGATTGTACCTTCAATAAGTTTTAATAAAGCCTGTTGCACCCCCTCTCCTGAAACATCTCGAGTAATTGATGCACCTTCCGATTTACGGCTAATTTTATCAATTTCATCAATATAAATAATGCCTTTCTCTGCTTTTTCAGTATCGTATTCACAATTTTGCAAAAGTTTCTGTAATACATTCTCCACATCTTCTCCCACATAACCAGCTTCCGTTAATGTGGTTGCATCTGCCATCGCAAAGGGTACATTTAAACGACGAGCTAATGTTTGTGCAAGTAACGTTTTTCCGCTACCTGTAGGCCCTATAAGTAAAATATTACTTTTGCCAAGCTCTACATCATTGCTTTCATAGTTAGTTCGCAAGCGTTTATAATGATTATAAACCGCTACAGAAAGCACTTTTTTCGCATAATCTTGACCAATAACATAATCATCCAGATGGGCGCGAATTTCGTGAGGCGTTGGCAATTTATCTTTATTTTCGACCGCACTTTCCTCTAAATTTTCATCATTACTTTCTTCAAGCATTGAGTGACAAAGTTCAATACATTCATTACAAATATAACCGCCTGTGCCAGCAATTAATTTATCTACTTCGCCTTTTTCTTTTCCGCAAAAAGAGCAGTGCAAATCTTTATCTTTGTCTGTCATTGTATACCCTTAACGTTTAACTAAGACTTCATCCACCAAACCATACGCTTGTGCTTCTTCAGCTGACATAAAATTATCGCGGTCGGTATCTTTCTCAATACGCTCAATACTTTGTCCAGTATGGAATGCTAAACGATCATTTAAGGTGTGTTTAATTTTCAAAATTTCTTGTGCGTGAATTTGAATATCTGATGCTTGACCACGGAAACCACCCAAAGGTTGATGAATCATCACTCGTGCATTAGGCAACGCAGCTCGTTTGCCAGCAGTTCCGCCAGCAAGCAAGAATGCGCCCATTGAACAGGCTTGACCAATACAAAGAGTGCGAATATCTGGCTTAATAAATTGCATTGTGTCGTAAATTGCCATACCTGCGGTCACAGAACCGCCTGGAGAGTTGATATAAATATTGATGTCTTTAGTTGGATCTTCCGATTCTAAAAAAAGAAGCTGTGCCACAATTAAATTTGCCATACGATCTTCCACTTCTCCACTTAGGAAAATCACACGTTCTTTTAATAAACGGGAATAAATGTCGTACGAACGCTCGCCACGCGAAGTCTGTTCAACGACCATAGGAATTACGCTCATTTTCTTACCTTTTTCATTAAAACTGCTAATTATTTTATCGTAAATAACCCACAAATAAAAATGCGATCGCTTTTATTAGAAAGAGCGACCGCACTTTTATTCAATCATAATGATATTACTTATTATGCTTGTGGATTCATAATTTCATCGAATGAAGAAACTTTTTCTGTTACTTGTGCTTTTGCAAGTACTGCATCAACAGCTTGTTCTTCTAATACGACATTACGAATATTGTTCATTAACTCTTTGTTTTTGCTGTAATATTCCACCACTTCTGCTGGCTGCTCGTAAGCTGATGCAATATCTGCAATCATTGCTTTAGCACGTTCTTTATCAGCTTTTAATTCATTAGATTTAATTACTTCAGAGAATAATAAACCTACTTGAACACGACGAGTTGCTTCAGCTTCAAATAATTCACGTGGTAACTGTGCAGCTTGTTGTGTATTACCGCCAAAACGTTGAGCCGCTTGATTGCGTAATACATTAATTTCTTCTTCTATTACAGAAGCGGGTACATCAATCGGATTTTGTTCAATTAAACCATTAATTACTTGTTGTTTAACACGAGAAACTAACGCATTTTTCAATTCACGTTCCATATTTTTACGGATTTCTGCACGCAAATCAGCAACAGACTTAGTATTAGGGCCAAATTTAGCAACAAATTCATCTGTTAATTCAGGCAACACCATATTTTCGATTTTTTTCAAAGTGATCGCAAATTTTGCTGCTTTACCTTTCAAGTTTTCTGCGTGGTATTCCGCTGGGAAAGTCACATCAATATCAAATTGCTCACCTGCTTTATGACCAACAATTCCTTCTTCAAAACCTGGAATCATACGACCTTGACCCATAAATAATACGAAGTCAGTAGCTTTACCACCTTCAAATTCTTCGCCATCTACAGAGCCAACAAAATCAATAGTAACACGATCATCTGCTTTTGCAACATCTTGACTTTCAGCCCAAGTAGCTTGTTGTTTACGTAACACATCGATCATTTTATCAATATCAGCTTCCGTGATTTCAACAGTTGGTTTTTCAACTTTGATATTTTCTAAACCTTGTAATTTAACTTCTGGATAAACCTCGAAAGTTGCAGTGAAAACTAAGTCTTTACCTTCTTCAAAAGTTTCAATAGCAAAAGTTGGACGACCTGCAATATTAATTTTTTCTGCAATGACAGCATCAAAAAAATGACGTGGTAATAAATCGTTTAATACATCTTGACGAATTGACGCCCCAAAACGTTGTTCAATGATATGGGCAGGAACATGACCTTTACGGAAACCATCTACGCGCACATTTTTTGCAGCACGTTTAAATTCTTCACGAATGGCTTTAGAGACAATTTCAGTTGGAACGGTGATCGCTACGCGACGTTCTAAACCTTGAGTTGTTTCAATATTTAATGACATTTGTTACCTCAATTAATTTGCACTCGGTCAAAATCCACACCGAACACGTTTGTTAAATAAAAAGACGCTCAATTATAACGAAAGAAATCTACGCAGTCGATAAAAGAGTGATTAAAAATTGCATTTTGATGATTTTAAAATATGACTTACAAACAAAAGTGCGGTCAAAAATGATTTTCTTTTATGCTCATATAAAGCAATTAGGATTTTGTACTTATTATACTTTTTTTTGATATTGATTAAATAAATTGAATTATTTAATATGTATAATAATTATTATCATTAAAAAATAAGGAAACCTATGACCAACTTTAAATTCAGCCTGCTTGCTTGCTCTATT
>ERZ1023288.18-NODE-18-length-87518-cov-40.590501_pt1 | contig 87518 bp, 83 predicted proteins | sample MGYA00380468_ERZ1023288 | MGnify/ENA primary metagenome ERZ1023288 (study PRJEB33173, sample SAMEA4830366) | metagenome | study: EMG produced TPA metagenomics assembly of the PRJEB25223 data set... | reverse complement strand
AAATGATACTCTATTATGAATGCTTCTTTTTTTGCACTTGGATTGTAAATTCAAGTGCAAATTAGGAATCATAATCTGAATTATGAATTCAGGATTTTATATAAAAAATTTTTTTGCTGATTTTGACAGTCAATTACATTTTCTTTACTGCGCTAAAATGTATAAATTAGCCCAATCGCCGCGCAGACGCTCGGGATTGCCGCCTAAATAGCGCATATATTCTTGGCGGGGGATTTCCACGCCGCCCATCGATTGCAGGTGCGGGGTCAGGAATTGCGTATCCAAGACTTCGATGCCCTGTGCGGCAAGAAAAGCGCAGAGTCGAGCGAGAACGATTTTGCTGGCATTGGGCACAAGGCTGAACATCGATTCGCCGCAGAATACGCGGTCAAGGCAGACGCCGTACAATCCGCCGAGCAATGTGTCTTCATGCCAAAGTTCGCAGCTGTGCGCCAGTCCCTGCTCGTGCAGGGCGATGTAGCAGCTGCGCATCTGCTCGTCAATCCAGCTTTCGCCGTGCACTTTGGCGCAGTAATCCATGGTGTGCGCGAAAGCGCGGTCAAAGCCGATTTGATAGGGCATGCGGCGCATGGCTTTGTCTAATGAGCGGCTGATGTGCAGGTCTTGGCAGAAAATGACGCCGCGCGGATTGGGTGCCCACCACAGTATCGGGCTGTCCGCCCCATACCAAGGAAACACGCCGCTTTGATGCGCCAGCCAGACTTGGGCGGGCGATAACTTACCACCGATGGCGAGCAGGCCGCGTCTGTCGGCGCGTTCGACCGGCGGAAATGAGAAAGTGTGATGTGTCTTCATGGCTGTCTTGCTAGAAATTTGGCGGCAGGATAGCGCAATTTCGCGCTTTTTGTCAGTCGGCGGGCGGGCAGATGCGGCAAGCGATAGCAGAATGCTTTTGCCTTTGGTATGATGCGCGTTTTCGTTTTCTCGGAATATCATGCTTATGAATCTGTTTCGTCCTCAATTTTTAGCTTTAGCGGTGGCGGCAGCTGCGCAAAGCAGTGCTTTTGCAGAGTCTTTTGTGGTGCAAGACATTCGTGTCGAAGGTTTGCAGCGCGTGGCGCCCGGCACGGTATTCAGCTATTTGCCGGTGCAGATAGGGCAGCAGTTCGATACGGATAATAGCGCGCAGGCGGTCACGGATTTATATGCCATCAATCTGTTTTCGCGCATCAATTTGGCGCGCGACGGCAATACCTTGGTCGTGCAGGTGGAAGAGTTTCCCATCATTTCCAGTATCGAATTGAAGGGCAACAGCAGTTTGAGCAGTAGCAATGTCAAACAGGCTTTTGCCAAAGCGGGCTTTGCCGAGGGGCAGCCTTTTAATCCGGCGATGCTGCAAGAGATGCAAAATCAGCTGTACGGACAATATCATGCGCAGTCGAAATTCCAAGTAAACATTGATGCGCAGGTCAATACCTTGCCGCGCGGTCGGGTCGAGGTAGTATTTACGATTGACGAGGGGCGCACGGCGCAATACAAATCGATTGATTTTGTCGGTAACCGCATTTATTCCGACGAACAGTTGGCAAAATTATTCGACACCTCCACTACCGGCTGGCTGTCTTTCATGTCGAAAAACGATCAAATCAATAATGAGCGCATGCAGGCGGATTACGAGCGTTTGGAGAATTTCTACAAAGACCGCGGCTTTATGGATTTTGCCATCACTTCCGTGCAGACGGCTTTGTCTGAAGACAAAACGCGGATGTTTTTAACGGTCAATGTCGATGAAGGCGAGACCTACACCATCAAAGACTACCGCGTCAGCGGCGATTTGATTGTGCCGGAGAGCGAATTGCTGTCCTTGATTCAGGTGCAGAAAGAACAATTTTTCAACCACAGCGCGATTAAAGCCAGTACGGAGGCGATTCGCAACCGCTTGGCTGACGAGGGTTTCGGTAAGGCGGATGTGCGGATTGTGCCCGATGTGGATCGCTTGAAGCGCGAAGTCGCTTTGAATTTCGTCATCCAGTCGGGGCCGCGCGTGATGGTACGGCGAATCGAGTTTACCGGCAATGCCAAATCTTATGACAGCGTACTGCGCCGCGAATTGCGCCAGCAGGAAATGGCGCCGTATTCCGCCTCGGATCTCGAGCGTTCCGAGCAGCGTATTCGCCGCCTGCCGCAGATTGAAAAAATTGAAAAAGCCTTGCGTCCGGTGCCGGAGCATCCCGATCAGGTGGATGTGGTTTATACCGTGGCGGAGCGCAGCACCAGCTATATCCAAGGCGGCATCGGCTACGGTCAGTCCAGCGGCGCTTTGTTCAGCTTGGAATACGCCGATGACAATTTCCTCGGCACGGGCAACCGCTTTAATATCAATTTTGGCAAAGGCTCTTATGTGCAGTCTTACGGTTTGAGTGTTACCAATCCCTATTTCACCGACGACGGCATCAGCGCGCGCTTTAGCTTTAATTACGACGAATATGATTATGACGAGGAAGATTTATCCGATTGGACCTCGGACAATTTGGCTTTGATGCTCAATTTCGGTTATCCGATTTCCGAATACCAAAGTGTTTTCCTTGGCGGCGGCTATCGTCAGGTTAAAATTCATGCGGGCGCAAATGTCGCTTCTGAAATCAATGATTTCCTGAAGGATAACGGCAAAACCTTTAATGAATTTGTGCTGACCGGTTCTTGGCTGCGCGACACCACCGACGATGCCTATATGCCGACCACCGGTTCGCAGAATTCCCTTTCTTTGGAATTGGTCGTGCCGGGCAGCGATGCTACTTATTACCGCAGCGATTTTAAACACCGCAGCTTCTTCTCGGGACAAAGCGAAGATTCATTAGTCTTTTCTCTGCACGGCAATGTCAGCTACGGCAACAGCTATGGCGATCTTAAGGGCGGTCTGCCTTTCTATCGTCATTACTATGCCGGCGGCATTAACAGTGTGCGCGGCTATCAATACGGCTCTGTCGGCCCGCGTTATAAAAATAATGATTATGCCGGTGGCGATTTCCGCGTGACGGGCGGCGCGGAATTGATGTTACCGGTCTCTTTCAGCGGTCGCGAGCGTAATCTGCGCGTGGGGGCATTTGCCGATGCCGGCGGCGTTTGGAATAAAGTCAGCGATTTCGATACCGCCGATATGCGCTATTCAACCGGTTTGTTCTTGCAGTGGATATCGCCGATCGGGCCTTTGAATTTGAGCTATGCCGTGCCGCTGAATAAAAAGACCGGCGATGATACCGAAGCCTTCCAGTTTACGATCGGCACCACTTTCTAATGCGCCTGCGCTTTGCTCTTCTTTGCGCCACGATAGGCGCCGCTTTGCCAAGCATCGGACAAGAAGCGGCGGCGGATTTTTTCGATCTTAGTCCGGCGGAATTGGCGGCAAGCGCCACACAAATCGCCGCACAATTGCCCAGTGCCGATGCGGCGTCTGTGCCTGAGATAAGCGATGCACAGATGCGGATCGGCTTTGTGAATTTCCGCCGCATTATGGCGACGATTCCGCAATTGGGTAGCATCCGCGAGATTTTGCAAAGAGAATTCCGCAGCCAGTTGCAAAGTTTGAACAATTTGCAGTCCGAACTGGCGAAGCTGGAGCAGCAATTAAATCAGCAAAGCGCCGGCAATCTGGACACGGAAGCCCTGACCCAGCAATTGATTGTCAAGCGGCGCGAATTGGCGCGCCAGCAGGCGGCGTTTCAAGATGATTACAATGTGCGGCGCAATGAGGAATTGGCGAAATTGCAAAGCATGGTTTTGGAAGAAATCGTCGGTTTGGCAAAGGCGGAAGGTTTTGATGTGATTTTAAACGACAACGGCGTGTTATATGTCAGTGAAAGGGCGGATTTGACCCAGCAAGTGATTGAGCGACTGTTAAAGCGTACGCGCCAACACGGCGATGAAGATTAAGGAAACAATATGCAGGAAATTCGAGCGCAAGAAATTGCCGCCTGGCTAGGCGGCGAATTGATTGGCGCGGATGTCGCCGTCAATCAAGTCGGCACTTTGTTAGCGGGACAGAAAAATGCGGTGGGTTTTCTCGCCGAGGAAAAATACCGCAGCCAGTTAAGCACGACGCAATTGGGTTTGGTATTGCTTGCCCAGCCTGAAGCCGATCTTGCCGCTTCGCAAATTGTGGTTGCCGATGTGCGCCGCGCTTGGCGTATTTTAACCGAGCGTTTTCAGGCGGAAATCGATGCTGCACGAGCGCAAGGTATTCATCCGCAGGCGATAGTGGCGGCGAATGTGCAAATGGGCTCGAATGTGAGTATCGGTGCCGGCGCCGTCATTGAAAGCGGGGCGATATTGGCAAAAGGCGTGCGCATCGAAGCGTTGGCTTATGTCGGCAGGGGCGTGGAAATCGGCGCGGATACGCATATCGGCGCCGGTGTGAAAATCTTAAGCGGCACGCGTATCGGCGAGCGTTGCCGCATTCTTGCCAATGCGGTTATCGGCGAACGCGGCTTCGGCAATCATTTTGAAGACGGGCGCTGGCTGGAAATCCCGCAATTGGGCGGCGTCTTAATCGGCAATGATGTGGAAATCGGCGCGGCGACTATGATTGACCGCGGCGCGGTCGGCGATACGATTATCGGCAATGGCGTCAAACTGGATAATTTGATTCAAGTCGCGCATAACGTGGAAATCGGTGACCATAGCGCGATTGCCGGCTGCTGCGTGATTGCCGGCTCGGTGAAATTCGGCAAATATTGCGTGGTCGGCGGGGCGAGCGTCTTTGCAGGACACATTACGATTTGCGACGGTGCGCAATTTACCGGACATTCTTCCGTGAGCAAATCCATCACCGAAGCCGGCATGTATTGCTCGGCAATGACCGTGATGCCGATTAAACAATGGAAACGCTTTTTAGCAAAACTCAGAATTTTTGGGAAAGAAAAATGACAGAACAAGTACATACCCTGATGGATATTGAAGAAATCCGCCGCTATTTGCCGCATCGCTATCCTTTTTTATTGATTGACCGCATCACCGAAGTGGTGCCGCAAAGCCATATTTGCGCGATTAAAAACGTGAGCGCCAACGAGCCCTTTTTCCAAGGGCATTTTCCCGGTAAGGCGGTCATGCCGGGTGTCTTGGTTATTGAAGCGATGGCGCAGGCGGCAGGTATTTTGGGCGTGAAAAGCGCCAAAGCGGAAATGGGGCTGCCCGACGAACCTGAAGAAGACGGCATTTATTTCTTTGTCGGCATTGATAAGGCGCGTTTTCGCAAACCGGTAGTGCCGGGCGATCAATTATTGCTCGAGATTAAACTGCTGAAATCGCGCCGTGGCATTTGGTCTTTTGAAGCACAGGCGAGCGTAGCGGGGCAGGTGGTATGCAGTGCGGAAATCATGTGTACTTCCGCAGGCAAGGGTAAAGCCTAATATTGGAGAGAAAAGCCATGATTCATCCGACGGCGATTATCGATCCCAGCGCGGAATTAGACAGCAGCGTCAGCGTGGGTGCTTACAGCGTCATCGGCGCAAAAGTGCAGATTGATGCCGCTACGACGATTGCGCCGCATGTGGTCATCGAAGGTCCGACGCGCATCGGCAAAAACAACCGCATTTGGCAGTTCGCTTCCCTAGGTGCCGAGCCGCAGGATAAAAAATACGGCGGCGAAGATACATGGCTGGAAATCGGCGACGGCAATACGATTCGCGAATTCGTAACCTTTAACCGCGGTACGGTGCAAGACGGCGGTGCGACCAAAGTCGGCGATGATAACTGGATTATGGCGTATTGTCATTTGGCGCATGATTGCGTGGTCGGCAACCATACCGTATTTGCCAACAATGCCTCTTTAGCAGGGCATGTGCATATCGAGGATTATGTGATTTTGGGCGGCTATGCTTTGGTTTATCAATTCGTGCATATCGGCGCTTACAGCATGGTGGCGTTTTCCAGCGGCGTGAAACAAAACGTGCCGCCGTTTTCCACGGTGGCGGGTATGCCGGCTAAGGCAAGCGGCATCAATAACGAAGGTTTGCGCCGCCACGGCTTCCCTGCGCAGGAAACGGAGGCGATTAAAAAAGCCTTCCATCATCTCTATCAAGAAAATCTGCTTTTAAGCGAGGCGCGAGAAAAAATCAATGCTCTTGCCGCCGATTCACAGGCGGCGCGGCGGATTGCCGATTTTATCCAAGCCACCGGCAAACGCGGTTTGATTCGCTAAATGGATAAGCGCGCACCGCATATCGCCATTGTTGCCGGCGAAGTATCCGGAGACCGTTTGGGCGCGCCTTTGATGGCGGCTTTGCAAAAACGCTATCCCCAAGCGCGATTCAGCGGCGTGGGTGGGCGGCATATGCAGGCGCAAGGCTTATTATCCCTTGCGCCGATGGATACGCTGGCAGTGATGGGCTTGGCGGAAGTCCTGCGGCATTTGCCGGCAATTTTCCGTCTTAAAAAAACAATTTTGCAGTATTGGCAGGACAATCCGCCCGATTTGTATATCGGCATCGATGCGCCGGATTTTAATCTGCGTATCGAAACGGCATTGCGCAAACGAGGCATTGCCACCGTGCATTATGTCAGCCCTTCTTTATGGGCATGGAAGGAAAAGCGGATTTATAAAATCCGTCAGGCGGTGGATTTGATGCTGTGTCTGTTTCCCTTTGAAACCGATGTCTATGCCAAACACGGCGTGGAAGCGGTATGCGTGGGGCATCCGATGGCAGACCGCCTCAGTCCGATGGATATCCGCTTGGCACGTCAGCAATTATCTTTGCCCAAGCAGGTGCCTTTGCTGGGGCTGTTCCCCGGTTCGCGACGCGGTGAAATCGAGCGATTGTTGCCGATGTTTCTGCGTGCCATGATGCTGATGCAGGTACGGGAACCGGCTTTGCGCGCCGTGATTTCTGTTGCCGATGCTGCGCATCGCGGTAGAATCGCCGAAATCATCCGCCAAACCTGCCCGCCGCGCCAAGAAATTATGCTCAGCGATGCCGAAAGCGATGTCTTGATGTCGGCCTGCGATGTGCTGATGGTCGCCAGCGGCACGATTACTTTGGAAGCCGCTTTGCTGGATCGCCCGATGGCGGTGGCATACCGCGTGCATCCGCTGACGGCGAAAATCGCCAGACGCTTATTGAAAATCGACCGCTTCAGTCTGCCTAATTTGCTGTTACAACGCGATGTGGTCAATGAATGGATTCAAGAAGACTGCACGCCCGAGCATTTGGCGGACGATGCCGGTGCGCTCTTACACGACCATGCGCGGCGCGGCGCGCAATTGCTGGCTTTTGCGGAAATTCGCGCCGCCTTAGCCACGCAGGTCTCCGAACGTGCCGCCGATGCGGTGGCGAATTTACTTGAGCGTAAGGCATGATTGCCGGTGTGGACGAAGCAGGGCGCGGCGCATGGGCGGGCAATGTCGTGGCGGCGGCAGTCATCTTGCCGCCCGATTATGATTTGCCCTATTTGAACGACAGCAAAAAATTAAGCCCTAAGCGGCGCGAGCAATTATTTCACGCCATTGCCGAACAAGCCTTGGCTTGGTGCTATGCGCAGGTCTCTGCGGCAATGATCGACCAAATCAATATCCATCAAGCGACCTTGCTTGCCATGCGTTTGGCGATTGATGCCCTTGCGCTGCCGCCGCAGCGGATTTTGATTGACGGTAAATTCCTGCCGCCCGATTTGCTCTATCCGGCGCAGGCGATCATCGACGGCGATGCCTTAGAACCGGTGATTGCCGCCGCCAGTATCATGGCAAAAGTTATTCGCGACCGACAATTGATTGAATTAGACAAGCAGTATCCGCAATACGGTTTTGCCGCGCACAAAGGTTACGGCACGGCGCAACACAGCCGCGCTTTGCGCGAATACGGCATTATTGCCGAACATCGCCGCAGTTATGCGCCGATTAAAGCATTATTGAGAGAAGTCCCATGATTGCCCTACATAATCACAGTGAATATTCTTTAAGCGACAGTATTTTGCGCATTGAGGATTTAGTCGCCTACGCCAAAGCCGACGGGCAGGCCGCCCTTGCCTTGACCGACCGCAATAATGCCTACGGCTTGGTAAAATTTTACAAAGCTGCGCGCGGTGCCGGCATCAAGCCGATTTTGGGCTGTGATTTAAGCGTGCGCAATGCCCAAGGCGAGATTCATCAAATCCTGCTGTATGCACAAAACGAGCGCGGCTTCCGCCAGCTGAACGAATTGATTAGCTTTGCCTATGCGCAAGACCAGCATAACGGCGAAGTGGCGGTCAATATCGAACGTTTTACCCCCGCCCAGTGTAGCGATTTGCTGGCTTTAAACGGCGGTATGGCAGGCGATATGGCGGCGGCATTGTCTGCCAATGACAAAAACCTGATGCAGGCAAGGGCGGCGCATTGGCAGAGTATTTTTGCCGACCGCTTTTATCTGCAAATCAGCCGCAGCGGCGAAAGCGGCGAGCGCGAATACTGTACCGCCTGTGCCGAAATCGGGCAGGTATTGCAGTTGGCGGCGGTGGCGACCAATTTGGCCTGTTTCGCCGCGCCCGAGCAATTTGACGTGCATGAAGCACGGGTCTGCATTGCCACCGGTCGCATTATTGCCGACAGCACCAGACCGCATGCCTTTACCGAGCAGCATTATTTGCGCACTCAGGCGGAGATGGCGGCGCTGTTTGCCGATGCGCCGCAATTATTGCTCAATAGCGACATCATTGCGCAGCGCTGCAATGTGCAGCTGACCTTGGGCAAGAATTTCCTGCCGGATTTTCCCCTGCCTGAGGGTATGGCGATTGAAGAGTATTTGGTGCGCGAATCCGAGCGCGGTTTGGAAGAACGTCTGGAGCAGTTGTTTCCGGATGCGGAAAATCGTGCCGCTCATGCCGCCACTTATCGCGAGCGTCTGCATATCGAATTGAACGTTATCAATCAGATGGGCTTTCCGGGCTATTTTTTGATTGTGGCGGATTTTATTCAATGGGCAAAAGATAATGACGTGCCGGTCGGGCCGGGACGCGGCTCGGGAGCGGGTTCTTTAGTCGCCTATGCGCTGAAAATCACGGATTTGGATCCCTTGGCTTATGATTTGCTCTTCGAGCGTTTTTTAAATCCCGAACGGGTCTCGATGCCGGATTTCGACGTCGATTTCTGCATGGAAAAACGCGACCGCGTGATTCGCTATGTGGCGGATAAATACGGACATGAAAAGGTATCGCAAATTGCCACGCACGGTACGATGGCGGCGAAAGCGGTAGTGCGCGATGTGGGGCGCGTGCAGGGCAAATCCTACAGTTTCTGCGACGGCGTATCGAAGAAAATTCCCAAAACGCTGGGCGTTACCTTGCCCGATGCCTTGGGACGGACGGAAAAATCCAAGAAACAGCCGGAATTTTTCTCGCCGGATTTGGCGCAGGATTACGAGCAGAACGAAGAAACCCGCGAATTGATCGATACGGCTTTGCAATTGGAAGGTTTGGCGCGCAATGTCGGCAAACATGCTGGCGGCGTGGTGATTGCGCCGACCAAATTGACCGATTTTTCGGCGCTCTATACGGAAAGCGTGGGCGCGCCTTTGATAACGCAATTCGATAAAGACGATATCGAAGCGGTCGGCTTGGTCAAATTCGACTTTTTGGGGCTGCGCACGCTTACGGTGATTGATTGGGCATTGGATTTCGTCAATCAGCGTCATGCGCGGGAAGGCAAAGCCGCGCTGAAAATCGAAGCCTTGCCCTTAGATGATCCCGCGACTTTCAAACTGCTCAAATCGACTCGTACCAGCGCAGTGTTCCAGCTGGAATCTTCGGGCATGAAAAATCTGATTCGCAAACTGCAACCGGATAATTTTGAAGATATTATCGCCTTGGTCGCCTTATTTCGCCCCGGACCTTTGCAATCGGGTATGGTGGATGACTTTATCAACCGCAAACACGGTTTGGCGGAAGTGGAATATCCGCATCCGGCGCTGGAAGAAATTCTGGAAAACACCTACGGCGTGATGGTCTATCAAGAACAAGTCATGCAAGTGGCGCAAATTCTGGCGAATTACAGTTTGGGTGAGGCGGATTTGCTGCGCCGCGCCATGGGCAAAAAGAAAGCCGATGTGATGGCGGAGCAGAAGGCGATTTTCGTCGAAAGGGCGATTGCCGGCGGCGTACACAGCAATGTGGCGAATGATATCTTTGACTTGATGGCGAAATTTGCGGAATACGGCTTTAATAAATCACATTCCGCCGCCTATGCCTTATTGTCTTATCAAACCGCATGGCTGAAAGCGCATTATCCTGCGGAGCTGATGGCGGCGGTTCTGTCCTCAGATATGGATAAAATCGACAAGGTCGTGCCGATGATCTCGGAAGCCTTGGATATGGGGCTGGAAGTGATGCCGCCCTGTATCAACCGTTCGCAGTACCGCTTCAGCGTGGACGAAGCGGGGCGAATTTTATTCGGACTGGGCGCCGTCAAAGGCGTGGGCGAGAATGCGGTCGGTGATTTGATTGCTGAGCGCGAAGCTAATGGTCCTTATCAATCGCTTTTGGATTTATGCCGGCGCATTGATTTGAAAATGATTAATAAAAATACCTTGGAATCCCTGATTAGCGCAGGTGCTTTTGATGTTATCGAGCCGAATCGCGGCGCTTTGACTGCGGCTTTGCCGCAGGCGATGAAGCTGGCAAACCAGCATCATAAGACCGAGCAGTCGGCGCAGCAGGATTTCTTCGGCGTTTTGGGCGGCGACGATGAGGGAATCGGCGATGAGTTGCTGAGTCTTGATGCGAACGCCACTTGGACGGATAAGGAAAAGCTCGAGGCGGAAAAACAGTCGCTGGGCATGTATTTGACCGATCATCCGATTAACAGCGTGCGTCCGCGTTTGCAGGCGATGTGCGATCAGTCGCTGGCGGAAATCGTCGCCCATTTGCAGGAACTCGCACCGCCTGCCGATCTCAAGCAGCGGCGCGGTTCGGCACAATTATTGAGATTGGGCGGCATGGTCACGGAATTGCGCTCGATTCCCAGTAAAAAAGGCGGCATGCTGGCGTTTTTTACCCTTGATGATCGCAGCGCGCGCTATGAGTTTATGCTCTCCGGCAAAAATTATGAGCAATTTATCGGCTTATTGGCCTTGGATAAGGTGCTGATGCTGGAAGTGGCGCTGGAGTATTTTTCATGGAAAAATGAATGGGGGCTGAGCGTGCAGGCGGTCTCGGATTTTGAGCATGAGCAATTCAGATGCCTGCGCAATCTCACGATTCGCAGCCCTTTGGCGGAAATAAATGTTGCGGAACTGACATGGCTGAAAACACAGCGCATGCAGGCGGCAGTCGAAACGGAGCAGGGTGTCTGTCAGGGGGCGAAAGTGCATTTGCTCTTGCAGGGCGAGAATTATGAAGGATGGGCGGCTTTGGGTGGTCGCTATTGGATTGAGGCGCAGACGCTGCAGCGGCTGGAGCAGCAATTCGGTGCTAAAAATTTGATTTATCAATATTAAGGGAGAGTACAATGCAAAAAACGATTTATTTTGCCGGCGGTTGCTTTTGGGGCGTAGATGCCTATTTCGCCAGAATTGAGGGCGTAGTGCAGACGCAGAGTGGCTATGCCAACGGCAATACGGTCAATCCCTCTTATGAGCAGGTGCGCTCAGGGGCGACGGAGGCGGCGGAAACGGTCAAGATTGATTACGACGACAGCCGCATCAGTCTCGGCGAATTGCTGCAATACCTTTTCCGCATTATCGAGCCGACCAGTCTGAATAAGCAGGGCGCGGATGTCGGCACGATGTACCGCGTCGGCGTCTATTATGAAGATGCGGCGGATCAGGCGGTGATTGCGCGGGCTTTGGCGCGTTTGCAAAGCGATTATGCCGAGCCGCTGGTGGTGGAAAATCTGCCCTTGGGCAATTTCTATCGCGCGGAAGAATATCATCAGGATTATTTGGATAAAAATCCGAACGGCTACTGTCATGTCAATTTAGGTGTTGCCGCTACGCCTTTGTCCCATGCCGAGCAAGTGCGTGCGCAGGAAGCGCAAATTGCGGTTGACGGCGCGGCTTATCATAAGCCGGAAGCGGAAGGTTTAAAGGCGCAATTGAGCGATTTGCAATGGCAGGTCACGCAGGAAGAAGCCACCGAACGTCCTTTCTCGCATGAATACGATCAATTGACGCAAGAGGGTATTTATGTGGATATCGTCAGCGGCGAACCCTTGTTCAGCTCGGCGGATAAATATGATGCCGGCTGCGGCTGGCCGAGTTTTACCCGTCCGATTACAGAGGCGGTGATTACCGAGCATGAGGATTTGTCGCTGTCGCGCGTGCGTACGGAAGTGCGTAGTCGTGCGGCGGATTCGCATTTGGGACATGTGTTTGAAGACGGTCCGCAGGCAATGGGCGGTTTGCGCTATTGCATCAATGGCGCGAGTTTGAAATTCATTCCTTATGATGAAATGGATGCCGCAGGTTATGGCGCGTTCAAAGCAGCGGTGCGTCGTCATGGCCGTTAATTCTATTCGGCAAGGTTTTCAGTTGGGGCGTTTTTGGGTAGGCAGCTTTTGGCTGCTTGCCTTTATTTTGGCTTTTGTCGTGCGCAGTAGTTATGGCTACGGTGCAGGCGCTATCGCTTTGGCCGGCATTTTGAGTCTGTTTACATGGCGGCAGATGCCGCCTTTATCGCAGGCAACACGGCAATGGTCGCTGCTGCTCTTAGTCTATGTCGGCTTGATGCTACTGTTTTTATATGCAGGCGATGAGCCGATCGGCGCTTATGAGCGCTTGGGGCGTTATCTGTTGGCTGTGCCGCTTGTGATTGCCATTTGGCGTTGGCGCCCCTCGATGCACTGCTATGCGATTAGTCTGGTCTTGGGCATTGCGGCGGCATTTACGGTGGTCTTTATCGCGCGCGTGATTCAAGGCAAGGGCATCGGCAGTGGCTATGGCTACCAGAATCAAATCCAATATTCAGATATGGTGATGATTATGGGAACGGCGGCCTTATTTGCGAGCTTTGCTTATCGGCGTTTCGGGTTGAGTTGGTGGCTATTGCATGCAGCGGCTTTATTGGCCTTGGCGGGAGCATTTTTGACCGGCGGACGCGGCGGCTGGTTGGTGCTCTTACCGACAATGGCGCTGTATATTGCGGCGCAGGAAGGCGGCAAACGGCTTAAAACCGCTATTGTTATGCTGCTGGGAGTATCCGCATTTATTGCGCTCTTATGCAGCATTCCGCAGCTGCATATTTCAGGACGTGTCATGCAAATTTGGTATGACATACAGCAATTTCAATCCGGCAATGCCCATTCCTCACAAGGTGCGCGTTTGGCGATGTGGCAATGCAGCTGGCATCTCTTTGCCGAGCAGCCTTGGCTGGGTTTGGGGGGTGAATTAAAGCAGATGATGATAGAGGCAGCCGATCAAGGATTCTGTGCGGCAGCCGTCAAAGGTTTTAACCATGTGCATAATGATTTTATCGATATCTTCGTGCGCTATGGGCTTTTGGGCGGTACTGCCACTTTGCTGATGTATGCCTATCCTGCCTATCTTTATCTGCGCGCTTTGTGTTTTCCTTTGACGGCGGAACAGAGAACGATGGCATGGTCGGGTATAGCGGTCTGTGCGGCGTTTTATACCTGCTCGATGAGTAATGCCATTTTGGCGCACAATATCACCAGCGTCTTTTTCCTGCTCTTTAATGCTTATTTGATTACGGGTTTGGGTAAACGACCGATACCAATCGGTACGCATGTCTGAAGGCTTAAGCATTTTATATCGGGACGATTATCTCATTGCGGTGCATAAGCCGGCAGGCTTGTTTGTGCACCGCAGCGATTTGGATCGCCGCGCGCAAGATTTTCTGTTGCAGCAATTGCGCGATCAAATCGGACAATATCTGTATCCGGTGCACCGTCTTGACCGTCCGACCTCGGGCATCGTGCTGTTTGCCCTGCAATCTGCCACCGCCGCAGCGCTTAAGGCGCAATTTGACAGCGGAGGGGTGGAGAAACGCTATCATGCGGTGCTGCGCGGCTATCTGCAAGCACAGACAATCGACTATCCTTTAAAGCCGATTTACGATGCGATTGCCGACAAGCATCGTAAAGCCTTAACAGAAGCTAAAGCCGCATGCAGCCGATTCACGCCGCTGGCACAGGTGGAATTGCCCTTTGCCAGTAGCGCGCGCTATCCCACTTCGCGCTACAGCCTTGCCTGCTTAGTACCGCAAAGCGGACGCAAACATCAATTGCGCCGCCATGCAAAACATATTTCCCACCCGATTATCGGCGACACCGCCTACGGCGATTTGCGCCAAAACAAAGCCTTCGCCGAACATCTCGACATTCACGGCTTATTGCTGCACAGCTATGCGCTGCGACTGCGGCATCCGCAAACAGCTACAGCCTTAGAAATCGTCGATTCGGTCGTTACGCCGCAGTGGCAGCGCATTTATCAGCTGTTTAAGACTGACGGCGCGACTTTGCTTTCACTTTAACCGCCACCGCACCGCTTTTGCCATCGCTGTCACGCACCGAAACTGCCGCCGCTACCGCCTGATGCGTGCGCAGCAGCTCGAAAATGGCGTTTTTCAAAGGCGCCTTGTCATAAGGCGAGCTATTGCGTCCTTTGCCATGCACAATCAGCCAATATTCGGGCTGACGATTGCGCCGTTCATCGAGGGCATCGGTCAATAATTGTCTGGCATCCTCAACAAAATAGCCGTGGAAATCCCATTCCCGCACGATGCGCAGATGCAAACTCTGCATGGCACGCAACTCGGCGGGCGGCAATTGGGCGAAATTCTCCGCTAAAAATTCGGCGCTTTGCGGCTGGGTTAAGCGGCTATTTTGACTGGCAATGCGGCGTTCTTGGCGTATTTTAGGACGCTGACCGAACGCCGGCGACAGCGCCGCTGTTTTAATCGCATCCACCTTGCCAATTAAATCGGCGAAACTTTCGCCGGATTTTCTCTCTGCTTCAGACATATTTATAAGCAATCTCGTGTATCATGGCGGCATGATAAATGCCATGCGCTTTGGAATAAAGGAGTGAAGATGAAAATAGCCATTCATGGAGTTAATGGGAAAATGGGGCAGGAAATTGCGCGCGCGGCTTTGCTGGATAGCGACTGCGAGCTCAGCGCCGTTTCAGTGCGCGACTCGCACAGCTGGGCAAACCGCGCCTTAAACAGCATCTGCGACATCGACAGCCCTTTAAAAACCACCTCTAATCTGGAAATCTTGTGTCAGCAATCCGATGTGATTATTGACTTTACCCGTCCTGATGCCACCCTCAGCCTCCTGCCGATTTGCCAACGCTATGACCGCCCCATGATGATCGGCACCACAGGTTTTAATGCCGAAACCGCCGCTTGGATCGAACGTGCCGCCCGACACATTCCGATCGTCTTTGCCGCCAATACCAGCTTGGGCGTGAATGTGCTGATGGAAGTGACAAAACGCGTGGCAAGCGTATTGCCCGCCGAAGATTGGGATGTAGAAATCTTTGAAAGCCACCACCGCCGCAAAGTCGATGCCCCTTCGGGCACGGCATTGAAGCTGGGCGAGCAAATCGCACTAGGACGCGAGGTGAATTTGGCGGAACATATGGTTTACCCCTATGAAAATGCGCGTAAAACAGGCGATATCGGCTTTTCGGTCATGCGCGGCGGAGAAATCAGCGGCGAACACACCGTCTATTTTATTAACGACCACGAACGCTTGGAATTTACCCATCGCGCCCACGACCGCAGCATTTTCGCGCGTGGTGCTCTAATTGCCGCCAAATGGCTGCAAGGCAAGCCGGCAGGCTTATACAGCATGGCGGACGTCTTGGGTTTTCGTCAAGTCTAGGGCAGAATTTGCTATCATAGCGGCGTTTTTTTTGGAATGATTTAGGAGTTGAGTATGAAAAAATTAGGGTTATATCTTTCCGTCTTAGTTTTGGCGGTACTGTTTTTTGTCTTCGGCTTGTTTAATAAAGCGCAAGTGCAGTTCGACTACATCTTAGGCAGCACGCAATTGCCGCTGGTCTTTGTCATGCTCATCTGCTTTGTCTGCGGCGCCTTGTTAACGCAAATCGTCTTCGGATTGAAATTCTTATACTGGAAAAACCGCGCCGTTGCTTTGGAGAAAATGCTGGCGCAGGAATACAAAGCACAGGATAAAGCCCAAGTGCGCGCGGAATTCGAGCAAAGCCATCAAGCCTGATTAGCATGAGCGAGTGGCTGCTGATTCTCCTGCTGCCCTTGGCGGCATGGTCGGGCTGGTGGATCGCCATGCGTAAAGAGGCGCGCGACATGCGGCAATCGAAATCGCGTTCCGCCTATTTTGAAGGCTTGAGTTTCCTGCTCAATGACCAAACCGACCGCGCCGTCGACGTCTTTCTGCAAATGGCGAATATCGATCGTCAGACCTTTGACAATCAGCTGACTTTGGGTGCCTTGTTCCGCAAGCGCGGCGAATTGGACCGCGCTTTGCATCTGCACCGCCAATTGGCCGATCTGCCTTTTTTAGACAATACCCAAGCCTGTGCGGTCGATTTTGAATTGGCGGAAGACTATGCCCATGCCGGTATGTTTCGCCAAGCGCAAGCCTTATTGGAAAAAAGACAGGGCGAGAATTTCCGCACCCGCGACATCTATGCCGCCCTATGGCGGATTTACGAACGCACCGCGCAATGGCAAAAAGCGATAGAGATTAGCGAATTATGGCAGGCGGCAGGCTATGGCAGTCGGGCGCGGCAAATCGCCCATTATTATTGCGAGCTGGCGGAAATCGCCCAAAGCGAAGGCGATACCTCGCGCATGCACACCTTATTAGACGCGGCGCTCGTGGCAGATAACCGCTGCGGACGTGCCTACCATATGCAGGCGCAATTAGCCATGCAGCGCGGCGAGCCGGTTTCCGCCATTCATCACTACCATTCCATTGGCGAACAAGCGGCGAATTTTTTACCGGAAATCCTGCCCTTACTCGCCGAAGCCTATGCCGAAATCGGGCGCAGCGAAGAATATCTGCAATGGTTATTGGAAAAAGAGGCGCAGATGCGGCAGGCGCGATTGAGCCTTGCTACCGCCGAAACCCTCAGCCGTCTGGGTAAAGCGGAAGCGGCGCATCAATTATTACAAAGCCGCTTGCAGGAACAGCAAAACCCGCTGCTATTGGCGGCTTATTTGCAGAGTCATCCCGAGCCGAGTTTGCAGGGGCTAAATACGCTTATCGGCAAAGGCATCAGCCCGCAGCACGTTTATCAATGCAATGAATGCGGTTTCCGCCAACAGCGCCTGATTTGGCATTGCCCCGCCTGTCATGCTTGGAGCAGTTTCCAGCCTTTGATTGAAGTAAAAGTAGAGCAAAGATGAGTGATCCTAAGATTTTATTGGCCTTTGATTTTGACGATGTGCAGACTGCTTACGCCTTGGCGGAGCAGCTCAATCCCCGTCTGTGTCGGATTAAAATCGGCAAAGCCCTATTTACCCGCGCCGGCGTGACGGTAGTCGAACGTTTGCAAGCCGGCGGTTTCGAGATTTTTTTGGATTTGAAATATCACGATATTCCCAATACGGTGGCGGATGCGGTACGCGCCGCCGCCGATTTGGGTGTCTGGATGGTCAATGTGCATGCCGGCGGCGGACGCAAAATGCTGACAGCCGCCGCAGAAGCGCTTGCGCAGCGCCGCCAAGCGCCGCTATTGATTGCGGTAACGGTATTGACCAGTATGGCGGAGGCGGAATTGGACGATATCGGCGTCACGCGCGGATTAGCTGAACAAGTCGCGGCGCTAACCGCCTTAAGCTATGACTGCGGCTTGCAGGGTGTAGTCTGTTCGGCGCATGAAGCGGCGGCGGTAAAAGCCGCTACCGCCCGCGATTTCTTGACCGTTACCCCTGGCATTCGCCCGCTTGGCAGCGCTTCGGACGATCAAAGCCGCATCATGACGCCCGAGCGCGCCTTGGCAAGCGGCAGCGATTACCTTGTGATCGGACGCCCGATTACCGCGGCAGCCGATCCCTTGGCGGCATTAGAAAGCATTGCCGCCGACATTGCCCACTTTAACAAGGAAAAATCATGAACAATCAACATACAGGACGGCGACGCGGCATTTATATTCTGCCGAATTTATTCACTACGGCGGCGCTTTTCTGCGGATTTTATGCCATTTTGGCAGCTACGGACGGACGCTATGTCTTTGCCAGCGTGCTGATTTTCTTTGCGATGATTTTAGACGGCTGCGACGGACGGGTGGCGCGTTTGACCAACACCGCCAGCGAATTCGGCGTGCAATACGATTCCTTGGCGGATTTGGTTTCTTTCGGCGTTGCACCGGCAATGCTGCTTTATCATTGGACACTGCATTTGAGTGCGACTGCGCCTCTGGTGCCTTCCCGCTTAGGCTGGATGGCGGCATTTATTTACACCGCCTGCGCCGCATTGCGCTTGGCGCGTTTTAATGCGCAAGTCAATGTGGTGGATAAAGCCTTTTTCATCGGTTTACCCAGTCCTTCTGCCGCCGGCGTGATTGCCGGTTTTGTCTGGTTTGCCCAGCGCTACGGCTTTCAGCCGAAGAATCTGCTGCTCTTTAGTGCGGCATTATTGATACTGACCGGCTTGGCAATGGTGAGTAATTTCAAATATTTCAGCGGCAAAAGTTTGAAAATCGAAGGAAAACTGCCGTTTCGCTATGCCGCCTTGCCGGCGATTATTTTGGCGGGCATCTTTTTGGAACCGGCCTTGGCATTGCCGCTGATTTTCTTTATTTATGCCTTGCATGGGCCTTTGTGGTCAATCTGGCGTTGGCAACGTAAGCTCTCAATGTGAACTCATTTTTAAATCCCACGCCAGCACAGCAAAAAGCTTGGCAATTATTAGGCTTGAAGCGCTACTTGCGGCGCAGCGATGTGCGTGCGCTTCACCGCCAACATCTCTCGACGCAAATTGCCAGTGGGCCGATGCAGGAAAATCCGCAAAATCCGCAAAATTCGCAAAATGCTTTGGTGCAAGCCAAAGAGATATTGCCGCAGATATTTGCCCCTGAAACATCGACAACGCTAATGGCCGCACCGCCGCCTGCGGTTCGGGAAACAAGATCGGCACAGCGGCAAAAACTGGGCGATATCGATATTTTTGCTTTGGCGCAGTGTAGTCTTGTGCTGAAAGAAGAATTGGCTTTCGTGCTGCCGCCTTTATGGTTTGACGGCGCTTGGCGCTTATTTGCGCATGCGCAAGAGGCGGTATTGCTGCACAATGCCTTGGCGCGTTGCGATTATCCGCAGGCGGCGGCAATTTTTGCCACCCTGCAAGACTGGCAGAGCGATGCTGCGCCGCAAGGCGATACGCTGCCCGAGATCGCCTGCTCGAATTATGTGCTGCTAGGCGATGAGCATTTGGCGCAGCAAGCGCAAACTTTATTGAAGACTACAGGACGCAGAATCACGCATCCCGCTTTGGCATTGCATGCTGCGCCGTCTAAGCGTCGGCTATGGTTGGATTTATTACAGTTACGGGGAATACTTTCATGAAGGCGATTATCAGCCGATGGCTGTTACTAGGATTATTGAGCGGTGCTGCTTTCGCTCAACAGGGAGAGTCCGCATGGATTAGCGATGAGTTGCAAACCTCTGTCAGCGATGCGCCGCAAAGCAGCGGCAAATATTTAGGTTCGCTGAAAGCGGGCGTGCCGGTACAGATATTGCGTAACAGCGAAGACGGACGCTATGTATTGGTGCAGGCAGGTGAATTGCAGGGTTGGGTCTGGGCGAAAAATATCATGCACAGTCCCAGTGTGCATAGCCAATTTGCCGAGCAAAGTCGTCAGCTTAATCTCGCCCAAGCGCAGCATGCGCAATTAAAGCAAGTCCATGATGCCGAATTGCTCAGCGTGCAAGAATTGCAGCAGGCTTTGGCGCAAAGCCGCCAACAGGCGGAAACGGCAAGGGCGGATTTGCTTGCTTTGCAAAGAGTATCGGCAAATGCGGTGGAAATAGACCGCCGCAACCGTGAATTGCAGGCGCGCGTCGTCAGCCTAGAACAGGAAAATCTGCAATTGCAGCATCAAAACAGCCGCTTGCAAGATACGGGGCTGCGCCGACAAATGCTTTTAGGCGGCGGTTTAGTTTTATCGGGAGCATTTTTATCCGTGATTTTTTCTCTATTGGGGCGCACAAAAAGACGCCGCCAATTGCATGATTTATAGTATGATGCCGCGCTTTATGGCTTAGAACGATTATGGCTTTACAACATCCGCAGATTGATCCCGTGATTTTCGCCCTCGGTCCGATCAAGCCGACTTGGTACGGCTTGATGTATGTCTTGGGCTTTAGTTTGGGTTATTTACTGGGCGTCTATTATGCAAAACGCCGTCCCGCCTTAGGCTGGGATAAAGACCAACTCGGCGATTTGCTCTTTTGGCTGATGCTCGGCACCATTTTAGGCGGCCGCCTAGGTTATGTCTTATTTTATGTGCTGGTTCCTTACGGCATTGATATTTTGATAAAAGATCCGATGTTGCCGCTGAGAATTTGGGACGGCGGCATGTCTTTTCACGGCGGATTATTAGGTGTTACCATCGCCTGCATCGGCTATGCCTATAAATACGAACGCAAAATTTTAGACATCGGCGATTTTATCGCGCCCTTGGTCACCATTGGTTTATTTTTTGGACGGATTGGTAATTTTATCAACGGCGAATTATGGGGACGTCCGACCGATGTGGCTTGGGGCATGGTCTTCCCAAGCGCGGGAGATCATCTTGTCCGCCATCCCTCGCAGCTCTATCAGGCGGCATGGGAGGGTTTATTGCTCTTTATCGTGCTCAATCTCTATGCGCGCAGACCGCGTTATCGCGGGCAAACCACCGGTTTATTCTTGTTGCTTTATGCCGTCGGGCGTTTTTTAAGCGAATTTGTGCGCGAAAAAGATGCGCAAATGAGTTTTTATTTCGGCATGACGATGGGGCAATTGCTCTGCCTGCCGATGGCATTAATCGGGCTTTATTTATGGCTGCGTCCGCAGTCTGCGCCGCCCAAACCTTATTCTCTTTCAGCGGATTGATTCATGCACATTTATCAAGAATTACTACGCCATATCCTCACGCAAGGTAGTGAAAAAACCGACCGTACCGGCACCGGCACGCGCTCGGTATTCGGCTATCAAATGCGCTTTGATTTGCAGGCAGGTTTTCCCTTGCTGACGACTAAAAAAGTACATTTCAAATCGATTGTTTATGAATTGCTGTGGTTTTTGCGCGGCGATACCAATATCGGCTATTTGAAAGAACACGGTGTGAGTATTTGGGACGAATGGGCGGATGAAAACGGCGATTTAGGTCCGATTTACGGCAAGCAATGGCGGGATTGGCAGGGCATCGATCAAATCGCCCAAGTCATAGAGACCTTAAAACACAATCCCGATTCCCGCCGCATGCTGGTCTCGGCATGGAATGTGCCCGAATTGGGCAAAATGGCATTGCAACCCTGCCATGCCCTGTTTCAGTTTTATGTCGCCGACGGCAAATTATCCTGTCAACTGTATCAACGCTCGGCGGATGTCTTTTTAGGCGTGCCTTTTAATATTGCCAGTTATGCTCTATTAACCATGATGATGGCGCAGCAATGCGATTTGGCATTGGGCGATTTTGTCTGGACGGGCGGCGACGTGCATTTATATAGCAACCACTTAGCCCAAGCGCAGGAGCAATTAAGTCGCAGTCCGCGGCCTTTGCCGCAGCTTGAATTAGATAAAGCGCAAAGCATTGACGCTTATCGTTTCGAGGATATTCGCTTAATCGGCTATGACCCGCTGCCGGCGATTAAAGCGGCAGTGGCAGTATAGAGGAAGGCAATGATTATTCTGCGTTTTTTCAGAAATGTATTTTATTTTTGCGTCGTAATGGGTGTTTTCGGCATTCTTATCGCTTGGACCTATGCGAAGAAATTGGAAGCACAATATGAATTGGATTCCAATAATTTGGGCGGCGCGCTATGGTCGATGCCGGCACGCGTCTATGCACGTCCCTTGGAATTATATGCCGGCGCGCCCTTGAGCAAGGCTCAGCTGCTGCGCGAATTGGAACTCTTGGAATATCGCAAAGTAGCGGAAGTCTTGGAGCCGGGGCAATATCAAGACAATGGCGACAGCGTGATTTACTACGCAGCGGAATTTGCGTTTTGGGATCAGGTGCGTCCTGCGCGGCGGATGCAGATTAGTTTTGCCGAAGGCAAAATCAGCCGAGTGGAAAGCTTGAGTACTTTTGAAGAAATCGGCTTGGAACGCCTCAATCCGCTGCGCATTGCCAGCATTTATCCGCAGCATCGCGAAGACCGTCTTTTGGTGAAATTAGACGAAGTGCCGCCGGTATTGATTGATACCATTTTGGCTACCGAAGACCGCAATTTTTATCTGCACCCCGGTGTTGATCCGCGCGGCTTGCTGCGCTCGATTTATGTGACCTATGTGCGCAAAGGCGATCAGCAGGGCGGCTCGACCATTACCCAGCAATTCATTAAAAACCATTATTTGAGCAATGAGCGCAGTATTTCGCGCAAAGTCAAAGAAATGCTGATGGCTTTGGTCTTAGAGCGTTACAGCACCAAAGAAAACATTCTTGAAGGCTATATCAATGAAATCTATCTGGGACAGGACGGGCAAAGAGCGATTCACGGCTTCGGCTTAGCCAGTGAATATTATTTCAATAAACCCGTATCCGAATTGAATTTGCATGAAATCGCCACTTTGGTTGCCTTGGTACGTGAGCCGGGCAATGCCGATCCGCGCAAACATCCCGAATATGCCCTGCAAAGACGCGGCTTGATTTTGAAAGTCATGGTGCAGCAAGGCTTAATCAGCCAAGAAGATGCGGATTTAGCCGATGGTTTGCCGCTGGATGTGGCGCCCGTCGAGCGGACGCGGGAGCGTATTCGTTATCCTGAATTCATGGATTTGGTCAGCAGCCAATTGCAGCAGAATTACAGCCGTGAAGACTTAACCAAACAGGGCTTGAATATCTTTACCACTCTGGATCCGCAAATTCAGGAAAAAGCTCAGGAAGCGCTGTCCAGCCAATTGGCTAAATTGGAGCGTGGTAAAGGTCTGCGCAGTAATTTCTTACAAGGTGCCGGCGTGATTGTAGAAACTAACAGTGCGGACGTGGTAGCGATTATCGGTTCGCGGCAAGGCGGCGAGCAGGGCTTTAACCGCGCCTTATCCGCCAAGCGGCAAATCGGTTCCTTGGTTAAGCCGGCGGTCTATTTAGCCGCTTTGGAATATCCGACGCGTTACAGCTTATCGACGATGATTGACGGCAGCCAATTGAATTATCGCAACGGCGGTGCCAAATGGTCGCCGAAAAATTACAGTACGCGCAGTTTTCCCGATGCCATGCTGATTGATGCCTTGGTCAAATCCTATAATATTCCCACCGCCAGAATCGCCTTGGATATCGGCTTGACGGATGTGGTGGCTACTTTGAAGCGACTGGGTTCGCGCGACGGTATTAAACCCTATCCCTCACTGTCTTTAGGCGCGGTGCAGATGACGCCCCTAGAAGTGGCGCAAATTTATGAAACCTTTGCCTCAGGCGGCTATTATCAGCCGCTGCGCGCCATTCGCGATATTACCACTCAGCAGGGCGAAGCCATTCGCCGCTTCGATATGCAGGGCATTCGTGTGGTTGAGCCGACGCCTTATTATCTATTGATGACCGCCATGCAAGAAATTCCGCGCAGAGGCACGGCGACATTGGTCTATCAACATTTCGACAAAAGCTATAATTTTGCCGGCAAAACAGGCACCACCGACGATTATCGCGACAGTTGGTTTGCCGGTTTTTCAGGCAATTACCTGACCGTGGCTTGGGTGGGTAATGACCAAAACCAATCCACGAAATTAGCCGGCGGGGCAGGCGGCTTACCCTTGTGGATTGCCTTGATGAAGCAAGTGCCGAATAAACCTTTGACCGTCAATCCCCCTGAGGGCATCGTGATGCGCAATATTAATCGCAGTAACGGTTTATTAGCGGGTAATGGCTGTAAGAATACGCTTTCTCTACCCTTTATCGCCGGTTACGAACCGAGTTGGGGCGGCAATTGCGCCGCACCTGCGCCGGTGGGAAATGATAGCGATATTTATGAAGGCAGTTTTGTGGTGCCGAGTTTCAATCAATCAGGCTTTTCCGAGCCTAGCGGTTCATTCTTCAACAATTAGGCGTTTTGTTTTACAATAGCGCGAATTTTTTAATGAAAAGATTAACGAGGGATTTATGAAATTAAAAGGGCTTAGTGTAATGGTTGCCGCGGCGATTTTATCAGGCTGTACCGGCATGATGTACGGCGGCGGCGTAGCGCCGGTGAATAATCAAAACACCTATTACGGACGTCAGCAGCAGCCGATGCAGGGCTGGCAGCAACAGCCGCAGCAAGCGCGAAATGCCTATGCCAACACGCGAATCGGCGTAAATACCGCCCAACAGCAGCAAGCACAAGCCGAAGCACTGCGTCAGCAGCAGGAAGCCGAAGCCCGCCGCCAAGCGGAAATTGCACGCCAACAAGCTCAGCAGGCGCAGACTCAAGCCGCCACGCAGGCGACTGCGGCATCGCCTTACGGCAATGCCGGCCCTGCCAATGCGGCACCTAACCCTGCACAAAATGCGGCAAATGACGGCTGGGCAGTGCGTCCTAATACCCCGCCTACCGCTACCGACATGCCGAAAGTCGAGCCGCAAGCCCCTATGGCGACGCCGGTAGCCAACAGACAGGAGCCGCAGCCGATTCGTCCGCCGGCGCGTGAAGACAATAGCCAAAATGCGCAGGCACAAGCGCCAAGCACGCCGCAGCAAGCAGCTCAGGCAAGCCCCGCTCAAGAATCGGCAAGACAAGTAGCAGCGGCACAACCTGCCGGCGAACGTCCGGCAGCGAGCGGCGGCAGCGCAGTCAGCAGCTTATTGCAAAAAGCCAATAGCGAATTGGGCAAAGGCAATTTGGACGGCGCGGCGGCCTATTTGGAAGACGCACACCGCATCGACAGCAAAAACGCCAATATTCTGTATGACATCGCCAATATCCGCTATCATCAGAAGCGTTACCGCGAAGCCGAAGCCGCTGCCGCACGCGCAGCGAATATGGGCGGCAATAACAGCGTGATGCGCAAAAGCTGGTCTTTGATTGCCAATGCGCGCAAGGCATTAGGCGATAATCAAGGCGCAATTGCGGCATCGGAAAAAGCCGCTTCTTTCTAAATTTTAAGTACCATCCGTGTCGATTTTAGAGCCATATTTTGCCCCGCAAGGGGCTTTGGCGTCTTTGGTGGACGGTTATCAGCCGCGCGAAGGGCAGCAGCAATTGGCAGAAGCGGTTTTCAATACCTTAAACGCCGACAGTGTTCTGCTTGCCGAAGCCGGCACCGGCACCGGCAAAACCTTTGCCTATCTTTTACCGATTCTGTTAAGCGGCAAAAAAGCCTTGGTTTCGACTGCGACGAAAACCCTGCAAGAACAAATTTTCAGCAGCGATTTGCCCTTAGTGCGCAAATTGCTCGCCAGTCCTGCCAAAGTGGCCTTACTGAAAGGGCGGAGCAATTATTTCTGCCATTATCATTATGGCAAATGGCAGGAAAGCGGCGCGAATTCCCCAATCGAGCGCGCGCAAAGACGGCGCGTGGAAACCTTTATCGACCGCAGTTTGGACGGCGATTTGGTTGCCTTGGAGCTTGCCGAAGACGATCCCGTGCGCCAGCGCATCAGCAGCACGACCGACAATTGCTTGGGACGCGACTGCGAATTTTTTGAAGAATGCTTTGTTCAAAAAGCGCGGCAGAAAGCCAAAGAAGCGGATGTGGTGGTTGTCAATCATCATCTGCTTTTGGCGGATTTCGCTTTAAAAAGCGACGGCTTTGCGGAAATTCTGCCGGATATTGACGCCTTTATCATTGACGAGGCGCATCATCTGCCGCAGACGGCGGTTAATTTCTTAGGCGAACGTTTTTCCTCGCGCCAAGTGCAGTTATTTTTAGAGGAATTGCAGGCGGCGCAATTAGCCGATGCCCCTGATGCCTTGGAATTGCAAAAACAGATTGCATTGAGCCATCAAGGTTTGAATCAATTATTAAGCGAACTGAAAAATCAGGTCGGCTTATTCGGCGAACAGCAGAGCGGCCGCGCAAGCGCCGGCAATCAATATTATGACGGCGAAGAATTGCGCGGCTTAGATGTTTTTTGGACGGCGCTGCAGACTTTGGCGGAATGTTTGGCGGCACTCGATGCGAGCTTGAGTCCGCATCATGAGCGGAGCAAGCTCTTGGCGACTTTGGCGGAGCGTTTGGGCGAATTGCGCAGTTTGCTGATTCGTTTTTTAGATGAATTTCATCATGATAAAGCAGCATCCGATGAGAACGAAGAGAGCAATGCTTTAACGGATACCGCGCAATGGTTGGATGTGGGGCAGCGTTCCTTTGTGCTCAATGCGGTGCCGGTTAATGCGGCGAGCAAATTTGCGCAATGGATTAGTCAGTCGCAGGCAGGTTGGTGTTTTCTTTCCGCCACCTTGGCGGTGGATAATAAATTCGACCATTTCCGCCGCGAATTGGGCTTGGGGCAGAATGTACAGACCCTGCTGCTGGGCAGTCCTTTTAACTACCGTCTGCAATCTCTGCTTTATCATCCGCCGCAATTGCCGCCTCCGAATGCCGAGCATTACACCGCCGCTTTGATGCAAGCCGCCTTGCCGGTGCTTAAACGCAGCAAAGGGCGCGCCTTTTGCCTGTTTACCAGTTATCGTGCCATGCATGAGGCGAAAGCCTGTCTGGAAGACGAGGATTTCACGCTTTTCGTGCAGGGAGAAATGCCGAAAACGCAATTATTAAGCGAATTCCGCCGTAGTGAGCGTGGTGTGCTGTTGGCTACTGCCAGTTTTTGGGAGGGTGTGGATGTACGCGGTGATCGTTTGGTCTGCGTCGTGATTGACAAATTGCCTTTTGCCGCGCCCAATGATCCGGTAACCAAAACGCGACACCGTCTGCTGGAAGAAAAAGGGCTGTCGCCTTTTATTCACGACAGCCTGCCGCAGGCGGTAATCACGCTCAAACAAGGCGTGGGACGTTTGATTCGCGACAGCGCCGATTACGGCGTATTATTGATCGGCGATCCGCGTCTGACCGGCAAGGGCTACGGCAAGATTTTTCTCGACAGTTTGCCACGCATGACCCGCACCACCGATTTATCCATTGTTGACCGTTTCTTTACTTATCATGAACCATCATCCTGATTTATCGCGCCCGCTGTTGGCGATTGACACTTCCACGCCTGCCGCTTCCGCCGCCCTGCGTTGCCAAGGCATCATTACGGCGGAATGTCATCAAGGGCATGCCAAGCATACCGAAGTGCTGTTGCCGATGATTGATCGCCTACTGCAGGCGGCGGGACTGAATATCGCCGATTTGGGCGGTATCATCATCAGCGCAGGACCAGGAGCGTTTACGGGTTTGCGTGTGGGCGCGAGCATGGCAGCAGGACTTGCCGCCGCTTATGATACGCCGCTGGGCTGCCTGTCTTCTTTGGCTTTATTGGCGGCAGCTTCTGCGCCGACAGAAGATAGCACCGTGCTGGCTTTGATGGACGCGCGCATGCGCCAGCATTATGCCGCTTTATATGAATATCGCGGCGGCTCATGGCAATTGGCTGCGGAAGAGGGCTTATTCTTTGCCCAAGATTTGCCCTCGCCTTGGCTGGAGGCTGCCGATAGCGCAGTGGTTTCGGGCGATAATTATGTGGCGGATAAAATAGCGCATCTGCCGCAGCAGCAAACCGTGCCGCAGGCGCGCGACGCATTTTTCGCGCTCAATCTCTGCCGCTGGCAATCGCCGCAGCAAGCGATAGATCTGCAATATCTGCGCAATGAGATTACCGGCTGATGGATAAGGTATTTACGACCGAGTTGGCGGTGCACATCGGCGATATCAATTACGGCGGACATTTAGGGCATGACCGCCTGATTACCTTGCTGCATCAGGCGCGTTTGGATTTTTTGCAGCAATTAGGTGCCAATGAATTGGATTGCTTCGGCTGCGGTCTGATTATGCGCCGCCTGCAAGTCGATTATTTGGCAGAGGCCTTTTTGCGCGATGTTTTGTACGTGGAAATGCGGGTAACGCAGCTCAAGCAGGCGCGTTTTAATCTGGCTTATCGGATTCGGCGCGGCGAAACCCTGATTGCCCGCGCAGAAACGCTGATGGTCGCCTTCGATTACCGCAGCCGTCAGGTCTGCGCTCTGCCCGAGGCATTTGTACAAGCTCTTAGTGAGGAAGCGCATGGATAGTGTGAAATTATTGCGCCGCATTTTAATGCTGCTGACGGTGGTCGTCATCTTGGCGGTTTTGCTGATTATTTTCCAGCTGACCGATTTCGGCTACCGCGCCTTTATGCAGTTGAAAGACAGCTCGCCGTGGCTCTTAGGCATTTATCTGGCGGTGGTGGCGGTAGTGGCATTGGCGGGTCTATATCTGGTCTTTAAGATTTGGACGCTGGGACGCAGCAAGCCGCAGAATAAAAAAAGCCGCGTCCGCCCCAGTCTGGAAAGCGTTCAGGCAAGACTGGAGCAGGCGCGCGAACAGGGCTTTGAAGCCGAGGAATTAGATGCGCAATTGGCGGCTTTGCCGAATGAGCAGGCGCAGGAATTGGAAGTCGCCTTTTTCGGCAAAATCAGCACCGGCAAAAGCTCTTTAATCCGCAGTCTGATTCCCGATGCGCGGGTGGAAACCTCGGTCATCGGCGGCTCTACCGGCAAAATCGAACGCTTTTATTATCAGGCGGCGCAGGGCTTAAGCCTGCAATTATTGGATATGCCCGGCACACATCAGGCGCAGACGGTGGCGCATTTGGCGGAAGAGGTCTTGGCGGCGGCAAGACGGGTGCATATTGTCTGCTATGTGCTGGATCAGGATATTACCGCTTCGGATAAGGCTTCGATTATGCAGCTCAACGATTTCGGCAAACCGCTGGTGGTGGTGCTGAATAAAATCAGCCGCTACAAAGAAAGCGAACGCCGCCAATTGCTCGAGCATATCCGCAGTGAAATTCCCGCCGATGCGCAATTGGTGGCGGTGGACAGCATTCATGCCAAAGAAGTACAGATTCAGGCGGCAGACGGCAGCCTGCGTAAAGAAGAGCGTTTGCTCGGCGGCGATGTGCATGCCTTGGTGCAACTCTTTGCCGATTTGGAAGCGCGGCGCGGCGAATTGAGCAGTAGTCAGCGTCAGGCACTCATCGAATTGGCGGACGATACCTTATCGCAGCGTCTGGCGGCATTTCGTCGCGAACGCGGCAAAAGCATTGTCAAAACTTACTCACGCAAGGCGATGTTCGGCGGGGTCGCCGCGGTCGGGCCGGGAACGGATGTGATTATCCAAGGCTATTTGGGTTTGGAGCTGATTAAATCTTTGACCAAACTTTACGGCGTTTCCACGCAGGACGTGGATTTACAGGGCTTATTGGAAGCTGCCGGCGGTAAAGTGCGCTCGCAATTGACCGTGATGCTTGCCTTGACCGGCAATGTCTGCAAGGCCTTTCCGGGCATCGGCACGGTTTTGGGCGGAGCGAGTCATGCCGTGGCTTACGGCTTGATTTTCGAGAGCTTGGGACAGGCGATTGTCGACACGCTGGACAAAGCGGAAACGCAGTTTACAACGCAAAACGTGCTCAATGCTTTTGAGCAGCAGATGCAGCGCGATATGGAAAAACGCGCCGTTTCTTTAATTAAAACCGCATTGGGAGAGAAACATGGCGGCGCATAAACATTTGCAAATCGCCCGCGACAGCATCACGAAATTGCTGGAAGACAATCGTCTAAACGCCGGTGCTAAGGCGCGTTTGGGCGAGGATTACCGCCAATTGCAGCGCTTGCTCGACAAACTTGAGCGCGGCAATGTACATGTGGCGGTCTTCGGGCGTGTGAGCGTGGGCAAATCGGCTTTGCTGAACGCTTTGGCAGGGCGCGAGGTGTTTGAAACCAGCGTTTTGCACGGTCATACCAAACATAGCGCGGAAACTCTGTGGCAGAGCTTTGACAGCGGCGGTGTGTTTTTGCTCGATACGCCGGGGATTGATGAAGTCAACGGCACAGAGCGGGCGCAGATTGCCGATGAGGTGGCGCGGCAAGCCGATGTGATTTTGTTTGTAATTGACGGCGATATGACCGATATCGAGCATCAGGCTTTGCGCAGTTTGTATCAGCCGACCCAGCCGATTGTGCTGGTATTGAATAAAGCCGACCAATACGATGACAGGCAGGTCGCCGCTTTATTGGGCAATTTGCGCCAGCAGTTGCGCGATATTCTGCCTGCCGAACATATTGTCGCCGCCGCGGCAATGCCCGAAAAAACCTTGGCTTTTATCGAAATGCCCGACGGCAGCGAACAGGAACAATGGATTGGCGGCGAGCCGCAGGTCGAGGCATTGCGCAATCTGTTATGGCAGCTCTTGCAGGAAAAAGGGCAGAGTTATGCCGCCCTCAATGCCAGCGTTTTTGCCGGACGCATGAGCGAGAAAGTGGGGGCGGAAATCGTGGCGGCGCGCAAAGAAGTCGCAGAAAGGATTATCCGCCACTATGCCTTGTTCAAGGCGGTGGGGGTGGCGGTCAATCCCTTGCCGGCGGTGGATTTATTGGCTTTGGCAGCAGATTCAGGCATGGTGCTGCATTTGTCGAAAGTCTACGGCATCGAGCTGACTCGCCACGAAGCCGGCAAATTAATCCGCACCATTGCTCTGCAAACCGGTTTGCTGATGGGAACGGTCTATGGCGTTCAGGTCTTGTCTTCGGTCTTGAAAGGCTTGACGGGCGGACTGTCCACTGTATTGACCGCCGGTGCGCAGGCAGGCGTCGCCTTTTACGGCAGCTATGTTATCGGCAAGGCGGCGCAGCAATATTTTGCCCAAGGCGAGTCTTGGGGTGGCAGCGGCGCGAAGGCGGTGATTGAGCAAATCATGGCGGATTTGGATAAAGAAGCATTAATCGATGAGGCAAAATCTTCAGTCAAGCAAATTTTAGGCAAAGGAAAACAATGAACACAGCATGGTGGAACAGCGAGGCATTAAGCGCGCAGGATTTAAGCAAGGGATTGTCTTTGCTGGCATTTAAAGGCATTGATGACGGCGATATTTATTTGCAGCGCAGCCGCAGCGAGCAATGGGCATTATCCGAACACAAAGTAAAAACCGCCGCCTATGATGCCGGCGCCGGATTGGGCGTGCGCGCGATTGTCGGCGAGCAGACCGGCTTTGCTTATGCCGATGCTTTGGACAGCGCATCGCTGTTTGAAGCCTGCCGCTTCGCGCGGCAAATCGGACGCCAACAGGGCGATATCCATCTGGCGGTGGAAGCCAAAGCGCAAAGCATTACGCCGCTTTATCCCGCCATAGATCCGCTGCAAACCTTAAGCGCGGCGGAGAAAGTCGCGCTGCTGCATTTGGCGGATGACTATGCTCATCAATTGGATAGCCGTGTGGTCGATGTGAGCGTTTCGCTGGCGGCAAGTGCGGAAGAGATTTTCGTGCTGCGTTTGGACGGCTATTTTGCCGAAGACGTGCGCCCTTTGCTGCGCTTTAATGTTTCGGTCGTGGTGGAAGAAAACGGTCGCCGCGAAAGCGGTTATTCGGGCGGCGGCGGACGCGACGGCTATTTGGCATTGCTGCCGCAAGAGCAGGTGCGCCGCTATGTCGAAGAAGCGGTGGCGCAGGCATTGTTTAATCTGCAAGCCCGTCCTGCGCCTGCCGGCAGTATGCCGGTGGTGCTGGGCAACGGTTGGACGGGAGTGCTGCTGCATGAGGCGGTGGGACATGGTTTGGAAGGCGATTTCAACCGCAAAGGCACTTCCGTGTTTAGCGGTAAAATCGGGCAGTCGGTTTGTTCGCCGCTGTGTACGGTCATTGACGACGGCACGATAGCGGGACGGCGCGGTTCTTTAAGCGTGGACGATGAAGGCACGCCGACGGCAAGAAACGTATTGATTGAAAATGGGATTTTGCAAGGTTATATGCAAGACCGTCTCAATGCGCGCCTGATGAAGGTCGCCCCTACCGGTAACGGACGGCGCGAAAGCTATGCCCATTTGCCGATGCCGCGCATGACCAATACTTATTTAGCCGCGGGCGAACATAGCCGCGAAGACATGATTAAAAGCGTGAAGCGCGGCATTTACGCCGAGCAGTTCGGCGGCGGACAAGTCGATATTACCAACGGACAATTCGTCTTTGCCGCCACTCAAGCCTATTTGATTGAAGACGGCAAATTGACCGCGCCGCTCAAGGGCGCGACCCTTATCGGCAACGGCTTGGAAGCGATGCAGAAAATCAGCATGGTCGGCAATGATTTAGCACTGGATAGCGGCATCGGCAGCTGCGGCAAAAATGGGCAGAGCGTACCGGTGGGCGTGGGCTTGCCCAGTGTGAAAATTGATGAATTAACGGTGGGGGGAACGGCATTATGAGCCTGATGAACGAAACAGTATTTGCTGAAAAAGCCGCAATCGTCCTAGAACGCGCCCAAGCATTAGGCGCGCAGGAATGCAGCGTACAACTCTATCAAAGCGAGGGGGAGTCCCTGCAATTGCGCGAAGGCCAATTGGAAGAGCTGAACCGCGAGCAGGAATTGAGCGTCGGCATTTCTGTGTTGAAAAACCAAGCGATGGGACATTGCAGCATCAGCGATTGCACGCCTGATGCACTGTGCGCGGCGGTACAGGCAGCGATTGACGGCGCGACGTACACCGAAGCCGACGAATATTTCGGATTGCCGGAAGTGCAGTATTACCGCCCCTTATCCGCCCAAGCCTTAGCAGATTTGGAATTGGACAGCGGCATTTTACCGAGCAGCGATTGGCTGGAAGCACAGGCTCAGATAATGGAAAGCAGCGCCAAAGCTTATGATGCGCGGATTGTTCTCTGCGACGGCGCAGGCGCCGATGCCGGACGCAGCTATGTTTATCTTGCCCAATCCAACGGTTTTGCCGGCGGCTATAGTAGCAGCCATGCAAGTTTGTCCTTATCGGTATTGGCACGCGAACAAGACGACCAGCAAACCGATTTCAGCTGGGACAGCGCGCGTTTTTACCAAGATTTACAAGCCCCCGAAAGCATCGGCAGACAGGCGGCGCAAAAAGCGATTGCCCATTTGCTGCCCAAAGCGATTGCCAGCGGCGAATATCCGGTGATTTTCGATCGCGAGATAGCCAACGGACTGCTGCGTCATGTGGTGCAAGCCCTTGAAGGACGAGCGCAATACCGCAAACTTAGTTTTTTAGCGGACAGTCTTGGCAGGCAAATCATGCCCGAATGGCTGAGTCTGCAAGAACATCCGCATCTGCCACGCGCACTTAGCAGCATTCCTTTTGACAGCGAAGGTTTGGCACCGGCAGACAGCGCCTTGATCAGCGAGGGCAGAGTCGCGCGTTATTTGCTCAACAGCTATGCCGCGCGCCGCCTTAATAGTGCGCCCACAGGCAACGGCGGCGGCGTGCATAATCTGAAACTGCACAGCCAAACAGCGCCTTTGCCGCTCGAAGAGCTGTATCGGCAGATGGGGCGCGGTCTGATTGTTACTTCGCTGATGGGGCAGGGCGTGGATTTGCTGACCGGCGATTATTCGCGCGGCGCTTCGGGTTTTTGGGTGGAAAACGGTGTGATTAGTCATGCGGTGGAAGGACTGACGATTGCCGGCAATCTCAATGAGATGCTGCGCGATATTGTCGCGATTGGCGATGATGCCGATACGCGCCGCAGCATTCATGCGCCTTCGATATGGATTAAAAAAATGGTGGTAGCGCAGTAGTTTTGGAGAAGCAAATTCTATTTGAGCGGATGTGAAAATGAATCAGGCTTAGCAGATGCTAAGCCTGTTTTGTTTTAGAACCAGCCGCAAAGCAGCGTGATGAGGAAGGCGGCAATCGCAAAGCCGTAAAAAGCGAGACGTGTGCGGTTGCCGACATGTATGTGCATATCATGCAAAATGTAATAAAAACGGTGGCAGCCGTGCCAGAGCATGGTAAAGACAATACCCGTCAGCACTAAAAAGACCAATTTATGCGCGACAAAGGCATGGATATTGGCGTAAAACTGTGCGGGATCGCCGAACATGCCTAGGGGCAGCATGATGCAGACGACTAAAACGACCGGCGCCAATGCCAATGCAGCCACGGTACCGCCGACGGAAAATAATCCCCAATAAACAGGTTTGAGATGTTTGTGTTGCGACATAGCTCCCCTCCTTAAGTCAAGCAAGCGGCGATGATGATTAAGACCAACGTTACGCCGCCCAATGCAGCCCAGCTGCCCATGATAAGTATTTTATCGGCGACAAAACCGTTACCTTTCGGGATTTTGACCGCTTTCGGCATAGCTTCAAACCATGTTTTGCTATTGAGCAGGGAACCGACAATTACGCCCAGATTAATCAGCACCATCAGAGGGTTTTTCTGAAAAGCCACCCAAGCTTGCCAACTGTCGAGACTGCTTGCCAAGGCAACCAAACCGCAAAAGAGATTCAGCGCCGCAATAGCGGTCGTAATACTGGTCAGCTCGCGCAGCATATACCATTGATAAAAGCGGCTTGCCATGTACCAGTTATCCGGCTGTTTGTGTTGATAGGGTTTACGCGCCATGAGTCGCCTCCTCTTCTTTTTTCACTATACCCATTGCCCAATACGGCACCGCGGCGGCTTTCGCCTGCTGGATTGCGCCTGCCGGATCCACGTGTTTCGGGCAGACTTCGGAGCAGGCGCCGACAAAGGTGCAAGGCCAAATGCCGTTTTCTTCGTTCAGCACCTTAAAGCGTTGTTTTGCGCCCTCATCGCGATTATCGAGATTGTAGCGCTGCGCCAATGCCGTTACCGCCGGCCCGAGAAACTCCGCATTGATGCCGATTTGCGGACAGGCTTGGTAGCAGAGCATGCAGTTGATGCACATGGTGTATTGCTTGAATTTCGCCAATTGCCGCGGCGTTTGTAGATATTCTTTATCGGCCAAGGCGCGCGGATTTTTCGTTACGATGAAAGGACTGATGCTTTCCAAGCGGTCGATAAAGGGCTCGACGTCCACAACCAAATCTTTTTCAATCGGGAACATATCCAATGCGCCGATGATGATTTCGCCGATGTCGGCGTATTCGCGCACGAATGTGGAGCAGGCGAGTTTGGGTTCGCCGTTGACCACCATGCCGCAGCTGCCGCAGACTTCCATGCGGCATGACCAGCGGTAAGCCAAGGTCGGGTCGAATTCGTCTTTGATTAAAGCGAGTGCATCTAAAATCGACATGTCCTGCGTCCACTCGATTTCAAAGGCTTGCGGCCAAGGGCGCTCATCCACTTCAGGCTGATAGCGCATGACTTTTAAGGTAATGGTATTGCTCATGATTTTTGCTCTCCTGCCGCGCCGTACACACGTTGAGCGGGCTGTGATTTTGTAATTTTGACGGGACTGTAATCAATGCGCGGCGCTTCGCCATGCTTGTAATAGGCAAGCGTATGCTTGAGGAATTGCTGGTCGTCGCGCTCCGGATAATCCAAACGCTGATGCGAACCCCGCGATTCTTTGCGTTGTGCGGCGGAATAAATCATCGCTTCCGCCACATCCAGCAAATAGCCTAATTCAATCGTGGTCAGCCAGTCCGTGTTGAAGGTATCGCTGTGATCGGTCACTTTCACGCGCTGATAGCGCTGTTTTAAGTCTTGAATGACTGCAATCGCGCGTTCGCAGTTTTCCGCGCTGCGATAAATCCCGATTTCCGCTTCCATCATTTCGCCTAGGGCATTGCGGATATCGGAAGGACGTTCCGTGCCGTCTTTGCGCTGCAATAAATCAAGGAAAGGCTGATAGGTTTTATCGGCAAGGGCGTTAAAGGCTTGCTGATCCAAGGCATGCGCTTGGCTTTGCGCGTATTTAAGCGCGTCTTCGCCCGCTACTTTGCCGAACACCGACAGCTCAGATAAGGAATTCGAGCCTAAGCGGTTCGCCCCGTGAATGCCGACAGAAGAACATTCGCCGACGGCATACAGACCCGCCATTTTCGTTGCGCAGCGTCCATCGGTTTCAATCCCGCCCATCGTGTAATGCGCGGTCGGACGCACCGGAATCGGCTCATGCACCGGATCGACGCCGACAAATTTTTTCGCCAAAGAGCGGATAAAAGGCAGGCGTTCATTAATGTAAGCCTCGCCCAAATGCCGTAAATCCAAATTCACTACCGCACCGCGCGGCGAATCAATCGTGCGTCCTTTTTTCCATTCGTGATAGAAAGCTTGCGATAAGCGGTCGCGCGGGCCGAGCTCCATATATTTGTTTTTCGGTTCGCCGATCGGCGTTTCGGGTCCGAGACCGTAATCCTGCAAATAACGATAGCCGTCTTTATTGGTCAGAATACCGCCTTCGCCGCGACAGCCTTCCGTCATCAAAATTCCCGAACCCGGCAAACCGGTCGGATGATATTGCACGAATTCCATATCGCGCAAAGGCACGCCGTGCCGATAAGCCATCGCCATGCCGTCGCCCGTCACAATGCCGCCGTTCGTATTGTAGCGGAAGACCCGTCCTGCACCGCCGGTGGCAATAATCACCGCTTTCGCCTGTATCGCCCGTACAATGCCGTTTTGCACGTCATAGCACAATACGCCGTGCAATTTGCCGTCTTCGACCAATAAATCCAAGGCGAAATGTTCGTCAAAACGCTGAATGCTCGGGAATTGCAAAGAGGTTTGGAACAGCGTATGCAAAATATGGAAACCGCTCTTATCCGCCGCAAACCATGTACGCGGAATCTTCATGCCGCCGAAACGGCGCACATTCACATGCCCGTCGTCTTTGCGCGACCAAGGGCAGCCCCAATGCTCCAATTGCACCATCTCTTCCGTACAATGCTCGACGAAATATTCAACGACATCCTGCTCGCAGAGCCAATCGCCGCCGGAAACCGTATCATTGAAATGGTTTTCCAAGCTATCGTCATCGCGCACCACGCCCGCAGCACCGCCTTCCGCCGCCACAGTATGAGAACGCATAGGATATACCTTAGAAATTAAGGCGATTTTTGCCTCAGGACTGTTGCGTGCAATTTCAATAGCAGCGCGCAAACCCGCGCCGCCCGCACCAACAATCGCAACATCGCTTTGTATGATTTCCATAAATTGCCTCTCTTGTTTATATATTGTGTCGCTATTGTATCAGACTTACTAAAAAAATATAGATTGTTTGTGATGTTTTCCTATTAAAGCAAATTGAAATCGCCAATCCGCCTGATTGTCTTCTGATAAAATATTGCCTTTTATTAGGCGGGAACAAAATGAAATTTACTTATCTAGCGCTTGTTGCTTGCGCTTTCTGCCAAGTGCAGGCACAGAATTACCAATATGAAGGCATCAACAGTGAGCCGAGCTGGAAAGAGCATATCGGCGGCGGTTGGGAGAAGGGGACTCTGCGTTTTCGCACCAGCGTGTACACCGTGCATTACAATCCCAAACCCGAGCATAACAACCACCAGAAACTCATCAATGTGGAATATATCCGTTCTGACGACTGGCTGGTCGGTCTAGCGGTTTTTCGCAATTCTTTCGGACAGCCGACACAATATGTATATCTCGGCAAAGACTGGACCTTATGGCAGCCGACTCCAGACTGGCGGCTGCGCGGCACACTTACCGCCGGACTGCTTCACGGCTATAAAGACGAATACAAAAACAAAATTCCTTTTAATAATTTAGGCATTGCCCCTGCCATCCTGCCTATGCTGGGCTTGCAATACAAAAATATCTTTCTTGAAGCGCATTTCTTTGCCACCGCCGGCGTGATGAGCACGATGGGCTTTACCTATGACTTGGATAAATAAGATGAAAACAATCAGAAAATCTAGCAAATTGGATAATGTCTGCTACGACATCCGCGGTCCTGTTCTCGCCGAAGCCCAGCGTTTGGAGCGTCAGGGACACCGCATCATCAAACTCAATATCGGCAACCCCGCCCCCTTCGGCTTTGATACGCCGAGCGAAATCGTCGAAGACATCATCTCCAACATCCCTAAAGCGCAAGGCTACTCCGATTCCAAAGGCATCTTTGCCGCGCGCAAAGCCGTCGTCCATGAAACCCAGCGCATCGGCTTAAAAGGCGTCAGCGTTGACGATGTTATCATCGGCAACGGCGTTTCCGAACTCATCATGATGTCGATGCAGGCCTTGCTGGAAAACGGCGACGAAGTACTGGTGCCGATGCCCGATTATCCGCTGTGGACGGCGTCAATCCGCTTAAGCGGCGGCAATGCCGTGCATTATCTCTGCGACGAAGAGAACGGCTGGCTACCGGATTTAGAAGACATTCGCAGCAAAATCAGCGCACGTACCAAAGCCATCGTCATCATCAATCCCAATAATCCGACCGGTGCGGTCTACAGTCCGGAAATCCTAAAAGCCATCGCCGCCCTTGCGGAAGAACAGGGATTAATTGTGTTTGCCGACGAAATCTACGAAAAAATCATCTATGACGACGCCGTGCATCATCCGATGTCACTCTTTGTCAATAATACCCTCTGCGTAAGCTTCAACGGCATGTCCAAGGCTTACCGCGCGGCGGGTTTCCGCGCCGGCTGGCTAGTATTTAGCGGCAACACCCAAATGGCGCGCAGCTACATCGAAGGCGTGGAAATGCTCTCTTCCATGCGCCTGTGCGCCAACGTCATGGCGCAATACGGCATTCAAACCGCCTTAGGCGGCTATCAAAGCATCAATGATTTAGTCGCGGAAAACGGACGTTTGCACGAGCAGCGCGATCAAATGTATCGCAGCATCAGCGCCATTGAAGGACTGAGCATGGTCAAGCCGCAAGGCGCGCTCTACGGCTTCGTTAAAATGGACGTCGAACGCTTTAATATCCATGACGACGAACGCTTTATTTTGGACTTATTGCAGCAAGAACATATCCTCTTTGTTCACGGACGCGCCTTTAACTGGCATCAGTCCGACCATTTCCGCGTCGTCTTTTTGCAATATAAACGCGACATTAGCGAAGCCTGCGAAAAACTTGGACGTTTTCTTCGCAATTACCGCCAAAAATAGCCGAAAAAAATGCAAAAGAGGCTTGACGCGTGCAGGGACTATCAGTAAAATGCGCGCTCTCTTAGCTACTCCCTGATAGCTCAGTCGGTAGAGCAAATGACTGTTAATCATTGGGTCGGCGGTTCGAGCCCGTCTCAGGGAGCCAAGAGTAAATTCCCGATAGCTCAGTCGGTAGAGCGACGGACTGTTAATCCGCAGGTCCCTGGTTCGAGCCCAGGTCGGGGAGCCAAATTCATCAAGCCTAAGTTGCAAAACTTAGGCTTTTTTATTGCGCATCTATTCCGTAATGATTGATATATTCGGAGAAGTGGAAAAGTAGTACAAGGCGGCGAGCCGCAGACAGTACAGAGCGTACGGCAAGGCGAGCTAACACCGTAATACTTTTTCAATTCTTCGACTAGAGTGCGTCAAGAAAAATCATCAAACTCATATAGCACAATTGCCGATTTCAAGCTGAAACCGCCGCCTGCTTGCGCTACAATAGCAGGCATTCCACAGGACAACAGAGAGAATAATGAAATACGCCAGCCTGCTTGAAATTCAAGCACTTGTTCAGCCGCAAATGCAAGCCACCGAAACCCTCATGCAAAAAGAAATGACTTCCGAAGTCCAGTTGGCTAATTTGGTCATGCAATATGCGCTGGGCAACGGCGGAAAACGTTTTCGACCTTTGCTGACCTTACTCAGCGCGGGTCTATGCAATTATGCGGCAGGGCATGAAATTACCGCCGCCGCTTTTATCGAATTTATACACAATGCCACCCTGCTGCATGACGATGTGGTCGATGAATCCGACATGCGGCGCGGGCAGCCCACCGCCAATATCGCTTTTTCTAATGCCGCCAGTGTCTTGGTCGGCGATTTTCTTTATACGCGTGCCTTCCAATTAATGGTGCGCACGCACAATACCGCCGTTATCGAAACCATGGCGCAAGCCACCAATCTCATCGCTGCAGGAGAAGTGATGCAACTTTCCAATATGCACGATCCTGACGTCGACGAAGCCCGCTATTACCGCGTGATAGAGCTGAAAACTGCCGTCTTATTCTCCGCCGCCTGTAAAATCGCCGCGCAACTAGCCGAACAGAAAGCGGAAAACATTCATGCCTTAGCGGAATACGGACGACGCCTAGGCATGGCATTTCAAATGATGGACGACGTCTTAGACTATATGGGCGATGCGCAAATCATCGGCAAATCGCTAGGCGACGATTTAGCCGAGGGCAAACCCACCATGCCGCTCATCCGCGCTCAGCAACAATTAAGTCCGCCTGAGCGCGCGCGTCTGCGTGCCATTATCGAAGCCGGCGAGCGCGAAGCGATAGACGAAGTTATCGCGCTGTTACACAAAACCGATGCGCTGGAATATAGCCGCATTAAAGCCGAAGAAATGGCGCAATCCGCTGGCGATTGCCTAAACATTTTTCCGGATAACGACTACAAAGAAGCGCTAAAAGCCGTCGCCTATCTTGCCGCGCACCGCAATGCTTAAGCGCCTATTGCTTTTAAAATAAGCGATTGGATTGGAAAACAGTCTATTAAACTTGCAAAACGAGACGCAAGAGTCAATTAAGCACATATCAGCTCAAAAAAATTATTCGGCACTTTTGTGCCGATATTGACGCTTTAAAGCGTTTTATAGTAGATTCATGACAAAGGCGAACACTTAAAGTGTTAGATTTCTTATTGTTTACGCCAATATGTAAAAGTCATGTGTTGTTTTGATATGAATTCACTATAACTCCAATAACGCCAAGCATTGTGGTATTACATCTTTCAGCACTTTCATGTCAAAGAAAAAATATCGAATAAGTTTTGTTATTTTGCAGAGGTTTTGAAAAATTTTCCTGAATATCAGATGTTTTTTCTATCTGTGAATTAAAACAGCCTAGCGATCAATAACGATCGCTAGGTTTGTGGATTATTCATATTACGGATGATTTTGACGTCCACGTATATCAAGAATAATTACTGTAGAATCAGAGCTTCATCGCCTTTTTGCATCTTGCCGATAAGCAGCGGATTTTCGCCCTGCGCGCGTAAGGTCTCGCAGACGGCTTCCGCTTCTTGGGCAGGCACAATGAGCACAAAGCCGACGCCCATATTAAAAGTGCCGAAGCATTCTTCGCGTTTGACATGCGCTTCGATGGCGTGCATCAGCGGCAGACTTGGCAATACGGCGGTATCGACGACCGCGGTTAAGCCTGCACCATAGGCGCGTGGCAAATTTTCAGGCAAACCGCCGCCCGTGATATGCGCCATGCCGTGAATACGGTGCTTGGCAAGGGCGGCTAAGGCGGCTTTAACGTATATGCGCGTCGGCGTTAGCAGATGCTCGCCCACCGTTTTTCCATCAATCACCTGCGTGAAATCCGTAAAAATTTTGCGCAGCAGAGAATAGCCGTTGCTATGAAAGCCCGAAGAGGGCAGAGCGATTAAGACATCTCCCGCCTGCACTTGGCTGCCGTCAATCATGGCGGATTTTTCGACCACGCCCACTGCAAAGCCGGCAATATCGTATTCTCCGTCTTGGTAAAAACCCGGCATTTCGGCGGTTTCGCCGCCAATCAATGCCGCACCCGCCTGTTGGCAGCCTTCGGCGATACCTTTGACGATATCCGCCGCCGTTTGCGCATCCAATTTGCCGCAGGCAAGATAATCCAAGAAATATTGCGGCGCCGCGCCATGACAGAGAATGTCATTCACGCACATCGCCACCGCATCGATGCCGATACTGTCGTATTTGCCTAAGGTAAAGGCGATTTTGAGTTTGGTACCGACACCGTCGGTACCGGAAACCAAGACCGGATCGCGATAGCCGCTTAAATCGTAGAAAGCACCGAAAGCGCCGATTTGCCCGAGAACACGCGGATTATGCGTGGCGGCGGCATAAGCTTTGATGCGGCGGACGGTATCGTAGCCCGCTTCTTTATCCACGCCGGCTGATTTGTAGTCCAAACTCATTCTTCATCGTCTCCAAGGGCAATGAGACGGCTCAATACTTCCTGATAGGCATTGGTCAGACCGCCCAAATCGCGGCGGAAGCGATCTTTGTCCAATTTTTCATTGCTTTCCCAGTCCCAAAGACGGCTGGTATCGGGGCTGATTTCATCGGCCAGAATAATTTCGCCCTCTTCGGTTTTGCCGAATTCAATTTTAAAATCAATCAAATGAATATCGCAGGCATCAAATAAATCAAATAAAACGGCATTGATTTCATCGGTTAATTCATAAATGCGGTCTAATTCTTCGTAAGTCGCCAAGCCCAATGCGACAGCATGATGATCGTTAATCAGCGGATCGCCCAAGGCATCGTTTTTATAGCAGAGTTCATAAATGACGTTTTCAGGCTCGGTACCTTCTTCAATGCCCAAACGGCTTGCCATCGAGCCGGCAATCACATTGCGCACAATCACTTCCAAAGGAATGATGCTGACTTTTTTGCACAGCTGTTCGCGTTCGTTTAGCGTATCCAAATGATGTGTGGGAATGCCGGCGGCTTTGAGGGCGGAGAAAATAATGGTACTGATTTTATTATTTAAAATCCCCTTATTTTCAATCACATCATGTTTCGCTCCATTGCCGGCGGTGGCATCGTCGTTGTAGTGAATAATCACTTGATCCGCCGCATCGGTGGCGTACACCGCTTTTGCTTTGCCCGTATACAGCAAGTCTCTTTTTTCCATCATCTATCTCCTTAAAAAAATCAGCCGCCTAAACCATATAAAGCCATTAAAACATCAACCGCTTGATCGGAAGTCAAATCGCCGTTAATCACATGCTGTTCCAAATCACTACCGATGCCTTCGTCTTTGTCGCCGAAACGGCTGTTCGGCGAGCTACCCATTTTCATGCGTTCATGGCGTTGGGCAATGCCTGCGGGGCTACGGTCAATTCCCGCAAAACCATTGGCTTGGTTAGCGGCAATAATTTGCGCGAGAATTTCGCGGGCTTTGCTTTCATACATAATGCTGACTCCTGATGTTTAACGGAAGGCTTGAACGCCTGCTTGGAAAATATTCTGCGGACGGAAATTAGGGTGGTTTTTATACAATCCCGGACGGTAGCGCTCGCTGTGCCCCATTTTGCCCAAGATGCGCCCGCAAGGACTGGTAATGCCTTCAATGGCATAGCGCGAACCATTGGGATTGTGCGCGGGATTCAGGCTGGGATTCAATGTAAAGGGATCAATATATTGCGTGGCAATTTGTCCGTTGTTAATCAATAGATTGAGATTGTCTTCATCGGCATAAAAACGTCCTTCGCCATGCGAAAATGCCACGTCATGCACCTCGTTAAGGGCAAAATTCGCCAGCCAAGGGCTTTGATTGTTCACGATTTTAGTACTGGCAATGCGGGCGATATGACGCTGAATGCGGTTATGCGCCAAGGTGGGATTGCCGATTTGCGGCGAACGGATTTCACCGAAAGGCAGCAATCCACTTTTCACTAAGGCTTGGAAACCGTTACAAATGCCGAGAATCAAACCGTCACGCGCCAGAAAATCTTCTATTGCTTCGCGGATTTGCTGATTAAATAGCAGATTGGCAATGAATTTGCCCGAGCCGTCAGGCTCGTCGCCTGCGCTGAATCCGCCGCTTAAGACGAAAATTTGGCTGCTTCGCAGCGCTTCGCTTAATCGATTAAGCGAGGATTGGATATCTTCTTGATTGCGGTTGCAAATCACGCTTTCTTCCACAACACCGCCCGCCAAACGGAAGGCGCGTGCCGTATCCAATTCGCTGTTGGTGCCGGGAAAGACGGGCAGACAGATGCGCGGCTGCGGCGTTTTATAGCTGATGGCTTTGGCTTTGGACAAATTCGCCGGAGCAATTTCTGGCGCATTGCCTTCCTGTTTTTCCGGATACAGCGGATAAATCTCACTCAGAGTTTGGCTTAGCGGCATCAATTTGTCCAAATCAATTGATTTGCCGTCAATTGTGATAGCGGCTTTATCGCTGGTGTAGCCGATATGGCTGAGATGTTGGCTAATGCCCAAGCCGCCTTTGCTAGAGATGAGGAAACCGCCGTATTCCGGCAGGAATAAATCCGCTTCCTCCACATTATCAATCACGCAGCCGATGCGGTTGCCTAAGCAGCTTTCATAGAGCGCCTGTATCAAGCCGCCGTGGCGAATGCTGCGAATAGAACGTACCACGCCGTCTTCAATCGCTTCGCGGATAAAATCATTATGCTGCAAAAGGGCTTCAAAATCAGGACGACCTAATGCGTCTTGCGGGCAGCGCAGCCAATACAATTGATGCTCGGCGGCTTTAAATTCCGGACTGATAACGTCTTTAAGCAAGGCGGTGCCGACGGCAAAAGCAATCAAGGTCGGTGGTACGTCCAAATGGTTAAAAGAACCGCTCATGCTGTCTTTGCCGCCGATTGCCGCGCGCCCCAAAGCGCTTAGGGCATGATGGGCACCCAATAGAGCGGCAAGTGGCAAGCCCCAGCGACAGGGATCTTGTCCCAATTTCGGGAAATATTCCTGCAAAGAGAAATGGCTGCGACGGATATCGCCGCCGGTGGCAATCAAACGTGCCGAGGCTTCCGCCACCGCATTCATCGCGCCGTGATAAGGACTGTCGGCGCTGCTGTCGGGATGAAATCCGTAGGCGAGAATCGAAGCGGTATCGCAGGGTGTTTCCGTCGGCAAGGCATAGGCACCGGCTTCAATCGGGCTGGCGCTAAAGCGTCCGCCGTACGGTTTAAGCACGCAGGCCGCGCCGACATTGTAATCAAAGCGATCGCCCAAACCGCGCAAATCGGCATGGTTGAGGTCTTGCAATTGAGTTTGCAAATGTGCGAGCCAATCGCCTTGCTCCGCCGTTTCTTGTCCCTCTGATGCGACATCGGCAATCTCTACCTGCGCCTGCACATTTTGCGCACCGTTGCTGTCTAAAAACGCACGCGAAAGAGAGACGATTTCATCACCGCGCCAAGTCATGACCAAACGCGCTTCTTCAGTAACCTCGGCAATCACGCTTGCGGCAAGATTTTCAGCCTGCGCCAATGCCTGAATTGCCGCCACATCTTCAGCCGCCACCACAATCGCCATCCGCTCTTGGGATTCGCTAATCGCCAATTCCGTGCCTGAAAGCCCTTGATATTTGACGGGAACGGCATCCAAATTAATCCGCAGTCCCGCCGCCAGTTCGCCAATCGCCACCGATACGCCGCCGGCGCCGAAATCGTTGCAGCGTTTGATTTTTTTGGCAAAAGCCGCTTGGCGGAACAGACGTTGCAATTTGCGTTCTTCCGGCGGATTACCTTTTTGCACTTCCGCCGCGCTTTGACTTAAAGAATCCTGATGCTGTTCGCGCGAAGAGCCGGTTGCACCGCCGCAGCCGTCGCGTCCTGTGGCGCCGCCTAAGAGAATGACCACATCGCCTGCCTGCGGTTCTTCGCGCCGCACATGATCGGCAGGCGTGGCAGCGACTACTGCGCCGACTTCCAAATGTTTCGCCGCATAGCCTGAATGATAGAGTTCGACCACTTGTCCGGTGGCAAGCCCGATTTGATTGCCATAGGAAGAAGCGCCGGCGGCAGAACGCTGCGCAATCACGCGTTGCGGCAATTTGCCTGTCAAGGTGTCGCCGATATGCTGTCTCGGATCGGCAGAGCCGGAGAGGCGCATCGCCTGATACACATAAGCGCGTCCCGACAGCGGGTCTCGAATCGCACCGCCGATGCAGGTGGAAGCGCCGCCGAAAGGCTCGATTTCGGTGGGATGATTATGGGTTTCATTTTTAAATTGCAAAAGCCAAGGGCGGGTTTCGCCGTTTTCCTTAATATCGACAAACACCGAGCAGGCATTCACTTCGGCGGAAAATTCCACATCGGGCAAATTACCCTGCTGACGCTGATATTTGGCATCAATAGTTGCTAATTCCATCAGACTGACGGGACGTTGCGCCGCCGCAGCACCGTAAACAGCTTCGCGCTTGGCGAGAAAGTCTTGATAATCCGCCTGCATGGCTTGCCCCAAAGCACTATTGGGAAAACGGATATTTTCCAAAGTCGTAGCGAAAGTGGTATGGCGGCAATGGTCTGACCAATAGGTATCCAACACGCGGATTTCCGTTTCGCTCGGCGCGCGATTTTCTTGGCGGAAATAGTCTTGCACCAAAGCCAAATCGGCAAGCGTCATCGCCAAGCCTTGCTGCTGGTGCCAAGCGGCTAATTCCTGCGCGGAAAGTCGGGTAAACGCTTCAAAACGCGGCACAGCTTGCGGCTCCTGCGCTTGCGGTAAACTTTTGTCTTCAAGATTTTTCTCACGCGCTTCAATCGGATTGATGAAATATTGCTTAAGACGCTCGAGCTCTTCCGCATTCAATTGTCCGCTGACCAGATAAGCAACGGCGGAGCGGACGGTCGTTTGCGCAAAGTCGGGATGCAAAAGCGCCAAACATTGTTCGGCGGAATCCGCTCTTTGGTCGAATTGTCCGGGCAGCGGTTCAATCACAAATACCGCATTCGCCGCCGGCAATTCCTCTAAAACTTCATCGGTAACGGGATCGGCAAAAACTTGCCGCAGCGCCTGCTCAAAATGCGCCTGCGGCGCCTCATACAGGTCATAAACGGCAATCGTTTCAATACCGAGCAAATCGGCAATATTGAGTTGGGCTTTTAGCGTCGTGATATCGGCGGGGGCGCTGCGAAAGGCTTTAAGTTTGCGGATGTATAGGCGTTGAAACATAATTATGCGGTCATTTATAAAAAAAGAAATTTTAACATAAGGCGCTTGCAGAGATGCGAAAGATTAGGGGGCGTAGATTTTAGCATGGGGCAGGGCGTTGTCGGCATCGGGTGGCAATGCAAGCTGCAAATGCTTGCACAAATAGGCTTCGCGCCAATTCTTGCTCGCCCATACGCTGATGAATAGCGCCAAAAGCCCGGCGAAAAATTGCAGCCATGCGACAAAATGCTGTGTTACAAACAATGCGCTTAAAAAACTCAAGAGCGGCAAACCGTAAATCATGAGCGTAAGACGCTGCAACGCCGTTGCGGATAATTGCAGTTCTAAAAAACCGCTGTTTGCCGGTAAATCTTGCGGACGCGGCAATTCAAAAACATTTTCGCCGATAAAACCGCGAAACCAAGGATTCTGCCCGCAGCCTTTGCCTGCCGCGCATTGCGGACAATCGGCAATTTGATTGACGGCTTGTAGGCGCAATACCTTGCCGTTATCCGCACAAACCCGTACAGGAATCGAAAGCCAAGCCATTATTTGCGTCTAATAAAAAAGCGGCGCAATTGCCGCTCTTTTCTGATTAAGAATACACCCATTGACGTACAGGTCCTGAGTCTACATGAATAAAATTCGAGCCGCGATATTGTCCGATACCGCCGGCATTCAAACGCTGCGCTATTGTTTTCAATTGACGGGAATTATAACCTTTAATCGCAATATCCGCCGCCATTGCTTTCAAATGATAGCTGTTCTTGCCCACATTGCGCGAACGGCGCGCCAACATTTGGTTGGTAGCGGGAGAGCGGTAGCCGCTATTAAGCTGAATGACCTGATTATGCCCCACATTGCTTTGGATGTAATGCAAAATATTCAGCAAATCAATATCCACCGGATGTACGCTTTCTTGACGGAAATCGCGGAAAAAACGGCTGATTTCATCGATAGAAGGTTGGATATAGCCATAATCCGGCGCCCAATATACCGTGCGGATCGTTTCGGCGGTATGCGGGTTATACATGCTGATCATGCGTTCGCGACTGGAAGCGGCTTTAGCCCATTGAGCGGGCAGTAGTAATCCGGCAGTTGCCATCATGGCGGTTTTCACGAAAACACGGCGCGATTGGCGAGTGCAGCAAGGACAATCTTCAGGATGTGCAAAATCAGCCGTTGTTACAGGACGATAAGATAATGAGTGAGACATGCAAAAAATTCCGTTGAGATGTTGGGGCGCGAATATAAAAGAATTTTAGTATGAATGCAAGGCAATGTTTGCGTCATTTTTTGATGTTTGGTGGCTACGCCCTGACTCGAACAGGGGACCCCAACATTATGAGTGTTGTGCTCTAACCAACTGAGCTACGTAGCCATCAAGGGCGCGAATTATGCGCAAATGACCCCAAGCTGTCAATGCCCTTTTCTACAAAAAGAGCATTTTTTCGCTAAAGTCATGAATTTTAGGCAATCATTATTTTGTCCGCAAAAGCCGCTACAATAGGCGCCAAAGGAGTAAACATGAAATTCGTCCTATTTTTTCTTATCACGGGGCTGATTGTCCGCCATTTGATGCAGCAAAGAAAACAAAACGCCCTGCAACAGCAGCGTTTGCAGCAGGAAAAAGCGGCAAAGCAGGCGGCTTTTGTCAAGGAAACCGATGCCTTAAATCCGCATTTGCGCCGTAAAGAACCGCCGACGGATTAAAGCAACACGCCTTTAATCCATTCGATAGCAATGATTTTTTCCTTATCCGCAGTCAGCAGCACGGCATCAAAGCGGCAATCGGGCATCTCGGTATAATGCTGCTGTAAATACTGTTGAGCGGCACGCTTCCATTTTTGCTGTTTGCTCATATTGATAGATTGGGCGGCGCTGACCATTGCATTTGCTTGACGCAGACGCACTTCCACAAAGACGAGACTGTCGCCGTCTTTGGCAATCACATCAATTTCGCCGCAGGGATAGCGGACATTTTTTGCTACAATATGCAGCCCTTGCCGCTTGAGAAATTGAACGGCGGCTTTTTCGCCTTCTTGTCCGCGCCGCAAATGGCGTGCTAATAATTTAATCATGGAGACTTATGGTCGGAAAATTGTATTTAGTGGCAACGCCGATTGGCAATTTGCAAGACATCAGCCACCGCGCGATTGCTATTCTACAACAGGTAGCGGCAATTGCCTGCGAGGATACGCGCGTCAGCCGTCATTTGCTGGACGCTTTAGGGATTGATAAGCCGCTCTTCGCCCTGCATCAGCATAATGAACACGGCGCCGCACAGGCGCTGTTGTCGCGCCTGCAAGCCGGCGAAGACATTGCCGTGATTTCCGATGCCGGCACGCCGGTTATTAGCGACCCCGGCGCATGGATAAGCCGATTAGCGCATGAGAACGACATCACCGTCGTGCCGATTCCGGGCGCCAATGCCGTGATTACCGCTTTATGCGCCAGCGGTTTGGCAGGCGATTGTTTTCATTTTGCAGGCTTTATTCCGGCAAAAAACGGCGAACGCCTGCAATTTCTTAACCGTTTCCAAACGGCACGGGAAACCACAATTTTTTACGAAAGCCCTCATCGCATCGAAGACAGCTTAATCGCCATGCAAAGCTTGTTCAGCCCCTCCCGCCGCCTTGTGATTGCGCGCGAGCTGACCAAAACCTTTGAGCAAATCGTATCTTTGTGCATTGATAATGCTTTGGAATGGTTTAATAGCGACAGCAATCATCGCCGCGGCGAATTTGTACTGCTCTTGGCGGCCGAGGAAAATCCGACGGACAATCAGGCTTGGCACAGTTTCGCCGAAGAACTGCTAAATGAAGGCTTATCGCTGAAAACCATCAGCCGACTCATGCAAAACCATTGCGGCGCCAATAAAAAAGAAGTTTACAATTATCTGCTTACAAAGAAAGATGACATCAATGCAGCAAATCGCTAAAGTAAGCAGACTTTAAAACGGAGAATAATAACTTATGAAAGGTCAATTATGGGTTGTCGCCGCCCCCTCCGGCGGCGGAAAAACCTCACTCATTGCAGAAACACGCCGTCAACTGCCCAATGTGGTGGAATCGGTTTCCCATACCACACGCGAACGCCGCAACGGCGAAATCGAAGGCAGCCATTATTACTTCATTACCAAAGAAACCTTTGCCGCCATGCGCGATGCGGGGGATTTCTTAGAATACGCCGACGTCTTCCATCATGCCTATGCTACCTCAGCCAAGCAAGTCGATAAATTGCTGACGGAAGGCTATGACGTCATCCTGTCCATCGATTGGCAGGGTGCGGAGCAAGTGCGTGCAAAACGCGGCGACGTCAAAACTATCTTCCTGCTGCCGCCTTCTCTAGCCGCCCTGCGCGAGCGTTTGCAAAAACGCGGACAGGACAAACCTGAAGTGGTGGAAAAACGCATGGCGCAGGCAGAAGAACAAATCAGCCATTACAAAGACTTTGACTATGTGATTGTCAATGACGACTTCAACCGAGCCGCGAAAGAATTGCAGGCGATTATTACCGCCTCGCGTATGCAACGTTTACGCCGCCAAGACGATTTACAAGAGCTGCTCAGCCGCTTGCAAGGCTGAAAACCCACCTGAAACAGCCAGTATGCACTGGCTTTTCTTTTTGCCTCATATGCCTATTGAAAAGCATAAAACTATCTAAAAGGATTATTTATGAACACAGCCAAACGCCTGCCTTTTCCGCGCTTATTATTACTGCTGGCACCGATTATCTGGGCAAGCAGTAATGCCGTAGGCAAATTAAGCGTCGATTTGCTAACCCCCTATCAATTCACTTTTTACCGCTGGTTATTGGCGACGCTGATTCTAAGCCTCGTCTTTAAAAAACAGATTCAGCGCGATATGCCGCTACTACGCGCGCGCAAATGGTGGCTGCTCTGCTGGGGCGGCAGCGCTTTCTGCCTATTTAATATCCTGCTTTACACCGCCTTTGCCTATAAAGCCGCCGTCGTCAATGTAGCGATTGTGCACAGTCTCATTCCCATGTTTGTTTTGGTGGCAGGTGCAATCATTTATCGAGAAAAACTCCATGCTTTGCAATGGATAGGTGTGTTTGTCGCATTATTTGGCGTACTATGGCTGCTCAGCCGCGGACAATTAGGCAGCCTATTGCGCCTGACGCTGAGCACCGCGGATTGGCTGATACTCATCTCCGCCCTTATCTATGCCGCCTACTCGCTCGTGCTGCGCAATGCGCCTGCCGTGCATTGGGCGAGCCTGTTATGGGCAATGTGCCTTTCCGCTCTTCTTGTCGGTCTGCCTTTCTGGCTATGGGAATTGGTACATAGCGGACAATTATTAAAAATCGCGCAACCCGGCGCGGCAGAAATCGGCAAAGCCCTGTTATTGATTAGCTATGTCGCGGTATTTGTCGCCATCGTATCCAAAGTCTTTTACATGGAAGGCGTGATTGCCATCGGTGCGGCAAGAGCGGCAATGGCCATGAACCTTTTGCCCGTGTTCAATGCTCTTCTAGGCTTGCTCTTATTTGCCGACGAACGCGCCATGTTCGGCAGCGTGCATATCGTCGCGATTAGCTGTGTGGTTATCGGCATCGCCTGCTCGGAAACCGGCGCATGGCAGCTGAAAAAAGCGAAGGCATAAATCTTATGGTTCATTTTAAATCGGAAACCATTCAAAAGCGCTTTTGCCATTTATGGCAAACGTAGCTATGAAATTATCCAAACAGCGCACAAAACGTATACTGTAATCCGGATAAATGGACACAAATTTACATTTCACTAGCATGATGCTGTTGTGGAAAGTGATATAACAAAGGGCAAAGACAATTCCATTATGGTTATTGCACACGATCTTGACGTGATTAAAACGGCAGATTAGATTGTGGATTTGGGATTGGAAGGCGGTGCTGGCGGTGGTATGATTTTGGTTTCAGGCAGCCCTGAAATGATTGCCAAGCATAAGAAAAGTCATACGGCTAAGTGTTTGAAATTATTTTTAAATTAAAATTATAAAAGGACATAAAATTATGAGCCAAAAATTAAATGTCAACAATCCTGAATTTTCAATAAATTTAATCAATTTTTTTATAAATAATTCCATTGAACCTTTTTATCATAAGGAAATTCAACAATTAGATAGCGGACGGACTGTAATCCAATTTTGTGAGACAGATGAAGAAACAGATAATGAGCTCTATATTTGCAGCAAATGTTCAATTAAACATTTCGATAGAAAGACTTCAGAGGTTAATTATAACTGTCCACAGCGAAATAGTATCTATGCAATTCGTTCTATGATTTGTCATTCTATTGAAATTTCTTCCATATTAAATGGTGAATTATTTCCTCATTTAAATGTTCCTTTTGAAAAATATAGCTTTATTGACAATTTTTTTATAAATAAAACAGAAGTAAATATTGCTTCAATTGGTTATGCTTCTGGAACTGATTTACTGGCTATATTGCATTATTTTTCTGACAAACCATTTCGTATCCAAAAATTAAATATCCTACGTATCGATACAAATGCAGATAAATGGCAAGAAGCCGCAGATTTAACTGAACAATTTGTTCGAGAAAATGCTGATTTATCTTTTGATTTTGAAATTAAAACGTTTACTGATGATTTTCAAACAAAAAATGTAAATATTGATATATTTATATTGTCTTATGTATTGAATGAATTAAATAAAAATCAAATAGATAATTTAATTGAAGCTATTCAACTATTATCAAATAAAAAATTTATTCTTTTAATTAACGATGTTAATAAACATAATTTTAATGACAGTAAATATTACCAATATTCCATTGATAAATTAAACAGTAAATTTACTATTGTAAATAATTGCATTGGTTGCTATCCTTATAATTTGGACATAAATCAATATGGTGGATATTACCGAAAGTATCATTTATTTTGCACGTATAAAGAATTAATATCTACTAAAATTCGGAAATATTTCGCAATTAAATTCTACCTGCAATCAAAATTTTATATAGCGGAATTTGAAAAATGATTATCAGTGCAAGCCGTAAAACAGATATTCCTGCTTTTTATTCAGATTGGTTTTTCAATCGGTTAAAAGCTGGTTTTGTACTGTATAAAAATCCGTTTAATGCTAATCAAGTTCATCGTGTTGAATTAACACCTGAAAATGTTGATGCCTTTATATTTTGGACACGCAACCCAAAGCCATTTATGAAACGTTTTGATTTACTTGAGCCGTATATCTATTATTTTCAATATACCATTACAGGCTATCCACGTTATTTGGAAAAATCCACGCCTAATCCATATAAAGCGATTGAGACTTTTAAAGAATTAAGCCAAAAAATTGGCAAAGAAAGGGTAATCTGGCGTTATGACCCGATTTTATTGTCTAACACTTTAACGATTGCCGAGCATAAACGCTTATTTGCAAAAATCGCAGGATTGCTGAACGGTTTTACCGATAAAGTCGTGATTAGTTTTGCCGATTTCTATGCAAAAACCGAACGCAACCTTAAAATTATACAAATCCCTATTAAACAGGAAGCTGAAATTGAACAAAAATTTGAATTTTTTAATATTTTAGACCCAAAATTTGATGATGATTTGCGTGATTTGATTTCATTTATGATGCAAACTGCTGCTGAAAATGGCATGAATATAGAAACTTGCGCGGAAGAAATTGATTTAAAAAAACGTTATGGAATTAATATTGAGCATGGTAAATGTATTGACAATGAATTGTTAGAGAAAATTGCAAAAAATAAAGGTTTTCCCAGCAAGAAAGATAAAGGGCAGCGTAAAGAATGTGGTTGTGTGGAAAGTAGAGATATTGGCATCTATGATACCTGTGTGCATGGTTGTCAATATTGTTATGCAACAACCAAACATGATAAAGCTATTGAAAATAGAAAATTACATAATCCCAATAGTCCCTTTTTACTTGGTGATTTTCCTACAAGTTTTACTGTTGAACAACGTGAAGAGAAATTAAAAATGCCACAGCCAAACTCTAAGAAAAATGATAGTAAACAGCAACCAATTTTATTTAATTTTTTAGATTAATTGTTTATATTGCTTAAATTTATCTATTCCATGCTGTCAGTTTTGTTAGATGGTATTGGCTAATATTACTAGCCTAGTCAATCAGTACAACTAATTTTCTCACCCGTGTTTTAAAAATATTAAAATCAATATGATATGCATCTCTAAACAATTAAAATATCAATCGCATCTTCTCCTTTGCTGACTTAACCATTCCAATATGCCTGTTTCATGTCCGAAGCAGGCGTTTTCATACATCATCAAATACACGCCGTGCGCATTTACCGCCTGATTTTGCACCTGTACTGCGGCGGGAAAATCGCTACGCAGCGGATAATTCCTTGCCTGCAAGGACTGCGCCCATTGCCGCGCGGGCTCAATCGGGGCGACCGTATCGCCCTGTGCATGCACAAGCCACAGCGGCACATTACCGCTAAATTCTGCCGCATCGGGCAATGCCGCCGGACAAGCCAGTGCCGCCGCGGCAAAATACTGCGGCGCAGCGGCTAATAAACGCAAAGATTGATAAGCGCCCATAGAAGCGCCGATAAGATAAATGCGGCGGCGATCAATACGAGGCTCAAATGCCAATACTTGTTCGATAATGGTCTGCAAATCCGCTGTGTAATTGCGTGCCGCGCGACACAGGCGCTGATTGAAAACAAAATTATCCAGCCAATAAGTCGGGCATTGCGGTACTAGAACAAAAGCCTTCGGGAAATAAGGCTGCATATCGGCGCCGAACATCCAATGCGCCATCTTATCCGCCAATAGCGGACTGTGAATTTCTCCGCCGCTGCCGCCTTCGCCGCCGCCATGCAGACAGATAATCAAAGGCGCGGCTTGCTCTGATGTATTGGGACTATGCAGAAAATAGCGTATATCGCGGTAGGCGTATTCTTGAAATGCATCTAATGCCGAAATACGCGGCGGCAGAAGGCGCAATCGCAGTTCTTGTCCGCGCCACAGTATCCGCCATTGCGCTTCGGCTGAACGCTGAGTAAAGGCATCGACATCAAAAAACTGATATTTGCGTGCAGCGCTAAATTCATGAGCGGCAAAAGACAAATAATAGCCGCCATTTGGCAACAGCACGACGCTTAAGATGGGCAGGGCTTGCCAAGAGGAAGCCGTATTTTTACTGCATAGAAAGACTTGCAGATGCCGAGCATCAAAAAAATCACTCGGCAGGCGGGCAAAATACACTTCGAGAGCTGCAAACTGCGCGCCCAAGGCGGCAATATCAACAATCGGACGGCATTGAGCATCCATAACATGCGGATAAGACGACATATTCCCTCCTATGATTTGCAGCTATCATAGCAATTCCCCATGTGGATGCCTATGGGGAGGAAAGATAAAACTTTCTATAAAAACAATGATAAAAATTAAATAACTTTTTCTGTAATAATATGTTTTTAATAGCTTTATTTTTCTGCCACGTCTTCAAATTTGACCGAGACCAAACGCGACACGCCCGGTTCGCTCATGGTAACGCCGATTAGGCGGTCGCAAGACTGCATAGAGCGCTTATGGTGGGTAATCATGATGAATTGCGTATTAAGCGACATTTCGCGCAACAGGGCGCAGAGGCGGCCGACATTGGCATCATCCAGCGGCGCGTCGATTTCATCCAGTAGGCAGAAGGGCGCCGGATTGAGTTTGAAGAAAGCAAATACGAGGGCAACCGCGGTAAGCGCTTTTTCGCCGCCGGATAATACGCTGAGATTTTTAACCTTTTTCCCCGGTGGACGCACTACCAAACTGATGCCGGCTTCCAAAATATCGCCTTCCGTCCATTGCATTTTGCCTTCGCCGCCGCGAAAGAGCAGGGGGAAGTACTCGCTGAAATAGGCATTGACGCTGTCAAAGGTGCTGCTGAGGCGGCTGCGCGTTTCATTGTCCAATACGGCAATCGCCTGTGTGAGCATATTGAGGGTATTGCGCAAATCTTCGCATTGCTGGTGCAGACTTTGATATTCGCTGTCGCTTTGCTCGAAGGCTTCGACGGCGGCGAGATTGACCGCGCCCAGTTTGTCCATCGCATTTTTTAAGCCGCGAATCCGCGTATTGAGCGCGTTTTCATCTATTGTCTCATCGGCGGCGAAAGCGATAATCGGGCGATCGTCTTGTTGGATAGCGGCTAATTGCTGCTGCAATTGGTTTTCCAGATTCTCAAGACGTTCATGGCGGTTGTCCAAACGTTCTGCGGCGAGCTGGCGCGCGTGCACACCGGCGCTTTGCCGCTCTTTGGCATCTTGCAGGGCGATTTGGCTGCTATCCCAAGCGGCGAGAGCGCTTTGATAGGCGGCTTCGCTGTCTTCATCGATTAAGCGGCTGTTTTCAAAACTGAGTTGCTGTTCTTCCATTAAGTATTGCAATTCTTCCGCTTCCTGCTGCCAAGTCTCGATTTGGCGGCGGTTGTCCTGAATTTCGCGGGTCAAGCGTTGCTGCTGACGGCTTTGCGCTTCAATTTGCGTTTGCAGAGTGTGAATGTCTTGGGCAATCTGCTGACGGAGATTTTCCTGTTCGCGCAGCGCCGTTTGCACCTTTTTCAATGCTTCATTCGCTTGGTCGCGCGCCTGTTCTAAGCTGCCGATATCGCTTAAATGGGCGCTTTCGCGCTGCGCTTCCGCCAGTTCCTGCTGGGCATCTTGATAAACTTGTTCGGCGGCGGCAATGTCTTCTTGCAGGGCAAGCCGTGCTTGTGCTTCTTTGGCGCGCAAATTGCGCTGATGTTCGGCGCTTTGGCGCAGCAATTGCTGCTGATGCTGAAGTTCTTGCAATTGTTTTTCTTGAGCAGATAAGGCTTGTTGGGCTTGTTTTTCCGCCTCGCGCGCCTGTATCAAACGCTGCTCGGCGCTGTCCATTGCGGCGCCGCATTCAGCCAATCTCTGTTTTTGCGTTTCTTGTCGGGCTTCTAAGTCTTGCAGCTCGGCAAGACGCTGCATCAAGCCTTGATTGTCGTGGGCGAGGGCGGGCAGATAGGCGTCTTGTCCGATGATGCTGCCGTCAAGGCTGAGGAAATATTGTCCTGCTGGCAATTGTTCGCGCGCAATCTCTGCATCGTATTGCGCCAAAGGCTGCAGATGGGCGAGCAAGGCGCCCAAGGCGGCAGGGCTGTTAATGATGTTTTGCCAAGCAGCAGGCGCGCTGCCCGCCGCCAAAATGCCTTCGACATTGGGAATGTGATTAATGCTGCTGTTAAGGCGCGCGGCAAAATGGCGTTCGATGGCAGTTTGCCATTGCGCGCTAATGGTTAATCGCTGATAGAGGGCTTCGCCGCCGTTATCTGTATCATTATGCTGCTGCGGCAGCCAATCGGCGAGAGCTTGCAGACGGTGCTTAATCGCTTGCAATTGCTTGTCGGCATCGCTGAATTGTGCGGCGGCATTGGCGGCGGCGGCTTGACAGTTTGCGCGCGCTTCTTGAGCGCTTTCATATGCGGCTTGACTGTGCTCTAAGGCGATTTGCAGACTTTCTATCGCCATTTGGTTTTCTTCTAAGGCAAATTGCTGCTCTTCATCCTCGCCCGCTTCCTGTTGCTGCTGCCCCAAGCGTTCATGCAGTTTTTCTTGCCGTGCTTTGGCTTCTTGGCTGCGTTGGGCGGCGCGTTCGATGCGAAATTGTAGGCGATTGTGCAATTGCCGCGCTTCTTCATAGGCGGCATGACGACTTTGCTGCGCTTGTTCCGCCTCTGCGACTGAGGCTTGATATTGCACAATATCTTGCTCAATCTGCTTCAGCGCGCTGCTTTTGCTGTCGCTGTCGGCTTGCCAAGCAAGAGTTTCATGGTCATCGGCTTGCAATTGGCTGTTAAAACGTTGCAAACGCGTTTGCGCTTCGGCAATGCGCTGCGCCAAATGTTGAGCTTGCTGCTGTTGCTGATGCAGTTGCTGTTCTTGTTGGCGTAACTGAGCTTGCTGCTGTTCACGATGCTGCCGCTGTCTATCATAGTCTTGACGCGCGGTTTGTGCCTGCTGCTGCGCCGCTTCGGCGGCTTGATTGGCTTGCTCTTCGGCAATCATCGCATCGGCAAGTGCCTGTTCTTCTTGTTGGTAATCCTTGTCCACATGGGCGATTTGCAATTGCAGGCGGTTGATTTTCCAACTGGAAAGGCGGTGGCTCAATTCGCTGTGTTCGCTTTGATATTCGCGATAAATCCTCGCCGTTTCCGCCTCTTGTCCCAAACGCTGGCGCTGCTTCGCCAATTGCTCGAGGCGGTCGTCATGGCGCGCCAAATGTTCGCGCGTTTGCTCCATGCGCTTTTCGCTGTCTTTGCGCCGACTTTTATACACGCCGATGCCCGCCGCTTCTTCAATAAAGGCGCGCAATTCTTCCGGTTTGGATTCGACGATGCGGCTGACCATGCCTTGTTCGATGACGGCATAGCTGCGCGCGCCGACGCCTGTACCTTGCAGCAGCTCGACTACATCTTTGCGCCGGCAACGCTGCTGATTGATGCTGTAATGCGACTCGCCGTCCGAGCTGACACGGCGCTGCACCACAATCTCGCCGTATTCAGCAAAAGCGCCGCCGGCGGCGCCTGCGCTATTATCAAAGTGCAGGGCAACCGTTGCCATGCCGCTGGCGCGGCGCGATTTGGCGCCGCCGAAAATCACATCGGTCAGCGATTGTCCGCGCAATTGTTTTGCCGCGCTTTCGCCCAACACCCAGCGCACCGCATCAATGATATTGGATTTGCCGCAGCCGTTGGGTCCGATGATGCCGGTAACCGGCGCATCAACGGGAAATACCGTGTTATCGGCAAAAGATTTGAATCCGGCAAGGCGGATAGCGGTCAGGCGCATAGTGTCGTCGTCGTAAAAAGCCGCGCATTATACTGGAAAAGCCGCCGCTTGCAGCAGCGGCGATTTCTGTCTAGCTTTGCAGCGGCTTTATCTATATCATATTCATATTCTTTTATTTTTCCCCGCCTTAATATGTGGACAGAGATTAAATACGCCGCCATTCAATACCTTATCCGCTTATTTTCCATGCTATTCGCCATGCGCGCTTGGCTGGGCATCAGCAATGGACGCACGATTCGATATGATTTTTGGGCGGGACTGACAGGAGCGGTGATGGTGCTGCCGCAGGGCATCGCTTTCGCCATGATTGCCGGTTTGCCGCCTGAGTTCGGCTTATACAGCGCGATTGTGGTGCAACTCATCGCCGGCTTTTTCGGTTCTTCTTGGCATATGGTCAGCGGGCCGACAGTGGCGCTTTCTATCGTCATACCGGGGATTGTCAGCAATTATGCCGTCATCGGCAGTCCGCATTATATCGGCTTGTCTTTATCGCTGATGTTTATGGTCGGGTTGATTCAATTATCTTTCGGCTTATTCCGCTTCGGCAGTTTGGTCAATTTCATTTCGCATACCGTGATTATCGGCTTTACCGCCGGCGCAGGGCTTTTGATTGTGATGAGTCAATTGCCCACCGCTTTGGGAGTCAGCCTCACGCAGGGTTTGTCTTTTTTGGAAAAACTGCCTGCGCTGTGGACGCAATTGCCGCATATACATCTGCCGAGCGTCTTAGTGGCGGCGGCAACCTTATGCAGCGCGATTGCAGTGCGCCGTATCAAGCGTTCTTACCCGCATATGCTGATCGGCATGTTGGTCGGCAGTATTGTCTGCGTCTTATTAGGCGATTACACAAAAGAAGTCGAGCGTTTGGGCGCATTGCCCGCCGCTTTACCGCAAATCGGCCTGCCGAGTTTGGATTTCGGCTTATTCGCCAATATGTTTCCCTCTGCCTTTGCCTTGGCATTATTGGGATTGATTGAAGCGGTCTCGATTGCGCGTTCCATCGCCATTCGTTCGCATCAAAGAATTGACAGCAATCAGGAATTTTTCGGGCAGGGCTTGTCGAATCTGGTCGGCAGCTGTTGCTCCTGCTATGTCGGCTCGGGCTCGTTTAACCGCAGCGCCATCAATTACGATGCCGGCGCGCGCACGCCCTTGGCATTGCTGTTTACCTCTTTGATTATTATCGCGGTATTGTTTTTCATCCCTTGGATAACGCGCTATCTGCCGCTGCCGGCAATGGCGGCGACCATCGTCTTGGCAGGCTATAATCTCTTTGATTTCTCTCATATCAAATTGATTGCCAAAAGCAGCCGCAATGAATTTTCGATTATTGTGGTGACTTTCCTCTCCACTTTATTCTTAAATCTGGAATTCGCCATTTACGCGGGCGTCATTCTGTCATTAGTTCTGTATTTGCAAAAAACCTCGCATCCTTTATTGAGTTTGGTGGATTTTTCCAGCGTACAACCGGTATTTGAAGAGGGTGTAGCACCGGTGAAACTCACGGTATTGCGCCTAGACGGTTCTTTATTTTTCGGCGCGGTCAATCATGTGCAAAATACGCTGGCGGATTTAAGCAAAGGCCGCGGCTGGCAACATGTGGTTTTGCTGACCGAAGGCATGAATTTGCTTGATGTTTCGGGCATTGAAATGCTGGTGGCGGAAAAGCAAAGACTGCAAGAAAACGGCGGCGATTTGTATTTAATCGGCATGAAGCCGCATGTGCGGCGCAAATTGCGCAAAACTCCGTATTGGCGGCAGCTGGGGGGGCAATACAATATCTTCGACAGCACCTATATCGCCTTCCGTAATTTGTGCAAGACGCTCGGCATTCGCAATTATCGCGAATTTATGAAACATCTGTTTCGCGATTACAACAAACTATAAGAATTGATTAAAAACAAATTCTTATTTTTAATCCTCTGTTGTATTTATGCAACATATTGAAAAATAGATGAATAATTTGGTGTTCGCTCTTGTCAGTCAAAGTGCATTAAGGCTAAGATGTGCGCTCGCGATTGCAAGCACAGCGCGATGTTGCTTGCCTAATAAAACCAGAAGAGAATAATGATGCAAAAAAACACACGCAGCGCCTACATGGCATTATTAAGCCTCAGCCTTGTATTAAGTGCTTGCAGCAGCACAGATACAGGCACTCAGCAAAGTAACAAAGCCATAGCAAACTTAGCCGCCGGCGCCAATTACGCCGAAGTAGCCAATGCACGGCAAAAATTGCAATGGACAGGTGTTTATCAAGGCATTTTCCCTTGCACGAGCTGTGAAGGTATTGCCACCATGCTCACCATCAAGCCCGACATGAGCTTCAGCTTACGCACGCGCGAACTGGGACGCGAAGACATTGATAAGAAAAGCGAAGGCAAATTCGTCTGGCTCAGCGATAACAGCCATATCCAATTACAAGGCACGGATAGTAAAAGAGTCTTCCGTATCGGCGACGGTTTTATGGAGCTGATGGGCGCCAATGGCAAACCGGTAACTACCGCCAACCGCAAAGATTTTATTCTGGAAAAAACGGATTAGTTTTTGGATAAGCATTTGAGTTAATAGCCGCGTAAAAGCGGCTTTTTTATTCGCTTTTCAAATGATGCGTTTCCAGCGATAATTCTCTTTCCTGATAATACTTATAGCGCCTGCGCGTGGCAGCCAAAACCTGCGGCTCTTGAATCACAATTTCAAAAATGCGCGAACAGGCGCGCGGTATATCCGTCTGCGTTTCCAAACTTAAATTAATCAGCACATCGCAGTTGCCGGCGCGATTCGGCGCGGCGGCAAGCAAAATTTTCGCCTCATCCGCCTCTGCGCTGCCGACCACGGCATGCGGCAAAAAAGCCTGCTCGGGATACTGCCACAAATACACATCTAGCGCATGGCACATCGCCTCATCCGCACACAGAATGAAGACGCGCTGCGCCTGCGCCAAAGCCTTATCCGTCAATTGGCAGACCAGACGATAACGCGCCTGCGTCTGCGCATGGGCAAAGACATAAAAACGTACCAGCGGCTGACTCATTCGCTGCTAAGCTGCTCAAGCGCGGTAATATAGCGGCGGCGCAATTCCAAAGTAACCGCTCCCGCCTGTCCATTGCCAATCATCTCGCCGTCGATATTGACCACAGGCGTAGCCCAATTGCCGGCGGAAGTAATAAAAGCCTCATCCGCCAAAATCGCCTCTCTAGGCGTGAAAGCCTGCTCCACCACCGTCAGCCCCATCTCCTTGATAATGCCGAACATCGTGCGGCGCGTAATGCCGTTTAAAATCTCATTATTCGCATAGCGGGTAAAAATGCGGTCGCCTTTGACAATATAGGCATTATTCGCGCTGCCTTCGGTTACATAACCCTCGCTATCGACCATCCAAGCATCGTCAAAACCATGATGCGCGGCAATCGAGCGCGCCAGCGACTGCGCCAGCAGCTGCGTCGTTTTGATATCGCGGCGCAGCCAGCGGATATCGGGCAGCGTTTGCACGGCAATCCCCCGATTATCGGCATTCAGCGGATCAAAAAAGAGCGGAAACATCACCAAATTAGGCTGCATATCTTCCTTAATCAGGAAATCGCGGGGACCGCTGCCGCGCGTGATTTGCAAATAGACCTCACCGTTATCCAGCTGATTGCGCGAAATAATTTCCTTTTGAATACGAATAATCTCTGCACGATTGGCGGGACTGGGCATATTCAGCTCGCCCAAAGAGCGGAACAGGCGGTCAAGATGCGGTTCATTGTCAATCAAACGCCCCTTGATAACCGCGCTCACCTCATAGACGGCATCGCCCATTAAAAAACCGCGGTCGAAAATGGAAATCTTGGCATCTTCGGCTTTACAGTATTTGCCGTTCACATAAGCAATACAATTATTCATCAGACTAACTCCGCAAAAAAGTACATCATACCGCAGGGCGGCAGACAGGCAAATAGTGAGGTAAGTCGGATGCTCGAATTTGACAAGTTTATGATTTAAGCGAATGTTTTTACGAAATAAAAAATATCGGATACAAGTATCCGACCTACACCGGATATATCAATTGAATACCTGCCAATTTCAATCTATTTTCAGGATAACTTGTCATAAAATCCCAACCAGCAGGCATAGTAGACTTCAGTTTCAATTCATAATTCAAATAATTTACCTCCTCTTTTGTAACATGAGCAATTTTCCAATTTTTTTGCAAGGCGCAAGCCAGTTCTTCTTTTGAATATCGTTTTTCTTTAATGAGTCTTTCTAATTCAGACATCATATAGGCACAAGGAACAATATGCTCCCTATAAACTCGCATTCCTTCTGTTAAATTTTTTGATTTTCCCAAATAAACAAAATTTTCTTCACGATGCAATAAATGTTCAAAAAATCGTGAGTGATAACCCGATCTTTTTTTCGTATTCTCCTCATATTCAACTAGATGATCAATATGTTCGACAATTAGTAAACAAGTTTTAAAAACCAGTATTTGTTCAGCATTTTGTGTTTTTTCCATAAGCATTTACTTCGCATCAAATAATAAATTTTCTTAATTATAATTATCAGCTATCAATGCCCGACTATTATTGATGTTTTCATTACAACCACAGCAACAATAGCGCGGCGCAGCAAATCAGCATCAAGCCCAAGCCGTCTTGTTTTTTCAATTGTTCTTTAAATACAAAGCGCGAAATCAGCAGCATAAAGAGGATTTCGATTTGCCCGACGGTTTTCACAATCGCCACATTTTGCAGGCTCATCGCGCTAAACCAAAACAGTGAGGCGATGCAGGATGCCGCGCTGGTAGCAAGTAAGAGACGCGGTTGCGCCAATAGTCGGCGCAGGGCATTGCGGTCGCGCCACAGCAAATAGGCACTGAGTCCGCAGGCTTCGATGAAAATCACGGTGAATAATGTCCAAGCGGCGGCGAGCAGGGGCGGTGCGGCAAGGCTTAAACTGGCTTGGCGCACCCAAAGTGATGTCAGGGCAAAGCATAATCCGCAGGCAAGCCCCAAGCAGATTACGCGCGGCGAGAGGCTGCGCAAGGTGCCGCCGCTTAGGAGCAGAACGCCGTAACTGCCGAGTATCACGCCCAGCCAACCCAAGGGACTGAGCGGACTGCTGAAGAAGCAGACGCCGATAATCGCCGCCAGCATGGCTTCGCTGCGCGCCAAGCCGACGCCAATGGCATAGTTTTTCAAGCGAAAGAGTTGCACCATTAGGGCAGTGGCGATGATTTGCGCGAGGCTGGCGGCAAAGCAATAGAGATAAAAGGCAAGGCTTAGCTGTTCCAAGCCGATGGCTTCGCCGCGCCCTTGGGCGAGTCGGCTTTGCGCCAGCAGATAAAGCAATGCCAAAGGCCATGCGGCGAGAAAGCGCGCCAGCGTAACGCCGAGGGTCGGCACGCTTTGGCTGAGCTGCTTTTGCAAGGCATTGCGCACTGCCTGAGTCAAGGCGGCAAAGAGCGTGAAAATCAGCCAAAGCATGGGGCTTAGTTCGCGACGGTGTCAGTGCTTAAGGCGGCATTATCCACGCGGATTTTGCTTTGCGCACGCAGCCATTGGTCCAAGCCTTCCTGCATAGCGCGGATTTGCGCGATGCGTTCTTGCTGACCGAGCATTTCGCGCAGCTGGGCATCGGCTTTGTCTTCCGGCAAAGGATAAACCGCCTTGATGCGCGCTACCACAATTGATTGGTCGGGTAATTCATGGCTGGCAAGCGGGGTGTTTTGCTCCATCAAGAAGCTGTACATGATGGGGTCGAGCTCTGCCTCGGGCGCGCTCAAATAGCTTAATTGGCTATAGTGTCCTTCTTCGCCCTGCGCTTGTGCGATTAGCTCGCCCAATTCGGCGGAGGCGTTTGCCAAGGCTTCTTCAATCGCTTTTGCTGCGGCTTGCTGGTCGGCTTTCGCCTTCTCGTTTTGATAGTCCTGCACCACTTGCTCGCGCACATTTTCTAATGGCTGCGGTGCAGCTTCGCCGCGTTCATCAACGACCATAAACAAGCTGGCATTGCCTAGATCGATTGCCTGCACAGGCGCTTTGACCGCCAAGGCTTTGCCGCCGAACAGGGCTTCCTGCACTTGGGCATGGCTTAACCATTCGGCTTGCCGGCTGCTCGGATTGACGCCCTCTAAATGCGCTACGCTTAAGCCCGCCTGATGCGCCAAATCGGCTAAAGGCGTACCGCTTTGTGCGGCGTCAAAAAGGCGATTGGCAATGTCGCTGAATTGTTCTTGGCTTTGCTCGCGTGCAATTTCCTGCCGCAGGGCGGCGTCATCAAGATTTTCCGCACCTTCGATGATCCCTAGTTGCACGAGCATTGCGCCGTATTCGGTGTTAAAAACCGGCGATACGCCGCCGATAGTGTCGATGGCAAACAAGGCTTCATCGACTTCTTTGCTGATGCCTTTGCCTTTGGCATTCGGGTTCAAATCGCCCGCCTGCCCTGCAATCTCGCCTTGGCTAATCGCGGCGGAAACATCGGCAAAACTGCGATTGCCGGCGCCGATATCAGCAGCGGCTTGTTCGGCATCGGCGGCATGGTCGAAAATCAGATATTGTCCGCCGCGCACCACATTTTCGGCGCGTTGCGCACGGGCGGCGGCTAACTGTTCTGCCGTAATTTGGCTAGGGTCGGCAAGCGCAGCAGGGTTGAGCAACAGATAGCTGATATTGACCCAAGGCTGGCTTAAATATTCGCCTTGATGTTCTTGGAAATATTGCGCCAATGCCGCTTCGTCCACAGCGATTTGCGCGGCAAAAGGCGCAAGCGGAATGCGGATGCCGTGCACGTCGCGGGCAAGGCTTAATTGCGCCAGCAGGGCTTGGTTCGCTTCAGGTGCGGCAGCGGCGGCGCTGAGTATGCGGTAGTAGTTTTCCACGCTTTGGCTTTGGCGCAACCCTTCCTGATAGGCTTGCGCCGTAATGCGGTTGCTGTCCAGCATTTGCTGATAAGTGGCTTCGTCGCCGAATTCGCCTTTAATGTATTGATACAGAGCCTGATCGGATAATTGATAGCCGCTACCCAAGGCGTGCTGACGCAGCAGGACTTGGCTAATCAGCGCATCGAGGGCATTTTGCCGCAAGGTGCTGTCGGCGATGTCGGGATTGGCGCGCGCGCGCAAATCGCTAAACATGCGATCGACTTGATGACGGCTGATTTCCTGTCCGTTCACATCGGCAACCGCATTATCAACATGCTGATTTTGCGAGAAAGGATTATCGAGAAACAGCATACCTAAACCTGCCGCCGCAATCAGTGCATAAGCAAGTTTGGGAATTTTTTTTGGGGATTCTTGATCTGACATATTTAATGAAGGGTTTCTGAAAAAAGGGCATTTTAGGTAATGCGGCGCCAATGAGCAAGAATTGCGAAGACGGGCTTTTGCTTGGCGTGCCTAGCGCTTGCTTTATAAAGGCGGACGCCATGCTCAAAGCATGTGCATGGCGTCGAGAAGATTATTGTTGCAGAGTGGCGATGAGTTGCAGTTCATTGCTGTCTTCGGCATTGGTGCGCAAGATGGTGCGCACCACTTGCTCGGAGGCGAGGCGGGTGGCTTCGCTGAGGCTTTTGCCTTTGAGCATCTGCGCAGCAAGGGTAGAGGCAAAGGTGTCGCCGGTGCCTTGGGCGAAGGTTTTGTGGTAGGCATGGCTTTGCACTTCATATCCGTCTTTTTGCACAATCAGGATTTGCATTTGTCCTTCTTGCCATGTTTCGGGCGCGGCGCTGGTGGTAATAATCCATTGGGTTTGCTCCGAAAGCAGGCTGCGTGCGCCGGCAATGGTTTGCTCGAGGCTTTGCAGTTTTTCACCGCACAGGCATTCCAGCTCGAAGTGGTTGGGGGTCATGCCGTGGGCGAGGTAGCGCAGTTTTTCGCGGTAGGCTTGGTTGAGGCTTTGATCGACGTAGAAGCCGCAGTCGATATCGCCGAGTACGGGGTCGATTTGTATGGTGATGTGCGGATGTTGTTGCTGCACTTTTGCCAGCCATGTGCTGAGAATGTCGGCTTGCGCGCTGCTGCCGAGATAGCCGAGCAGGATGCTGCGGCATTTGTTCAGCACGCCGCGGTCTTCAATGGCTTGCAGATAGCCGGCAAACCAGTCTTCGGGAATCACGCCGCCGTGAAGGCTGTTATAGAGCGGCGAGTTGGACAGATAGACGGTAGGGACGATGCAGACGTTTAAGCCATGGGCTTGCAGAACCGGCACGACGGCATTGTTGCCGACCATGCCGTAAACGACTTGCGATTGAATGGAAATGACGTCTATGTTCAGCGGATTGCTGTCGCTTTTGCTCATTGTCCGATCTCCTCGAGTTGTTTGCTTTGTTCTTGGGTGGCTTGATTGATGGCATTTTGCGCTTTGCTTGTGGTGTCATTTTGCAGTTTTAACATGGGGTTGTCTTCTGCTTTGCTTTGGCTTTCGGCTTTGTTGTTGTCACAGGCATGGAGCATGAGACTGCATAGACCGAGTAAAATGAGGTGGATTTTCACAGTTTCTCCTTAGATAAGTTGAAAATGGCGCAGGGCATTGGCAATGCCCTGCCGGTCGATGTCGTCGGTGATGTAATCGGCGACGGCTTTGAGTTCTTCGCAGGCATTACCCATGGCGATGCCGAGTCCGACGCTTTTGAGCATATCGATGTCGTTGAGTCCGTCGCCGAAGGCGGCGACTTGGCTGATGTCGATATTCAGGCTGTCGCAGATTTCGCGAATGCCGCGGGCTTTGCTGCCTTGGCTGGGAATGAGGTCGCAGCCGTATTCATGCCAAGGGGTGTAGAGGTAGCGGTCGCTTAATCTTAATTGCGGCAGTTCTTGGGCGAGTTCGGCGGCTTCTTGACTGTTAATGAAGTAGCCGAATTGATGGATGGCGCTTTCTTGATGCAGTTTGGGATGGACAAACCACGGTTCTATGCCGTACATGGCCTGCATAACGCGGTGGTCGAGTCTTGAAACGCAGAGCGCTTCTCTGCCGTGGAGCAAATAGCCCCAGCCTTTATCTTCGGCAAGGGCGATGAGTTGCTTGAGATCTTCCTGCGGTATGGGATGTTCGTGCAGTATGTCGCCATGATGTAGGGCAACTTGTCCGTTTGCACCGCTGATGATATCGATGCCCGCCGTTTGGATAAGATCTTGGATGGCTTGCGGAATGATGCCCAAGCTGCGTCCTGTGGCAATGGCAGTAAGGATGCCTTTGGCTTTGAGGGCTTGCAGGTGGTCGGGCAAATCGGGCGGCAGATAGCCGTCTTCTTTGCGCATTAGGGTGTCGTCAATGTCAAAGAAGATAATTTTGATGTTTGGCATGGGGCAGACTCCGAGTAAATGAGCGGCTATAGTCGAAGAATTGAAAAAGTATTACGGCGTTGGCTCGCCTTGCCGTACGCTCTTGTACTGTCTGCGGCTCGCCGCCTTGTACTACTTTCTCACTTCTCCGACTGCATAGTATAGCGCGTCAGGGTTGTTGATGGGTAAATTCCATGCGCCGCCCGATAAAATGAATCAGCCATAAAACGGGCAGCCCGAGGGCGGCGGTAAAGCAGAAAAAAGCAGGGTAGCCGCCCATATTGTCGACCATGGCGCCGCTGTAGCCGCCGAGGATTTTCGGGAACAGGGTCATGAATGAGCTGAAGATGGCGTATTGCGTAGCGGTGAAGCGGATGCTGGTTAATGCGGATAGAAAGGCGACAAAGACGGTATTGCTGAGTCCCATGGCAAAATTATCAAAGCTGATCGTGAGATAGAGCATGGACATTTGCGGATAGTAGTGCAAAGCCGCAAAGAGCAGATTGGTCAGGCTGGCAAGCAGTCCGCCCAGCAGCATGAGGCGCATCAGAGCGATGCGCTGCGAGAGCAGTCCGCCTAAAAAGCCGCCGAATAGGGTCATGAATAAGCCGAAGACTTTGGAGACTTTGGCAATTTCGCTTTTGCTAAAGCCGCTTTCTTGATAGAAGGTGTTGGCAATTGCACCGGCGACGATGTCGGAGATGCGATAAAAGCCGATCAGCAGCAAGAGCCATAGAGCGGATTTGCCGTAGCGTTCAAAGAAGTCGCTAATCGGCATCAGCCATGCTTGCGCGGCAATGTTTTTGGCGATGAGTCCTGCGCGTATTGCTATATAAGCGGCGGCGGTGGCGGCGGCAATAGCGGTGGCAAAGCACAGTAATTCGCGGATAAAGGCGATGAAGGGACTACCGCCGAAGGTAAAGACGGCACCGCTTAAACGAAAGGCGAGAATGAAAGCGGCAATGCTGAGCAGAAATAGGGCGAAGAGGCGCAGATTATTGCCGGTGCTGATATGTGCGGCAGCATTATTGTCCGTTGTGGGCGTCGGCGAGAGCAGGGTAATCAGCAGTGCGATCGCCATCGTTAGCGCCATGCAAAGATAGGTGTATTGCCAAGCCTGATAGTGGTAAGCCTTGGTACTGGAGCCTAAATATTCGGCGAGATAGAGCGCGCCTGCACCGGCAATCAGCATGCCGACGCGATAGCCCGCCACATACATGGCGGAGGTCACGGCTTGCAGTTGAATATTGCCTTCGGCGATTTCAATGCGGTAGGCATCAATGGCGATGTCTTGGGTGGCGGAAAAAAAGCCGACCAGTACAGCTGCCGCCGCCATGATAAAGAGCGCCTGCAGCGTTTGCGGATTGGTCAGCGCCATCAGGCAAAGCGCGACAATTACGCCGATTTGGCTGAATAAGAGCCAAGCGCGGCGTTTGCCCAAACGCGGCGAAAGCAGCGGCAATTGCAGGGAATCCAATAGCGGTGCCCAAATGAATTTGAAAGAATATGCCAGCGATGCCCAGCTGAATAAAGTGATGGTTTCGCGCTTAATGCCCGCTTCGCCCAGCCATAGAGTCAGGGTGGAAAAAATTAAAACATTCGGCAGACCGGCGGCAATGCCGAAAGCAAAGAGAATCAGGGCGCGCGAGTCGGTGTAGATACGGGCGGCTTGCAGATAATGGGTAATAGAGGTCATAGGGCGTTTTAAGCGCGATGCCTCATGTCTAGTACATCATGGGACTAGGCAGCGCAGCGCGCATGGTTGCTAAAAAGGGGGCTAGAATAGCAGAAATCAGACGGATGATACCGCCTGATGTTAAGCCTCCAGCGGTAAAGGTTCCGACAGCGGAATCACGAAATCGTGATTGCGCTGTTCCGCCTGCCATAAATCGTAGGCGGCTTGCATGCGCAACCAAAAGGCGGCATCCGTATTCGGCAATAAAATAGATAGACGCACTGCCATTTCCGCGCTGATAGCGGCTTTGCCGTTGAGAATGCGCGATAAGGCGGCACGCGTAACGCCTAAGCGCTGTGCAGTCTCGGTCACGCTAATATTTTCAAGGCTTTCGCGCAAGACTAAGCCGGGATGTGCGGGGTTGTACATATTCATTTTTGCTCCTTAATGATAATCCTGATAGTCAACAATTTCGGCATCGCCGTTTTCAAAGCGGAAAGTCAGGCGCCAATTGCCGTTGACCTGAACGCTCCAATGCTCTTTCAAATTGCCTGAAAGACGATGTAGGCGCCATGCAGGCATATTCATATGCTCAATTTGAGAGGCATTATGTAAGGCGGTAAGCAATACGTTCAATTTAGCCGCATGATTGGCTTGAATGCCCGCCGTGCTGCCTGTTTTGAAAAACTTCTCCAAGCCTTTATGTTTGAAACTTCGAATCATATCCGCTCCTGTATAGCGAGACTATACGCGGATGAGAAAAATTCGTCAATCAGCCTTTGGTAGCATTGTCGTTTACAGTGCAGCGAAAAATATCTTATCGGCGCAAATTGTGAGTGTTTTTACCTAATATTTTGCTAAATACGCTCGTTTTTTAGTGAGAAAAAATGCCGGCAATGCGTATAATGCCTGTCTTTGCAATGAATACTAGGGAAAGAAATGCAGCAATATAACATTGTATGTTTGGCAGGCGACGGTATCGGGCCTGAAATTGTGGCGAGTGCCAAGCAGATATTGGCGGCGGTGCAGACGCGTTTTGATTTTGCCATTGCGTGGCAGGATTTTGCTTTTGGCGGCGCGGGGATTGATGTCTACGGCGAACCGTTTGCCGCCCCTGTGCAGGCGGCAATTAAAGACTGCGATGCGGTGTTTTTGGGTTCGGTCGGCGGTCCGAAGTGGGATAATGCCGCACAGCGCCCCGAGCAAGGTTTGTTAGCTTTGCGCAAAGCACTGGATGTATTTGCCAATGTGCGTCCCTTGAAGGTTTCGGGCGCATTGCTTCAGCATTCGCCGATTAAGCCCGAGATTGTCGATGGCACGGATTTGGTGATTGTGCGCGAGTTATCCGGCGGCGCCTATTTCGGCGAGCCGCGGCATTTGGGCGAGCAGGAAGCCTTAGATTCGATTACTTATACGGTCGTGCAAATTGATCGTGTCTTACATTATGCTTTCCGTGTCGCCCAGACGCGGCGTAAAAAATTAGTGTCGGTGGATAAGGCGAACGTGCTGGCAAGCAGCAAATTGTGGCGGCAGCGTGTGCAAATAGTGGCGGCGGATTATCCTGAAGTGCAGGTCAGTCATGAATATGTCGATGCGATGGCGATGCATTTGGTCACGCGTCCGGCGGATTTTGACGTGATAGTGACGGAAAATCTGTTCGGCGATATTCTTTCCGATGAGGCGAGCGTTTTAGGCGGCAGTTTGGGCGTATTGGCTTCAGCGAGTTTTAATGCGCAAGGTCCGTATTTGTATGAGCCTGCGCACGGCAGCGCACCGGATATTGCCGGTAAGGGCATTGCCAATCCGATCGCGACGATTTTATCGGCGGCGATGATGCTGCGTCATAGTTTGGAACAAAGCGCTGCCGCTGAAGCGATTGAAGCGGCGGTAGAGAAAATGATGCAGAGTAATCGTTTGACCGGTGATTTAAACAAAACCAATCCGCTTTCCACCGCCGAATTTACCGCCGAATTGATACGGCATTTATAAATAGGAAAACATCATGAGCAGTTTATACGACAAACTTTGGGACAGACATGTCATTGCAGGGCATGGCGAGGCCTTGCAATTACTGTATATCGACCAGCATTTAATCCACGAAGTGACGACGCCGCAGGCTTTTGACGGTCTGCGTATGACAGGGCGCAAAGTGCGCCGTCCGGATAAGACTTTCGCGACGATGGATCATAATACCCCGACCATTTTGGCAGATCGCCAAGCGATTCGCGATGAGATCTCAAAGGCGCAATTAGATGCTTTGGCGCGCAATTGCGCGGAATTCGGCATTGAATTGGCGGATATGTTTGATGATCGCAATGGTATTGTGCATATGGTCGGGCCCGAATTGGGGTTGACTTTGCCGGGTAAGACGATTGTCTGCGGCGACAGCCACACCGCTACGCATGGTGCTTTCGGCGCATTGGCGCACGGCATCGGCACCTCGGAAGTCGAACATGTGCTTGCCACGCAAACCCTGTGGCAGCCGAAATTGAAAAATCTCGGCATCAAAGTAACGGGCAAACTCAAAGTAGGCGTGTATGCCAAAGATGTGATTTTGCATATTCTGAACCGTTACGGCGTATCGGTCGGCAGCGGCTATGCGATGGAATTTTTCGGCGATACGATTGAAAACATGAGCATGGAAGAGCGCATGACGCTGTGCAATATGTCGATTGAAGGCGGTGCGAAAGTCGGCTTGGTCGCGCCCGATCAAACCACTTTTGATTATGTCAAAGGACGCACTTATGCGCCTAAAGGTGATGCTTATCTGGCGGCGGTGGAAGATTGGAAAACGCTCAAAACCGACAGCGAAAGCGATTATGATCAATTGATTGTGATTGATGTGAATACACTCACGCCGCAGGTTACTTGGGGCACGCACCCCGGCATGGGCGGCGGCATTGAGGAAAATGTGCCGGCACAAGCAGCGGCAAATGAAAAAGCCTTGGAATATATGGCGATTTCAGGCGGTATGGCGAAAAAAGATATTCCGCTGAAGCATGTCTTTATCGGTTCCTGCACCAATGGGCGGCTTTCCGATTTGCGCGAAGCGGCGCATATTTTGAAGGGGCGCAAAGTTGCGGCGCATATTACCGCCGTCATTGTGCCGGGTTCGATGCAGGTTAAACACGAAGCCGAAGCGGAGGGGCTGGATAAAATCTTTATCGACGCCGGCTGCCAGTGGCGCGAACCGGGTTGTTCGACCTGTCTCGGCATGAACCCTGATTTAATCCCTGCCTATGAACATTGCGCCAGCACCTCAAACCGCAATTTTGAAGGCAGACAGGGCAAAAACGCGCGCACGCATTTGGTCAGTCCGGCAATGGCTGCTGCTGCCGCCGTCGCAGGACGCTTTATCGACATATCCCGTCCGGATTGGGAAAAGGAATTAGCATAATGAAACCCTTAACCGTTTATACCGCCACTACCGTGCCGGTGATGGCTGACAATATCGACACCGATATTATTATTCCCAAGCAATATCTTAAAAGCATTTTTAAAACCGGCTTCGGTGAATTTGCTTTCGATCCTTGGCGCTATCATGAAGACCGCCGCTTAAAAGAGGAATTTCCCTTGAATCAACCGCAATATCAAGGTGCGGGCATTTTGATTACCGGCGAGAATTTCGGCTGCGGTTCCAGTCGCGAACATGCCGCTTGGGCTTTGCAAGATGCGGGGTTGCGCGTGGTCATCGCCGGCGGTTATTCCGATATTTTCTATAATAATTGGCTGAATAACGGCAATTTGCCGATTGTTTTGCCACACGATGTGCGCGAAAAACTCGCCGCCTTGCCGCCTTCGCAAGCAATTACCGTCGATTTGGAAAATAAAGTCGTGCGTGTAGGAGAAGACAGCTATGCTTTTGAAATTGGCGAAGATTGGCGGCAACGCCTGCTCAAAGGGCAGGACAGCATCAGCTTAACTCTGCTGCACGAAGAAGCCATTGCCGCTTATGAAACGCAGCACGGCTAAATAGCTAATCTTTCAAAAAATCCTCTCTTTATAGGAGGGGATTTTTTACGTTTGAAGGATTTATTCGCTCAGAATAGGGCGCTGATTTTCTATCTGCATCTTTTCGCCCTTATCCATGGCGGTAAAGACCACCGGCGTGATAATGCTCGGCACTTTGTTTTCAATGGCGGCGAAATCCACCGTCAGCAAGAGTTCGCCGGCTTGTACTGCCTGCCCTTCTTGCACATGCTGGGTAAAGCCTTCGCCGTTTAATTTCACGGTATCGATGCCGACATGTATCAAGATTTCCAAGCCGTTATCCGCTTCAATGCCAATCGCGTGTCTACTAGGGAAGACGGCGGCAATTGTGCCGTTAACCGGACTGATAACTTGATTGCCGCTAGGTACAATGGCAAAGCCTGCACCCATGGCACCTGAGGCAAAGGCGGGATCAGGCACTTGTTCCAAAGCGATAATCTCGCCTGCCAAAGGCATTTGCCATTCCTGCGGGAAAGGATTGCTACCCGCTACCGCAGGGGCATTTTCCACAGCCGCAGTTTCTACCGCTTCAGCCTGATTGGTCTGCGGCGCAGGATTTACCGCTGCCGCCTGAAAACGGCGCTGTTTGGAAAAGACAAAAGTCAGGGCAAAGGTAGCGGCAAAGGAAATTGCCATGCCGATAACATAAGGAATGATGCTGTCGGCGCGAATGGAAATAATGCCCGGAATCCCTGCCGCGCCCAGTGCTACCGCTTTGACTTTAAACAGGGCGATAAAGGCGCTGGCAAGTGCCGTGCCGATTAAGGCGGCATAGAAAGGATAGCGCAGACGCAGATTCACGCCGAACATCGCCGGCTCGGTAATGCCCAAAACCGCGGAAATGCCCGAAGCGCCCGCAATGCTTTTGAGTTTGGCATCGCGACTAATCCACAATGCGGCAAAGGCTGCCGCCCCTTGGGCAACGTTATTCATGGCAGCTATCGGGAAAATGAAAGTGCCGCCTGATTTCGCCAAATCGGCAATCAGCTGGGTTTCCACCGGAATGAAGCTGTTATGCATACCGGTGATGACAATCGGCGCATAAACCGCACCGAAAATCGCCGCACCGATGGCGCCTGAACTGTTATACAGCCATTGCACGGCATCCGTAAAGGCGATACCGGCATCACGCGTTATCGGCCCGACAATGCTGAAGGTCAAAATCGCGGTGATAAAAATGCTGAGTAAGGGCGTGAGTAGCAAATCTAGACTGGCGGGCATCACGCGGCGGATGCTGCATTCGAGTTTCGCCAGTATCCAGCTGCAGACCAAAATCGGCAGAACGGTGCCTTGATAGCCGACTTTGGCGAATTGATGGCCGAAAAATTCCCAATAGTCCAGAGTGTTCGTGCGTATGGCTTCTGCTAAGGCGTAATTATTGGTCAAATCGGGATGCACCATAATCATACCCAAAACCGCACCCAAGAAAGGATTGCCGCCAAAAATTTTGGTGGCGGAAAAGGCGATTAAAATCGGCAGGAAGACAAAGGGTGCGTTGGCGAAGGTATTAATCATCTCGGCTAATGCCGCCCATTGCGGATAGACTTCAATCAGAGATTTTCCTTCTACAATCAATCCATTGGCGGTAAAAACATTATTCAGCCCCATCAATAAGCCGCCCGCCACAATCGCAGGAATAATCGGCACGAAAATATCGGACAGCATTTTGATAAGGCGCTGGAAAATATTGCCTTTTTCTGCACCCAAGGCTTTGGCTTCGGTGGTGCTGACCGATTGCGCGCCCGTCAGTTGCAGCAGAGCTTGGGTTACGTTGTTAACCGTGCCTGTGCCGAAGATGATTTGGAATTGTCCTGCGGTCAGGAAATGCCCTTTGGCGGACTCAATCGCTTCAATGGCGGCGGTATCAATCAGGCTTTCGTCTTTTAAGACCATGCGCAGACGGGTGGCGCAATGGGTGGCGGCTAAGATATTGTCTTTGCCGCCGACCGCTGCAATGATTTGTTCGGCAATGTGTTGATATTGGCTCATTTTGAATGCTCCTTAAGAAAAGCGTCTAATTCAGAACGTGTGGGAATACTATTGATTGCGCCGCGTTGCAAAGTCGTCATCGCGCCGGCTGCGGCGGCAAGATGCAGCAGTCCGGACATCTGATGATGATGACTGTGCCAATGGGCAAGGAAAGTGCCGATAAAGGCATCGCCGGCACCGGTGGCATCGACTGCCTTGACGGCGATACTCTCAACCGCCGCCGTTTTGCCTGTCGCCTGATAATAGCTTGCACCTTGCGCACCGGCGGTTAAGATGACATGACGCACCGCACCGACAAACAAAGACATCATGCCTTCTTCTGCCTTCTCGCTGCCGCTGACAAATGCCAGTTCGTCATCAGAAATTTTCACGATATCGGCAAGCGGCAGAAAATCCCAGATGGCTTGATATAAATCTTGCGGATTTTCCCACAGCGGCAAACGCACGTTCACATCAAAAGAAATCAATCCCCCTGCCGCGCGAAAACGTTCTATTGCACGGCGATGCGCTTCACGCATAGGCGAGGGCATCAGCGCCACCGAGCAAAAATGCAGAATATCCCCAGCCTGCGCCGCAATTTCATCCACATATTCAGGCTGATAAAGCATATCCGCCGAAGGCGAACGATAAAAAGAAAAGCTGCGTTCGCCGTTGTCTAAGAGACTGACAAAAGCTAAGCCCGTCTTGGCTTGACTGCTGCGGCGCAAATAACGCGTATCCACGCCCACCGCCGCAGCTTTGCGCTCAATGAGCCGCCCGAAATCGTCATCGCCGACTTGGCTTAAGATATAACTGCTGCCGCCCATTTTGGCATAGGCGGCGGCGACATTCAGCGGCGCGCCGCCGACCGCAGGGCGGTATAGACTGTCATCATCAGGTGCGCCGCTTTGATTGGGAATAAAATCAATCAGACATTCGCCGATTGCATAAAGCGCCATATTATTTCTCCTCTAAAGTGCGTAAAACTCGATGCCGGCGTTATCCCCCAGCTGATATTGCAAGCCGTCGGCTGTGCTTTGCGGATAAATCCGTCCGCTCATGACAAATTCGCCCCGATTGATAAAGATTTCCAGCGAAGAACTGTCGGAAAATATCTGCACATCGGTAATTTCCTTAATTGCCAAACGCCGCACATGTCCGCCCTTGCCTGCCGGCAAGGCGATTTCAGGCTCGGGCAATAAGCCGCTGCGGCTGCGGTCAAAGACTAAATACTGTCCGTCATAATGCAGCAACGTTTCTTCGTTTTTGCCCTCGTATTCGCCCATGCGCAAACGCAAACTGAAAGGCGCATTATCAGGATTGCTGAGCAATAATTCGTAATGCACGCCGTCATGCACGCTGCCTTTGCGCAATTGCGTCAAGGCGGGCAAAGGACGCTGATAGAGTTTCTCGCCTTCGATGCTTAAGACGCGCGGCAGGCTCAGACAATGCGCCCAGCCGTCCACCGCCGTCGGGCAGCTCATATCGGGTAAACCGAACCACGCGATAACAATTCTTTCCTCCGCCTTGCCCAGCGTGCTTTGCGCGGCATAATATTCAAAACCCAAATCCAATTCCTGAAAGCCTTGATGCCGAAATATCCGCCGCGCCTGATCAAAGCTGCCTAGTAAATAGCCGCATTGGTAAATATTGGGATAATCCTGAAGCCCCTGCGGGCAGAATATCAGCACGTCCCGACCGTCCAAGGGAAAATAATCAGGGCATTCCCACATATAGCCGAATTGTGGCAAGAAGCAATCGACTTCGCCTTCCAACTGCCATTGCAGACCGTCTGCGCTGCGTAAATACAAAACCGTGCCGCTCAAATTCTCTCTTTGCGCCCCCAAGAGCATAGCATAGCTGCCGTCCGCGTTTTGCCACAATTTGGGATCGCGGCAATGCTCGGTATAGCCCGCCGGCGCGCCGCATAAAAAGGGCGGATGTTTTTCCAGCTGATTGTCGGCGCTTAAAAAAGCGCTGCGTTGATAAGGAATCCGCTGCCAATCGGCATCGCGATGATTGCCCGTATAGGCAATCAGCATCTTGTCGCCGAAACTAATGGCGCTGCCCGAGTAAGCGCCGTGGCTGTCTTCAAGCGTATCAGGCGCAATGCCGATGCCCTGAGAAGTAAAATCCAGCAAATTATCGCTGACCAGATGATGCCAATATTTCAGACCATGCACCGGTCCTAGGGGAAACCATTGGTAAAACAGATGATATTTGTCCTGATGATAGCAAAAGCCGTTAGGGTCATTGAGCAGACCTGCCGGTGGTTGAATGTGATAATGCTGCCGCCACGGGCTTTGCGCTGCTTGTCGGCATAAGGCTTCGTATTCCGCCATGCTCTCTTGGTTTAAAGGACGGTAACGCCGTTCGGTAGTCCACATATAATTTCCCTTAATATCATAAGAGTTTATATCTTAGGTTATTTCTGTAAAGATTGCTTTGATTGCTTGGCTTTTGATAGAAAAATTTTGCTAAGTTAAATAAAAACAGGGTGATTTTTATTTTTAAAAACAGAATGTGTTTTTTATGATGGGAAATAAGGAGATGAAGAAATCGCCTTGACCCTCTTTTTGCTAGGACGGATAATCGCTTTCTTTTTAGGAGAAGAGCGAAAATGAGCGAATATCTTAATTTTGTTGATGAAATGACTCAGATTGATGCGGGAGATTTTGTCTTGGGGGAGTATTTGTATCTCGGGCAGATGAAAACCGCGGAAGGAAAAACCGTCGTGCTTTCGGTGGGTTATAAGCCGAATTACGCCCTGCGCAAAATGCAGGAGAATTTTGCCGCTTTGCGGGCAGGAGCGGAGATTCGCGAATGCTATTTGCGCAAAATCCGTGTGGGCGAGACTAATGACTGCGGCAAGATTATGTTGCCCTTGGAGATGTTGGGACAATAAGGGAAGGCGGCAAGAGCCGCCTTTTTTCTTGAAGATTAATCGGGCAGTTCGCCGCTTTGGCGTTTTTGCTTGAAGTCGCGCGTTTCTTTCACAATCACGCCGGAAAGTAAGAGTAGGGCGACGAGGTTGGGAATCGCCATCAGTCCGTTGAAGGTGTCGGCAATCAGCCAGATTAAATCGAGTTTGACGACGGTGCCTGCCATGACGCTTGCCACATAAATGAGGCGGTAAACGGGAATAAATGTTTCTCCGAAAACGTAGGCGGCGCATTTTTCGCCGTAATAACACCAGCCGAGAATGGTGGAGTAGGCAAAGAAAATCAGCCCGATAGTCACAATCCAACCGCCGATGCCGTGCAGCAGCAAATCAAAATTATGGGCGGTTAATGCCGCGCCTTTCAAAGTGGGGCTGAGATAGTTCATGTCATTGAGCGCCAGATTGCCCATGACGAGTACGATGCCGGTAATCGAGCAGACGACAATGGTGTCTAAGAAGGTGCCGGTCATCGAGACCAATGCTTGGCGCACAGGGTGGTCGGTTTTGGCGGCGGCAGCGGCAATCGGCGCCGAACCCAAGCCGGCCTCATTGGAGAACAAGCCGCGCGCCACGCCGTAGCGGATGACGGTGCCGATTGCCCCGCCGGCTACCGCCTGCCCTGTGAAGGCATCGGAGAGAATCAGCGACAGAGCAGGCATTACTAAATCCATGTGCGTAAAGATAATAATTAAACCGCCGAGTACATAAAACAATGCCATGAAGGGCACGATAAAGGAACTGGCTTTGGCAATGCCTTGGATGCCGCCCAAGATGACGACGGCAGTCAGTACGGTCAGCGCAATGCCGCTCATCCATGTCGGGATGTCGAAGCTGTTGAAAATGGCTTCCGCCACCGAATTGGATTGCACGGAACTGCCGATGCCGAAGGAAGCGACGGTGCCGAAAAAGGCAAATAGCAGCGCCAGCCATTTCCAATGGCTGCCGAGTCCGCGTTCGATGTAATACATCGGGCCGCCCGACATTTCGCCTTTGCTGTTGGCGATGCGGTATTTCACCGCCAAAACGCCTTCGCCGTATTTGGTCGCCATGCCGAAAATTGCCGACAGCCACATCCAAAATACGGCACCGGGACCGCCCATGACGATAGCAGTCGCTACGCCGACGATATTTCCCGTGCCGATGGTGGCGGAAAGGGCGGTCATAAGGGCGGCAAAATGCGAGACGTCGCCTTCGTGTTCGCTGCCGTCAGCTTTTTTATCGTGCGGCTTAAAGGTTTGCTTGAGGGCGTAGGCGAGCATGCTAAATTGCAGACCGCGCAGCATGACGGTGAGCACGACGCCGGTGCCGACCAGTAAGACCAACATTGCCAAGCCCCAGACCCAACCGTTGAATGCTTTGAAAAAAGATTCGATGATTTCCATCATAAACTCCTGTGGTGAAGGTTTTTTGTATTCGTTTGGGTAAAATTATTGCTATAGCATAAAATGTGTATGACAAACGAATGAATTTATTGCAACATAGCGAAGCAGGTTTGACAAGTATTAATTTATTGTGGAATCAGCTGTCGATTCTGACAGCCGTCGGATTTTGTGCTACTGTTTGCAGCCTTTGCCTGCGGCATGATGGGAGAAAAATATGCGTAGCGAGCGTTTGTGGTTTAGTTTTTTCATTTTATTGGCATTGACGCTGAATTTCGGTTTTGTTTACGGCGATATCGGCAATCCGGATCATCATCATAAATTTGAATTGTTCTTTGCTTTTCTGGTGAGTTTGGTTTGCACGATTATCAAATTCGGCGACCGCACGCATCTGGGCTCTTTGCTCTTGGCGACCAGTTTGGTGGCGGACGTGCAATTGTTTCTTGCGGTTTTGGTCTGGACCTTCAGTTCGGGACCGTTGGACGGTAACGGCATGGCGACGATTGTTTCTTTTGCGGTCGGAGCTTTGGTAGCGAATGTGATTTCCGTTACCCTGATGGTAATTGAGGCAGCCAGTCTGCGCCGCTAAGGCTGTGTCGTGAACGAGGTTATTTATCTATTTTTGCAACGTATGCGGCGCCCGATTTTGGTGCTGCTGCTGAGCTATGCCGTGGCGGTATTGGGTATGGCGCTGATGCCTATGGTCGATGAAAACGGCGAAATGAACCGCCTGAGCATTTTCCAAGCTTTTTATTGGGTTAGCTATACCGCCACCACCATCGGCTACGGCGAAGTGCCGGTCGCTTTTTCGCAGTGGCAGCGGATTTGGGCGGCGTTTAGTATTTATTACACCGTTCCCGCTTGGCTCTATGCCGCAGGGAAAATCATCGCTTTATTGGGCGATCAAACTTTCCAAGATGCCCTAAGGGAAAACCGCTTTGCTCAGCGCGTAAGCAAATTGCACAGCCGCTTTGTGATTATCTGCGGCTTCGGCGAGGCGGGCAAACGTTTGGTGCATCGTTTGCAGGCGCAAAATTACGTCTGCGTGGTGGTGGATATCGATGCCGATCGCATTAACCGCATGGCGCTGGATCCGGCTTTGCACAATGTATTGGCGCTGAAAGGCAATGCCGCCGATGTGGAATTGCTGACGCGGGCAGGAATCCGCTCGCCTTATTGCCGTGCCGTTTTGGCGATTACCGATAATGAGGAAGTCAATATCAAAGTCGCTTTATCGGCAAGGCTGCTTTCTTCCGACCGCAACCGCTTTAAAATCATTTGCCGCACGATGTCGCGTCAAGCCAGCGCCAATGCGCATTCTTTCGATACGGATTTTGTGATTAATACTAGCCAAGTCTTTGCCAATCGCCTTACCGTCGGTTTGCGCCGTCCTTCGATTGCCAATTTGCTCAGCCGCTTGAACGGCACGCCGAATAATGTGTATGAAGCGCCGCCGCGACCGCCTACAGGTACATGGATTATCTGTGGCTACGGCGCATTGGGCAGAACCTTAGTCCGCTTTTTGGAATATGAAGGCATTGATACGGTGGTGATTAACCGCGAAGCACAGGGCAGTTTGCTGAAAACGCAAATCAAGGGCAAAGGTACGGAAGCGGTAACCTTGCGCGAAGCGCGGATTGACCGTGCCCAAGCGATTGTGGCGGGACTTGAAAACGATCCCGATAATCTCTCGATTGCTATGACGGCGAAGCAAATGCAGCCCTCGCTCTTTGTGGTGGGCAGGCAGAACGAAAGCAGCAATGCGCGTTTGTTTGAAATGGCGGGCTTCGACCAAGTTATGGAAGAAGCCGATTTATTAGTCAGCGAAATTTTTCCTTATTTGGCGCGCCCGATGCTCAGCCGCTTTATCCGCTTGGTGCGGCATCAAAGCGAAGAATGGGGGCGTTACCTCATGCAGCGGATTGATGATATTGCCGGTGATCATAATCCTAACCAATATCTGCTGCGGATTACCGAAAAACATGCCCCTACCGTGATTGAACATCTCAAAAGCGGACATTTGCTGCGTATGCAATCCTTATGGACTTTGGCAAATGACAGCAAGACCTTGAATCAGGCATTGCCTCTGTTACTACTGCGTGAAGGTAAAGAAATCCTGCTGCCAAAAACGGCGACCAATTTGCAAGTCGGCGACCAAGTACTGCTGCTTTATCATCAGGCGGAAGTCGCCACACGCATCAGCCGTAACTGCTTTGATAGCGGCGCCCTATATTGGACACTGCATAATCGCGAGAAAGTCAATTCCTATCTGCTTAATTACCTCTTGAAGAAATTTGAATGATGATTCCTTATTACCAAACCTACGGCAGCGGCGCGCAAAGCCTTGTATTGCTGCATAGCGGCGGCATGGCGGGCGAAGAATGGCAGCCGCAAATCGCCGCCCTTTCCAAACGTTATCGCCTGCTGGTACCGGATTTGCCCGGGCACGGCAAAACCTTATTGCCGGATGATCAACTCAGCATCGGCAAATTAGCCGCCGCCGTGATTGCCATGTTAGACGCCGAAGGCATTGCCAGCGCCCATATCTGCGGTTCGTCTATGGGGGCGGCAACGGCAATGTATCTGAGTTTGCATTATCCCGAGCGGGTGGAAAAAGCGATTTTTTATCGTATTTCCTATCAAAAAACTGGCGGTACTTACGAGCAAACCCGCCTCATGGCAGATCCCGCCTATTGGCAACGCTTCGGATTGCAGGCATGGCTGTCCAAGCTGCATGAGCCGCAAGGCGGCGTCGAGGCTTGGCGGCGCGTGATTGAGCGCGTTTGCGAAGCGCTGAATCCGGCACATAGCGAACATAGCCACCGCTTGGAAGATTTTGCACGTTTGGACAAATCGGTGCTGATTATCACCGGCGACCGCGATCCGGTCTCGCCTTTGGCAGATGCTTTAGATTTATACCGCGTGATTCCGAATTGCGGATTATGGGTCATGCCTTTTGCCAGCCACATCACCGCCAGCAATACATGGCGCAGCGAAGCCTTTGCCGAAGAGATTATAAGATTTCTCGCACGCGAAGATAAAAGCAGCTAAAATGCTAAAAATTTATTGTTACTTAATGTAAGGAGAACCTATGAAATTTGTTACAGTAACCGCGAATCCGGCGATTGATTTGACGGTACACGCGCCGAATTGGCAGCGCGGGGAAGTCAGCCGCGGCGAACGTTTGGATAAAACCGCCGGCGGCAAAGGGATCTCAGTTGCTATCAATTTGGGCGATGCCGGCGAAAAAGACGTAATTGTCACCGGCTGGATGGGCGATCATAATGACGGTACTTTTACGGAAGCATTTGAAGAACACGGCGTAAAAGACGAATTTATCCGTATCCCCGGCGATACCCGCCGCTGCATCAAAATCATTGACGACAATAACGGCGAAACCACCGATATTAATTTGCCGGGATTGGAAATTCCCGCAGAAGCGGTTCAAAAACTTGAAGATTATCTGGAAAAAACCATAGACGGCGACAGCGTATTGGTTATGGGCGGCAGTTTACCGCCCGGCGTACCTGCGCAATATTACGCCCAACTTGTGGCAAAATATCGCGACAAATGCCGCTATGTGGTGGTAGATACCAGCGGTAAAGCCCTGACTGAGGTGATGCAGGCGGAGGTGTTGCCGCATGTGGTTAAACCCAATATTCACGAATTGGAAGAATTATGCGGACACGAATTAGAAGACGATGCGCATATCGTTGAGCAAGCGAGAAAATTCCTTGACCAAGGCGTGGAGTTGGCAGTGATTTCCATGGGCAGCCACGGCGCTTGGTTCGTACGCAAAGATCAGGCCATTCATGCCGCGCCGCCGCGCGTCAAAGTCATGAGTACGGTAGGTGCGGGCGATGCGATGGTCGCTGGCGTGGTGCGCGGTTTGGCTTTAGGACAAGACCTTGAAACCATCGCGCGCACTTCAACCGCCTATAGCGCAGCGAATATTCAGCACATGGGCGTGGCTTTGCCGGAACCTGAAGTCATTGAGCGTTTAATGAAGCGCGTAATGATTTCGCAATTGCCTTAAGCATTTAAAAAGCCATCGGGATTTATTTGCGATGGCTTTTGTGTTTTTGCCTACGGCAGAAGAATTAAAGCGTATTCGTTTTTAAGCGGTCAATAAGTTGACCGCTTTTTTATTTCAGCAAATCCTGATAAGTAATCACGACCGGGGCATGGTCGGAAAAAACTTCTCCGATATAAATTTCGGCATCAATGACCTGATCGGCGAGATTATTGGTAATAATGTGATAATCAATCCGCCAACCGACGTTTTTCTCGCGTGCGCGGCTGCGCTGGCTCCACCAGGTATATTGCAATTCTTCTTGGTTAATCAGGCGGAAAGCGTCTTTGTAGTTCAGAGCGAAGAGATCGCTCAGCCATTGGCGTTCATGCGGCAAAAAGCCGCTGTTTTTCAAATTTCCTTTCCAGTTGCGGATATCGCGTTCCATATGCGCGATATTGATGTCGCCGCAAAGAATCACGCGATGATTATCCGCCGCCAAATCATCCAAATAGGGGCGGAATTTGATCATGAAAGCATCTTTTTTCGCTTGGCGCTCTTCGCCGGAAGTGCCGGAATGCATATACAGGGAAATAATGTGCAAATCGCCGTAGCGGGCTTCCAAATAGCGTCCTTCGCAATCCACTTCTTCCCAGCCGATACCGGTTTTTACTTCATCGGGTTTGTGTTTCAGATACAATGCGGTGCCGCTGTAGCCCTTTTTCTCGGCATCATGATAGTAGTTATAGTCAAAGGGAAAAAAGACGGGATTGCCTTCCAATTGGCTTTGCTGCGCTTTGGTTTCTTGTATGCAGACGGCATCGGCGTTTTGCTGTTCAAGCCATTGGAAAAAGCCTTTTCTTTCTGCAGCGCGAATGCCGTTGGCATTAAGGGTAATGATTTTAAACATAAGTAAATAGAGGTTGCGAAAAATGTTGGCAGTATATCAAAATCGTTTCTTGGAAACCGCGCTTGCGGTCAATGCGCTGAAATTCGGCGAATTTACTTTGAAATCCGGACGCAAAAGCCCGTATTTTTTCAATGCGGGCGCTTTTGCCGACGGGCAATCATTGGCGGTAATGGCGCAGGCCTATGCTGCCGTGATTAAGCAAATCTTATCAGAAGGACTAAAGGTGGATTTGCTCTTCGGGCCGGCATATAAGGGCATTCCCTTAGTGGCGGCGGTGGCGACGGTCTTATCGCTGCAAGAGGGTATCCATCTGCCTTGGGCTTTTAATCGCAAAGAAGAAAAAGCGCATGGCGAAGGCGGTATGTTGGTGGGCAGTGATGTACGCGGGAAAAAAGTATTGATTCTTGATGACGTGCTAACTGCCGGTACGGCGGTGCGCGCTTCCTTGCAGCTCTTAACAGCGCAGGGCGCAGAACCCATAGCTTTGGTGGTCGCTTTGGACAGGCAGGAAAAAATCGGCGACAGCGATTTATCGGCTTTGGAACATATTCGGCAAGAACGGAATTTGCATACGCGTGCCATCGTCGGCTTGAGCGATTTGCTCCGTTTTGTGCAGGATAAGGAAGAATACTGCTCCTGCTTGGCGGATTTAGAGGCTTACCGGCAAGCCTATGGCGCTTAAGCGCTTACTTGCTATTTCGCCCAAAGCAGCATATACTCGCGCGACTTTCTTTTATGCGCTAGCCGCTATCTTTTTTATCCGCCTCGGCGGAATCCATCGGAGAAATTTATGTCAAAACCTATTGAAGTCAATAAGGCCGATTTTAAGGCGCAAGTCTTAGAATCAGACGTGCCGGTATTAGTCGATTTTTGGGCGCCTTGGTGCGGACCTTGTCGTGCAGTTGCGCCGATTTTAGAAGAAATGGCACAGGAATACGCCGGCAAATTGGCAATTGCCAAGATTAATGTTGACGATAATAACGAGATTTCCGTGCAATACGGCATCCGTTCTATCCCAACCTTGCTGCTATTTAAAAACGGACAATTAGTAGATACCCATATCGGCTTGTCTGCGCGAGGCAAAAGCGAGTTAGTAGAATTCGTGCAGCCGCATTTAGGCTAATTTATCTCTTGCCTGCCGTCAGTGCAGGCAAACCTTTTATTCTCTAAGTAACACAATTACACTCTATGAATTTAAGCGATTTAAAGAAAAAATCGCCGCAGGTCATTTTAGAGCTTGCGGAACAAATCGGACTTGAGGACATCGCACGCAAACGTAAGCAAGACCTTATTTTTGCTATCTTAAAAGAACAAGCCAAAAACGGCGAAGAAATCGAAGGCGACGGCGTATTGGAACTGCTGCCCGATGGTTACGGCTTTCTGCGTTCCGCCATCAATTCCTATCAGGCAGGCGCTGATGATTTATACGTCTCGCCTAGCATTATCCGCCGCTGCAATTTGCGCACCGGCGACACTGTGACCGGCAAATTACGCCCCCCTAAAGATAATGAACGCTATTTTGCCCTGACCAAGATTGATACCATCAATTTCGACCCGCGCTCGGCGGCAAAACATAAAATCTTATTTGAAAATCTCACGCCCCTGCATGCTGAAGAACAATTGCGCTTGGAATTAGGCAACGGCAGCAGCGAAGACATTACCGCGCGCATGATTGACATGATTGCCCCGATCGGCAAAGGACAGCGCGGACTCATCGTTTCGCCGCCCAAGGCGGGCAAAACCGTGATGCTGCAAAATATTGCGCAATCCATCAATATCAACCATCCGGAAGTCTATCTGATTGTCTTGCTGATTGACGAGCGTCCCGAAGAAGTGACCGAAATGGAGCGTAGCGTTAAAGGCGAAGTCGTTTCTTCAACCTTTGACGAACCGGCGCAGCGCCATGTACAAGTGGCGGAAATGGTAATCGAAAAAGCCAAACGACTGGTCGAGCATAAACACGACGTCGTGATTCTCTGCGACTCCATCACGCGCCTTGCCCGTGCCTATAACACCGTCGCGCCCGCTTCAGGCAAAATTCTGACCGGCGGCGTGGATGCCAATGCCCTGCAACGACCCAAACGTTTCTTCGGCGCGGCGCGCAATACCGAAGAAGCCGGCTCGCTGACCATTATCGCTACTGCCTTGATTGATACCGGATCCAAAATGGACGAAGTCATCTATGAAGAATTCAAAGGCACCGGCAATATGGAAATCCATCTCAGCCGCCGCATTGCGGAAAAACGCATCTTCCCGGCGATTGACATCAACCCATCAGGCACGCGCCGCGAAGAATTGATGATTGACCCCGATATCTTGCAGAAAATTTGGATTTTGCGCAAAATCTTGCATCCGATGGATGAGCTGCAAGCGATTGAATTCTTATTGGAACGCATGAAAAATACCAAAACCAACAAAGAATTCTTCGATTCCATGAAAAACGGCAAATAAGTGAAGCGACAAGGCATCGGCTATGTCTTAACCCTTACCGCCTTAGCAATCCTGCTAGGCGGTTTTGCTTTGGCGGCGTATTGCAGCAACGGCACTGTATTCCAACGCGCCTTAGGCGCAGCAATGACCTTATTGCCGCTCTTATTATTCACACCCCGCGCCATCAAGCGTGATTTGCGCGCCTATCAAGCCTTAGCCTTAATGGCGCCGGTGTATTTGTTTTTCGGCGGCATTATTTGGCTATGGCACAGCCCGTGGTGGGGCGCATGGTTCTGCTTAGGTGCTGCCCTATTGGAAATCGGCACGATTTTGCATAATTACCGCAAACGAGTGCGCAAAAATAGAAATTAATTATTCTTCTGTTGATGATTTTGATTTTGATTTTGATTTTGATTTTGATTTTGATTTTGATTTTGATTTTGATTTT
>ERZ1023288.17-NODE-17-length-91275-cov-60.688873_pt1 | contig 91275 bp, 80 predicted proteins | sample MGYA00380468_ERZ1023288 | MGnify/ENA primary metagenome ERZ1023288 (study PRJEB33173, sample SAMEA4830366) | metagenome | study: EMG produced TPA metagenomics assembly of the PRJEB25223 data set... | reverse complement strand
TGGGAAGAATGCTTTGGCGGCTGCTAAATAGAGGTGGCTTATCCCGAACTCAGGTGAAAATTACATAAAAGGTACAACATAAAATATGACATGTATTAGAAGTTGTAAATATATGTCAATCCCCAATAGTAATACTACAAAAAATATAAACAACCAAGCTCTCCATGAAAAATATTCTACTATCTTGTATATAGAAAAGATTGCAATTAAAAAAATAAAAGATGTGCCTAAATATATAAGATTATAATTTAAAAAATGATTGTTATCTAGAAAAAAATCATAATCGATATTATCCTCTACATGATTTTTTTGTTCCAAAAGATAGTAGAAAAAATATTGAACTATTCTGTAAATAAGAGCAAAGATTAATATTTTTTTCATAAAACGCCTTATTGATCATTTGTTTCGTTTTTTATAATCAATCAGGTTAAATTTATCTATTGCACCCTGATTCGGAGAGAAAATAAACTCTCCAAAAGATGAACCTATATTTAAAAAATAATAATAGCTATTGTTTTTCCTAGAATCATAAGTTGTATTATCCCCATTGCCACTACCAAAATCCATCCAAGGGTCTACATCATAATCCATATGTAAGATTCCTTCATTTTTAGAGTAATAGTTAAAGGTTCCGGCACTGGACGGCGGGGTAACAATGTTATTGTTTCTGTCAACAATCACTTCATACTGTCCGTTTTTATGCACGTATTTGCTATTAGCATAAGATCCATCTACATTTTTCATAATGCTTTTCCATAATTTTATATAATTAATGGATATTTTTAATAATATTGACAAACACTAGAACTTGCAATAGTTAGTACATCAGTTTACTTCCATAATCTCTCCATAAATCGCTAATTTCAATACACCCATCAGGAAATGAGTCTATTGCAAGTATTTTATCTGAAAAATAAACATTATCTGCAACACTATTTGTCCACTCTACTAAACTTGAAGACAATATATTGATTTTATTATCAAATAGGATGTTGGAAACAAATACATTTCCTTCGAATATAAATTCAATATAATCATTTATTTCTAATTGAAGTCTTGCGAAAATTTTCTTATCATAAATTCTTAAATAAATCGGAGAATTGATACCACTATCTCCATATCGAATAACAATAGAAATGCATTCTCTATCAATGCAATAATGGGTTAATTTTTTGGGATTGATATAACAATACATAATGTATAAAACTATACATATAGCAAGTATAAAAAAAGTAGAGAATACATATTTTAAAAAGGTCACTCTTATGTATTTAAATATAAAAATTATAGAAAACAATATTGGGATAAATATCACAAGAACAATTATTATAAAATCTACTTTGTTAAGGAATTGCATTGAATAATTCTCCAACAGTTGGTACTTTGTTAGGAATTAGATTTTTTAGTCTCTTTTCTGTTTCAATTTTTTCCAGTCCTAACTCATAACCATACTTAGATTTGTAATACTGATACGGCAATTCACCATACATAGGAGCAGTACCATAAGTTTTTCCAGTAATGGTATGTAATACCACACCTGTCTTTCCATCTTGTTGCAAAGCTCCGCTTGCTTTTTGGAAATCAGAAAATGATTGTCCTAAAACAGCAGCATTCATACCAATTAATATATTTCCTACATCTTTTATGTAATATTTATGCTGAAATATAAGTCAATAAAATGGCTTTCCTTCGCACTACGGACAGGTTGCTTTTCATCACATACTCTATCAGTAAACTACCAATATAGTAGCGGAAATCATCATTAATACTGCATTTTTGTCACTTTGCAAACTCGGGTTTTTCTACCTTAGGCATATGGTCATAGGCTTTCCAGAGAATTTGTTTGGGTAACAAATCGGCTTGTTCATGAGCATAGACAATTTTCAGCCATATTGTGGCATGTTCGATTTGCCCTTTGCTAAGCCAATCATTTTCCATTTTTCTATTTAATAATTTTCTGGCAGCAGAAAATAGTTCATCATATGAAAATTGATTCTCAGCGTAATGCAAGCAATAAGCATAAGCCAGCTTCGCCTCCGACATATGGAGATGTTTTGTCGAAATATCAGCCGGATGATATTGGCGGTATCCTTCAATACCTTTCTCATATTCTTGCGCCAATAAACAACGCATGCCCCAATCAGCCAATTGGGCGGTGGGCATTTGGCTTTCAGGATAGATATCCGGATTCAAGAGACTTTGTTGATGAAAATCCAATACCCTATTCCACAAGCTTAAATCATCTTGATTATCGCGCAACCATAAACCCAAGGCTAAACTGATATGTAAATTGGTTTGATGAAAGGCGATACTTTCATTATGGTTGGGACCTATGCCCTCGTTGTGTTCAATCCCATGGCATAACCAATTGATGCCGCGTTCTAAAATAGGGGCATAGCGCTCCCCTAAATTAACCAGTGTGGTATTTAATACATCTGTTATATCATGAGAACCGTAATTACCTAAAAAATCATTATTCTCTGGATTTCTAAGGTTAAAACAAAAATCATACATAAAGCCGGTATAAAGCTCTATTTCTTCTGCAACTGAGAATTTCATTGATTACTCCTAAGGCTGTAATTTGCTGTCGATCACTTTACGGATTTCAGATGATTTTACCCCTCCTTGACCGACTGTATAGGTCGTCACGTTCCTTTTTTCTAAATTTTGCAATGCCATTGCTTTTATTCTAGGCGGTAGAGTATTCGATTTTCTAACCAATTTTTCTGCTTCGTAAACTACCAATATAGTAGCGGAAATCATCATTAATACTGCATTTTTGTCACTTTGCAAACTCGGGTTTTTCTACCTTAGGCATATGGTCATAGGCTTTCCAGAGAATTTGTTTGGGTAACAAATCGGCTTGTTCATGAGCATAGACAATTTTCAGCCATATTGTGGCATGTTCGATTTGCCCTTTGCTAAGCCAATCATTTTCCATTTTTCTATTTAATAATTTTCTGGCAGCAGAAAATAGTTCATCATATGAAAATTGATTCTCAGCGTAATGCAAGCAATAAGCATAAGCCAGCTTCGCCTCCGACATATGGAGATGTTTTGTCGAAATATCAGCCGGATGATATTGGCGGTATCCTTCAATACCTTTCTCATATTCTTGCGCCAATAAACAACGCATGCCCCAATCAGCCAATTGGGCGGTGGGCATTTGGCTTTCAGGATAGATATCCGGATTCAAGAGACTTTGTTGATGAAAATCCAATACCCTATTCCACAAGCTTAAATCATCTTGATTATCGCGCAACCATAAACCCAAGGCTAAACTGATATGTAAATTGGTTTGATGAAAGGCGATACTTTCATTATGGTTGGGACCTATGCCCTCGTTGTGTTCAATCCCATGGCATAACCAATTGATGCCGCGTTCTAAAATAGGGGCATAGCGCTCCCCTAAATTAACCAGTGTGGTATTTAATACATCTGTTATATCATGAGAACCGTAATTACCTAAAAAATCATTATTCTCTGGATTTCTAAGGTTAAAACAAAAATCATACATAAAGCCGGTATAAAGCTCTATTTCTTCTGCAACTGAGAATTTCATTGATTACTCCTAAGGCTGTAATTTGCTGTCGATCACTTTACGGATTTCAGATGATTTTACCCCTCCTTGACCGACTGTATAGGTCGTCACGTTCCTTTTTTCTAAATTTTGCAATGCCATTGCTTTTATTCTAGGCGGTAGAGTATTCGATTTTCTAACCAATTTTTCTGCTTCTTCTATTGCTTTTCCTAATGCTGGTTCTTTAGTAAAGGTAGGGGAAACTTTTCCTGATGTTGGTGCCTGACGGAATTTGCTATCCCATAATTCTACTTCAGCAGTTTTAAGATTAACGGTCAGTACATCACTGCCATGTGCGCCTATTTTGTCTCCATATTTCAATACAACTCTGTCGGAATTAGCTAATTCATTAGCTAAGCGCAATTCTGCGCGAAAGCCATTTATGTGTGAATTGACTTGATTGGGAGTACCATTGCTCAATAATTTTGGTGTGTAATCCCAGCCACTAGCAGGTTCTGGTAATTTGTGATGTAATTCTACTCCATTAAATACTCTTTGGCCAAATGGTTTGGTTAGTTTCGGTATAGATGTTGCAGAAACTTTTCCAGCTGCCGCTGTAGCAAGAGGAAAAAGATAGGTAGCACCTAGAAATTCTTGCTGCGTATTAGGCTGATATGGATTTTCTTGCTCGTATTGGTTATAGCTGAATGTGCCAACAGGCATGCCAAATTGTGCGCCACCTGTTGCAGCAGCACGATTATCCCAAGCAGTTGCCTTTAATCCAGTCAAAATTCCTTTAGCAAAATCTGAATTATTCCCTTTTGGCAAATTTTCTCCTGTGAACATTTCTCTGCTAAACGGATTTTTTAAATTAAACGGAGGTGACTGATATTGAGCTGCTTGAGAATATTTGTTTAACAAAAGACTCGTTTCTTCTACTTGCTTTGGAAAAAACTGCTTTGATTGTATAGCCATTCAACCCAAAAATCTATTTATACTGAAAACGTCCAGATTTCTGGCATTGCTTAATTCTTATGATTTATTTTTAACGCTGCGCTGTGCCGTACTTTCTTTGCGCTGCCAAAGAAAGTACGCAAAGAAAGGCAGCCCCTTGCCTTGCTCCGCTACGCGGAGTTCCCTTGCCAGCTTGAATTTTTCGGCGCACGTCAAACTCACTACGCTGCGCTTCGCTCAAACAGTGACGCGCTTGTTCCCGAAAAATCCTGCGCTGTCTGCGGCAAGGCAAAAGGGGATTTTGAGTGCTCCGTAACTGGTTTTGTGGAAATTTGCAGTTTCGCAGGCTCTGCGTAGCGAGTTTTGCTCAAAACTTTGCTTTCTTTGCTCTTCGTAGGAAATTCCGTCTTGTTTTAAAGTTTAACGGCTATAGTTATGCATTTTATTAATACAAATGTACAACCGTGGAAAAACCAAAATAAAATAAACGCGAAAATAGAAACATAATTAAAACCCCCAATCGAATATAAGGTTTTTCCGTATAAAGTTTTCTTGTTATATTGATATAAAATATAAAAAAAATAATAATGTAAGAAAATATAAAAAGTGGTGTTGATTTAATAATAGCACTTTTAACCTCCGCATTAGTTAAGACAGAAAACATCATAAAACAAAAAACAGTGTGAATATCTAACAATATAAAAGTTAATATCTCAGCAATTATTTTGTTTCGTAAATTCATTTGTCTCTACCTTGTTTTTCATCTGTAGAATTAAATGTTTTTATTGCATCAACATTCGGGCCAAATGAGAACTCTCCAAGAAAATTTCTATAATACCACTCAGAATTACTTTTTCTACTATCATATGTCGTGTTATCTCCGTTACCACTACCAAAATCCATCCACGGATCTACATCATAATCTATATGTCCTATTCCTTCTGACTCTGGATAGTAATTAAATGTTCCAGCACTAGACGGCAAGGTAACAATATTATTGTTCCTATCCACAATCACTTCATATTGTCCGTTTCTATGGATGTACTTTGTATTAACAAAAGTACCGTCTGCATTTCTTGCAACGCTCTTCCCGTCTTCAGAAAAATTATGGAAGGCATTCTTGCTATCAGGATACTTTTCCCAATTGCTATCTATATTATTATTTCGCATATCTTCTTTAAAGAGCTCGATTCCGGGAGCATTCCACAAAGTCCGCTGGGTTACATGTAGGTAGTGGAATTTTTCACAGTCAGCATTAATTCTGCAATTATCGTAAGCTTTGTTAAATTCAACGTTTCTACTCCGATCAAGATTCTCTATCTGAAGATATTCGTAAATGGCGGCTTTCTCTTCCTCTGTTCCAACCGATTGATACCATGCTCTTTTTGCCCTCGAATCCAGCCAAGCGTATTTTTCCAATAGGGCATTTCTCCTTTGAGCTTCGGGTACGTTTAGATAGTTCCCCTCCACCGCCCTTCTGCCCGCATCGGCTGCCGTTGCGACTGCGGTATTTCCGCCGCCTGCGATGCCGCCCAGACCCGCACCTATGAGTGCGGCGATGTCGGACAGTTGGCTTTTTTCCGTGCTACTGAGTTGGGCAGGATCGTTTCTGCCGTAGAGGGTCTGGGCGATGAGCGGGATGGCCGCTTCGCTGCCGCCTGCCGATAGGGCGGCGGCAAGCGGGTCGTTGTCGCCTAATGCCGCTGTCAGCGCGGCAAGGGCGGCATGAGCGCCGATATGGGCGGTGCTGCCTTCGGCTTGCTTGGCTTTGGCTATTTGGCCAAGTTGGTAGGTCAGCAGCGGGGCGCCGGTATTGGCAATGCTGCCAATGAGGCCGTTGCCGTTGGGGGTGGATAGCCCCGAGGCGAGCATATCCAGGGCGACGCCGAGTTTTTGCAGTTGCGCGACTTACTGCATCTACAATTTATTATCATACATCCCTTGTGGATCATATGTGTAGCCCTTGCTGTGCTGCATACATTGACTGAATTCACGAACCGCGTTCAGTTTAGGAAGTTTTCTCAACTGACCAAAAAGATCTTTCCTATAATCAATTCTGCCGGCATATTCCCCTGCACAGTCTTTCATATCCATAATTTTTTCTTCATCACTAATGCCGCTTTTTTGATAAGACTCAAAAGCACTTTTACGCTCAATATTACAATTTACAGCCTGTGCGGTATACCAACAGCCGTCTTTATAATAACAAGATGTCATCATAAGACATAAAGTCAAGACGAAGAATTTTTTCATGCTAATATCCTCCAATATTCAAAAGAATTTCTAACACATCAGGAGAGATTATATCTGATAATGGAAATGGAGCAGAAAAATGATCTATTATTTTATTTAGGGTGCAAAATAAAATACTATATGCATAACAAACTGGAAATACATATCGATTATCAACAATATTATTACTAATAATATAAAAATCCATATTTTCCAAGAAAAATATTCTGCTATTTTATATGTTAAAAAAAACGCAAGCAAAAGAAGGAAAGACGTACCTAAATATAAAAGATTGTAATCTAAGAAATGGTCGCTACCCCTATATAAAAACCTGTAATTCTCATAAACCTTTTGTGCTGAAAAAAATAAAAATGAATATTGAATTACTTTGTAAATTACGGCAGAGATTAATATTTTTTTCATAAGATATATTATTGATTATTTTGTTGTTTTTTATAATCAATCAGATTAAATGTTTCTATTGAATTTTGATTCGGATAGAACATAAACTCTCCAAAAATATTGGGACTGTACTAGAACAGCACTAAACACCACACCAGGTTCGCAGGATTTTCAGCTGCTGACTTGGTGTTCCATAGTTAAATCTGAACTCACATTCCTTCAGGAAAAGCGGGAAAGAATTGCGGTCAATCCCATTGTACCTGCGTAACGTCTGCTTTGCCTGATTCCAAAAGTTCTCAATGCCGTTGATGTGGTTGCGACCATCGGCAAAGTGCCTGCTATGGTTGATACGTTCATGGTGAAAACCGCTGACATCCAGCACATCATAGCTGCTTAAACTGTCGGTATAAACGATACTGTCCGGCATGATTTTCTTCTCAATAACAGGAAGTAAACTCTCTTTTTTGGCATTGTCCACGACCACGGTATAAACCTTGCCGCCGCGTTTGAGAATGCCGAAAACCACAACTTTTCCGGCGGCACCTCTACCGCGCTTTCCCTTACGTTTACCACCGAAATAGCTTTCGTCCAACTCAAGCACTCCCTCAAAAACTTTCTCTGCCTGCAACGACAGATGATGGTTGATGACCATACGGACTTTGCGGTAGAAGAGAATGGCGGAATTTGCCTGAATACCAAGCATATCGGCTGCCGAGCGTGCAGTCACTTGCAGTACAAAATATTTGAGTAGTTTGTTTTGTGTTTTTTTGTTGATTTTGCAGTTGCTTATCTTCATTTTTCAAGGCTAACATAACTGCTCTCCTACTTCAGCCCCTTATTTTTTGCTTCTTTCATTAGGCTCTGCTTTTTTTTTGAGAAAAATTTTCCATCATCTCAATAACAGGTTTAAAAATGGCTTCATCTCCTCTATTTTTTTTAATACCTTCAAGAACTTCATATTCACCATTATGAAAATGAATATCCGCTCCTTTTTTTAGCATAAGTTCTAATATATCTAGCCTTTCGGGCATTGCTCTAATCATCGCTAAAGGTATTGCTCTATCTTGGTTAGGAATGTTAGGATCAGCCCCCGCTTCTAGTAGGGCAATCACCGCTTCAGCATTACGTGCACGCATAGCATAGTGCAATGGCGTCATGCCATAAATATCCTGAGCATTAATGGAGATACCTTTTCTTATAAGAAATTCTATTACGCTTTTAGGGGGGTTAATAGGGTTAAATCCCATCAAGGATTTATGTAACCAATTCCATTTTTCTTTTTCTGTAACTTCTAATAAACTTCTGTGGGGATTCGATTTTATAATTTTTTCAACTTTAACAGTGTCTCCTACATCTAATGCTTCTAATATTTCTACACCACTCATATCGTAATTCATAATTATTTACCTTGTTCAAAGAATTTATTAATGTCTCTAATGATTGATTCAATGTCATCAATTCCTGGTTTTTCACCAGAGTGTCCTCGGTTAATTTTGCTATTCTCTAACCTGAAATATTCTGGATGGCTATTTACAAAATCATTGAATTGTTGCTGCGTCATTCCTTTTTGATTAGCGGCAAGCACTAGACGACGATGTTCATATCCAGGAATATGCCCTTAATAAATACATATTTCTGGAAATTGCCCCTTCAATAAGCCCGGTATCCTCAGCATTTTTTCCAACACTTATTGCACAACCCTTAATGCAGTTTTGATAGACTTCCGAACCTATTTCTTACCAAAGACACTTCCGGTTTCCTGATAATTCTTTTTCCAGACGGGCAGTAATTCTTTTGCAATGCTGATAAACTTTTCTCTTTTGGGAACATCTGTTTTTATTTTATCATTAATAAAACTCTCAACAAACTCAAAATCACCTAATACAATTCTGGCATAACAATACCTTTCTGCATTCCCCCCATCCGACTGAAACGGTATATTCTCCAATAACTCCCTTTCATCACTATAGTTATAATATTTTTCGATAACCCTCAAACCGCGGGCAAAAAAATCGCGGATATAGCGTTCGGCGGCAATCAGGTCATAAACAAACTCCCGATAAACCTGCGTTTTGAGCGTTGCGCCCGGGCGGAGAATTTTCATGGTGGAAATCGGATACCCTCCCCCATAATATTTTTCTCTCACTTGTTTGATTAGTTTGGTAGTTTGTTTGTTTTCCAGCCAAACACTGGGTTGAGCGGACAGTTTAAATGCCCATAACGGCATAATATAAATGGTGCTGTGATTGCCGATTTTATATCTAAAGCTTTCTGCGGCATAAGCCCAACCTTCATGCTCTGCGGCAATTTGTTTGCAGATGGGGACAACATCTTTTCTACTGAGCAGTTTCATTTTATTCTCCAATTTCTCTTAATAAATACATATTTCTGGGAATTGCCCCTTCAAAAAGCCGGGCATCCTCAGCATTTTTTCCAACACTTATTGCACAACCCTTAATGCAGTTTTGATAGACTTCCGACTGGTTACGCTGCAAACCGGCGTTGCCGGTTTTGACTTCAATGCCCGCTCTTCCCTGTGAATCCAGCGTAATGTGACCGACTTGCCGATTGCTTGACAGGTCAATGGCGATATAGCCATTAGGAACGGGGATTCTGGCATTCGCTTCGCCGCCGATAACGCCATCAATTCTAGCGGCAATGGCGGGATCATCAATGTTGCGCAGGGTAATTTCACCGCTAAAAGTGGTCTTATTGTTCTCGAAATGTTCCGACACATTGTGTACCGCCTGATAATGGCGGGCATTGGAGTCCTGAATGTTAATTACCGGCTGGTTCCGAATCACGCTTCCCTGAACAGCCTGTCCGTTTTCATTAAACGAAACCGTCAGATGAGCCCCCGGCTTGCCGGCGGCGTTTATCCTGCGGAAAACCGGATTGCCCAGTACGTCAAGCTCTCCGGTCGGGATAATTGTGCCGCCGTTGGGGCCGATAAATGTGCCGCTGTTTCGATCGTAGCGGTAGTTATCCAGGCGTCCATCCCAGCCGCGGGCAATCGCTTCATTCAAAAAGCCTTGAAGTTGGTTTGCCGATTGTCTAGCACTTTGGGCGGCCAATCTGCCGCCTGTTCTTGCTGCCGCTCCTAAGGCGTTATCTATCGCACCGAATGCCGCAAATCCTTCCATGCCCAGCAGCAGGCTGTTTTCCTGCTGGTAACGGCTGCGTTCCGCCCAGTCTAGCTCGCTTTCGGCAGCGCTATAGAGATTGGTGAAGCTGTCGGTTGCGTTACTCAAACGCTGCTGTGTCAGCAAACGTTGGTCAGTGGTTTCAGGGCTGACTTTTCCTTGATTGATGCCTTCAAGTCTGTAATTAAAGTGGTTAAATATGTTGGCGTCTATTAAGGTTTGCCTGCCTTCTTGCCATGCCTGCGAGGCGGCGGCGTTTTGCTGCCCGATGAGTTGTTCCCGTTCGGAAACCAGATCATCAAGCAGGGCTTTTTGTGCGGCTGCCGGTGCCAGACCTGCCTGATGAAGCGCCGTAGTCCCCGCTCTCCACAGGATTTCCGAGCCGAAGTTGTTTTGATAGAGAGGTGAGATTGCCGGAAGCCGGTTATAGAGTTCTTTATTATCAAAAACGTATTCGCTGTTCATCGCAAAATTGTTGAAATTGCCGCTATGACCGCGTTCATCGAACAATGTTTGCTGTCTGCTATAGCTGTCAGTAAATATTGTTTGCCCTGCGCCCAGTTGTTTCAGGTATTGCTGTGCCTGCGCATAATGCTGCGTGCTGTCGGCAAGATAGGCATATTGTTTGTCAATTTGCGATAAGGCGGTTGCCGCCAGTTCTGCTGCAGCCTGTTCTTCGCTGATACCCTGTTTTTGGGCGAAGTCGGGGGCGTGTGCGCGGATGAGGTCGATTTCCTGCGGATGCAGCTGGCGATTGTTCCAATCGGTTGCCGTGGCAGCTAGAATGGTTTGCGGCTTACCACCAAGGCTGCCGATGACGGCGGCGGCACCGAGGTCTATCAGGGTTTTGCCCACTGTGCCGCTGTGACTACCCGCTTCTTGCAGCAGGGGGGCGGCAAGGGAGGTGCTGCTTGAAGACACTGCACTGCCGAGATCACCGCCAAGAAGGCCGCCGACCAGTCCTTGCAGGACGGCACGCCCGGAGCCGCCTTCTTTCCACAGGTTGTAGCGGCTGTAGTTGTCACCAAGGTATTGCTGTACGCCTTCCAACCGGAGACTGAGTTCCGCCCGTACGGTAGGGTCATCCGTTTGCGCCAGAGCTTGCTGCAGGGCGCTTTGTTCCAGCAGTTTGTGTTCGTACTCGCTGACGTTACCCAGTTGTTGGGCCGTGTCGGCCATGATTCGCGGAGCGTTTCGTGAGAAACTTTGGGTAACTTCCCTTTGCAGGTCAAGACTTGCCTGTACGCTTTGGGCGTCAAAGCGGTTGATCAGCGCCCCACTGCTGCCTTGGACGTCTTCCGTGTTGATGTCGCGACGCAGTTCGGGGGCGGTATGTGCCGCACCGAGGTGCAGGTTGGCAGTGTTGATGCCGCTGTAGGTGCGGCTGTGTTGGCGGTCTTGTGCTTCTCCGTAGCCGATGCTGTTGCCGTTGTCGCTGCCGGCGCTGCTGCTTTGCTGGACGGTATTCGCAGATGTTTGCTGCCCCATCTGCATCAACTTCATGCCGCCGATTTGCTCGGGTATGACGTCGCCGCCGCCGATGCTCATGCCGCCGGAGAGGCCGATGCTACTGCCTTCGTAGTGGCTGTGGTTGTGCAGGTCGCGGGCGGAGAGGGTGGCAGTGCTGAAGCGGTTGCGGCCTTGCGCTTCGGCAGCGGCTGTTGAGGTGATCAGCCCGCCGATAAGTTCGCTATGCCCGCCGATGTCGATGCGGTAGCCGCCGTCGCCGGCAAAGATGCCGCTTTGTTCGCTGACGGCGGCGTGGTCGGCATTGATTTTGCTGCGGTTGTAGTTGGCGCTGCCTGAGACGCCGTAGCCGATGGTGATTTGGCCGCCGAGGTTTTCCTGTTTGCCGCTGTAGCGCAGGCTGTCTTGCAGGCTTTCGATGTTGAGGTCGGCGGCTTGGATGTCGATGCTGTGGCCGTGGATTTGGCCGCCGCGCAGGGCGAGGCTGTTTTGCGCTGTGAGCAGGGTGGCGCTGTCGGCGTGGCCGATACGGCTGTGCTGCCAGGTGTTGCTGTCGCCGTTGCCGTAGCCTTTGCCGATATTGCCGCCGGCGGTGAAGCCGAAGGCCATGCCGCTTGAGCCGAAGCTGACGGCAAGGCCGGCGTTCCAGCCGCTGCTTTTGTTGCTGCTGCGTTCCCATCCTTCTTGGGCGGCCGCTTGGATGCGGATGTGGTTGGCGGCGGTGAGAACGGTGCCTTGTGCGCCGCCGATGTCGCTGCCGCTGATGCTGATGTTGCCGCTATCGCCGCTGCCGGTGGCGCTCAGGAGGGTCTGCCCGCCTGCGTAGATGGTACTGCTTTGCGCCTGTGTGCTGTAGCTGCGCTGCTGTTGTTCGCTTTTTTGTTCGCCGTAGGTGATGGAGAGGCTGATGTCTTTGGCGGCTTGGGAGGGGTCTTGGGCAAGTTCGCCCAGGGTTTGTCCGGTTTGGTAGCCTTGCCAGACCAGGTTGGCGGCCGCCATGGCTTGAATGCGGGCGTTGCCGCTTTGGGCGGCGCGCTTGCCGTTGGAGAGGGTGTCGGCCATGCCTTGCAGCATATTGATGACGGGCACATTGAGGGCGACGGTCAGGCCGCTTTGTTTGTAGGCGTGGCGGCTGTCGGCTTGTTGCCAGTCTAGGGCGGCGGCGATGTCGATGTCGGCGGCGCGGATGCTGGTGTTGCCTTCTGGAGCGGCGATGGTGGAGCCGTGCTGGCGGTAGTGATTGGCGGCTGTCAGGATTGTGTCGCCGTGGAGGCTGCCGATGCTTGATCCGCTGTGGCTGAGGCTGTGCTGTGCCTGTTCCAGTGTTTGTTGGCGCGAGCCGATCGTGAAACCGATGCCGCCGCTGCCCATCAGGCCGCTTCTTTTGACTTGGTGGTCGTAGTCGCGGCGGTAGCTTTCTTCGGCGGCGCTGACGGTCATGTCGTTACCGGCGCTAAGGACGGTGGCGTTGTCCGAGACGATGTCACTGCCGCGGATGTTGAGGTTGTTCTGGGCCGCGATAAGGACGCTTGTGCCGCTGATTTGGCTGCCTTGGGCGTAATTGAAGGTTTCGCCGGCATAGGTTTGCGTGCGTTCGCTGGAAAGTCCCAGGTTGCTTTTGGTGCTGGCGGCTGCCGTTGTTTCGCCGCGGTAGCGCCCTTCGCTGATGTTGATGTCTTTGCCTTGCAGGATGGTTTGTCCGTCGCGGCTGTCGATGTGGGCTTGGCGCAGGTTCAGCCTGCCTTGGCCGGAGATCAGGATGTCGCCGGCTGCGGCGATGGTGCTGCCGATGTCGCGTTCGCTGTGTTCGCGGCGGTAGTTCTGCGCGTCGTTTTCCCGCTGCAGCTGCCGTTGCTCGCTCAAGGTGTCGAGGTTAAGGCTGTTGCCGGCGTGGAGAAGGGTGGCGGCGCCGGTGTTGTCGTTTTGCACATCTGCCGCGCGCAGGTCGAGGCTGTCGGTGGCGATAATGCTTAAATTGCCGCCTTGTCCGCCGCTTAAGGTTACGCTGCTGCGCCGGTCTAAGCCGTTGTGTTTGCTCTGGACGGTGGCGGTGGAAGCAGTGGTACTGTGCAGGTCGATGTTGGCGGCTTGCAGCAGCAGATTGTCGCGGGCGGCGATGATTCCGCCTTCATTGGCGATGCGGTTTTGCGCCCTCAGGCTCAGGTCGGCGGCGCTGATTGTGCCTTGGTTATGTATGTCGGCGGCGTTGATCTGCGCCTGATGGCGGGCGGTGATGCTGCCGCTGTTCTCCAGGCTTTGCGTTTGCAGATAGAGGTTTTGCGCGCTGATCAGCCCGGTGGCGGCGCTGCTGCCGCTTTGTCCGCCGGCGACATAGACTTTCGGCGCCAGCACGGTTTGCCTGCTGCCGTCGGGCAGGATGAGGGTTTGGTTTTCCAGCCAGACGATGTCGCTAGTCAGCTGTGCCATTTGTTCGGCGCTCAAGGCGATGCCGGGGGTGAGGTTGAAGGTTTTCGCCCAGCTGATGCCGGCGTTCATCAGCGCTTTGAATTGTTCTTCGTCGTTGGCATAGCCGTCTAAGCGGCGTTGCCCGGAGAGGCGGGCGATTTGTTCGTTAACTAGGCGTTGTTCGTAAAAGCCGTCTCCCAAGCGCTTATGCATGCTCGCATCGATGTTGAGGGCGTCGAGCATATAGTTGCTGCCCAGCCATTGGCGGTAGTCGGTAAAGGCGGGGTCGGTTTGGATCAGGTAGTTGGGATGGTTGGGGCTGATGCGGTACAAACTGCTTTGCGGCAAGGCCGTATCAGTGGCTACTGCGGCGGTGTTTAAGGTGCTGATGTGTTGCCCTTGCGCGGCATTGGGGGCATTGACGCGGTAGATGTGAGGGCTGTTGTCAAATGCGTAGGTGCTGGTTTGGGAGTAGAGATAGGGGGCATGGTTGCTTTCATAGCGGCGGTCGCGGCGTTTTAGGGAATACCAGCCGCGCCGGTGCAAAGAGTCGTATTGGCCTCCGCTGTGGGTGAGCGTTTGAATGCCTTGGGCGGCGGTGTTTTTCAGCACGCCTTGTCCGATGCCGTACACATTGCCGCCGATGAGGATTTTGCTGTCATGATTGAGCCAGTCCTTGCCTTGGGCGTAGAGATCGCCGCCTAAGCGGATTTCTCCTGCTATGCCGGGATCGAGGGTTTCGCGCTGGGTGTGGATGTCATATTCCCATACATGCCAATATTCGCCTTGCACCGAGGTGCCGTCGTTTAAGCGGAAGTAGGCGTGTTTTTGGTCTTTGCTGCCCGAGCGGCGGTCCCAGTATCCGTCTGCGCCTTCGCGGTAACGTTGCAGGGTGCCGATAACGGCATATTCGCGGATGCCCTGTTCGCTGCCTGCCATATACGTCTGTTTGCTGAGCCCGGTATTGAGGTTATGCAGGGTGTCGATGTTGAGATGGCCGTCGCCCAGCGCTTCGATGACGGCGGCGCGGTTAATCAGGCTCTGCGCCGAGCCGACGGCATGGCCTTGAGCATCCAAGGCGCCACCGATGGCCAGTGTGTTGGCGCTAAAGATCAGGCTTTGCCCTTCGTTGCGGATGTGCTTGGCGCCGATATCCAGGCGTTCTCGGGCGGCGATGGTCGCCGTTGTGCCGTTTTCCGGCGCATTATTAACCTCGGCAGCGCCGATTGCCACATGGTCGCCGTAAATCCGCCCTGTGCCGAGGTTGTTGACTTTTCCGGCGTCGATGCGCGTGCTTTGTCCGTCAATCAAGCTGCGGTTATTGAGCGTATCTGTGCGGATACGGGTGTGTTGTGCCGAGAGGCTGTTGTAGTTGTCCAGGCTGCGGCTGTCTAAGCTCAGCGTGCCGGCGCTGCTGAGTTGCGCGCGGTTTTCTATGTGTCCGCCGCTGCGCAGGCTGCTGCTGTTGCTGCTGGTGATGGTGCCGAAGAGCGCTTGATCTTGCTTGAGCTGTAAAGAAAAATCTGCCGCGTTGATCTGCCCGCCGCGGTTGTTGAAGCTCAAGGCTTCTGCATTGAATTGCCCTGCGGTGATTCGGGCGTTTTGGTTGTCAAGGCGCAGGCCGCGGCTGTCAAGGCGGTTGAGGCGCAGATCGCCGCGGTTGTCCAAGCTTTGGCTGGTGCTGAGGTTGATGCCGCCGGCGGCGCTGATGTCGCCGTGATTATCCAGTTGGCGGGTGGTGATGCGCCCTTCTGCCAGGAATAGCTTGCTGTTTGCAGGGCTTGCCGCGGCGCTATTGGCGGCGGAAGCGCCGCTGGCAGCGGAAGTGCTGCTGGCGGTGCTGCTTGTACCGCTGTTGGCGGCGCCGGCAGTGGCGCCGTTAAAGGTGGCGCTCGCAGCGTTGCTCAGGGCGGCGGTGTTGATCTCCAGCGCTTGTGCGCCGTGTTGTGCGATGCTGCCGCGGTTGTCCAGGGTGTCGGTGTCAAGCTCCAGGCGTTCGGCATTAATTTCTCCGCTGTTTTCCAGTTTTCCGTCGGCGGAAATTCGCACTTCTCCGCCATAGATTCTTCCGCCTTGATGGATGCCTACGCCTTCTTGGGTGCTGATAAGGGAGATTTTGCCGGCATACATGCCGCCTAAGGCGCCGCTGTCAATGGCTACTGTCTGCGACGAGCCTTGGCCCTGATGCTTTTGCACGCTCAAATCGCCGTTATTCAGTTTGATGTCGTTTTGCCCGGTGGCCAGCGTGATGTCTTTGCCCCAAATGCCGGCATTAACTTCCGCCGCCTGGGATAACACGCGGGTGTAATCGGCGTCGGCACTGTCCAGCCCCTGTCCGCTGATCGAGACCGTGCCGCCGCGCACGCGAAAGCCCTCCAAGTGGCCGGCGTTGATCACCGCTTCGCCGGTGGTTAGGGTAACGCCCGAGGCATTGATAAAGCCGCCGCCGTCAACGGCGATGCCGGAGGGGTTGGCCATAACGACTTCGGCTCGCCGTCCGGCAACTTCCACATAGCCCTGTAATTGCGATGGGGCGCTGCTGTTCACTTGATTGACGATGACCGCGGCCTCGCCTCTCGCCAGCCAGGGGTTGCCCTGCACCCAGCCGGCTGTCTGTGTGGCGGTGTTGTGGCGGCTGTTGTTTATGATTGCGCCTTGTCCGTCAACGTCAAAGCGCGTGTATTGGTTTACCGATACGCCGGCAGCGGTGGGGGTTTGGATATCGATTTGCGCCATGCCGCCGGCGGTTTGCAGAAGTGTGGGCTGCTGATGAAGCGGGGCGTTGGTATCTACGCTGATGTTTTGAGCATGGGAGAACATGGGCATCAAAAGCAGCAGAGCAAGCGCTTTGCCCGCTTGTTGGCGGCGGCTTTTGCCGCTGCTGAGGGCGGTTTCTCCTACGGCGATCAGCATGGAACGGGCTTTGCTGAAGATCACTCGATAAAAACGCTTGTTCATGTTCTGTCCTTAGAAAGAGTAGTTGAAGTAAAAACCAAAAACCGGGGATTTACCGGGAAATTGGGCGGGTTTGTGCAGAGGCGCGCCGATAAAGGCGTCGTAATAAAGCGCGCCGCCGGCTTGGAATTGGCCGCGAAAACCCAAAGCGCCTCCTGTCAGGCTGTTGCCGACTAGGTAGCGGGCCGATTGCCCGGAAACATGGCCGGTATCTACACCGAGATAAAGCTGATGCGCGGGAAGGTATTGCCAGGCCAAATCGTTGCGCCAATACCAGCCGCGATCGCCGGAAAGCGTGATTTCGCCGTCAAAACCACGCACGGTGTAGCGATTGCCGATAGAGAGCCTGTCTAGGGAGGTCAGCGGGGTTTGATTCCATTGGCTATGGATTTTGCCTTCGTAAACAAATGTTTGTCCACCAAGGCTGAAGGGAAGGTTCAGCCCCACATCGGCAGTGAGTATGCGCATGCGCGAGGTGCCTTCACCAAAGGCTTCTTCGGGTGCGGGCAGGCTGTCGGCCCGGCCTGTGCCGCGTTTATAGGATAAAGCCAGGTTTAGCGTGGCTGGTCCGAGGTATTCTTTGTGTGTTAAATCCAGTGCCCAACCGGCTGTTTTGCGCCGTTGCACGCCGATTTCGGCATCGTTGATAAAGCTGTGCGTACTGCGCTGCCATAATCTCCCGCCCAAATGGGTTTTGCGCCTGGCATCACGGTAAAGCAAGCGTTGCGTGCCTACTTCAAAGGTGCGGCTGATGCCGTTGTAGTCGTAGTTTTGCGATAAGCCCGCCACTGCCTGATGATAACGGTAGCGGCTGTGATGCCATGACCATGTCCAGTCGCCAAAGGGCGCGGAGTAGTGGAAGCTGTAGCTATTGCTGCCGCTGCTGGTGGTGTGGCCGTCGGCGTCGGTAAAACGGTCTTTATGCCCTAATTCGCGGGTGTAGGAGGCATAAAACAGATCGCTCAAGCCCAGCGGGTTATCAAAAGCAAGAGTCGCCGTGCCTTGGTATTTGCCGGTAGCCTTGCTGCCGGCGTCATCCACGCCAAGCGAAACACGCAAGGGGAATTCGCGCTGCTGCCATTGCACCACTACATCACTCTGATTGGCTTGCTGGCCGGGAATAATTTGAATGTCGGCCTCCACCGTCGGCAGGCGTTTGTAGTTTTCCAGACCCTGCTCTAAATCGCGCAAATTGAGAATATCCCCGGCGGCGGCCGGAATTTCGTTTTGAAAGGCGGCAACGCGCCCGGCATGGGTGCGTTCTTTATGCTCGGTATCTACACGGATTGCCCCGATGCGCCCGGGCACGACGGTTAAGGTCAGCACTTTGCTGCGCAAATCCTGAGAATCGGCAAACACGCGGGTGGTTGTGTAGCCGCGGGCGATAAGGGCATTTTGCACGCCGCTGATCAAGCTGTTGATGCCTTGACTGCCCAGACACATGCCGGGGCTGAATCGGGTTTGTGTCAAGGTTTGGCGCAGGGCGAAGGCGAATGTGTCTACCTCTTCGCCGTCTAAAAGCACTTGCTCAATGGGAAAACAAGGGGTTTCGTCCTGGGGAAGGCTTGGTGTGCTTTGCGGCGGCGGGATGTCAAAGCGTACCTCTCGAGCACTTTGCATCTGTTGCTGCAATGCGGCTTCACGCTGCTCCTGCAACTGAAGCTGCTCTTGCTCAATAATCGGGAAAAGTTGCTGCCCAAAGGCGGAAGAGATAGAAAGATTTATTAGAATACATAGGCTTAAAAATTTTCCGAACATGGTTTATGTGGATTATTGATGTATAAAAATTTAGCCAATCATAAAGATTTCGCAAGATAAGTCAATAAAAACGCTGTCTTACAAATAACCTGAGTTCGGGATAAGCACCCCACTAAAAAATAAAGAGCAATTGTGATAATCTACTGTTTTGACAAAACAAACCATCACAAAAGCCCTTTAACATGGAACATCTTACAACACTTTTCTGCCAAGTAGATGATTTTTGTAAAACATTTGAAGCAGACTTTAACCGCACACTCATCAGCAAACCCAACAGCAGAAACCGAAAAGCCTCTATCAGCACTTCCGAAATCATTACCGTATGGATCTATTTCCACCATATCCGCATACGTGATTTCAAAAGCTACTATCTATGGCAAATTAAAACCATTTGGAAAACAGCATTCCCCACCATGCCAAGCTACAATCGATTTATCGAATTAGCACAACGTGCATTACCTGCTATGTTGGTTTTTCTCAGTACTCAAATGGGGAAATGTACAGGCATCAGTATCGTGGATTCCACCATCTTATCTGTTTGCCACAATCGTCGAATTCATAGGCATAAAGTGTTTAAAAACATTGCTCAACGTGGCAAAAGCAGCATGGGTTGGTTCTATGGATTCAAACTTCATGCAGTGTTTAATCATGTAGGAGAGCTAGTCAATTTCTGCCTAACGCCAGGCAATGTTGATGACCGTAAAGGCTTACGACAAATGGCAAACAAACTGTTTGGATTGTTGGTTGGGGATAGAGGCTATATCAGCAAAGAGTTAAGCGATTGCTTAGAAAAGAGATACAACATCACTTTACTGACAGGCAAGAAAAAGAATATGAAATCCCCGCCCCAAAGTCCTGAACAAAAAAGGTTGTTAAAACAAAGATGTGCTGTTGAAACAATTTTTGATCAGTTAAAGAATCTATGCCAAATTGAACATACTCGCCATCGTTCAGAGAAGGGATTTTTGTTGAATCTGATTTCTGGATTAACGGCATATTGCTTGTTTCCGTATAAGCCGCAGATGTTTGGGAAGAATGCTTTGGCGGCTGCTAAATAGAGGTGGCTTATCCCGAACTCAGGTTTCTATATGCTTCAACGATGTCTTTCATAAACTTTTTTGGAATAGGTTATCTTATATATTCACTAATTTACATCAGATTAGATTTCAAAAATGTAGAGCCGAAAGAAAAATATTAAACTATAATATATAAAATTATAAACCGTACTTAAAAACGATATTTACCCAAATGCAAATATTTTTAAGGATTACGAATAAGATTAGCGGTGTCATAGCCTTGCGCTTGAGCGCTATCGATATAGCTTTGCAATACATCATCATCCATATTCGGGCTGCGCGATAATATCCATAAATATTCGCGTTCCGGCGTACCCACTAAAGCATGGCGGTAATCTTCATCAATACGCAATATCCAATACGCCGCTTTCCCCATCGGCAGCCAGCGGATAAATTTAGGCAAAAAACTCACTTGCAATTTCGCGCCGCTATCGTCCACAACTGTTGCCAAGCCTTCTACGCGGCTGATTGCGCCTGTCTGATAGCGGCAAGAATTTTCCACGCTTACGCTATTGTCTTTATTAAGACGATAGTGCGCTTGCACTTCACTAACACATTGTTCCTGATAAGGCATCGGCAAACGTGCCATTTCATACCAAGTTCCCATATAACGCGGCAAATCGACTACCGCCGCCGTTGCAGGCGCATCGCCGACAGCGGAAGGATTGCTGCTGCACGCAGCCAAAGAAAATACAAGAAAAACATTGACTAATCTCATTATATTCATAAACCTATAGCAACAAAAAGAAATTTTTTTATCATTCACAGCATAGCTTATTATTAAAAATTCTAGCGCATTTTTGCCTATAGAAAAATTCTCTTGTGCTGATTGCCTCGCGCAGCTTTCTTAAATGCGCATGATGATGCTTTTTGTAGTATGCTGACAGGCTTTTTCTCTAGGGCATTATTTCTCTATGAAAACACTACAGCAATTCAGCCAGTTTGTCGGTAAAACCTTTGCGCTTTGGGCGGCTATTTTTGCCTGCTTAGGATTTTTCGCTCCTAATGCTTTTTTATGGGTCACGCCGATAATTATCTATCTTTTAGGCATCATTATGTTTGGCATGGGACTGACCTTGCAGCCTAGCGATTTTAAAATCATCGCCACACATCCGAAAGCCGTCATCATCGGCATTGTTGCACAATTCATGATTATGCCCGGTATCGCCTTTGTTTTAGCTAAAGTCTTTGCACTACCGGCGGAAATTGCCGCAGGGTTGATTCTGGTCGGATCCTGCCCGGGCGGTACTTCTTCAAATGTCATGACTTATTTGGCGCGCGGCAATATCGCTCTTTCTGTCGGCATGACCTCCATCACGACGCTGCTTGCCCCTCTGCTGACGCCGGCGGTATTTTGGCTGTTCGCCAATCAATGGTTAGAAATCAATGCCGCCAATATGCTTATTTCTATCCTCAAAATCGTATTGCTGCCGATTTTCTTAGGCGTTGTGGCGCATAAACTTTTCCGCAAACAAACTGAAGCCGCCGCTCAGGCATTGCCTTTAGTTTCCGTCACCTCTATTGCCTTAATTATTGCAGGTGTTGTTGCCGTCAGCCGTCAAGAAATCATACAAAACGGAGTAATCATTTTAGGGGTTGTCATATTGCATAACGGATTAGGCTATTTACTCGGCTTTTGCGTTGCAAAATTCGCCAAATTGCCTTATGACGCACAGAAGACGGTTGCTATTGAAGTCGGTATGCAAAATTCAGGCTTAGGCGTGGCATTGGCTAAAGCGCATTTTGCGCTCTTTCCAGCAGTTGCCGTACCTAGCGCCATTTTTAGCGTCTGGCACAATATTTCGGGAGCATTACTCGCTACCTATTGGGCAAGAAAGCAAAATAAATAAATGTGCGAAACAGCCGCTGCTTCATCAGCGGCTTTTATCTAAAATAGTATAAATCAAAGCAAGTCATTAATACAATTTCAATTATTTGACCATAAGCATCTCTGCAAACTCCGTCTGCAAGCTCTGACGATGAAAAAGCAAGCCAAAATAAAAACAAGCAATTGATTAAGAATATTTTTTCAAAAAAACACCATATTTTCACACACAAAAATCAGCAAAAGCACATAACTGTTAAAGACATGTTATTTTTAATTTAATTTTAGTTAAATTAAAGTCAAATCAACCAAATTTTCCACATTAAATTAAACAATGAACTGATTTTAATCAGATTGTCATCATAGAAATTCTCTCTGATTTTGAGTGAAAAACCTCCAAAAATAGCCTAAAAAAGTTAATATTTGACAAGTTTTTAATCACTAGCTACCATTCGCCTCGCCGTCAGATATTTAAAAAAATATCTGACTTCTTTAAAATCATATTGTTTTAAAAGGCATTATTTCTTCAACTTTAGGAGGTTTATGATGAATGTGCAACCCGATAGCAAATGCAATAAATTTGATTTGCGCTGGATGCTAAATCTATTCGGCACGGCCGTCGGCGCAGGCGTGCTGTTCTTGCCTATTAATGCCGGTATGCAGGGCATTTGGCCTTTAGTAATTATGGCAATTATCGTCGGACCGATGACCTATTTGGCGCATTTAGGTTTGGCGCGTTTCGTTTTGTCTTCATCCAAACAAGGCAGCGATATTACCGAAGTAGTAGAAGAGCATTTCGGCAAAACCGCCGGCAAACTGATTACCTTGCTGTATTTCTTTGCGATTTTCCCTATTCTGCTGATTTACGGCAACGGCATTACCAATACCGCGCAATCCTTTTGGGTTAACCAATTGGGCATGAGCGAACTGCCGCGTGCTTTGCTCTCCGGCGTGCTGATTGCATCTATGATCGGCGTACTCATGGTGGGCGAGAAATTCGTATTGAAGGTGACCGAATGGTTGGTCTATCCTTTGGTACTGATTTTATTCGGCTTATCTTTATTCCTAATTCCACAATGGAATTTAAACAATTTAAGCGTAGTGCCTGATACCGGCGCATTTATCAATACGCTATGGGTGACCATTCCTGTATTAGTGTTCTCGTTTAACCATTCACCGGCGATTTCTACTTTTGCAATTTCTAATCAGCGCGAATACGGCGACGCGCAAACCACGGATAAACATGTGCGCAAATCGCTCTTCGGCACCGCCGGCATTCTGCTCTTATTCGTAATGCTGTTTGTATTTAGCTGCGTATTGAGTTTAACCCCTGCCGAATTGATACAGGCGAAACAGGAAAACATCTCCATTCTGTCTTTCTTAGCCAATAAATTCGAAAGCCCCTTTATTTCCTATTTAGGACCTTTGGTAGCATTCTTGGCAATCACCAGTTCCTTCTTTGGTCATTATTTAGGTGCGCGCGAAGGTTTGGAAGGCTTGATTATCAAGTTGCGCCGCGATACAGGAGCCACTAGCGAAATCGATCATAAAAAACTGAATTTGATTTCTGCGGTATTTTTCATGCTGACCTTGTGGATTGTCGCCATCATCAACCCGAGCATCTTGGGCTTGATTGAAGCCTTAGGCGGACCGATTATTGCGATGATTCTGTTCATTATGCCGATGTATGCCATCCGCAAAATTCCTGCGATGCACAAATTCGGCGGCAAACTCAGCAATGTATTTGTGGTATCTATGGGCTTGGTAGCCATTTCCAACATTATTTATTCACTGTTCAAATAAGCTCTAAAAAAGCTGTCTTTGCGTTTTCTACATGCAAAGACAGCTTGATTCTTTATACTCATCTATAGTCGGAGAAGTGAAAAAGTAGTACAAGGCGGCGAGCCGCAGACAGTACAGATAGTACGGCAAGGCGAGCTAACGCCGTAATACTTTTTCAATTCTTCGACTATACTTAAAAATCACAGGCTTTTCAGAGATACTCTGACTGCACAAAATTATATAAAAATCTCAAGATACAGACAGATTCTGCGCCGTCTGCAATGCCGCCAAGACTTCTTGGGCATGTCCGGCGACTTTGACCTTGCGCCATTCGCGTACAATCTCGCCCTGCGGATTTATCAGAAAAGTGCTGCGAACGATGCCTAAATATTTTTTGCCGAAATTCATTTTTTCCTGAATCACGTCAAATGCGCGACATAAACCTTCCTCGCCGTCGCTAATCAATTCAAAAGCAAAGCCATGTTTGCACATGAACTTTTCATGCGAAGCAAGACTGTCGCGCGATACGCCGTAAATCACGGCACCCAAAGCGGCGAATTGCGGCGCCAGCGCGGAAAAATCCAGCCCTTCGGTGGTGCAACCGGGGGTAGAATCTTTGGGATAGAAATACAGCACCGTCCAAGTGCCTTGCAAATCTTCGGGGCGGAAAGTTTTTCCGCCCCTCATTGCCGCCGGTGCAAAGTGTATTGCTGCCATCAAAGCTCCTTAATCAAAGCGTACGCGCACGGTGTAATTCAGCTCCGCTTTGCCTTCGGCAGGCACAGGCACGTTCCATTGCGCCAACTGCGCACCGACTTTCTGATGCGGATGGCTTTCGCTTTGCATTTCCCAGAAGCCGGGAATCGGCTCCACTATTTTCACGCTTACCGCTTCTTCTTTGGCATTGCTCAAGCTAATCGATACCTTAATATCATAAGCCTTGCCTTTGCCGCCCAAGAGCTTGCCGACCAATTGTGCGCTGCTCACGGGTTCGGTAGAAAGATGTTTCCATACGCCTTTCACATCAAAGGCATCGCCCAATTTCAGGCGTACGGTTTCATTTTTCGCGGTATGGGCGATGCGGTCTTCGCCGATGAAAAGCGCACGGTCTTGGCTGTCGCTTTTATATACGCGCACCACGCCTTTAGGCAGCGGCAAGCCCAATTGCGCTTCTTCTTTATTGTCAAATTCCACATAGACCGCCACTTTGCGTTCTTCGCCCAGTTCGGCATTTTCTACCGCGCGATAATACCAATAATCGCTGCCCTGCAGACGGTATTCTTTGCGTACGGGAATCTGATTGCCGCTTAAGAGCGCTACTTGCTTGCTTTGATTATTTTCTATGGTCGTGGGGCGGTTCAGCGTGTACAGATGATATTCAAACAAAGCCTCTTCGCTCATTTGGGCTGCGGCGGGCGTTGCCGCCATCATCATTGCCTCAGCAGCATAAGCACGGCGCAAAACCTCGGGCGGCGCGCGGTTCACATCGCCTGCAATCAATTGTAATTGCGCGTTTTCATAACGGGTGCCGCTTTGATTGTTCAGCGTTACCCAGCCCGCCAAATCCAGCGTTTTTTCATCGGCGCTCAAATTCGCCACATAATCCGCCTGCCAGCGCAAACCGGTGCTCAAATACGCCACATCCACTTTTTGCTCGCCCGCCGTCGCGCTTTGCAAACGCAGATTCAAAGTAGGACGATCGCGCAAATTCGTCGGCAGCTCGGCAAAAGCCAAACGCGCGTTTTCCGCCAAGCCCGTTTCAATGCGGTCGGCGTATTGCAGCACAATGCTGCCGTCGTTATACGCCAGCAAGGTCGCTTTTTCGCTGCTTTCCTCGCCGTTTGCCCTGCGGCTGATGACCTTCACTTCTTTGCCGACGTATTTGTCTAACAGAGAAGCCTCGCTTAATAAATCATAGTCAAAATTTTGCTCGAGCAATTGCACGTCGGCATCGCCCGCTTTCAAAGACACAGTCTCGCTCATGATCATGCCCGACACGTCGCGCAAAGCAATTTGATTCTCGCCTTCCGCCAGATTCAATTGGCGGCTTTCGCGAATCAGCGCCAGCCCGTCGTTATAAATCGCCACCGCCAAACTCTGGCGATCTGCGGCATTGCTAAGAATCTCATTGGCGGCAAAACCGCTGCCGCTGGCCAGCAGCAAGGCGACGCTTAGGTTTTTTAGATTCATGTTCGTCCTCTCTTCACTAAATAAAGGCGTGATTGTAACGAATTTCATATCCTATCGTATAAACTTATCGTCATTTCTAGCATTTGTGCACATTAGCCGAAAACATATTTTATACCCCTTGATTTTCAAGGCATAAAACGCATACCATGCGTTTTTTTATTGCAATAGGAATTCTCTATGTTTTCAGGTTCTATGGTGGCATTGGTCACGCCGATGCATACAGACGGCGCAGTGGATTGGGATAGTCTTGAGCAACTGATTGAATGGCATATCCAAAGCGGCACCGATGCTATTGTCTCGGTCGGCACGACCGGCGAGTCCGCTACGCTGAATTTTGACGAACACAAAGCCGTGATTCGCTTTACCGTAGAAATGGTTAAAAAACGCGTTCCCGTCATCGCAGGCGCAGGCGGCAATGCCACGCGCGAAGCCATCGAGCTGACATTCTCCGCCTACCACGGCGGCTGCGACGCCACTTTGCAAGTCACCCCCTATTACAACAAACCGCCGCAACGCGGACTCTATGCCCATTTCGAGCAAGTCGCCCACGCCGTGCCGCTGCCGGTCATTCTGTACAACGTTCCCGGCCGCACCGGCTGCGATTTGCTGCCCGAAACCACCGCCGCACTGGCAAAAATCAAAAATATCGTCGGCATTAAAGAAGCCACGCCCTTGACGCGTCTGCGCGAATTGCTGCCGCTCTTCCCGCGCGGCAGCGACTTTAAAATTTTCTCAGGCGAAGACGGCATCTGCTGCGAAGCGGCAAACGAAGGGCTGATTGACGGCGTGATTTCCGTTACCGCCAATCTTGCTCCCGCGCAAATGGCCGCCATGATGCGCCATGCTCTCAAAGGCGAAGCGCAAGCGGCAAATGCCATCAACGACAGCCTTGCCGCCCTGCATACGCAGCTTTTTGTCGAAGCCAATCCCATCCCCGCCAAATGGGCAATGCAGCGCATGGGCAAAATCCAAGGCGGCATCCGCCTGCCGCTCCTTCCCTTTGCCGAAACCCATCAGGCGCCAATGGAAGCCGCCCTGCGTCAAGCGGACTTAATCTAAGACTACCGCCGACAAAAGCAATATGCTAATCTGCGCATCGTTTTCGTTCCGCGCAGATTAGCAAAGCAAAGGATATTTATGTTTCAACACACAGGACACGACACAGCCCTGAATTGGAAACGCTTACTACCGCTCCCAATAAAATTCTATCGCCATAAATGGCGGAGTTTCAACCGAAAAGGAATTCATATGAAAAACAAACTGTTACTTACAAGTTCCGCAGTCGTACTCGCCGCCTGCTCCACAGGCTCCATCCTAGACAATCTGCCTGACCGCGCGCCGGATTACCGCCAAAGCAATATCGGGCGCAAAATCGAAGTGCCGCCCAATCTCAGCAATGCCAGTTTGGATAGCCAAGCGGGCATTTCCGACATGAGCCCTGCGCCAGTCGCTTCCTACCGCGATTACGAGCAAGCGCGCGTGCAACGCAATGCCCGCGGCTACATTGAAGTCTTGCCGACCTTGTACAATGTGCAAGTCATCGAATCCGCCGGCGCCCTGCCCTATATCAGCACCGCCGCCGATCCTTCGAGCGCATGGCAAATCGTCAAACGCTACTGGCAGAACAACGGCGTGCGCCTAGCTACCGACAATCCGCAAATCGGCATTATGGAAACCGATTGGTTGGAAAACGCTTCTAGCAAACCCAGCGCCGGCATCGGCGGTTTCTTAAATAATTTGCTCGGCTTCTTAAGCGATTCCGACCAACGCGACCGCTACCGCCTGCGCTTTAGCCGCAATGCACAAGGCGGCACGGATATCGCCCTGATTTACACTCAATCGGAATTAGTCGCCGCGCGTGACTACGGACTGGCGAGTGAGCCGGCAGGCTTCACATGGCAGCTTTCCGACACCATCAACCCTGAATTGCAATTGGAAATGACGCGCCGCATCGCCCTCTTTATCTCAGCCGAGTTAGAGAAAAATGCCGGCATCGCGCAAACCCAATCCGGTGCCGCTCCTGCGACCAGTAGCATCGGGCATACTCAATTGATGCAGCTTGCCGACGGACAGCCGGCGCTCGCCATTTACGGCAACTACGCCCAAAGCTGGCACGTACTCGGCATTGCGCTTGACCGCGCCAGTTTTGCGATTGAAAACGCGCAATACGAAACCGGCACTTACCGTGTCCGCTATAGCCCGCCGACAGCAGAAGCCAAGCGAAGCTTTTTTGCCCGCCTCTGGGGCTCCAAAGACGAACCCGCTCAACAGCAGCCGCAATACCTTGTCCGCCTAGCCGATCAAGGCAATGTGGCGGTGGCAATCGTGCAAAACCCTGACGGCAGCAGCGCCAACGCTGCTCAAGCGCAAGCCTTGCTAGAAACCGTCAACGCGGCGCGTTAATGCCTCGAATCCGACAACTCTCCCCTGCCCTGATTAACCAAATCGCGGCAGGGGAAGTCATCGAACGTCCCGCCTCGGTCGTCAAAGAATTAGTCGAAAACGCAATTGATGCCGGCGCACAGCATATTCACATCGACATCGAAGAAGCGGGCAGCAAACTGATTCGCGTCCGCGACGACGGCAGCGGCATTCATGCCGAAGACCTCGCGCTCGCCTTCTCCACTCATGCCACCAGCAAAATCCGCAGCTTTGAAGACCTTGAACGCGTCCTGACCTTGGGATTTCGCGGCGAAGCCCTGCCCAGCATTGCCTCCGTCTCGAAAACCACCCTAAGCAGCCGCCATCATCAAGCCGAACACGGCGCGAAAATCGCGCCGCATCTCAGCATGGACATCGGCGCCGCCGCCCATCCTGTCGGCACGACCATCGAAGTCCGCGATTTGTTCTACAACACCCCGGCGCGGAAAAAATTTCTCAAAAGCGAACGCACCGAACGCCAGCACATCATGCAACTGCTGGCGCGCATCGCCCTCTCGCAGCAAAATATCCGCCTTACCTTACACGACAGCGGCAAAAAAATCGCCGACTACGGCGGCAGCACGCCCGCCGAACGCTTAAATTCCGTACTCGGCGACGAATTTTTGCAACAAGCCGTAGCAATCGATAATCAAAAAAGCAGCATGCGCCTGCATGGTTGGGTCGGACTGCCTACCTACCACAGCAATAACAGCGACAAACAATTTTTCTTCGTCAACGGACGCATGGTGCGCGACAAAATCACCGTGCATGCCATCAAGCAAGCCTATCAAGACATGCTCTACCACGGTCGCCAGCCTATCTTCGTCCTGTATTTGGACATCGACCCCGAGCTTGTGGACGTAAACGCGCATCCGCAGAAATACGAAGTACGCTTCCGTGAAGCCGCGCTCACGCACGACTTCATCTTCAGCACCCTGCATCACAGCCTGCGCGCCGTGCGTCCGCAGCACATCAGCATCATTCCTGCCGCCCAAGAAGAGACAAAACCAAGCAGCCCTGCGACTCCTCCGCCGCCAAGCATGCATCCGCAAAGTCTTGCATGGCAAAAAAGCAGCGACTACCATCAGGACTCGCCGCACCCTAGCCGCCCCAGCTTGCAAGAAACGAAAAGCTACTACCAATGGGCAAGTCCCAAAACAGCGGCGCAAATAGAAACGCCGCCCCAAGAAGAAGCAGGCGACTACCCTCTGGGCTTCGCCCTAGGGCAAATCCACGGCATCTTTATTGTGGCGGAAAATCGGCAAGGCTTAGTCATTGTGGACATGCACGCCGCGCATGAACGCATCATCTATGAAAAATTCAAATCCCAACTCCGACAAAAACGCCAAGGCAATGCACAAAAACTGCTTGTACCGCAAACGCTTGTGATTAACCCGATGCAAGAAGACCTACTCGTCGAACATACCCAATGGCTATCCGCGCTCGGCTACCAATGGCGGATTGAAGGCGGAGAACTGCTGATTGATAGCGTGCCGGAACTTCTGAAAAAAGCCGATAACGCCGCCATTCTCGCAGACGTGCTTAATGAACTGGCGGAATATCCGCACAGCCGCGCCATAGAACGCCTGCAAGACCAAATTCTTTCCACTATGAGCTGCCACCGTGCCATCCGCGCTCATCACAAACTCTCGCTCTCGGAAATGAACCAAGTCCTACGCGACATCGAAAACACACCCGCCGCAGGACAATGCAATCACGGTCGCCCCACATGGACGCAACTCAGCGAAGAACAACTGGGCGCGCTCTTTATGCGCGGACAATAATCCGAAAACACTAAAACAATACCGCAGAACTTCGGCGGCTAAGAAAGACAGCGATTTTCTGCTTCCAAGGCCTCGCTTCTCCGCCATGAAATCGCCGGATATAGAACTGCATGATTGATAATAAAGCAGAAAAAAAGAAAGCGAAAACAAAAAATTGTCAGTTTGCTGGGCTTATGGAACAATACACGTATGAATATACAAAATAATGATGACAATATTTTTGATGCGCAGGGCTTTCGTTACAACGTCGGCATCGTGATCATCAATGCGCGCAACGAAGTGTTCTGGGCGCGGCGTGTCGGGCAAAATGCTTGGCAATTCCCGCAAGGCGGCATGGTCGCCGGCGAATCTGCCGAACAAGCGATGTATCGCGAGTTAAACGAAGAAACCGGCTTATTGCCCGAACATGTAGAATTACTTGCGCAAACAAAATCTTGGCTGGCATATCGTCTGCCTTTGCGTTTTCGCCGCCGTCGCCGGCAAGGCATGGTGCAATGTATCGGGCAAAAGCAGAAATGGTTTTTGCTGCGTTTGAAAGCCGCGGAAAGCATGGTGAATTTGAATGTGAACGACTCGCCGGAATTCGAGCAGTGGCAATGGGTGGATTTTTGGCGCCCTGCCTTGGAAGTGGTGCATTTTAAACGCCGTGTTTATCAGGCGGCATTGGAAGAATTGGCGGGCTTTGATGCGCAATTATTGGCACGCAAACCGGATTTCTCACCGCCGCAAAGCGATAATCACGCCAAGCCGACGCCGCCTGCCACGCAGCCTAAACGCAAAGTACCGTCTTTTGCCAAACGCCGCCGCAAATCGTTTTAAAATGAAGCCTAGAATTGCAGGTCAATTCTAGGCTTTTTGTTTAACGCGGCAATGCCGCATACATGGAGAAGTAGGATGAAAATCTTAGCAGTATGCGCCCATGGTCTGGGCAGTAGTTTTTTAATGGAAATGAATTTAAAAAAGGCATTGAAAAATCTGGAAATTGAGGCAGAAGTCGGACATTCGGATTTATCGGTAACCGGCAATGAAGATGCCGATCTGTTCGTGATGGGCGAGGATATTGCCGACAGCAGCAGCTTAGATCCGCAAAAAACCATTAAGATGAAAAATCTCGTCAGCGCAGCGGAATACGAAGAAAAACTCAAAGCCTATTTCTCTGCTCAAGGGGCTTAGCCATGCTGAAATTTATTGTCGATATTCTCAGCGAACCTTCCGTATTGGTCGGTTTGGTCGCCTTAGTAGGCTTAATCGCGCAGAAAAAATCCGCCGCCGATATGGTGCGCGGAACCACGAAAACGATTTTAGGCTTCCTCGTCTTAAGCGGCGGGGCGGGCTTGGTGGTCAGTTCTTTGAGCCCGATGGGCGCGATTATGCAAGGCAGCTTCGGCGTGCAGGGCATTATTCCCAATAATGAAGCGGTGGTATCGATGGCATTGAAATCCTTCGGCACGGCAACCGCTTTGATTATGGCCTTCGGCATGGTAGCGAATATCTTAATCGCGCGCTTTACGCGCTTGCGATATATCTTTTTAACCGGTCACCACACCTTCTATATGGCGTGCATGATTGCCGTGATTCTCAGCGTGGCGGGCTTAAAGAGCTTTATGCTGGTTTTGGTCGGCTCGCTGTGGTTGGGCTTTGTCATGGCGTTTTTCCCTGCCATTGCGCAAAAATATATGCGCAAAATTACCGGTAGCGATGATGTCGGCTTCGGGCATTTCGGCACGGTGGGCTATGTACTGGCGGGCGCTATCGGACAATGGATCGGCAAAGGCTCGAAATCGACCGAAGAATTGAATTTACCGAAAAATTTGAGTTTCTTGCGCGACAGTTCGGTCTCGATTTCCATCACTATGGCGATTATTTATCTGATTTTGGTGATTGCCGCAGGCCCTGAATTCGTGCAAACCCAATTAAGCGCCGGCAAGAATTTCTTAGTCTTCGCCATTATCCAAGCGATTACTTTTGCCGCAGGGGTGTTCATCATTTTGCAAGGCGTACGCCTGATTTTGGCGGAAATCGTACCCGCCTTTACCGGCTTTTCCGAGCGCTTGGTGCCGAATGCCAAGCCTGCTTTGGATTGCCCAATTGTCTTCCCCTATGCGCCCAATGCCGTTTTAATCGGCTTTTTATCCAGTTTTGTCGGCGGTTTGGTCGGTTTGGTAATGCTGGGCATGCTCAATTGGGTATTGATTCTGCCGGGTGTGGTGCCGCATTTCTTCTGCGGCGCGACCGCAGGCGTCTTCGGCAATGCCACCGGCGGACGACGCGGGGCGATTGTCGGCGCTTTCGTACACGGCGTTTTGATTAGCTTCTTGCCCGTTTTCCTATTGCCGGTCTTAGGCGATTTGGGCTTTGCCGCCACCACTTTCTCCGATACCGATTTCGGCGTGGTGGGCATTTTGATGGGCAAACTCGCAGGCGTGGGTGCGGTGCTGATTAGCCTTGTCATCTTTGCCATTATCGGCGGCTTGGTGGCTTATCACCGTTTAGTGCCGGAAAAAAGCAATAGCGAAACATCCGCTTAAACACCTTGAGCCAAACAGACGTTAATGCCTGTTTGGCTCAGATTCCGAACAATCTTATATAAGAATACTTGACGATCCTTTGAAATATTTACATGGAGAGGAAATGCGCAAACATAAATTGGGTATTTATGAAAAAGCCCTGCCTAAACATCTGACTTGGCAAGACAGATTATCACTAGCAAAAGCCTGCGGCTTTGATTTCGTAGAAATGTCCGTTGATGAAACCGACGAACGTCTGGCGCGCTTAGATTGGACAAAGGCGCAACGTTTGGATTTGCTGCGCGCAATTATCGAAACGGGCATTACCGTGCCGTCGATGTGCCTGTCGGGGCACCGCCGTTTTCCTTTCGGCAGCCGCGACGAGCAAACGCGGCAAAAAGCTTATGAAATCATGGAAAAGGCTTTGCAGTTGGCAAGTGATGTCGGCATCCGCACCATCCAATTGGCGGGCTATGACGTTTACTATGAAGAACAAGATGCAGGCACGATTGCGCGTTTTGAAGAGGGTTTGCAATGGGCGGTAGAACGCGCGGCATCTATGCAAATCACGCTGGCGGTGGAAATCATGGATACGAAATTCATGAGTTCGATTACGCGCTGGAAGGCTTGGGAAGAAAAAATCCGCTCGCCGTGGTTTACGGTCTATCCCGATGTGGGTAATTTATCGGCTTGGAATGACGATGTCGCCGGCGAGCTAACCCTCGGTATCGACAAGATTTCCGCCATTCATTTGAAAGACACTTTTAAAGTCACCGATACCTGCGCAGGACAATTCCGCGACGTGCCTTTCGGCGAAGGCTGCGTGGATTTCGTCCATGTCTTTAAGACCTTGGAAAAACTGAATTATCGCGGCGCCTTCCTGATTGAAATGTGGACGGAAAAAGCCGAAGAGCCGGTCGCGGAAATCATTGAAGCGCGGCGTTGGATTGAAGCAAAAATGCAAGAAGGAGGTATGACATGCTAGAGCAATTGAAAGAAGAAGTCTTGGCGGCCAATTTGGCCTTACCCAAACACCATTTGGTTACCTTTACATGGGGAAACGTGAGCGCGGTGGATCGCGAACGCGGTGTTATCGTCATTAAGCCCTCGGGCGTGGAATACGACGTTATGACGGCTGAAGACATGGTCGTGGTCGATTTGGCAAGCGGCAAAATGGTGGAAGGCAATAAAAAACCTTCTTCGGACACGCCGACCCATTTGGAACTTTACCGCCAATTCGAACACATCGGCGGCATTGTGCATACCCATTCGCGTCATGCGACCGTTTGGGCGCAGGCACAGCGTGATTTAGCCGCCTTCGGCACCACGCACGGCGATTATTTTTACGGCAGCATCCCTTGCACGCGCTTAATGAAAGATGCGGAAATCGAGGGCGAATATGAATTGGAAACCGGCAAAGTGATTGTGGAAACCTTCCGCGAACGCGGCATTGATCCGATGCAGGTGCCGGCGGTATTAGTCGCTTCCCACGGGCCTTTCGCTTGGGGCAAAGACGCCGATAATGCGGTGCATAATGCAGTAGTGCTGGAAGAAATCGCCTATATGAATCTCTTTTCTTTACAAGTCAATCCGCAATTGGACGCGATGCAGCAAACCTTGCTGGATAAACATTATCTGCGCAAACACGGTAAAAACGCCTATTACGGACAATAAATGCCTATTCCTTGATAGCCGATTAAAAATAACGCAAAGTTTTCTACTATGAATCGGCTATCAAAAAGCTTAGCCTTAATGCGACGGCAAGCCGGCAAAGCGCCGCAACTCCTCAATATCAAAGGGATAAATCAACTCTCTTTGTTCATCGCTGTCATATAAGACCGGTACTAACAAGCCGTATTCCGCCTGCCACTGCGGATTGCTGTCCACATCAAGCCGCTGCGCGGCAATACCTGCTTCTGCCAATAATTGCGCGGCCTGCGCGCATAAAAAACAATTGGGGCGCACAAATAATTGCCATCTCATACGCCCGTCTTCCTCTGTCAATACAGACATTTATGACTCTGATGCAGAAACCGGAAAAGCCTGATCCACCAAAGCGCATAAATGATGAATTGCAAAAATATGCGCCTCTTGAATATGCGCGGTAATCCGGCTCGGCACAACCAAACAATGCTCGCACAGCGTCGCCATCTTGCCGCCGTCACGACCGCTTAAGCCCAGTGTATGCACGCCTTTTTCCTGTGCTACCACTAAGGCTTTCAGCACATTAGGCGAATTGCCCGAAGTGGAAATCCCCACAAACACATCTCCCGCCTGTGCCAGTCCTGCCAATTGGCGGGCAAAGACTTCATCATAGCCGTAATCATTGGCAATGGCGGTTAAGGCGGAAGTATCGGTGGTCAAAGCAATGCCTGCCAAAGGGCGGCGTTCGGTGACAAAGCGACCGGTTAATTCCGCGGCAAAATGCTGGGCATCGGCGGCGGAACCGCCGTTGCCTGCCATAAAAATCCGCCCGCCCGACTGCAAACTCCGCACGATAATCGCACCCATCGCTTCCACCGTCGCTTCTTGCTCGCCCAATTGCGCAAACACCGCCTGATGCACGGCGATTTTCTCCTGCCAATTCATGCTCAATCCTCGCTCAAAGAATAGAAAATGCGTACAATAACGCGCTTTATCGCATCTCTCAAGGAAAACACATGGATTTATGGCAAGCCTTTGTGCTGTCTCTTATTCAAGGACTGACTGAATTTCTGCCCATTTCTAGCTCCGGTCATTTGGTCATCACCCGCGACCTGCTCAACTGGCCGGAAGCCAGCGTTGCCTTTGACGCTTTCACGGGCTTAGGCACATTAAGCGCCGTTCTCTTATATTTCCGCCGCGATTTAATTCAAATTTTCTACCATTGGTGCCGGCAATTCCGCGCCCACAAAGCCCCCGATCCTGAGCAATACGCCAAACTCGGCAACCAACTCATCATCGCCACATTTCCCGCTCTATTGGTCGGTTTTTTGGTAAAAGACCATGTCGACACCCTGTTGCACAGTCCCATTCTGATTGCCTGCACCACCATCAGCTTCGGCATCCTGCTTGGCTTAGCCGATTATTACGGCAAAAAAATCCGCACCTTAACGCAAACCACAACGACACAAGCCCTATTCTACGGACTGGCGCAAGCCATCGCCCTTATCCCCGGCACATCGCGCTCGGGCATTACCATTACCGCAGGACTGGCGATGGGCTTTAGCCGCGAAGCCGCCGCCCGCTTCTCCTTCCTGCTCTCCATTCCCATTTCCGCCGCCGCCGGCGCCTACGGACTGCTCAAACTCCTGCAATCCGACAGCAGCTTCAGCTGGCAAGTCATTTTGCTTTCCTACTGCACCGCCTTTGCCTCCGCCTATTTCTGCATCAGCCTTTTCTTACGCTTTTTAGACACCATCGGCATGTGGCCGCATGTGGTTTACCGCTTATTTTTAGGTTCTCTACTGCTGTTTGTCTTTTTATAAGGTACAATCGCAGCTTATTTTTCATTCACTTTATCAATAAGGAAACGCTATGAGCGAAGAAAACAATCAACCCGTCACCCTTGACCTGCGCAAAATCTACGTCAGCGATTTATCGATTGAAGTACCGCACGCACCTGAAATCTTTAATGAAAACCTCAACCCGGAAATCACGCTGGGCGTCAATCACGACATCAAAGCCCTTGCCGAAGAAGACTATTTTGCGGTTAAAGTCCGCCTAACGGTAACGGCGAAAAACCAAGGCGACGAAAAAACCATCTACCTGATTGAAGTCGCGCAAAACGGCATCTTTGAAATTAAAGGACTGACGCAGGAGCAACTCAGCCACGCGCTCAACGTCTATTGCACCACCACCCTCTTCCCTTATGCGCGCGAAGTCATCAGCAGCGCCATCACGCGTGCCGGCTTCCCATCGCTGTACATTCAGCCGATTAATTTTGAAGTCATCTATCAACAAAACCTGCAACAAGCCGCCATGCAAGAACAAGGCGCACAAAGCGGCGAAGCCTAATCCGCCACAGAAAAAGCCTGCTGATGCAGGCTTTTTGCTTTTCAAACCGCATCGAAAGACCATAGGAGCAAAACCATGAGCCGCATCGCCGTCTTAGGCGCAGGCAGCTGGGGAACAGCATTAGCATTGCGCCTTGCCAATAACGGACACCAAGTCCGACTCTGGGGACACCGCAGCGAACACATCGCCCAACTGCAAGCAGACGGACAAAACCGTCGCTACCTGCCTGACATCCCCTTTCCGCCGAACCTGAACCCTAACGCCGATCTTGCCGCCAGCCTGCATCAGGCCGAAAGCATCCTACTCGTCATACCCAGCCAACATTTCACGCCCCTGCTCAAGCAATTGCAGCAACTTCACATTAATACGCCAATCCTATGGGCGATTAAAGGCTTTGAACACGGCACAGGACGCCTGCTCTCGGAGGTATTCAACGACATCCTAGGCAAATCCCATCCGCACGCCATGCTTGCCGGCCCGAGCTTTGCCAAAGAAGTCGCCGCCGGCAAAGCCACCGCCGTTACCATCTCCGCGCCCGAACCGCATGATGCCCAAGCCTTCGCCCGCCCCTTCCACGGCAGCAACTTCCTCTGCTACACCGACAACGACCTCATCGGCGCGCAAATCGGCGGTGCCGTCAAAAACGTTATCGCCATCGCCACCGGCATTGCCGACGGCATCGGCGGCGGCGCGAATACAAGAGCCGCCCTCATCACGCGCGGACTGCATGAAATCACCCGCCTCGCCGCTCATTTGGGCGCGCAAGCCCAAACACTGGCAGGACTGGCGGGACTCGGCGACCTCGTCCTAACCGCCACCGACGACCAATCGCGCAACCGCCGCTTCGGACTCGCCCTAGGACAAGGCAAAAGCGCCGCACAAGCCAAAGCCGAAATCGGGCAAGTCGTCGAAGGCGAAGGCGCGGCGCACGACACATGGGCATTAGCCAGCCGCCACCAAATCCATATGCCGATTGTCGAACACGTCCACCGCCTGCTCATCGGCGAACTCAGCCTCGAGCAAGTCGTCAACAGCCTCAGCAACCGCGACCTCAAAGCGGAAAAACGCTAGCAAGCGGCTCAAGAATCTTCAGAAAAATGGAAAAGCAATAAAGCGGCAAACTAACGCCACAGTATTTTTTCAAGTATTCGACTATAGATTGCATAATGAATGCCCCCTGAAACTCTTTCAGAGGGCATATTGTTAATTAAGCTATGCTTATTTTTAGGACTAAATCACAAATGCCGCTGTTGTATCTTGATGCTGCCAAAATTGATGACCGGCTAAAAGCTGTTTTGAATATTCTCTCATCTGCTCGGGCATACTTAAGCTATTTCCTTGCTCGGGAACAAAAGCAGCCATCGCCCGAACCAAGTGATTCACAGCCGCTACATGAATCTGCGCACCATCATGAGTTTGAATACTTTCAATCTGACGCGGAATGAAATTAAACCAATTCTCCACCGTAATGCTGTCGTTTTTGCCCAAAATTTGAATGGATAAATCAGATCCTATACGCGTAAACCACAGATCTTGTTTGGCAATATCTTTGCCTAATTGTAAAACATCATTTCCAAAGCTGTCATAAATGCGATTCTTGCCATCGCCTAGATTAAATAGATAAGTATCGTTGCCCATACCGCCTTCTAATCGATCATCGCCTTTACCGCCCATCAGCGTATCGTTGCCGTTTCCGCCCGCCAAGTAATCGCTGCCTTGATTGCCGATTAAAGTATCATTGCCGTTACCGCCATAGAGTTTGTCGCCCTCTGCATAGGCATAAATTCTATCATCGCCACGAGTGGGGCTAATCACCCACTGGCGCAATTGCTCGGTATTTAGCGTGTTGCCATCGGCAAACTGAAGCTCTTGAACGGTATAATCGCCTTTACCATCTTGATCAAAGAAGTTTTGTACACTAACTTGTTGTCCATCATTTTGCGCAATTAATAAATCGCTTTCATGACGATAAATCCGAACAACATTTAATTTGGCATGAGTGAATTTCAAAACATCGTTATCTTGCTGTCGCGGATTAAAATTCAAAACCACATCTTGAGCAAATTGCTTGGCGAAAACATAAGTATCCGAGCCAATACCGCCCTCTAAATGATCATTGCCGCTGCCTGAATAAATAACGTCGTCATCATCACCGCCATAAGCACGATTATTACCTGCTTCCAAATAAATGATGTCATTACCATTTCCGGCATCAATATCATCATTGCCCGCACCGGCATAGATGGTATCGTTTCCGGCAAAAGTTCGAATACGATCATCTCCTGCACCGGCGTAAACCGTATCATCATCGCCATAGCCAAGTAAGACATCATTACCATCAGTCCCACGCAATAATGTTTCTTTAATTTCTGCCAAAGTGATTTGACCGCCCTCATATTCAATCGCATCAATATGACGGCTTAACACATCGCCGGCAAACATCTTCGCTACGGTAATGCTGTTGGCTTCACCTGCCACACGAATAATCAAATCATCACCTTCGCGCGTATAAGAAACGGCATCTTTGCTCACACCATGCAAACGAATCACATCAAAGCGATTATCTGATGTATCGTGATTGTGAACAGTAGTCATACCGAAGCCCTGATAAAACTCATACAGATCCGAACCGGAACCGCCATCTACTACCGCCGTTGCGCTGCCGATAATTAAATGATCATCGCCCCCGTTGCCATTTAACACATCACGCCCCAGCAAGCCCACCGCTCGTAAAATATTACTCATCTCATCGCCATTTTGCTCGGACAACGCACTAATCGCCCTTTCGCCCAATATCGCCAGCCAATCTTGTAATTGCCCGTTCTCTTTGCCTTGATGAGCAAAATCAGATAATAAAGCCATACCCTGATGCCAATCTTTTATATTGGCAAAAGCTAACAATTCGCCTAAATCAATAAAAGTTTTCTGCGGATTTTCAGCGAAAACCTGCTTAAATCGCATTTCAACAGCCGCATAATCCAACACAAATTCACTATTTTCAAATTTGAATGACAATTCATTCAAATAAGGCTTTAAACGCGTTTGAAATAATAAACCTTGATAAACATGCTCAGATAAAGAATCAAAGGCTTTATTAACCGTATCAATAATATGCCGAGCTTGTGCTGCCGTGCCGAAATACAAAGTGTGCGAACTTTCGCCTGTAAAAGCATTAAGAATGGCAATTTTAGCGCGTGCCGCCTCAAAATCAGCTTGAGTTTGCACATCTAGCGTCATACCCTTGCGCAATGCGGCAATTTGCGTGGGCGTTAAAGCAATGCTGCCTTCACTCCTATTTGATATCACTAAATCATTAGATAATTTAATATCATCAATATTTATTTGATTAGGGTCCGTATCGCTCCATTGAGCGATTAAACGAGTGAGCAAAGCCATTTGCGCTTCTTTACTATCCGCCTCAGAATAAGCCTTTAAGCTTTCAGCCAATTGCTCAGAAAGCGCCGCCGCTTCTTGCAAATCGCGCAATCTACCCATACCGCGTAAATTCGGCGCTTGCCGCTGCTCGGCACTAAGCGCAATCTTATCTGTAAAACGGCTAATCATAGGGTTGCTGTCAAACAGCAAATCGCCCATCAGATGTTCTTTGCCTTCGCTATCGGTATAGCTGCCTAAACGCGCTACGCTATTGCCATTGCCCTGTCTTTGATTGACCGCTTGATGATTCAAATCTAGCGATTGAATGCCTAATTGCTCAAGCGTGAAAAGTTCTTCCGCTTGGCTCACTCCATCTTGGTTTATATCGCGCCAAACTTTTAGCTGTTCAAACACCGCATCTTGCGCATCAATTTTGCCATCGCCATTATCATCAAATTCTGCTGAAGCAGCAAAGCCGTTAGCGGCAAGCGAGCCGTCTTTTAGCAAGGTATTGTCGCCGAAGAGTTCGCCGCCGTGATTAATCACGCCGTCGCCATTGCGGTCTAAGACCAATAAACCGTCATCAGCACTCACCCAGCCGGTAGCTGTGCGAATACCGTCTTTGTTATGGTCGAATAATGTGCTGTTCAGACCCTCGATAGCGGTGGTTTCTATACCGTCGCCGTCTAGGTCTAAGCTTAGGGGATCGTAAGCTTGATATTTGCCTGTGCGATTTAATTTAGCATATTCATCAATCCCTTCTTTTCCTGTGAGTTTATTCCAGAATTTTTTACCGAGATCCAAAATAAAATCATCTAAATAAGTCCAATCCGTTTCAGTTAGCGTGTCAATAATTTCTGATGTTTTATTAGCAATATCCTCAATAAGCTCCTCAGCAAACTCTTCTATTTTTTCTGCAATAAACTTAGTTATTTCAGTACTAGTCATAAAAAATTTAACAGATAATTCTAGAGCAGCATCAATTGCTTCAGAGGTTAGCTCACTAAAATTTTTTCCTACAAGCCCTAACATTTCACCTACTTTGAGATGATCCCATGCAATAGCTACTGCTGTAGTGAAAGCTGCTACAGTAAGTGCTACTCCTATAGCTGGAGCAGATGCAGCCGCTCCAAGTGCAGTAATGAGCATACCAACAGAGGTAACTGTTGCCGCTTTGATAACGGCATTTGCATCATCGCTATGAATTGCAACCCCCAAATCAATTGCACTAGCAACAGGTCCAAGATGTTTAGCAAAAAAATTAAGTTTTCCTGCTATTTTACCAAGCCCTTCTGCTGAATCTGCAATCGCTTTTTCAATTCTATTAAAATCATCTATTAATTCTTGGAAATGTTGATTTATTAAAAGTGAAAAAGCCGAAGATTTATTACCTGCTGCAGCTATCTTTTCCATAAAATCTTCTAAAATTTCTATATTGGCATTTTTCAAAGATTGTTCAAAAGGTTTAGATGCCAGTATATCTTTCATAATCTTTATTGCTTGCCTTTCATCTGGCTTAGCAGCAGCAAAATTAGGGTTTTTGAAAACATTTTCAACTCGCTCTCTATAAAGCTCACTCATTAATGTTGAAAAATTAGTAACTCCTAAACCCAAACCACTTTCTTAAGGCTTAGTATTAGCCCATAAAACACCAAAAAAATTTCTTAATTCTTCATTCATAACACCACCCTATTATTTAGATTTAACAATTGAAAATACAGGATTTATCCTCATGCCATATACAATCAATAACATAAACAATCCTCCAAACCAACTTCCATACAAAACAACTGCACTACGTAAAAACATAGAGTCAGACTCTAAAAAACATAGAGAACCTCTGGTACAAGCATTACTTTTTACTGGTAAAGTTATAAAACTAATAACAAAGGATATAAATGACATAATTAACAAACCTATAATACATGCAAAATACTTTGCTGAATATTTAATTTTTGTTGCCTTTCTAATTACCGAAAAATCATACGCCTTGAGTATATAAATAAAAATTGAAACATTAATTAAAAAAGCAAAAATAAAACTTAAATTCCAGCCATAAGGATCTTGCATAGGTAAATATAGAGATTTTAGAAATAAATAAATCTGGTAATTTACCTCTTTATAATCAAATAACCAAATTAAAGAACATAACCAAAGATATAAGGGAAACATAATAACAGATCTCCACATATAAGCATTTAGCATACTATCTACATATTCTTTAACTTTAAACTCAAATTCTCTTGGTTTGTATTTATGGTGAAAATCATAAACATCCATATGACCTTCTTTCAATAAATATTCATAAGGCTTATGCTGATTGCCAACAGCTATCGCTTCTTCAACCGTTTGAAACGGTGGTTCTCTACGTTTAATTAATCCCATCTTTTCCTCTCATTTTCTAAGACTCGCTCTCAATAGTAGGTGATAGTAGATTGGCATTATCTTATGTTTGAGATTACGATAAGTCAATAATAAAAAATGATTTCAAAATCAAATTTATATACAGAATTATAAAAACTAACCGCTTTGTCCCATAGTGTTTGAAGCAAAAAGCTTCATATATTTACGATAAATCTCCTCCCCAATACCGCTTTTATTGTTCGTTTATTTTTAAGCGGCGCTGAGTTTCACTTCATCGCTAAAGCGGCTAATCATGGCGTTATTATCAAAGAGTAAATCGCCCATTTTGTGTGTGCTGCCGTCTGTACTGGTATAGCTGCCTAAACGCGCTACGCTATTGCCATTGCCCTGTCTTTGATTGACCGCTTGATGATTCAAATCTAGCGATTGAATGCCTAATTGCTCAAGCGTGAAAAGTTCTTCCGCTTGGCTCACTCCATCTTGGTTTATATCGCGCCAAACTTTTAGCTGTTCAAACACCGCATCTTGCGCATCAATTTTGCCATCGCCATTATCATCAAATTCTGCTGAAGCAGCAAAGCCGTTAGCGGCAAGCGAGCCGTCTTTTAGCAAGGTATTGTCGCCGAAGAGTTCGCCGCCGTGATTAATCACGCCATCACCATTGCTGTCTAATACCAATAAACCATCATCGGCTTTTACCCAACCTGTCGCGGTGGCAATCCCATCGGCATCATGGTCAAATAAGATGCTGTTTAAGCCGTCTATTTTAACCGTTTCAATTCCATCTCCGTCTAAATCTAAGGTCAGCGGATCGACAATATGGAATTCACCTGTAGTATTAAGGTTACGATATTCTTTCAACCATTCATCAGAAGCTCCGAACGCCCAATCTAATCCCATATCTAGTAAACTAACTGCCAATCAATAGCAAACCCAGCAGCAAGTGGTGTGAAGCCTGCTATTGTTGCTAGAGAAGCACCTAACGTAAAAACATCTGCTAATTCTAATTCTTGCTTATCATCAAAAGCTTTAATAGCAATCTGTAGCAAACCAAGACCTGCTGGCAGATTTTTTGGTAATTTAATAGGAAATTTAACTTTACTTGCATTATCGGCAAAATCCATTAGTTTATTTATAAACTTAGAATTAGTAGCATCAATAGTAGAAGCGGCATCAAGAACAAGACTAGCAGTACTAACAATTTGAAGCGCTGTATTCTGTGTGTTATATGCAGTAATAGCATTATTTATCGAGCTTGCTGTACCCGAATGAAACTCAGAATCCTTTTTTAAAAATTATAATAACATTATGCATTCTCATGTTTTCCACCTACGGTATAATTAAAAACAAAACTAAAAACTAATATAAATGAATATATTAAAAATATACAATGAAGCAAACTAGAAAAAATATGTGTAGCCTTATTATAATAAAAAGAATATTTTTCACTTCTTCCTCTCGAATAAAACCTATCCCCACAAGTCAATGCTAAAGGAAACAGATGAACCTCACCTGATTTTAGCCTACTAATTTTTATTACCTTTAGTAAGCAATTATCTATTTTCTCTCTCCTATTCTGATAATAATTATATTCTATACTTTTACACAGCGCATCACTATCTCTTGCACATAGAAAAAAATATTTTTCCCCATTGAGTTCAAATTCAACTTTCCTTGTTCCTCTACCATATTTTTTTTCATAATTAAAATTTAAATCACCACGTAAATAAACAATACTATCTTCCAAATTATTCTTAAGTAACGACTCTATCCCTGCTGTGTTGTAAAAAAAATACAGCAAAGGAAGATAAATTAGTACCACATGAGTAAATACATTATCTCTTTTTATAAAAAACAAGGAACTAATCTTCATATTGCATGCATTATCCTATAACATTAAAGAAAAAATATAAATATCAAAAATATTAATATAATCACATACCTTAATCCAATCCAATTATTATATTAAAAGCAATATTGTACATTATATTCTTTCAATAAATTATCAACTCTTTCAGACACACTTTTTCAACCATAAAAACCTCTATTTTATATAAAAATTATAAAATATTAATTTCAGCATATTTAAAGCTAAATTTCAAAATATAAATAGTCAAAATTAAAAAATAAATACCAGAAAATGCCATAAACAATAATGTAGTACTATGTAAAAACATAGAGTCTGAATATAAATTACATAATGTTCCCCTTGTACAGGCGTTTCCTTGCTTACTCAATGTCATCATGAAAGAACAAACTATAAATATAAACAAAAACAAATATAGAAATAAAATATTAACAACATACTTCACTGGTCTTTTGACTATGGTAATCTCTTTTAACAAAGAGAAATCATATACCTTTCTTATCTCAATAAACACCCATGTATTAATAATAAAACTTAGAACAAAACTTATTCAGGATTCTTAAATCCTTCTTTATTTAAAATATAAATAAATTTTTCTCTTGCAAAAGCATTTGTCCTTACATCATTTTACATAACACCAAAAGAAAGCCCGCTTTTACCTTTGGCTGCAAATTCAGCATGAATAGTAACTTCCTTTTCCTAATGCAGCTGAAGCATTTTCCATATATTTATTAACATAAAGAACGTATTTTTTTTCTAGAAAGTGATAATTCATAAGCCATAGTATTTACCTTTAAAAATTAATAATTATTTTTGAGCCATTCAGATAATTTTTCTGCTCTCAAAATCGGATCGTGAAAATTACCAAAGTTTTGTCTCATCGTTTTATATTCAATAAAATAAATATTTTCTAAATGATTTTCAGGAATGTCCAAACCTCTTTCTATATCAAAAATCATAAACAAAAAAGGATGTTCAAAATCAAACCAAACTAAAAAACGCTCTTTTTCTTGCTGATCAATGCGCCATATTTTAGTAATTCTTGAAATAATATCTGCTGCTAAAATTTTATTAGATTCATCATTTTCGAAATAGTGATTTAGAGTAGTTGGGTTATGGATAACAATGCTTTTAGCTGATGAATATTCAGGGTAATATAATGAATTAGAAAAAGCATAAAACCCTATTTTCAATACCTCATTAGATCCTTCGCTTTTATCGTAAGTGGTATCTTGCATAACAAAGCTACGAGGCGTTTTCTCTAGGAAAGGTATGCTAGTAAAATAGTTAATATCATAATCAGTAAAATTCCAACAATCTTTTACATCTTGACAAAAAGGTAAATAAATTTTTGGGGTTATAAAAACATATTCATGCCGCATGTTATAATCATCAACAATAATAGAGTTATCTCTGATTGAATCAGATATGGTATAAGGAAGTCCATCACTATCATATTTTAAAACGATATCTTTTTCTTGTTTAACAAGTTTTCCATTTTCAATATTAATTAAAAAATAATCCTCATTGTAATCGCTGTTTATTAATAGATAATATAAACCATCTTTAATGATTAAATCATTATAATAATGTTTATAAGGATAATTTTTATCCAACTCAGGAAAAAAAATAGCATTAACTTTTTGATGACTGAAAGAAATTTGCTTTTGCTCAATTATTTCATCTTTAGTCAATGGAATGGTTTTTTTAAACTGAATATTATATATAGAATCTATATCGTAAAAAGTTTGCTCTTCTTTTTTTTCATCTATCGAATAGGATTTTGAATACACAACATTGTTAGAATAAATAAAAAGTGTAATTGAAAAAGTAGTTAATAATATATTTTTCATGAATTAATATTTCCTAGCTTTTGTAACAATAATCGTGTTTCAATATAGTCCAGGTTCTAGACTAGCTTTTTTGCTTAATATGAATTTTGAGGTTTGTTAGAGAAAATTTCTGGGTTATTTAAAATATTAGCCAACCTTTTTTCATAAAGCTCAGTTACTAATGTTGAATAATTAGTAACAATTAAACCTAAACCATTTTCTGAGGGTATTGTATTTTTCCATGTAATATCGAAAAAATTTCTTATTTCGTCTTTCATATTTTTTCCTACATTTTTAATTTGACACATCTATTGGTTCTACATTTCTAAAATCTAATCTTATATAAATTAGCGAATATATAAAATACCCTATGCCAAAAAAAATTATAAAAGACATTGTTGAAGCATATAGAAACATTGAATCCGAATTCAGAAAACATAGTGAACCTCTTGTGCAAGGATCTGCTTTTTCTGGCATAGTAATAAATGATGCAATAACAAATAAAAAAATCATGATTAACATCATTATACTGCAAAAAAAATATCTAACAGGATGATTTATTTTTGTTGATTTTATTAGAATAGAAAAATTATAACTTCTTCTCATGTGGTTAAACAAAAGTAAATTAATAAAAAAACTAATAAGGAAACTAAAATTCCAACCATAAGGGTCACGAATAGGAATATATAGAGATTTTAAAAAAAGATAGATTTTATAATTTATTTCTTGATAATCAAACAGAAAAATTAAAGAGCATAAGCAAATATAAAACGGAAATATAAATAAAGATATCGCTCCATAATATACTAATGCATTATCAACATATTCTGAAACTTTTTTTTGAAACTCTCCTGGTTTATATCGTTCAGAAAAAACATAAAAATTCACATATCCTTCTTTCCATAAGTACTCATAAGGCTTATGTTGATTAGCAACAGCAATTGCCTCCTCAACAGTTTTGAAAGGTGGTTCTATTTTCTTTATTATCGGCATACTATCTCCTGTTTTACAAAATTAATTAGCAGAGAGAAGAAAATTTTGCTGCGTTGTTACTATTTACTCGTTTTGTTATCGCTCATCCTCCTAGAACCCTAGAATTGAAAAACATCACGGTGTTTGCTGACTTGCCCTAATCACCGTACTGCTTACATCGCGTTACTTTTTCACCTCTTCGATTATCGCTAAAGTTAAATTTTTATGTAGATTAAGTAATAATTTACGGATGCTCGGATTCTAGCATAATGAAAAACGATAATGCTATAAAAAATTGGAAAAATAGTTATGTGCTTACTGATAGTTCGTCTCTTGGTATAGCACTTTAACGTCAAAATGATATTTAGAGATGCGTATTTTGTCAGGAGAAGCGCTTGGCATAAGCTCATTTTGAGGTTAAGAGACTATAAACTAGATGCGCAATTTTATTGACGAGAGAGAATTGTATTGAATAGAAAGAAAAATTATATTATGCGGCAAGCGAGCCGTCTTTTAGCAAGGTATTGTCGCCGAAGAGTTCGCCGCCGTGATTAATCACGCCGTCGCCATTGCGATCTAAGACCAACAAACCGTCATCAGCACTCACCCAACCGGTAGCTGTGCGGATACCGTCGTTATTATGATCGAATAATGTACTGTTCAAGCCCTCGATAGCGGTGGTTTCTATAATACCGTCGTCGTCTAGGTCTAAGCTTAGGGGATCGTAAACTTGATATTTGCCTGTGCGGTTGAGTTTTGCAAAATCACTTAAATTATCATAGAGAGCAAAAGCATTTAAGCCAAAATTTAATGCCGTACCAAGCATTCCTAACGGAGTAAATTTTCCTATAAGAGATATTGCAGTAATACCCAAGGTTGCTGCATCTCCCCATGTTAAATTTTCTTTGCCAATAATTTTTAAAATAACAACACCTGCATTTGAATATTGCTAATTTTTCCTAGACGATTTTTAATTGATGAATCATAACCATCTATTCCTGACGACATTGCATTCAACATATCAGATCCTGATGCAATTCCCTGTATAGCAGCAATATGAGTGTTTTCACCTTTTTCATATCTTACTGTAGTACCTACCCAATTGTTTAAAGTAGATGCACTATTCCCCATTAAATCAAAGAAAACAGCTAAAACAATCATAATTTATTCTCCTTTTTTGAGATTGACTTAATTCTATTATAAGAAATAAAAATATACCAAAAAATAATTGGATACCAAAAAATATAAAAAAAGTCCCATATTTTTTTTGGAAGAAGGAATCGACTTAAATGTTTATTTTGAAAAATATAATTACCATTCTTTTTAACACTAATTATTAATCCCCAAAATCTAGATTTTTGAATACTCCTTACATAATAATTCAGTTCATATTCTTCATTAAATTTATATAAAACCCTACTTTTTTTACTACAAAAGTCATATAGTTCCACTCCAATACAACTCGATGAAAACCTTGCCGGCATAATATTGCTATGAATGATGAATTCTGAAGGTCTTGCCCCACCACCTTTTGAATAAGAAATGTCAAAAGGACCTTTGAATACTATTGTTTTTCCCATATATTCACGATATTCCTCTAATGGCTTATATACAATTTCACTATAAATTGAAAACAGAAATATCATTACCCAAATAATAAGTGTCGATTTTAAATCATCTTTTGAACAATCCTCAAGTGTAATATAGGATAATAAAAATTTAAACATATTGACTCCAAAAATTATTTGTTTTGCATTTGAATTATCAATGTGTGAGATTCAGGTTGGGAATGCCTAACTCAGCAGGTATAAAGTTTTCTGATGGTATTACATTAAACATATTAGATTTTGATGCTTTATGAATCAAAGAAAACAGCTAAAACAGTCATGATTTATTCTCCTTTTTTGAGATTGACTTAATTCTATTATAAGAAATAAAAATATACCAAAAAATATAGAAAAACCCCCATGCTTTTTGTAAAAAAACAAATTCATTCAGACGTTTGTTGTAAAAAATATAATTTCCATTCTTTTTAACGCTACTTATCAATCCCCAAAATCTATCTTTGTAAATACTCCTTACATAATAATTTAGTTCGTATTCTTCGTTAAATTTATATGAAACTCTCTTTTTTTTACTACAAAAGTCATATAAGTCTACTCCAGAACAACTCGATAAAAACCTTGCCGGCATAATATTGCTATGAATGATGAATTCTGAAGGTATTCTCCCACTACCTTTTGAATAAGAAATGTTAAAAGGACCTTTGAATACTATTGTTTTTCCTATATATTCACGATATTCTTCTGATGATTTAATTGAAATTTCAGCATAAATTGAAACTAGAAATATTATTACCCAAATAATAAGTGTCGATTTTAAATCATCTTTTGAACAATCCTCAAGTGTAATATAGGATAATAAAAATTTAAACATATTGACTCCAAAAATTATTTATTTTATATTTGATCTATCATCTTGTTATTATAACTATAATCTCCAGTCTCTTAATATCAAAATGAGATTATTCCAAGTATTTCTCCTGACAAAATATGCATCTCTAAATTCCATTTTGACGTTAAGATACTATATCTTCTGTTTTACGAAATTAATCAGTAGCGAGAAGAAAATTTTGCTGCGTTGTTACTATTTACTCGTTTTGTTATCGCTCATCCTCCTAGAACCCTAGAATTGAAAAACATCACGGTGTTTGCTGACTTGCCCTAATCACCGTACTGCTTACATCGCGTTACTTTTTCACCTCTTCGATTATCGCTAAAGTTAAATTTTTATGTAGATTAAGTAATAATTTACGGATGCTCGGATTCTAGCATAATGAAAAACGATAATGCTATAAAAAATAGGAAAATAGTTATGTGCTTAGCAATATTCAGCTTGGTATAGTGACTTAACGTCAAAATGAGACAAGACGAGCTAAAATCGTAATACTTTTTCAATTCTTCGACTATTTTGCTGCATGCAATGCTATTGCCATTATCTTGTGTTATTAGTTTCCAAATGCGTGAGATTTAGCTTAGAAGTCGCCTTAAGCATCTTTACGGAGTCCGCATAATGCCAATATTGCTCGGCGGCATTTCCCTGCTGCACTATCGTATTCTTATTGAGGTGCTAATTGGCGCTAGGGGCAAAATTCTTTTGCTATTTTATAGGCGCAGTTCAAAGCAATTGTTTGATTCTATTTTCTGATGTTTCGGATATTCTGCTTATGATAAAAAGCACGTATAGTGGGGTATTGTAAAAAAACCGCCTATCGAGGCGGTTTTGAAACAGATTATTTGCTTGGCCGTTGCAAGGTAAAGGTGACGTCGTAATGTCGCGCTTTGCGGTTGCGTGCGGAGTCTTTGCGGTTATTGACAATACGCAGTTCATATACGCCGGTGTAGGGCAATACTTGATAATTGCCGAAGCGCATGCCCATTTCGGGGCTGAAAATGGCAAATTCCATCGCAGTGGCTTTGGCGCTGATGATACGAATGACGTCGCCGGCATTGCCGCTGAATTGATAGGTGTCCATGCCCAGTCCGCGCACGGAGCCGACCAAACGCGCCGCACCTTGCGCATTTAAGCTGATTTGTTTGACTGGAATGCGGCTTCTTTGCTCATAGGCTTTAGGCGTCATGGCGGGACTACCTTCGGGCATGACGCGCAGTTCTTCGCTGTGGCGCGCTTGGACGCGGACATCGTTTGATAGGCTTTGCTGCGCCATGGCGCTGAGAGATAAGACTGAAGTTAATAATAAAACACGAATTTTCATACACGCTCCTTGTATCTTTGTGCGCCTCTAATGTAGCATGTTTCGCAGGAAAACACAGAGAATAAAGGATAAAAATTGACTTATGCTTTGACGCTTTCAGCCGCCTGCGAAGGACTGTATCAGGAAAAGGGCAGCAAATTTTTAGCTTTCGCCTTTCCTTGCCGGCAGGAAGATGAGTTTGGCAAACGCTTGGCAGATTTGCGTCAGGCGCATCCTAAAGCGCGTCATCATTGCTATGCTTGGCGTTTGGGCGAGAATGGGCAGCAATACCGTGTTAATGATGACGGCGAACCTAGCGGTACGGCGGGTCTACCGATTTATCATCAATTGCAGTCTTTTGAGGTTTCCGATTGCGGTCTGATTGTGGTGCGCTATTTCGGCGGTACTTTGCTCGGTGTGTCCGGTTTAATCCGCGCTTATAAGCAGGCGGCGCAAGATGCGCTTAAGCAGGGGCGTTTTCTCCCGATTGTGCCGAAGGCGGAGTTTGTGGCGGTGGCGGAGTATGCGCAGGTGCATCGTCTGATGCAGGCGGTGCAACAGTATCAGCTGGATATTATCAGCCAAGAGATGGGGATTTCCTGCCGTTTTCATTTGCGCGGTGAGCGCGATAATCTTGAAGCTATCCGCGCACAATTGCATTCTTTCAATATTTCTACGCAAGATTATGACTAAAGAAGAGTATTTCAATCGATTTTTACCGCCGCGTCTTCAAGCCAAAGACAGCGGACAGGCTTATGCGCCGGCGAATATTGCTTTGTCTAAATATTGGGGCAAACGCGATGCGGCGCTAAATTTGCCGATGAACGGCAGTTTATCGATTTCCTTAGGCGCGCTCGGTACGCATACGACGGTCATTGCGATTGATGCGCCGCAGGATATGATGGTTTTGAATGGTAAAAACATCAGCCCCGACAGTGCTTTTTACCGCAAAGCGCAGGCATTTATCCGTTTGTTCCGCCGCGGACAAACACCTTCTTTGCTGATTGAGAGTAGTAATACGATTCCCACCGCCGCAGGTTTGGCTTCCAGCGCCTCCGGTTTTGCCGCGCTGACTTTAGCTTTAGCGGATTTGTGGCAATTGGATTTGGACAGCCGCATTTTGTCGAGTTTTGCACGGATTGGCAGCGGCAGCGCCGCGCGTTCTCTCTGGCATGGTTTTGTCAAATGGCAAAAGGGCGAAGCGGCGGACGGCAGCGATTCTTATGCGATGCCGATTACTAGCGATTGGCAGGATTTGCATATCGGTTTATTGGAAATCGATACGGCGGAAAAAAGCATTTCCAGTCGCGACGGTATGAATCATACGGTAGCGACTAGTCCGCTGTATGCGCCTTGGGCGGCCTGTGCTGAAGCGGATTTGCAAACAATTGAAGAAGCGATTGCCAATCGGGATTTTCATCTGCTTGCGCAAACCGCCGAATCGAATGCGCTTGCCATGCATGCTAGCATGATGGCGGCGCGTCCTGCGTTGATTTATCTGCAAGCGGAGAGTTTCCGTCAGATTGCGCGTATTCATGCCTTGCGCGCGCAAGGATTGCCGCTCTATTTCACCGCCGATGCCGGCCCGAATTTGAAATTGCTGTATCCGGCGGCAGATGAGGCGGAGGTTCTGGTCGCTTTTCCTCAAATGATCGCCATCAATCCTTTCGCTTAGCAGCGGTATCTGCAAACAGCCGCTGCTTAAATCCGCTTCATCTTATCGCGCCCGATTGCCGCTGTGCTATAGTCGGCATACGGCAAGGCAAATACTTTTTAATTCTTCGACACTCTCAAGTGCGGCGCTATCGCCGTTAAAACAAGGCTTAAAGGAACAGTCATGGCAGAACAAACCACACATCAATCCGGCATGGGCGCGCTGCCTTTTGCAGGCGGCATTTTTTTCCGCGTATGGGCGCCGCATGCCGATGCGCTTGCCGTGACGGGCGATTTTAATGATTGGTCGGAAAGTGCTAATCCTTTAATCCATGAAGGCAATGGCTATTGGTATGGCGAAGTCGCAAGCGCCGCACTTGGACAGGAATACCGTTACTGCATCACAAACGGCGAACAAAAGCTTTCGCGCATCGACCCTTATGCGCGGCAGGTGACCAATTCGGTGGGCAACGGCGTGATTTACGATCACACTACCTTTGATTGGGAAGGTGATCATTTCACGCTGCCTGCACATAATGAACTCGTCATCTACGAAATGCATGTCGGCTCTTTTTACAGAGAAGACGAAAACGAAGTCGGTAATTTCGACATGGTCTTAAAACGCTTGGATTATCTGCAAAAACTCGGCATTAATGCGATTCAAGTCATGCCGATTGCCGAATTCGCTGGCGATTTGTCTTGGGGCTACAATCCCGCACATCTTTTTGCGGTCGAAAGTGCTTACGGCGGCCCAGACGGCTTTAAGCGCTTAATCAAAGAAGCGCATCGTCGCGGCATCGCCGTCATTCTTGACGTGGTCTATAACCATTTCGGTCCCAGCGATTTGGATTTGTGGCAGTTTGACGGTTGGCAGGAAAACGACAAAGGCGGTATCTATTTTTATAACGACCACCGCTCGCAAACCCCTTGGGGCGATACGCGCCCCGATTACGGACGCGAAGAAGTACGCCGATTCATTCATGATAATGTCATGATGTGGCTAAAAGATTATCATCTTGACGGACTGCGCTACGATATGACGGTCTATATCCACAGCACCGATGCCGGCGGCGAGGCGATTCCCGAAGGTTGGCATCTGCTGCAAGAAATCAATGCTTCGGTGCGCCAATCCTTTCCCGGCCGCATTACAATTGCCGAAGACCTGCACAGCAACGAAGCCATCACCGCCGATACTGCTGCCGGCGGTGCAGGTTTCCACTCGCAATGGGACGCGCAATTCGTCCATCCTATTCGGACTTTCGTCACCGCCGCGCAAGATCAAGAACGCTCCATGCACGCTCTCGCCGCCGCCCTGAGCTTCCGCTACGGCAATGACGCTTGCAGTCGCGTGATTTACAGCGAATCGCATGATGAAGTCGCCAACGGCAAAGCGCGTGTGCCGCAGGAAATCCACCCCGATGATCCGCAAGGCTGGTATGCGCAAAAACGTTCCACCCTCGCCGCCGCCCTGCTCTTTACTGCTCCCGGCATTCCGATGATTTTTCAGGGACAAGAATTCCTGCAAGGCGAATGGTTTCGCGACGACGTACCGCTGGATTGGGATCTGCGCGAAGACTATCACGGCATCGTTCGCATGTACCGCGATCTAATCCGCCTGCGTCTGAACCGATACGGCAACACGCGCGGACTGTGCGGGCAACATATTGCCATTAGCCATCTCAACGAAGCCGATAACATCATCGCCTTCCAACGTTGGGATCAACACGGCGCAGGCGACGATGTGATGATTATCGCCAATTGCAGCCACCAAGCACACAACAATTACCTCATCGGCTTTCCGGAAAGCGGCGAATGGACGCTGCGCTTTAATTCCGATGCCGCCATTTACAGCGATGATTTCGCCGACACGCCTAGCGGCAATATCTATGCAGAAAACGCGGCAAGAGACGGATTCAATGCCTGTGCGGCAATTCAAATCGCGCCTTATTCCGTATTGATTTATAGCCGCAAGCTTTAATTCTTACCTCAAATCTTGCCTATTGGTAAGAAAAGAAGCCTGCGAACAATTTATGCCTCTTTTTGAGGCATAAATTCTGTTTGTTTTCACTGCATTTATCAAAAATCAACAAGCATTATCCATAAACATTTGTGTTTTAAGTTTAATATTAACGTATCAAAACTTTTTAAAGCGCCCTAGTCTTGCTACATTAGCTTAGTCTTGCTACATTAGCCCCGTCAACAGACAAGTGAAATCAACTTAAAGGAATAGATATGTTAGCTATTAAAAATACCTTAAAAGAATTACGCCAAGTAAATGCTCAACCGGCAGTGAGTATTTTTGTTCCCACACATCGCACCTTCCCCGACAATCAACAAGATGCCATCGCAATCAAAAACCAACTTAAAATTGCCGAAGAACGCATTACCGCAGAATACGACAAACGCATCGCACAAGCCGTACTGGAAAACATCGAAGCGCAATTAGCGGACTGGGATCACAATTACAACCTTGACTCTTTAGCTATTTTTGCAACTAGTGAAGAAGCGCAAGCCATCCGTCTGCCTTTTGACGTTGATGCACGCGTCAATATCGGCGAAAAATTCGCTACTCGCAGCTTTATGCGCCACCTTTCTCAATCTTTCGCTTACTACATTTTATTGATTACACGTGATAAAGCGCGTCTCATCGAAGGTGCGAACAATCGTCTGGTCAAAGAAATTACCGCCGAAAGCCTTCGTCAACAGCAAATGGACGAACTGACTTTCCCGATTAACAATACCAGCCTGCCTACCGGTAGCAAAGCAGACCGCACCGGCTCGGCGGATGATGACAAATATCTGAAAGAATTCTTTAACCGTGTCGATAAGAGCCTGCAACAATTCTACAATCAATCGCCGCTGCCGGTCATTCTGGTAGGCGAGACGCAAAACTTAGGCGCTTATGAGCAAGTATGCGACAATCCGAACATCATCATCGGCAAACTCAGCCATTTGCCGAATTTGGAAGACGGACATCCGCAAAGCTTCATTGACGGTGTGCAAGAACTTGTTCAAGAACAGCAAGGCAAGCGCTATGAAGAAGCTAAAGCCACTTTAGAGAAAGCGCGCAATGAAAATCTTCTGCGCACGGATTTGCAAGCCATCTACCGCGCGGCTTTCGAAGGCAATGCCTTAAGCCTTATCGTCCGCCAAGGTTATCGCGTGCCTGCCACGATTGATGAAAAAGAACTCAGTCTTAAAGTGGAAGAAGATGCGACCAAAGCCGGGGTTACTGACGATGCAGTGGGAGAAATCATTGAATTAGTCAGCCATAACGGCGGTGAAGTAGTTTTCTTACCTGCTGACGAAAGCAATGAAAAAGAACCGATTGTCCTCGTTACCCGCTATTAAGCATTAAGCAATAAGCAATAAGCGCAAAAAACGGCAGCTTCGGCTGCCGTTTTTATATGAATAACAATAATCAGGCTTATTGTTCTCTTAAACGGCCTAATAAGAACTCAAAGTATAAATTTTCCTCTCAGGTTTATCCGCCATGATCTGCGCAATCGCGGCGGCAAGCCCCGCGCGGCTCATATAGCCGGGCGGCACGTCTTCTAAGCGTTCACGGAGTTGGAAGGGATTATCTTTGTGGCTGTTCAATCCGCAAGGGCGCAGAATGCAATAATTTAATCCGCTGTTTTTCAGCAGATTTTCCGCCTGTGTTTTGGCTTCCAACGCTTCACCTAGCATTTCCTGCACCATCGGCGGCATATGTTCCCATTGCTCACCGCAGCCCATGCTGCTAATCAAGATAAAATATGTCTGCGGCGAATGTTCAGTCAAGGCATTGATAATATGCTGATTGCCGATAAAATCACAGCGCTCGCCCTGCGCATTCTTCCCTCCGATGAGGCTGATGACCATCTCGGCTTGGCTTTCCTTAATAATATCGGCAACCGCTGTTTCATCCAAAGCATCAGCAATTGCCGTGCGAATGCCGCGACTGCTGAAGAAATCGTCTTCGGGCATGCGGCGAACAAGGGCAATACTTTCATGATTGCCGATTTGCTCAAATAATGCGCGACCGCTACGACCGTTTGCACCAAAAATCAGCTTCATTTACGCCTCCAAACGATTAAATAATTCACGCATCGCAGCGATTTGCTCTTCACGTAGTTTGCCGTTTTCATCGCGACCCACAAAAATTTTAAACATCGCGCCGCCTTTATGGTTGATAAAATTCAGCGACATGGTTGCCGTTCCCATAAAGGGGCGTTCCAAGAGATAGATTGCCGCGCAATGCTCATGATAAATATGCCCGTGCACGCCGCCCGCTTCGCCTTCTTCAAAATTATAAAAGCCGCGTGCGATACGTCCTTTAGGCAGACGGCTGCTGACTTCCATAATCACATCCGGCGTATGGGTAATAAAGGTAATCGGATGCTCCCATTCGGCAATCGCGCCCATAATCGCAACAAAATGTTCGCTGCCGATTTTGCGCGCCATACCTTCGGGCAAAAGTTCTAAAACATCGGCTAGGGAACATTGGTATTCATTTGCGAGCATTTCCAAAATTTGTCCTGGTCTTTTGGCAAGACTGTCGCGCAATTGCGCACGTTTTTCATCGTTTAAAGTCATCATATTTCCTTGTTCAGAGGGAGAAGAAAGGCTCATCATGAGCTTGCGCGTCATGGTGGGCGACCAAAAACGTCCGCTGGTATGCAAATGCGCCAGCCCGTTTTGGTCAATACTGAGTAAATCTTGCTTTGCCCATGCTTGGATTTGCCGCAAAGCATGAGGATGCTGTTTAAATAATGTACTGTCAATTTGCCCAAGCTCGATATCATGCTGTACTTGAGCAAGCAGGGCTTTATGTTCGCCGTGGCGGCTCATAAAGAGAATGTTTTTCTCGCCTGAAGGCGTATCAAGATATTGTTGCAAATCAGCCTGAACCATATAGCTATACGCCCCAATATTTCCCCCTGCCCCAGAGCCGAATGCCAAACAAGGCATATTAGATTTCACCAGCGTATTATATAAATTACGTTCCCCACCATCAGGGCGGGCAAAATGGCTGTTGCTGACTTGCAGCCAGCCGTTTTCCATTAGGGTTTCTACCGCATAGGCATAATGGCAGCTTTGCTCCGCCAAAGAGGGCGGCGCCGGAAACTTATCATTTTCAATCATGCGGTTAATCGGCAATTGCGGGAATAAATTAAAAGCATAAGTGTCCAGTCCCGCTAAAGGCAGGGCGTAGGCGCGTGCAATATCCCGCACCCAAACGGCATCATCTTGACGCGGCAAACCAAACATTAAATCCGCTACCAAGATCACTTTTTCACGCGCCAATTGTTCTAAATATTGATAAGCTTCGTCGCCGCTGAATTTACGCCCCAGTTTGCGCCGAATTTCCGTATTAAAGGTTTGCACGCCAATCGAAATACGATTCACGCCCGCCGCAATACATGCCCGTGCTTTATCTAAATCAAAATGACGAATCCGCCCTTCAAGTGTAAATTCACAATCCTCCGCCAAGGGCAAATAACGCTGACAAGCCTCAATTAAGCGTACTAAATCCGCAGTATGCAAAGCGGTGGGCGTGCCGCCGCCAAAATACACTGCACGAATTTTGCCGCTGCCCGAACGCATTTGCGCTTCTTGCGCCAGCTCCCCAATGACCTTATCGACATATATCGCGCTTTGCTCATCATGCCAAGGATTGCGGTAAAAGCCGCAAAATACGCAATGATTGGCACAAAAAGGAATGTGGATATATGCCAAAGCATCTTGCTCTAAAGGACGAGCGATTTCCTGCCGAAACAAAGTTTGCCATTCTTCCGCCGCCACAGGGACCCCGCCCCAAATAGGCTGCAATGAACGCCGCTCGGCAAAAGCATGCGGCGCAACTTGTTGTGATGAATAACGTTTATTTGCAATCATTAGCTTGTCGTCATGATGAGAAAAGCAAATTCTAGCAAAAAACAAAATGAAAATCTTTATTATCCCAAATTGGTTTACCAAAAAATTTGCTTTTTTCAGTAGTAATCAAGTTTTAGAATGCAGGGTTTTCTGCAAAGGAAAAACGACGATAATACCGATATGGCAAGAGACACATCGGCTATCTAACCTGAGCGTGAGAGAAAGACAGCCGCCGCAAGATGCGATACCATAGCTTGTCTATTGATGTTGAATGATTGCATGCGCTTTTATCGGCATCAGGTATTTGTAAGGATTAAAGAAATTTTATGACCACACCATCCCATACTCCTGTTTCCGATGAGCAATATGATAAGGATTTTTATCACAATGCTTCCGCCTGCTATTCTTGGTATAAACACCCGAAACTGGTTCGCAACACGAATTTTGGGGTATTTTGCTGGTTTGGCATCAGCTATATTGTTTACAGAATATTTTTTAAGACGATACATTTTCACGCAGGCGATACCGCGACAAACACAGACAATCATCTGAGCATCGAACGCTTTTACAAAGAGAAAAGCCTATTGCCGGATAATCTGTTCGCCGATATCACGCTGCCCTCTTTTGATGGCTCGTCATGGATTTTGCTGATGATTTTCGCCTTAATGTTAAGGAAAATATTCAAGCGTTTATACGCTATTTTTTTCATGTCCGCTTATCCTGTGGTCAGTCTGAATGCTCAAGGCATCAGCCTTGCGACTCGAAAACGTTTGTTCTTTCCGACTCAAATCAGCTTTGCCCGAAAAACACTCAACACGCATTTCGATTGGCATGAATTATCAAAAATAGAAGCATACAACACTTATATCAGCGGCCGTGGTCGCCGCGTAGGCTGGCATTTTCATCTTAGGAATCGCAAAACCGAAAACATCTTCATCGAAAGCAAACATCATTCTTTTATATATCATCATGAAATGGCAGAAGAAATAGCACAAATAGCAAACATGATAAAAAAGAAAAGCGCGCCGATGATGCCGCGCTTGCAGCAGTCGATGAACATCCTGCCTTTGGCATGGATAGTCTTATTCATCAATAGCGCGCACTTTATTTTTTCGCTGCTCCGCCCATGGCTGATTCAATACCAAATCATGACCGCCCATTCCTTTGAAACGCGCTACGGCTGGCTATTTCTACTCAATCTCTTATGTTTTATTCTTCCCTACCGCTGGCAAGCACGGGAAAACACCGCCGAAACCTCACCAAGTAATCCGGCATGAAAAAACGCCTTTACAGGCGCTTTTTCATCATAACAGAGAATCATAGAGCAATTAACCGGTCAGCTGCCGCGTGATGATGGTCTTCAAAAAGGGCAGTTTATTGCTCACACGCAATACGCCGCCGCGCACAACTTTCGCTATCGGCGTTTCGCGGGTAAAGAGTTTTACAATCAAATTCGTGCCGTGATAGAGCGGCAGGGTATTTCTTTGATGCTGGCGGGTATAGGCGGCGAGCATATTATCCGCGCCGATGTCCTTACCTTGTCCGTGCTGACGCAATATCAGACGCGCCAAAATTTCCTGACTTTGCAGCCCCAGATTATAGCCGTGCGCGGTAACAGGATGCATACCGCAGGCGGCATCGCCAATCAAGGCGCAACGTGTGGCGTGGAAACGGCGGGCATGGGTTCCCATCAGCGGATAGTCGCAAACTTCGCTGATTAAACGCATTTCGCCGAAGCGGTGCTGCACTTGTGCGGCAACATGGTCGGCTAAGGCTTGCGGTGCGAGCGAAGTCAAGGTGTGTACTTTGCGGCTGTCGATGGTAATCACGCAGTTAGTGATGTGGTCTGTAAGCGGTAACAGGGCTAGAGTCGAGCCGTAGAAGAAGCATTCAAAGGCGGTATGGTCATTGCTGATGCTGTGTTCAAGACGGAAAACCAAGACGGTACGCCCGAAATCATGCATATCGCAGACGATGCCCATTTGGCGGCGCACACTAGAAAGACGGCTGTCGGCGGCAACCAATAATGGGGCATGCAATTGCGTACCATTAGATAACGTAACGCTGGCACGCTGCGCGTCGCTGGTGCTATGCACGACTTTTTCCTGCAAAAACCAATGGAGATTATGTTGTTTTTGCGCGGCGGCATAGGCGGCGCGGCGGATATTGTGATTGGAAACCAAATAGCCGAGCGTATCAATCGGGCGCTTTTTGCTGTCGGTCGGCGGCAGAGCGAAATGCAGTTGATACGGGCTGTCGCCATTGACGACTTTGGCTTCGCGCAAGAAATAAATCTCATCTTCGGCAAAGCCCTGCCAAATGCCTAGGTTTTCCAAGATATGTTTTGAGGGATGGGTGAGCGCGATTTCGCGTCCATCAAAAGGCGGATTACTCAGCTCTTCCGCCGAATGTGGGTCAATCACGGCGATATCTAAGCCGCTGTCGGCTAATGCGCGGCACAAACTCAATCCGCTTGGACCGGCGCCGACAACGATGAGGTCAAATTCTGTACGCATAGTTCTATCCTAATCTTCTGAAAGTTATGCCGAAAGCGACGCAGTATAGCATAGGCTGCGGCAGGTAAAAATGCTAGACAATACTTTAAATCTCTGATAATGATTTATTTTTCTTGATTTTCCGCGTTTTTTCTGCCTGCGCCAAGGCGGCTTGCACGGCACTGCGATCGCGCATATCGCCCTTACCTTCGGCGGCAAGCAAGAGGAGTTTGTCTAAAAACTGCCGAGCATTCAACTCATGAACTGCGCTGTCGGGACGCTGAATTTTTTGCTCGATATCCGCGTCATGGGCAAGCAGAAAGCGCACAAGCTCCGGCTCGTTAAACAAGACCGCCTCATGCAGAGGACTTAAGCCGGCCTGCCCCAGCTCATTGACATCGCAGCCGCGCGCGACTGCGGCTTCTAAAGCGCTTTGCAATGCGGCTTTATCGAAATCCGGCAGACCGTAAGAGGCGACAAGCAAATTCAAAATAGGCCGCGCCTCCTCGCCCGGCACAATCACGGCATAGCATTGTTTTTCATCGCTATATTCAAAATTTTGCATCAGTTCGATGCGTTGCTGCGCTTCGGCTGCTTCTTTTACTGAAGCAGTTGCTTTATTAGCTGCGGCAGATGCTTGTAAACAAGCAAGGCTTAAGCAAACCGTAAGTAACAGAGGGGATAAATTCATGTGTTTTCTCCTTCGAAAATCGCTAGTTATCAGCCGCAAACAGCGGTCTTTGCGGTCAAAGCTTTGTTAAGCTCTCTAAAAGTCTTATAGGATAAAATTTTTCAGGTCTTTTAGCATGTTTCAACACACAGAGCGACACATAAAGCGTCGCTCTACGTGTTGCCCTGAATTGGAAGAGGTTACACCTCTCCCACAAGATTATCCTCCCTAAAGGGAGGGGTTTCAACCAGTAAGGAAATTTTGATGAAATTTGTTCTTCAACATTGAAATGTAGAGAGTTAATTTTTCTCATTTTTTATGCAAGCAGAAAAAATGATATTTTTTGAGGTTTTTTGTGAAAAATATTGTGGTTTTTCTACATTCCAAGAAAACATTACCTGTTCTTTATTCTATAAATTTGTTAATATGCCTTTGGAAAAATATTGCAGCACATTTTAACACTTTGATTATGTAGAGGATTAATCATGCAAGCATCATTACAAGACATTTTAGATACTGTTAAAGCCAACAATCTGACCTATCAGCAAAAAGTGATGTGTTTGGCGAACATCGCCGAACGCCTGTTTAAGCCCACCGAATTGCTCGGCTACACCGAGGAAGAGTGGGAACATATCGAAAACCAAATGATCTGCGACCTCAATGAAGGCTATGCGATTTTCCGCCCGCGCTATATTTTGCCGGACTATGAGGTTTACATTCGCAAAGGTTGTGAATTTTTGGACTTGCCTGCGCCTAAAGACTTAGACGAGGCTTTAGACGGCTTGCTGATTTTATATTCTCACGTCCCTTCCATCACGACTTATCCGGTCTATATCGGAAGATTGGATGTATTATTAGATCCTTTTATTACAAATGAAGAACAGGACTATATCAAAATCAAGAGATTTTTAAATCATATCGATAAAACCATTCCTGATTCATTCTGCCATGCTAATGTCGGCCCATATGATACTAAAGCGGGGCGTTTAATATTAAAAGCAGTAATTGAATTAGAAAACACCACGCCTAATATGAGTATTCGCTATGATAAAGAAAAAACGTCACGCGAATTTGCCGAATTGGCTGCTAAAGCCTGTTTATTAGTTTCTAAACCCTCTTTTGCCAATGATGCCTATTACCGCGCAGATTTAGGCGATGATTACGGCATTGCCAGCTGCTATAACGCGCTGCCGGAATGCGGCGGCGCTTATACGCTCACCCGTCTGCGTTTGGGAACGATTGCGCGTGCTTGCCAAAATCTTGACGAAATGATTCATCAATTATTACCGAAAGTTGCAAATCTTGCGCTTTCTACCATGGACAAACGGCATAAATTCCTTGTAGAAGAAAGCAACTTTTTCAGCAGTAGCTTTTTAGCAAAAGAAGGCTTTATTAAAAGAAGTAATTTCACCAGCATGATTGCTATTGTCGGCCTGGCGGATGCCGTTAATTATTTGCTCAAACAAGAAGGAATCAACGAAACTTTCGGACAAAGCAAGCGCGGAGACGAAATCGCCACCTTAATCATGGATACATTGCAGCAAGTCAATGATGCGCATACCGGCTTATATGTGGAACGCACCAATAACCAATATTTGTTGCATGCACAAGTCGGCGCTAATAATCATGCCGAAGATAAAATGAATACGCCTGCGCACCGCATCCGCGTTGGAGAAGAGCCGACCTTATTGGCGCATTTAAAACAATCTGCGCCATTTCATAAATATTTCCCGTCAGGAACGGGAGATTTATTCGCTTTTGATCAAACTTACATCGATCATTTGGATGCCGTCGTTGATATTATTGATGGTTCTTTTGCCAATGGTTATCGCTATATCACAACTTATTTAAAAAATACCGATTTAATCCGCGTAACCGGATATTTGGTTAAGAAAAGCGAAGTGGAAAAATATCGCAAAGGCGAAGCGGTATTGCGCGATACCACATGGTACGGCTCAGGAACTGATAATTGCGCAAAAGTATTTGATCGCCAATTGCGTGATGAAGACAATATAAATATTGGCGCGTAACGATAATTTCATGGCAATGCTGTCTGAAATATTTGTGCCTCTGCATCGAATCATTCCCTTTTCCAATGTTGAAGGACAAGGAAATAGAACCAGCATTTTCCTGCAAGGCTGCAAATTAAACTGTCTGTATTGCCATAATCCGGAAACCATTCCCCGTTATTCAAAAGATGCCCAATCGGTCAGTTTGCAATATCTATATGAACAAGTCATGGAAGCCGTGCCGTTTATTCGAGGCGTAACGATTTCCGGCGGAGAACCGACTATTCATTATCAGCAAATTATTCCTTTATTTGAAGCATTGAAAAAAGAAGGTCTGACTTGTTATTTAGACAGCAGCGGATTTTTCAACTATGAAGTTATCAAACCCTTAATTGCCGTAACAGATAAATTTTTATTTGATTTAAAAGGCGATGGCATGGGACTGCAAAGTTTATGCTTAGACCGCAAAAATCATCAAGGAATCGTGCCGGAAAACCTCTTCCCCGATAAACATCATATAAGACCGGAGAATTTGCAAAGAAATTTATATAATTTATCCAAACTGTTACCTGAAGGAAAAATTGAAGAAGTTCGCTTGGTATTTATCAATCAATTTTTTGATGCCAAATCTTTAATTCATAAAGCGGCATCACTGCTTCAAACATATCCTGATGTATTGCTAAAAGTTATCCGTGTTCATACGAAAGGAGCCAGAGATGCCGATGGGTTAGAAAAATTCGTTCCTAGCATAGAAGAAACCGACGAACTGTCGGCTTATGCAAAAAAATGCGGTATTCAGAGAGTGACGACGATTTATTGATTATCCGATGGGGTTTTTATGAGTATATTAATTAGTATCTTAGGTATATTTGTTCTTTTAGGAATCGGTTTTTTATTATCTAATAATAAAAAGGCTATTAATTTTAGAACGGTATTAGGTGCATTAGCCATTCAAACTGCTTTTGCAGCTTTGATTTTATACGTGCCGGCAGGGCGCAATGCGCTGTTGGCAATGGCTAACGGCGTCAGTGCGGTAATTGCATATGGCAACGAAGGCATTAATTTTATTTTCGGAGGATTGGCCGATCCTTCAAACGTCGGCTTTATTTTTGGGGTTAAAGTATTGCCGGTGATTATCTTCTTCTCCGCATTAATTTCCGTGCTGTATTATATCGGCGTCATGCAATGGGTCATTAAAGTTTTAGGCGGCGGTTTGCAAAAAGCCCTAGGCACGTCAAAAGCCGAATCCATGTCTGCGGCAGCCAATATTTTTGTCGGACAAACGGAAGCGCCCCTAGTCGTTAAGCCCTTTGTCAGCCGTATGACAGAATCCGAATTGTTTGCCATTATGGTAGGCGGCACGGCTTCGATTGCGGGCTCGGTATTGGCAGGTTATGCGGGCATGGGCGTGCCTTTAACCTATTTGATCGCCGCTTCGTTTATGGCGGCTCCGGCAGGTCTGCTGTTTGCTAAACTATTGTATCCGCAAACAGAAATCTTCCGAGACACCTTAGAAGAATCGCATGATGAAGAAAAACCGCATAATATTGTCGAAGCGCTTGCCAATGGTGCTAGTGCGGGCATGAGATTAGCGGTGAATGTGGGCGCAATGCTCGTCGCCTTCATCGCCATGATTGCATTGATTAACGGCATTATCGGCGGTATCGGCGGATTATTCGGCATAGAAGGACTGACTCTACAAGTGCTACTAGGCTATGTTTTCCAACCGCTTGCCTATTTAATCGGCGTACCTTGGAGTGAAGCAGGCATTGCCGGACAAATGATCGGCATGAAATTAGCCGTTAACGAATTTGTCGGCTATTTGGAATTTGCCCAATATTTGCAAGCCGATGCTGCGGTTATGCTTAGCGATAAAACCAAAGCCATCATCACTTTTGCTTTGTGCGGATTCGCCAATTTAAGCGCGATTGCGATTTTAATCGGCGGCATCGGCAGTATGGCACCTAACCGCCGCTCTGATATTGCGCGTTTGGGCATGAAAGCTGTTATCGCTGGTACTTTGGCAAACCTGATGAGTGCTACGATTGCCGGGCTTTTTATTGACTTAAGCGGCGTTGCTTTAGTCTAAAGATATAGCGATGACTATAGTCGGAGAAGTGTAGTACAAGGCGAGCCAACGCCGTAATACTTTTTCAATTCTTCGACTATAAAACAAAAGGCGGCATAAGCATTCCTTAATCCGCCTCGTTCATCAACAATCAATAGAAAAAGCCGGCATATGCCGGTTTTTCCTTCTCTAGCAAAAACGCCCCACGAAGGAGCGTTTTACACAGGATTATAAGATTATTTAGCGCGATAAATTTGCAAAGTATTGGTAGCACCTTGCTGATGCATTTGCATACCGCTGGTGATCACGAACAAATCGCCGCTTTCTACCACGCCGCGGAACTGCAGATGCGCTTCCACTTCTTGAATGGCGGTTTCTTGGTCTTTGCTCACATCCAACATCATCGGACGTACACCGCGGTAAATCGCCATTTTACGCTGCACGTTAACATTGGAAGTCAGTGCGTAAACCGGAATATTCACGCCGTAGCGGCTCATTTGGAAAGGCGTGGTACCGCTTTCAGTCAAAGCCACAATGGCTTTGGCATTGATTTTGCGCGCCGCATATACTGCGCCTTCGGCAATCACATGGTCGATACGGTTGGCCGAATTGATATTCATATCAATGTTTTCCAAAGGATACTCCGCTTTTTCCGCCGCTTGACAGATAATCGCCATAGTACGCACGGTTTCAAAAGGATATTTACCCACCGCCGATTCGGCAGACAGCATGACCGCATCAGTACCGTCTAATACGGCATTCGCCACATCGGACACTTCCGCACGGGTCGGCACCGGATTGACAATCATGCTTTCCATCATCTGAGTAGCGGTAATGGTAAAGCGGCGTAATTTGCGAGCCATTGAAATCATTTGTTTTTGCAGAGCAGGTACGGCGGCATTGCCGACTTCAACCGCCAAATCGCCGCGCGCTACCATGATGCCGTCACTGGCTTTAATGATTTCTTCTAAGTTTTGAATTGCTTCCACACGTTCGATTTTTGCAATCAAACCCGGCTGAACATTATGTGCAGAAGAGCTGCCTTGCATGACCAACTGACGCGCCAATTCCATATCCGAAGCCGATTTTACGAAGCTGATCGCCACATAATCCACGCCGATAGCTAATGCGGTTTTCAAATCTTCCATGTCTTTTTCGGTCAAAGCCGGTGCCGACAAACCGCCGCCTTGCTTATTGATGCCTTTATTGCTTTTCAGCGGCGCACTGTTTTCAACGATGGTATGAATTTGACTGCCGTCCACTTTTTTCACTGTCAGTGTTAATAAGCCGTCATCTAGCAGCAAAATATCGCCCGGCGCTACATCATTGGGCAGATTTTCATAATCCAAGCCTACGCGCTGCTGATTGCCTTCGCCTTTATAAGCAGCATCTAAAATAAACGTATCGCCTTCGACCAAATCAATTCGGCCGTTTTCAATTTTGCCGACGCGGATTTTAGGGCCTTGCAGATCCGCAATAATGGCTACTTGACGACCGGCGCGCTCTGAGGCTTCGCGGACTTTGCGCGCATTTTCTTCATGAAAAGCGGCAGTACCGTGACTAAAATTAAACCGCACCACATTCAGGCCCACACGAATCATCTGCTCGAGAATATCCACTTCGCTACTGGCAGGTCCGAGAGTGGCAACGATTTTGGTGTGATGACTGATACGGGTAAGATCACGCTTAAGACTCATAAAAACTCCTTAAATAAAATGCAACAACTGTGCGTCGGTGGCGAGAGCATCTAGTGGCACATCCCAGTCTCGCCGCTGGATATGATCAATTAACTGACATTCGTAAGCAAAGCCGATTAGCCAAGGACGATGTCCGCGTATTTTATCGGCAAATGTGCGGTCATAAAAGCCTCCGCCCATACCAAGACGATTGCCCTTTACATCAACGCCGACCAAAGGCACTAAGACGACATCAAAATCCCCCTGCCATTCAGCGCTTGCATCAGATGGCGTCGCGATACCGAAAATATCTTTTATCAAAACTGTATCGCGGCGATATTCCCGCCAAGCAAGCGCCGCCTGCTTTTCTTTAACCACGGGCAAATACAGAGATTTCTTCTGCCGCCATAAAGTATCTACTAAGACACTAGTATCGATTTCTTCCGGCAAAGATAAAAACACGCCGATATGCTGAGCCTGCGGCAATTGCGCCAAAAATTGCTGCGCATATTGCGCCGCCGCCGCGCTTTTTTGCTGACGCAGCATACCTGCAATCGCTTGCCGTCGTCTGCGTAACTCATTGCGTACTGTGTTTAAATTACCCAACCTTCAGGATCCTTACCGATTTGAATGCGGCGAATATGGCTTTGTACGGCGTTTTTATCTGCATCAGGCACAATTTGTTCAATAAAATCATAATGTACGGCGCGCAAACGCTTGGTTTCGTGCCAAGTCAGATAGGTTTGGAACTGCCCCACCCAGGGCGAGAGCGGATACATGACCAAATCCTTATCCAATTCATGGTCATATGCCATATCCGCAATCACGGCAACCCCCATGCCGCGGCGGGCATAACTTTTCATCATATCCGCGCTGCGCGCGGTAACAATAATTCGCGGCTGCAAACCGGCTTCCGCCATCACGCTCGCTAAGCCCGAAGAACCCTTATGCGAGGTGACATAAGTAATCAAAGGATATTTCGCCACATCCGCCAAAGATTGCGGACCTTTTGCCGCCAAAGGATGATTTTTAGGCACAACTAAGACTAAATTCCAACTCATCGCCGGCAAATAAATCAATTGCCGTAACTCACCGGCATAGGGAGCTAAAGATAAGGCGGAAAACCAAGCGAAATCCGCCTCTTGATTTTGTACCCACTCTAAAATCTGGCTATTGGTTCCTTCCATGATATTGAGCGGAATATTCGGATAAGCCCGCTGCATATAAGGCATGGTGCTAGAAAGGCGGTAATGCGCCAAAGTATTGGTCGTGGCGATGTGCAGTTGCGAAAAACGCTCTTCCTGAGAACGCAAGCCCAACTGACGAATATTTTCAATTCCCAATAACACGCGGTCGATTTCCGGCATTAAAGCGTCGCCCAAAGGCGTCAAACCGGTAAAACTTTTGCTATTACGTTTAAAGACCTGCATACCCAACATATCTTCAAACATCTTAATCTGCTTGCTGACCGCCGGCTGCGACATATGCAAAGCCTCCGAGGCGGCCGTTACATTGTAGCCGTTATGCACTACCGCCCACACACATTGCAGTTGTCGTAATTTCATATTCTTTTCGCTTATTTGGCAGATACGCTGTTAACAATGTGCAAAATCATGCAAATCCAATACCCAATCAAAAATTTGTAAGCGCATTCAAGCTCCATTTTTCTCCGCTCAACAGGATTTCATAACCAAATCGCATAATAAAGCCCATAACCTGACGCTATAAGACTATAAATAAATACTCTTTACGCCTTCACGGCAAATCCACTAACATAAGCCTACTTATCAACAAGCAGGAGTTCCCATGATATACAACAATATTCTCGATACCATCGGACACACGCCGATCGTGCGTATCAACCGTCTGGCACCGAAACACGTGGAAATGTACGTCAAATTGGAATCGCGCAATCCCGGCGGTTCGGTCAAAGACCGCTTGGCATATGCCGTCATTACCGACGCAGAACGCCGCGAACTCTTAAAACCGGGACAAACTGTCGTGGAAGCCACCTCCGGCAATACGGGCATTGCCTTGGCAATGGTCTGCGCGGCAAAAGGCTATCCTTTCGTCGCCGTCATGACAGAAACCTTTTCGGTTGAACGGCGCAAACTCATCCGCAGCTTCGGCGGCAAAGTCATCTTAACCCCTGCCGCCGAACGCGGACAAGGCATGGTGCGGGTCGCCAAAGAATTAGCCGAGAAAAACGGTTGGTTCCTCGCCAATCAATTCGCCAACCCCGCCAACCCGCAATATCATCGCGAAACCACCGCCTCTGAAATCCTGCGCGACTTCGCTGGCCGCCGCCTCGATTATTTCGTCAGCGGCTACGGCACAGGCGGTACTATTTCAGGCACGGGCGAAGTCCTTAAAGCAGCGCGTCCGCAACTGGAAATCGTCGCCACCGAACCCGTCAACGCCCAATTACTCGCGGGCAAAGAATGGGCGCCGCATAAAATCCAAGGCTGGGTACCCGATTTCATTGCCGAAACTATGAATCAAAATATCTACGACCATCTGATTCCCGTCGGCGATGAAGAAGCCCGCGACAGCGCCCTAGCCCTTGCCACTCAAGAAGGCATCCAAACCGGCATCTCCGGCGGCGCAACCTTTAACGCTGCCCTGCAATTCGCGCAAAAAGCCGCAGAAGGCTCCGTCTTGCTCGTCATGCTGCCGGACGGCTCAGAACGCTACATGTCCACCTTCCTTTTCGAGAGCATCAATGAAGGCTCGGACGACAACCTGCTTCCCTAAGCCCTTTTCGAATTCACATGAAAATCCTCTTCTTTGCCCCGCGATGCGGGGTATTTTTTCTAAGATTAAGCCTTATTCACTTATCCACGCGAATTGTGGATAACCTTGGACAACTCCGCCCGAGCACGATTTTTTTTAAACGGCAACCGAGGCTTAAGTGCTTGCGCAAAAATTGCGCAGATAAAAATAAACCATTTAAAAACAATAGTATAAAACAGGCTATTGTAATTCTTTCAAATTTATTTCTTGCTTTGGAATAAACCGCCGCCATGCTTAAAAAATCTCCGCCTGTGGATAAAATTTGTGCAAAACCACAGCAAATTCTCAACATGAAGCCGTTTTTTATTGACGCCCAAGGCTGGTTGCAAACCCCCGACTGCCACCACCTTCCCTCTCCTCATTACAATGAACGCCCCGACAGCCAAGACATCAGCCTCTGCGTTTTGCACAACATCAGCCTGCCGCCGCTTAATTTCGGCAGCCAATACATTGACGCCCTCTTTCTGGGCAAACTCGCGGATGAGCGCCACATACATCCCTACTTTGACGACATTGCCGATTTGCGCGTCAGCGCGCACTTCTTCATCGCCCGCGACGGTGCAATCACGCAATACGTCTCCACCCTCAAACGCGCTTGGCATGCCGGACAATCGCAATACCGAGGACGAGAAAACTGCAACGACTTCTCTCTCGGCATCGAACTCAACGGTGCAGACCACATCCCCTACACCCTACGCCAATACCAAAGCTGCGCGCAACTCATCACCGCCCTGCACGCTCGTCACCCGACATTCAGCCTAGAACACATTACCCACCACAGCCACATCGCCCCGCAACGCAAAAGCGACCCCGGACCTGCTTGGCGGCAAAGCTACCTGCAATACCTACTGAAACAGCAACACTCCCCCATGCAGTAAAAATTTGCTAGACTGCGCGCTTTCATTTTTTATCAAGACCATGGCATTAAGCAAAAGACAATTCCTCAAAAGCGCTGCCTTGCTTGCCGCAAGCCCGCTGATTCCTGCACGCGCGCAAATCATCATGCAAAGCCTGCTGGCGGATTTAAACGCGCAAATCCAAGCGGCGGTCAGCAAAATGCGCCAAAACGGACTGATCGACGCAGACGAAAAAACCGCTTGGCACATTACCGACATTCTCACAGGAAAAAGCTACGCAGGCATCAATGAAAACCGCCCGATGCAAAGTGCCAGCATGGTCAAGCCTATGGTCATCCAAGCCTATCTTTATTGCCACTACCTCAAAAACGCCGCCGCCTATCCGCTCAACAGCCGCATTATCGATGAAATGCGCGCCATGATCGTCGACAGCAACAACGAATACACCAACCACTTCTTCAGCCGCGTAGGCGGACCCAAGAGCGTACAATGGATGCTGCGCAAACACGCCCCCGACATCTTCCGCGACATCCAAATCGTGGAAAATATCCCTGCCGGCGGCAAAGCCTATCGCAACAAAGCCTCCGCCGCCGATTACAGCCGCTTTTTATACGCCCTTTGGCATGAGCAAATGCCGGGCGCCCGTCTCTTAAAAGAAATGATGGGCATCAAAAACCACGATCGCATCAGCGTCAACACCCAACACATCCCCGAGACTCTCAGCGTTTACGACAAAACCGGCTCGACCTCGCGTTTATGCGGAAACTTCGGTATCATTGCCTACCGTAACCGCTTTGGACAATTGCGCCCCTATACCTTCACAGGCATCATCGAGAAAAGCAATTCCGCCAGCAATTACAGCCGCTGGATTACCGAACGCAGCAACCGCATGCGGGAAATTTCCGATATTGCCTATGTCTATATCGACCAATACGTCCACAGCTAAGAGATTTTTGACACTTCAAAGAGTTGAATGTATGATGCGCCATCCTGCCGACCAGTCCCTGCCTCGTTTCATCGAACCGTGGCTTTTTGCCCGCAGCCGCAGAATCGTTTCCGGTGCTTTTGATCTTCATCAGAGCCAAGAGCTCAAAGCTTGGGCGGAAGCGGACAAACCGATGCAAGTTTATATAGAAGGCTATTGCGATAATGACAACAAAGCATACCTCAAAGGTCAGCTTAACGTATCGCTTAGTTTGACTTGCCAACGATGTTTACAAGCGATGCAGTGGCAGGCGGACTTGCCCTTCGACTACCTTCTTCTGCGCTCCGAAGCCCAAGAAGAGCAAATCGAAGACGGTAGAGAAACACTCGTCTGCGCCGATGAAGAAATTGATTTGGCGTGGTTTTTAGAAGAAGAAGTGCTATTGGCAATGCCCATGATTGCCAAGCACGACAATTGTCAGTTGCCGATTGAACAAAGCCGCATCGCTCAAACTGAAGCTGAAGCGCCGCAAAGTCCTTTTGCACAACTGAAAGATTTAATGAATAACAAGGAGTAAACCATGGCAGTTCAACAAAACCGCAAAACCCCTTCAAAACGTGACATGCGCCGCAGCCACGATGCTTTAGGCTTCGCCACCATTTCAACCGACAGCGCCAGCGGCGAACGCCACTTACGCCATCATGTAAGCAAAGACGGCTTCTACCGCGGCCGCCAAGCCATTGTCAAACCTGCTGATACACTCGACTTCCAAGACGAAGAATAAGTCTCAGCGTCTTCGCGATGACACAGACAAACACAGTCACTATCGCCATTGATGCAATGGGTGGCGATATTGGCTTAGACAGCACACTGGCAGCAGCGCAAATTGCTCAACAGCAGCATTCGGCGCTGCATTTACTTTTGGTTGGCGACGAGCAAGCCATTCAAACGCACGCTCTTTTCGCCCAATTAGACAAAAATCGCTGTGAGATTTTGCACAGTTCGCAAATTGTGGAGATGGACGAACTGCCGGCTAATGTATTACGGCATAAAAACGACTCTTCCATGTGGCGCACCATTGAAATGGTGCGCGACGGTCGTGCCCAAGCCTGCGTCAGCGCGGGCAACACAGGCGCATTAATGGCAAGCGCGCGCTACATCCTCAAAATGCTCCCCCGTATTTCGCGTCCGGCGATTTGCGCCACCCTGCCGGCAATGCACGGACACGTCCATTGCTTAGACCTCGGCGCCAACGTCGATGTCAAACCCGAGCAATTGGAACAATTCGCCATCATGGGTTCCGAGCTGTCCAAAGCATTGGATAATAATCCGCAGCCTACCGTCGGTTTGCTCAATATCGGCGAAGAAGCGATTAAGGGCAATGATACGGTTAAAGAAGCAGGCAAACTGCTTGCCCAAGCGCCTATCAACTACATCGGCAACATCGAAGGTAACGACATTTTCCTCAAACAAGGGCTGAACGTTGTGGTCTGTGACGGATTCGTCGGCAATGTGGCGCTGAAATCGGTTGAAGGCATCGCCAAATTCATTCAATTAAGCCTGGAACGCGAATACAAACGCAATCTGTTGACCAAATTAGCCGCACTTTGCTCATTGCCCATCTTGAAAAAACTCAAAGGCACGATGGATCCGCGTATTTATAACGGCGCCATGTTATTAGGCTTACAAGGACTTGTTGTCAAAAGCCACGGCAATGCCGATGCTTTCGCTTTTGCCAATGCCATCAGCCGCGCCTATTTAGCGGCAAGCAACGGTATTTTAGAACGCATCCGTACGCAATTAACCCTCCTCCCTTCCCTAGAAGAAGAAAAACCCGCATGATTTATACCCGTATTGTCAGCACCGGCAGCTATTTGCCCCAAAAAGTGCTTAGCAATCATGATTTATCCGCCATGATGGATACTTCTGACGAGTGGATACAAAGCCGCACCGGCATTAAGCAACGTCATATTGTCGCGGATAATGAAAGCAGCACCGATATGTGCGAGCAAGCCGCGATAGAGGCTTTAGCCGCCAGTCCTTATGAGGCGCAAGACATCGATCTCATCATCATCGGCACCAGCACGCCGGAATATGTTTTTCCCAGCAATGCCTCGCAATTACAGGCAAGGCTGCCTTTCCGCCCGATTCCCGCCTTAGATGTTTCCGCTGCCTGCTCCGGCTTTATTTTTGCTTTGGCTACGGCAAATGCCTACATCCAAAGCGGCATGGCGCAGCGCGCTTTAGTCATTGGCGTTGATGTTCTGAGTCGTCATGTGGACTGGCAGGACCGTAATACGGCGGTCTTATTCGGCGATGGTGCCGGTGCCGTTATTGTCGAGGCTAGTGAAACCCCCGGCATTTACGGATTTAGCCTGCATAGCGACGGCACTCACGGTCCGCTGCTATTAATTGACAAAGGTGCCGGCGCTGCTAATGAAAATTTGGCGCAACGCTCTCCTTATGTGCAAATGCAAGGACGCGAAGTCTTTAAAGTAGCGGTAAAAAGCCTCAGCGGCTTAGTCGGCGAACTGCTCGAACAATGCCAAATGCAAGCGCAAGACATTGATTTTCTCGTGCCGCATCAAGCGAATTTACGCATCATTGCCGCCACCGCAGAACACTTGAATTTGCCCATGGAGAAAGTTATTGTAACGGTTGACCGACACGCCAATACCTCTGCCGCTTCCGTGCCGCTTGCCTTAGACGACGGCATCCGTTGCGGAAAAATTCAGCGCGGGCACAAAGTGCTGCTTGAAGCATTCGGTGCAGGCTTCACTTGGGGCGGTTGCATTCTCAGCTACTAAAAGGAGATTCTATGTTAGCCCTCATCTTCCCGGGACAAGGTTCGCAATCCCTCGGTATGCTTAAAGCGCTCAGCGAACAATTTCCGCAAGTCCTGCAACGCTTTCAAGAAGCCAGCGATATTATCGGCAAAGATTTATGGACCATCGTGCAGGAAAACCCTGATGACCAACTCAATCACACCATTTACACCCAACCGATTCTGCTGACCGCCAGCTATGCCGCCTATGAAGTGCTGCAACAAGAATTAGCGATTAGCCCGCAATTTTTAGTCGGACATTCTCTCGGCGAATACAGCGCCTTAACAGTTGCCGGAGCCCTACCTTTTGCCGAAGCCGTCGCTCTGGTTCATCAACGCGGCAGCATTATGCAAGAAGCCGTTCCCTTCGGCGAAGGCGCAATGGCGGCAATTTTAGGCTTGGAAGACAAAGTGGTACGCGAAGTATGCAGCGGTATCGAAGGCGGAGAAGTCTATCCGGCAAACTACAACTCTCCCGGTCAAGTCGTCATCGGCGGTAAAAAAGCAGCTGTTGATGCAGCAATTGTCGCTGCCAAAGCCGCAGGCGCCAAACGCGCGGTCTTATTGCCGGTCAGCGTACCGTCCCATACACCGCTGATGCGTTCCGCTGCTGCAAAATTCAGCCTCTTCTTAGACCAAATTCATTGGCAGGAACCGAAAATCTCTGTGATTTTCAACGTCGATGCCAAACAACACAAAGACCGCTACGGCATCCAAGCCGCATTAGGCGCACAATTATATGAACCCGTTTTATGGACGGATTGTATTACGGCGCTCGGCGAGGCCGGCGTTAATAAAGTGATTGAAGTCGGTCCCGGCAAAGTATTGAGCGGATTGGCAAAACGTATCGACAACCGTATCAGTGCCGACAATTTCGACAGCCCGGACCAATTAGAAGGTCTACGCAGCTTTTTGGAGCAATAAATAAATGAATGTATTAACAGGAAAAATCGCCTTAGTCAGCGGCGCAAGCCGCGGTATCGGCAAAGCTACCCTACTCGCCTTGGGTCAGGCGGGCGCAACCGTCATCGGCACCGCCACTACAGACAGCGGCGCGGCAAAAATCACGGACGCCATTCAAGCCGCAGGCCTTAAAGGCAAAGGCATGGCATTAAATGTCAATGATGAAGCGGCAATTGAGCAAATCTTTGCCGAGATTAAACAAGCATTCGGCAGCGTGGAAATTTTGGTCAACAATGCCGGTATTACGGACGACGGCTTATTGATGCGTATGAAGCAAGAGCAATGGGATAATGTCATTAACACCAATTTGGGCAGTATCTACCGTATGAGCAAGGCGGCAAGCCGCGATATGATGAAAGCGCGTTTCGGACGCATCATCAACATTGCCTCCGTGGTTGGCGTGATGGGCAATGCCGGGCAAACCAATTATGCCGCCGCCAAAGCGGGCATTATCGGATTCTCCAAATCCTTAGCGCGCGAATTAGGTTCCCGCGGCATTACGGTAAACGTCATTGCCCCCGGTTTTATCGCCACCGATATGACCGACATCCTGCCCGAAGCGCAACGCCAAGCCTTATTGGCTTCAGTGCCTTTAGAAAAACTCGGACAGACGGAAGATATTGCCCAAGCAGCAGTGTTTTTAGCCGGCGCGAATTACATCACAGGCGAAACATTGCATGTGAACGGCGGGCTGTACATGCTGTAATGCCTTTCATGCAAAAGGCTCTGACACCGGCGCATTATTTCGGTATAATGCGGAAAATTTTTATCAATCCAATAGGAAAAAACATGAGCAACATTGAAGAACGTGTCATTAAAGTTATCGCTGAACAATTAAGCGTTGACGAAGCACAAGTAAAACCGGCAGCCCATTTTATTGATGATTTGGGCGCCGATTCTTTAGATTTAGTGGAATTAGTCATGACCCTTGAAAAAGAGTTTGACTGCGAAATTCCCGATGAAGACGCAGAAAAAATTACGACTGTACAAACAGCGATTGACTACGTCAAAGCCAATCAGGCTTAATCTCGGGCATTATCCGAATTCAAAAGCCACGGAAGTGTCCTTCACGCCGTGGCTTTTCTTATTTAGCGCTACTGTACGGTATATAACAATATATCCGACAGTTAAGCATTTGCGCTCTTAGCGCGGTATTTCCTTCAATAGCAAGGTACGAATCAGTTAAGGAATATTTTTGATGAATGAAATGACTTCACGCGCCCTGAATCGGGTAGTAGTAACAGGCATGGGGATTATCAGCCCTGTGGGTAGCAGCGTGAACAGCGCTTGGGCCAATATTTTGGCAGGCAAAAGCGGCGTACGCCCCATCAGCGATTACGACGCTTCGGCATTACCTGTACGCTTCCGTGCGAATGTCATTGATTTTAACAGCGACGAATATTTCTCTGCCAAAGAAGCGCGCAAAATGGATACCTTCGTGCATTACGGCATGGCAGCAGGAATTCAAGCCATTCAAGATAGCGGCATAGACTTTGCCCATAACGAAGCCCTTGCCGAACGCAGCGGCATTATTATCGGCTCCGGCATCGGCGGCTTGCCCGGTATGCTCTCCGGCTATAAAGATTTCCTTGACGGCGGCGCCAGACGCGTTTCTCCATTTTATGTTCCTGCTAACATTATCAACATGATTTCCGGCAATTTGTCCATCCGATTCGGTTTAAAAGGTCCTGCCCTCGCAACCGCAACCGCCTGTGCCAGTGCCACCCATTCGATTGCGCAGGCCTATCGCATGATCCAATTAGGCGATGCCGATGTTATGGTTGCCGGTGGCGCGGAAATGGCGGGCAACGATATGGGAATCGCCGGTTTTGCCGCTGCCAAAGCCCTCTCTACCCGCAATGACGACCCGCAAGCCGCCTCCCGCCCTTGGGACAAAGACCGCGACGGCTTTGTACTTGGCGACGGCGCCGGCGTACTGGTATTGGAATCCTTGCACAGCGCACAAGCACGTGGAGCTAAAATTTACGGCGAAATCATAGGCATGGGCATGAGCGGCGACGCCTATCACATTACCGCTACCCACCCCGAAGGCAACGGCGCGGCACGTTGCATCCGTAATGCCCTACGCGATGCCCAAATCAATCCCGAACAAATCGATTACATCAATGCACACGGTACCTCCACGCCGATTGGCGATTTAGCGGAAACCCAAGCAATCAAACAAGCCATGGGCGATGCCGCCTACCGTACCGTCGTCAGCAGTACTAAATCCATGACGGGACACGCGCTTGGCGCTGCCGGCGGACTTGAAGCCGTCTTTACCCTTCTTGCACTGCGAGACGGCAAAATTCCGCCCACCATCAATTTAGACAATCCTGGCGAAGGTTGCAATTTAGACTACTGTCCGCATACGGCACGCGACGCCGCGCTCAATATCGCCATGTCGAACTCCTTCGGCTTTGGCGGCACCAATGCCACCCTCATTTTCCGCCGCGTCTAAACATGATTATCCGCCTGTTACGCCGCCTATTCCTCCTGCTCTTTCTGCTAGGCATAGGCGCAGCAATTTACGGCTACAAACTCTATCAGCAAAGCTTGAATGCGCCCTTGCAAGCAAGCGGCGCAGCCATACTGCATGTTGCGAAAGGTAGCAATATCAACCGCATTGCCCATGATTTGCAAGCCCACGGACTGCAGCATCCTTGGGCATTGATACTGCATGCGCGTTTAAACGGCGGCGCGGCGCAAATCAAAGCCGGCGACTATCGCATCGAGCCGAATATGAGCACCCTAGACCTGCTGAACAATCTGCAAACAGGCAAAGTCATTGTCTTACAATTCCAAATCATTGAAGGCAAACGCAGTGCCGACCTGCTGCGACAAATCGCCGCCACCACAGAACTCAAACACGAACTCAGCGGCAAAAGCGAAGCGGAGATCGCCGCCATACTAGGCATCAACGGCAGTCTGGAAGGACAATTTCTCCCCGACACCTACCATTTCCACTACGGCGACAGCGACATCGACCTCCTCAAGCACATGCACCAAGCCTTGCAAAATACCCTTGCGCAGGCTTGGGAAACACGAGCGGCAAAAGACACTCTCAACAGCCCCTATGAAGCCCTCATTCTCGCCTCCATCATTGAAAAAGAAACCGGCATAGCCGACGAACGCGCCCAAATCAGCGGCGTATTCCATCGCCGCTTGCAGCAAAACATGCGCCTGCAAACCGACCCGACCGTCATCTACGGCATAGGCGAACAGTATCAAGGCAACCTCACGCGCCGTGACCTACAAACCGACACCCCCTATAACACCTATACCCGTTACGGACTTCCCCCTACCCCCATTGCGCTCGCCAGTGCCGCTTCCATCAAAGCCGCCCTGAATCCGCAAACCGGCGACAGCCTATACTTTGTCGCCAACGGCACAGGCGGACACACCTTCAGCGCTACCTACCAAGAACATCAAAAAGCCGTGCAAACCTACCGCCGCAGCCAAAAGGAAAGCCCCTAATGCAAGGTAAATTCATCACTATCGACGGCAGTGAAGGCGCGGGCAAAACCACGCAAATCGCCCATATCCGCGACTATTTGCAAGCCCAAGGCAAAATACTCTACACCACTCGTGAACCGGGCGGCACCGCCGTCGGCGAAAAAATCCGCGCCATCTTTCTCGACCCCGAACTACAACCCACCCAATTAACCGAACTCCTCCTCATCTTTGCCGCCCGTCGCCAACATCTGGAAACGGAAATTTTCCCGCGACTTGCGCGCGGCGAATGGGTACTCAGCGACCGCTTCAATGACGCCACCTATGCCTATCAAGGTGCAGGACGCGGCATCGACAGCGCTCTCATCCGCCAATTGGAACAATACATACAAGGCGAATTTCAGCCCGATTTATCCCTCATACTCATGATTGAGCCGGATAAAGCCGCCGAACGCCTTGCCAAACGCAATCAAGCCCCCGACCGCCTCGAACAAGAAAACCGCGCATTCTTCCAACGCATAGACGCAGGCTACCGCCAACGTGCCCAAACCCAATCCCATGTGCAACTCATCGATGCCGGCGGCAGCCCCGAGCAAGTCTTTGCCTGCATCAGTCCCCTGCTGCAAGAACTCTGCCGCTCATGACGCACTACCCTTGGACAAGCCTCGCCGCCCCACAACTGCAACAAGCCATTGAGCAACCCACCGCCTGTCTGCTGCTCATCGACCCACAGCAAGACAATGCCGATGCCCTAGCCCGACAACTCATCGCCGCCAGCCTCTGCGAAAACAGAAGCCAAGGCAAAGCCTGCGGACAATGCCATCCCTGCCGCCTGCGCCAAGCAAACACCCATCCGGACATCATCATCGCCCACGACACCCTTAACATAGAAGCCGTGCGCGAACTCATCGCCAAACTCAGCAACACCCCCAGTATCGGCAAACACCGCTTCATCTACCTAAAAAATATCGACAAATACTTTGAAAGCGCCCTCAACTCCCTGCTCAAAACCCTAGAAGAACCCAGTCCGCATAACCACTTTATCCTCAGCGCCCCCTCGCGTCGCGCCGTAAAAGCCACCATCTTAAGCCGCTCGCAAAGCTACCAAGTACCCCAAGCTGACCCTGCGCAAGCTCGAGACTGGCTCATCACGCAAGGCATAGACAGCGCAGAAGCCGAACAACTCTTAGCCCTCTATCGCAACAACCCCTTCCTTGCCTACGCACAACGCGAACAAGCCAATCCCCTTGCGCGCTTTGCCGACTTTATCCGCTACTGCGCGCAGCCGAAACAACAGCGGCAATTCCTGCAAATGCTGGACAACTATCCGCCGGAAGAACAATTAGACCTCCTCTGCTACCAATGCGAACGCCTCATCGCGTGGATACAACTAGACAGCACCCCGCAAAATTGGCAAAATTCCGCCCAGCACATAGAACAACTCGCGCAGATTGACATCCACCGTATACACCACCTCTATGCCGCGCTGTGCAAACTGCGCCGCAGCAAGCGCCAGCCGCTAAACTGGTCATTACAAAGCAAAACCCTACTTTTACATCACATGGAAACAAGGAATCCCATCCTATGAGTGAACAGCAACAAGCCCAATCCAAACTGAAAAAAGGTGTCATCCGCCTAGATTTCGAAGACACTCGCAGCCTCTATCAATCCTACATGCCCTATGTGGACGGCTGCGGACTATTCTATCCCACCGAAGAAAACTTCAGCCTAGAACAAGAAGTCTTCGTCTTTCTCAAACTGCCCGAAGAATTTGGCAAATTCGCCGCCTCCGGACGCATCGTATGGCTGAACCCGCCTAAAGCCGCCGTCAAACGCGTTCCGGGCATCGGCGTCCAACTGCGTGGAAAAGAAGCCCCAAAAATTCGTGAAGCCATTGAAAACGCACTTGGTAAAATGCTCAATACCGGCTTGCCGACCATGACCATGTAATGAAACAGCATCTACAGCATGCTGATTCAATTAATACTTTAACAATCATTGCTTAAACCGATAAGCTACGGCAATCTATCATAGCCCATTCTTTTCATTGCTTTGGATAGGGTCATATCGCTGATTGGCTTATTGCGGTTGCCTGTCAGAAAATAAGGACTGTGATAGCGGTTAAGTTGGCGTAATTCGGCTAATATCGCCAATGCCCAATCAGATAAGGGAACGATATGCGGGCGTTTCATTTTCATGCGCTCGGCTGGTATATGCCATTCCGTATCGATACCGTCCCAAAAAGTGTGTCTTTTTGGGACGGTATCCCGGACGTGCAATACTGGACCTTCAACTGGCGCAAAGGCGGCGGCAGCCAACGCATGATCGAAATCAGCAAACGCGAGAGCTTCTACATGCAGGAATACTGCGGCTACGTCTATTCCCTGCGCGACACCAACGCATGGCGCATCAGCAAAGGCCGCGAAAAAATCAAAATCGGCGTAATGTATTACGGCGAAGACAGTACCGGCGAAAGCCGCTAATCAAAAATCCGCTTAACAGGCGGATTTTTTACACCTGATAGAAGAAGATTAGTATAATTAAGATAGCAAAAGCGATAAAACTAAAGACTTTTAATTGCCCAACCACCTTAATTACCATGTTCTCTAACAGCAAAAAACTACGCCTATTACTTGAAAAAACCCAGCAAGATAATCAAAAGCTCAGAAATCAAGTAGAATCCTTGCATACACAACAAAAATTAGAGAAAAAATTACTTTCCGAAGAAAAAATCTCTCTGCGCCTTAAGCAAGAACAACTCAAGGAAAAAGAGCAAGGCTTTGCAGAAAAACTCCGCGCAACCTTACAGCGTTTGCAGCAAAAAGAAGCCCAATTGGCAGATAGAGAACAAGCCTTATTCAAAAAAGAAACAGCTTGGCATAAACGCGTTCAAGCAGAAAAAGACAATATTATTAAGAGCAAACAAGCGCATCAAACACAAGTTCGCACAATCAAACAGGCCTTAGCCGATTTATCGCAGACCGAAACGCAAATTAAAGCCCATCTATTAGAACTACACGCAACACAGAATGAAAAACAAAAAGAATTAAAACATATTCAAAAATATCTCGTTGAAGCCACAGAATTATTACAATGGCAACAAGAACAAATAGCTCAATTAAACCAAGAATTATCGCTTATTGAGCATCATATTGAGCAACAGCAATCCCAAAAAACCGCATTAACAGACAGCATTGCAGCGCAATCTATCGCATTAGAAAAACTAAATAAAAAAATAGAAGCCGCCGCACAAACGCAAGCGCGACAAGAGCAAACTGTGTTTAATCTCTCTCAAGAAATCGAGCAGAAAACACAATCCGCTCAGAAACTTGAACAGCAAATACAAGCATTGACGGAAGACGAAGCGCTGAAAACTGCAGCATTAACAACAGTACTCACGAAAATAACAGAAGCCGCTCAAACACAGGCTCAGCAAGAGCAAACTGTGCTTAATCTCTCTCAAGAAATCGAGCAGAAAACACAAGCTGCTCAGAAACTTGAACAGCAAATACAAGCATTGGCGGAAGACGAAGCGCTGAAAACTGCAGCATTAACAACAGTACTCACGAAAATAACAGAAACCGCGCAAACGCAAGCTCAGCAAGAGCAAAGCTTATTTAAGCTACCTCAAACAATTGAACAACAAGAAAAATATCTGGAGAATATCCAAGCGCAAATCACTCAAGCAACAGAAAAGCAAATATATCAACTCAAAGAGGAAAGTGCCCGTAAAACGTCTGAATTAGCCAGTCTACAAACACAAATCACTCTTCAGCAGCAAATTATTGTAGACAGTGAACAATTAAGCCTGAATTACGCAGAAACCGCTGATTCCGTAAAATTTTCAGATTCTGTTTTTGGCGATTGGCTAAAAAACTTCTTTGCTCAACGTCAGGAGCTATCCAATTGTGCAGATGGACGTGCTTTGTATGCTTATACGCTCAATCAAACAGAATATATTGCTTTAAAGAATCTATTTGTACGCTTACACAGTATGCCTAGTGCAAATAATCCAAGCTTTTCTGAATGTGGCGCTTGTTACTGCCTAATTATTAGTGAAATTTACCGCCGCGAATATGAGGGAGGTAACTGGTCTTGGGAGTTTTTTGATCAAAAACTTAATTTACCATTTAAAAATCCCCAAAAGCGCTATGAGCTGATTCGCAATGGCTTAAGATATTGGGGACGAAATTATCGAATAAGTGAATCCGGTCTAACGCAATATTTAGGCACTTTATTTGCCGAAGGTGGTTTACCGATTCCACTATTAACAAAAGAAGATAATAAATTTGCTGAGATTTTTAATTACGGTTTAGCGTATTATCAACAAAGTTTAAAAGAAAATCGCCCTTTAGAGGATTATTTGACAGCAAAACAGGACATCTTAGCTCAAGCATTGCGTGAAGAAAGCATCATGACATTATTTGCCGACACGGTGCGCACGCTAATGCAGTTGGCAGAAACATTTGAATTAGAACAACAAGATAACCCTGCCGCCTATTTAGACCAACAGCAAATCAATTGGCGGGATCGTTTTCCTTTTGCCTTACCTGAAAAACAGGCGGATGACTTAATCAATCAATGCTTAAGCAATGCGACAAATGAATACAAAGCCAATATACTAAAACACATTCATTACTCTCATCATGTTCGCAAAGATGAATTTACTTTATTTGTGCGTTTGAAGATGCCGCAAGAATTTTTAATTCCTCTTAAGAATTATCAAGGAAAAACATTTTTACAATGGCAAATCTATGAGGGCGAACATCAGCTACCAAAGATTGGCGGCAAGATTTTCGCTAATTTAAGTGAAGATTCTAATGAATTAATCCTAAACTTCAATCAGCTGCATTATGAATTTGATCGAGATAAAACAGAATTACCTTTATCTATCCGTTTTTATGCTGATGGAATATTGCTACACAGCGAGATCTTAGCGGATTCTGCTATCAGTTTTGATTCGCCATGCTTATTTATTGAACAACATCGCAACCAAGATTGGCAGCTAATCTCGAATAGTGAATTTACTCATTGCAATCAGCCCTATTTAATTGCTTTGCCACAAGGATTTTCCGTTAATGAAGCAATTGAATGTCTGTATCAAGATCCGCAGACTGGGCAAAGCTGGTTTCATCATAATGCGGGTCTAAAAGCTTACGATTTTGAAGGTCAATGTATTGAAGTGCAGTATAAAACCTCGTTATCACAACCAGTGTATTTATACGGACAAGAATGTGATTTTTTAGATAAAGATTCCCGCCCTATTTATCGCGCTTGGCCTCAATTACGCAGCCCGGCGCATTTGCCTTGCACTCATATCCGAATTAGCAATCAAGAGCTTCGCCCACCTTATGAAGTATATGGTCGGTTTATGGTCGGATTTTATAGTGACAAGACATTATTATTACGCCGCCATATCAGTGTATTACCTAAAGATATAGCCTACACTTGGAAAGCAGCAACTAGTCATAAAACAGGTGCCGAATTATCCTTAAATGGCATTGCACAGCTGCAAGTGCAAACATCCGCCCCGCAGGACTTTGAGATTAGTGGCGAACACAATCAGTGGTATTTCAAAAAACCACGAGGCATGCCTCCTGCTGCTATTGAGCTTAAGCTCAATACTGAAGGCTATGCACCGGTAGTCTTATCTTTTCCTTATCAAACTGCTCAACTCTTGCATGATGATATTTATATGGAGCAAAAAACCGTCAGATTAGATCAACTGATGGGCAAGCGCATTGATATTGCCTTAAGCAATACGCATAAAATGCTTCTAACTTATTGCTTATCAATCGATACAAAGATTCAACGCAGCATTGATTACCACTTATCCAAACAAAATAAGCAAGTGGGGCTATTTGCTCTGCGAGATTCTTTTTTACATATCTTATCGTGCAGCAATCAACAGGATGCTGCCATCAAGTTAGCACTCATTTCCTCAGGACAAGAATTAATCAGCTTAAGCATTCAGCGTTACGATGATGCGTTGATTGTAAAAAATAACAGCGGTGAATCTGCCGAACATCCGCATAGATTTAGCATACGATACAGCAACAACAGCCTGGTACCTTGCTCGGATCTTATGGTGTGCGTGATACGCCTCGATAAGCCGAAACTGCCTGAGCAGAGACTCGATGCCGACGCAGACAATCACTATCAGCTGCCGGCAGAGCAAGGCATATATTTTGTTTATCCGGCGGCGGATTCAGCAATCAGATTCTGCCCCAAGGTCTTGAATTATGCCGATAAAACTAAGAACCATCTTGTATGGACAGAAAGCTTAGAAAAAGCCATCTGTGCTTATCATCCCCAAGATAATCCTAAACCTATCGCCGCCGTTATTGAGCGCATGAAAAATGATCCTGCTCATAGTGCTTGGCAATATTTCGAACAATTACAAAAGAATGATTGCGCACATTTGCCGCTATCTGCTTTTGAACCGTGGCGGGCTTTAGCCCAATCTCAGCAAGCATTGGCTTTAGCCGTCTTGAGACTGAATTTAGATCAAGAATTTTGCCAACGCATGCGGGAAGAGCTCGCCGTGGTATGGGAATGGCTACCGCTACCAGTCTGGCAGAAAGCACTCCACAGTTACAGCACATATTTGCACAGCATCCTCAGCAAGATTGGCATTGAAGCAAACAATCTACCCGCTATTGATGAGACGCAGATTCCGCTCAACATTCTCTGTAATAGCGAGATTTTGCGCCGCTATCTGCGCGTTCGACAAACTCAGGAGAGAGTCGCTGATAGAGTCGTCATATATGAGCAATTTGAAGAAATGCGCAATCCGGCACCTGATAGCCATTATAACTATCTCTATAACCGCATCCGCAGTCACAACTTAGCTTTCTGCACCGAGCTTAATCAAACAATTGAACAATGGCTCAACACAGCTAATCTCTCTTTACCGGAAGACATGCTGCAACTGATAAAGAGATTAAGGCAAAGAGAGTTCACCGAAGACCGCAGCTTGGTCTTTTTGCCATTTTTTATCGCTTGTGTGAAAGTGGGTCTGGCGCACATTGAAGACATCCGCCCTGCCGATATTTCTGATGCAGCATTTGTGGATCTGTTTTATCAAGTCTATCATCTGAGCCCGGAATGGTTTGAGCGCAATTGCAGCACCTTCACTTCTTATCTTATCGAACAATCATTATGAATAATCAAACTACCGAACACAGCCTCTTCGCACTCATCAAGCAAAGCCTGCTTCGCTTGCAAGAATCCACTTTGGGCGTATTAGAAATCCGCAATCAGAAAATATTGCAGCATTTACGCCAAGAAATGAGCGACGAACTGGGACACCGCAACTGTTTTCTTGCCGACCCTGTACTTGAACACACATTTGGCTGGGAAACGGCGGAGCAGACTTTGCAAGACTTATCCTCAGAAGGATTGCTCTCTCCTCACCTACTCGAGATTTTAGCTAATGCGGAAAAAACTTACGCCTTTCCTCCTGAAACGCATCCTTACCGCCATCAATTAAAAGCATGGCGGCATTTATTAGCTCCGCAAGCGCAATCTGCCATCATCACCAGCGGCACAGGCTCGGGCAAAACAGAATGTTTTATGATTCCCATCATAGAAGATCTTTTGCGCCAACATCAGCAGCAAGGGAGATTGGTCGGCGTACAAGCGCTATTTCTCTATCCACTCAATGCACTAATCAATTCGCAAAAAGAACGCCTAGATGCTTGGCTCAGCCCACTGGAAGGCGGTATTCGCTATTGTCTATATAACGGCAATACACGCGAAAAAGCGAAAACTCGTGATCATGACCGCCCGCATGAAGTGCTCTCACGGGAAAAGCTGCGCCAAGAGCCACCACCAATATTGATGACCAATGCCACCATGTTGGAATATATGTTGGTGCGCCAAGCAGATGCCCCTATTGTGCAAAAATCCAAAGAGAACCAATCCCTGCGCTGGATTGTCCTTGATGAAGCGCACAGCTATATCGGCTCACAAGCTGCCGAAATCGCCTTATTACTCCGCCGCGTGGTGCAAGCCTTTGGTAAGCAATCGCATGAAATCCGCTTTATCGCCACCTCTGCCACCATTGCCGATGCAAAAGCCGAGCAGGCATTACAAAGCTATCTCTCCGATTTAGCTGGCGTGCCTAAAGAGCAGATCACCGTCATTTCGGGGCAACGCCATTTTGAATCTTTCCCCCTTGGCACAGGGCAACAAAGCTTGGCAGAATTGCAAGAACTGCCAAGTGACAGCCGTTACGCCGCCTTAAAAAATCATCAACTTGCCAGCCTTATCCGCCAAGAACTCACACAATCGCCTCAACCTTTAAGTCTCAATCAGCTCATTGAACGCTGCCGCGCATTGCTCTCAGGCAGTTTGACCCAACAGCAAGCGCAAATCTTGGTTTGGCTAGACTTGATGAGCCAAAGCTATTCGCCACAAGGTGAAGTCTTTTTAAAACTGCGTATGCATCTTTTTCAATCTATGCTGCATGGCTTATGGGCTTGTGTGGATAAACATTGTCCTTGCAAATCTCCGGAATTATCCTCAGAGGATTTTGGGCAAATCTATCTCCATCGCCGCCATCGTTGCGACTGCGGCGCACCGGTCTATGAAATGGTCTCATGCCATGATTGCGGCAGCTTTCATCTATTGGCGCAAGAACAGGATGGCAAGCTCAAACAATGCACACCGATTGTTGCCGATGAATTTAGCTTAAACAGTGAGAAGGATGACGATGATGAAGCAGAGCTTAATCCTCAAACAGATAAACGCACGCACAAGAGTGACTATATGCTGCTTGCTCCTGGCAGCGCAAAAGACCATATCAACACCTATAACCAGCAGAAGCTCAATAAAGACAGCGCGGAAATTGGCAATCCTCAGGGCAATAATTGCCTAATCTATATCCGTCTGGCGGATGATGCCCATTGCGCGGTCTGCGGTCATAAGGGAAGTCAAAGAACTTTTTACCGTCATCATTATCTGGGTACGCCTTTTTATGTAACGCAAACAGTACCGACGGTATTGGAATTTTGTGCGAGTGCTAGTGCAGACGATCACCCATCTCAGTTGCCTGCACATGGTAAACGCCTGATTACATTCACCGACAGCCGCCAAGGCACGGCACGCATAGCGATTAAAATGCAGCAACAAGCCGAATACTCTAAAACACGCGGTTTAGTCTTTGAGCTTCTCTTGGATCATGCTCAACAGCAAACAGAAAGCCCACAAAATAAACAAGAGAGAGAAAAGATAGAGAGACAAATTACGGAATTAAAAAACAGCTCTGAAATTCCAGAACACCTCTCAAAGCCGATCTTAGATACTCTCTATGCTGCCCGGGAAAAACTGCGACCACCTCCTGTGCGTATAGCATGGAAAGATATGATTCAATCATTGGCACAAAAAGACGAGCTTGTAAGGCATCTCCTGCCCTATAACCAAGAGATTAATACGTTTTTCTCCTCTTCCGATGGTAAAAAAAATTTGGCAGAGCTGCTTCTTTTACGTGAATTTGCCCGCCGCCCTAAATATGCCAATAGTTTAGAAACTCTCGGCATGGTCAGCCTCATCTATCCAAACTTAGCTAAAATCAACAACCCGCCCATAGGCTGGACAGAAAGAGAGGTTGTGACACAAGCAGATCAGGGTAAGAAACGGCTGGATTTAGAAGATTGGCGCAACTTTTTAAAAATGCTCTTAGATTTTTTCGTCCGCGCAAATAGCTGTATCGATATTTCAATTGATCAGAAACGTTGGATTGGTTCCAAAATATTTGCCAAGCGGCTTTTACCCCCAGATTCACAAAGAAAATCGGATTCTTACTTAAGGCATTGGCCAAAATTTAATTCCAAAACTCAGCAAGCGCGGGCGATTAAAATTCTGCAAGCGGTTTGCGGTTTTTCCATTGATGCAGCCAGCACACAAGATAACATTAATGCTTGGCTGAAAACGGCATGGGAGCAACTCAATCAAGTTGGGATACTCCGACGTGATAATGACACTTTCTATTTGCCCATGGAAAACACTGCCTTTGCATTGCCTGAAAACGTCTGGCTATGCCCCATTACCCACCGTTTCATCGATAGCAGTTTGCGTGGCGTCAGCCCTTATCTGCCTCGCCATTGGGATACACTGGATGCGCAGCAATATTTTTGCCGCCGTGTGGCGCTGCCTGATTATCTTCAATTGCGCACCGATGCTAGCGCCACCCCACGATATTTACAAATGCGCCGCCAAATGGCAGAAAATCCTACAATCCATAGCTTGCGCACACAGGGTCTGTGGAGCAATTTACATGCTCAAACGGTTGAGGGCGGTTTTTATTACCGCGTGGCAGAGCATTCTGCGCAAATTACCGCAGACAAACTGCAAGATTATGAAACACGCTTTAAAAAATGCAAAATCAATGTCTTAAGCTGTTCCACCACCATGGAAATGGGAGTTGATATTGGCGGCATGGCGGCAGTAGTGATGAATAATGTACCGCCGCATCCTGCCAATTATCTACAACGGGCGGGGCGCGCCGGCAGACGCAATGAATCTACCGCCGTAGCTTATACCCTTTGCAAAGCTGATCCGCATAACCATCATGTCTTCCGTCATCCTCGATGGGCATTCACTCATGCGATAGCCGCGCCACAAGTCTCACTCAACTCCGCCAAAATTGTCGCTCGTCATGTGCATTCGCTGTTATTGGCGGATTTTTTACAACACTACAATACGGCAAGCGAAGATAACACTAAAATCAATGCCTTCTGGTTTTTTAATCAGGAAGCCGACGTTTGGCAGCAGTTTGCCCAGCATATTAAAGCACTTCAGTCTCAGCCCCTGCATGACACACTCAAGGCGCTTGTTCGCGATACTGCTTTGGCAGAGCGCCCGCTAGAAGAGATTCAAGAACAAGCCATTCAACAATTAGAGCAACTTGCTAAGGCTTGGCAGACTACTCAGCGGGCAATTGAGCAACAAATCAAAAATAGTGTGCAAATCCCGCAATATCAGCGCGCCGTCAAACTGGAAAAACAACGCCATGAAAGTGAAAACCTGCTTACCCACCTTGCCTCTCACGGCTTTTTGCCCGGCTATGGCTTCCCCACCAATCTTGCCAGTTTTAGCATTCGCAATATTAACGAACAAGACAAGAAAAACGATAAACAACGCGAAGACAATCTCTTTGTGCGCAAAACCTCTCCCAGCCGCAGCCTAGACATTGCCTTGCGTGAATATGCGCCGGGAGAAGAAATAGCAATTGATGGCAATGTTTACCGTAGTGCAGGCATTGATTTACGCAGCAAAACCGGTAACAACGAAAAAGTTGCCATTCAGCAATTAGACACTGCATGGCGATGTGGAAATTGTGGTGCATCAGGGCTCAGCAATTATAAATATCATCATGAAGCCATCATCTGCCCGCGTTGCGAAACCAAAATTAATCCCAAATACAAAAAGACTGTTCTTGCGCCTCAAGGCTTTTTGGTCGATTTCTTTACCAGCCCTAGTAATGATGTCACTGTACAGAAATTTATCAAAGCTCAAGCTCCTTTAGTGCAAGTCTACGGGCAGCAAGCCCCACTAGCAGGCAACTGCGGAGAAATATGCTATGGCAACGGAGAAATTTTTCATCATTCTTCAGGAGAATTTGAACACGGCTTTGCGGTGTGCTTATGCTGCGGTCGCGCTAAATCCATGACTAGCAAAAATGAGCTACCACAAGAATTTAAAGACACTTACCATGCAAACCTCGGCGGCGGTTCAACTCGTCCAGATAAAGAGAAAAACTGTGCCAGCAGCCATGTGCAAAGCAATATCCATTTGGGCTATCGCCTGCATACCGATGTGTTAGAGCTGGCATTAAAAAATCCGCAAAAACGCCAATGGCTCAAAAAAGAGCAAAAATCTATCGCGCGCACCTTAGCTTTGGCATTACGCAATGAAATCGCTGCGTATCTCGGCATTGCCTGCGCAGAAATGGGCTATACGGTTAAAGAAGATAGGGCATTAGCAAGCGAGGAAAGACGTATCGTGATGCAAATTTACGACCATGCCAGTGGCGGTGCAGGCTTTGTTTTAGCCGCGGTAGCGCCTATTCATGAATTATTACAGCGCTCATTTAAACGCTTAGAATGCCCTGATGAATGTGATTCTGTCTGCGAACATTGCCTTGGCAGCCAAGCCGATGCCCAGAATAATGACGAGATCAACCGCCATCTGGCATTAAACTGGCTCAAAGAAAGCCAATTTAGCGCTGCCCTCGCTCCAGATTAAGGCTGAGAGAAAATTCTCTCAGCCGCTGAACTTAGGGATTTTGCAAGAGTTTTTGCAAATCTTGATAGTAGCCGCTGAGTTGCTCGATCGGGTTTTCGGCGCGTAGGCGCGGAAGTATAGCCGTTAAACTTTAAAACAAGACGTAATTTCCTACGAAGAGCAAAGAAAGCAAAGTTTTGAGCAAAACTCGCTACGCAGA
>ERZ1023288.16-NODE-16-length-95374-cov-543.070175_pt1 | contig 95374 bp, 99 predicted proteins | sample MGYA00380468_ERZ1023288 | MGnify/ENA primary metagenome ERZ1023288 (study PRJEB33173, sample SAMEA4830366) | metagenome | study: EMG produced TPA metagenomics assembly of the PRJEB25223 data set... | reverse complement strand
GCAAAGCGTGGGAGCTAGTAGGAATCCCCGTCCTTTAGGGCGGGGAGGATGTCAAGAACATTATTTTGATAATTGCTGAATTAGCGTATTAAATCCCACTTCATCATAGCCATCTTCATATTGAGCTTCTCCAGCTACATCACGAATTGTTCTTCCATTTAATGCTGTGCAGCCGAATTTTTCTAATTTGCTTTTAGTAAAGCTAGAACGATACGCAGAGGAAGTGTTATTTAAACTAATTACGCCAATAGTTGCATTTTTGCATAGGTGTTTATTAATGAAAACGAGATTATAACCAGACTCTTGAATGTAGCCCGTTTTATTCACTGCCGCATCAAAGATTTCATCACGCACTAACTTATTAGTATTTTTAATATAAAGTTTGTGTTTCCCTGCTTGGATATAAGTTGCATTAAGATTAGATAAACGTTTAATGTCCGATTTATTTAATGAATATTTAGCGAGTTTAACCAAATCCATCGGGCTGGAAATATTATAGCTAGATAACCCTGAACTATCGTGAAAACGAGTAGAATACATACCAAGTTGATGGGCTTTTTCGTTCATTTTATTAATAAATTGGCGACGACTTATTCCCGCTGCACGAGAAAGCGCGTGGGCAGCATAGTTATCAGAATGGACAAGCATTGCTTTCAATAATTCGTTACAAGAGATAGGAATATTTTTAGGTAATTTTGTTCCAGTGCCTTTAATTCGATCCGTATCCTCTTTTGTGATTGCGATTCGACAATTAGGATTTTTATTATTCTCTAAAAATACATTAGCCGTCATTAATTTTGTTACAGAGGCAATAGGCTGAATACTATCAGGCGCATGGCTTTCCAATACTCGATTATGGGTAAAATCATACACAACATAAGACTGTGCCAGCGAAAAAGAAGGACACAAAGATAAAATAAATAAAGCTTTTTTAAACATTATTGGACACCTTAGAAAATAAGCTCACATTTTACCGCACTTTTTCCGCTGTAATTGAAAATATTTGCGATCTAGATCGCAAAAAAGTGCGGTGAGATTTTCCATCGTTTTTCAATTCCGCTAGATTATGCGATGACAAATCTGTACAATCGCCGTTCATTTTTTAATTGCGAATTTTTCGTTGTGAATTTTTGATAAAAATACCAGCACAACGCTATCGCCACAATGTGTAATAACGAGGCTAAAATGTCAGAATTATTGTCTGTGCAATCAGATTCACCAGCTAAAAAAATTAATCTAATGGATTTAACGCGCCAACAAATGCGCGAATTTTTTAAAGAACTCGGCGAAAAACCATTCCGTGCAGATCAGTTAGTAAAATGGATTTATCATTTTGGCGAAGATAACTTCGACAATATGACAAACATTAATAAAAAATTACGTGAAAAACTTAAGGCGGTTGCAGAAATTAAAGCCCCAGAAGTTGCCGTTGAACAACGTTCAGCCGATGGCACGATAAAATGGGCAATGCAAGTGGGCGAGCAGCAAGTTGAAACTGTGTATATTCCCGAAGCAGATCGCGCGACGCTTTGTGTATCTTCCCAAGTTGGCTGTGCCTTAGCTTGTACATTTTGTTCAACAGCACAACAAGGATTTAATCGCAATTTAACGGTTTCAGAAATTATCGGTCAAGTATGGCGAGCCTCTAAAATTATTGGTAACTTTGGCATAACTGGCGTTAGACCCATTACAAATGTAGTAATGATGGGAATGGGCGAACCCTTATTAAATGTCGCAAACGTTGTTCCTGCAATGGAAATTATGTTAGATGATTTTGCTTATGGTTTATCAAAACGTCGTGTCACTTTATCAACTTCTGGGGTTGTACCAGCACTAGATAATTTGAGCAAAATGATCGATGTGGCTTTGGCTATTTCATTACACGCTCCAAACGATGAACTGCGTGATGAAATTGTGCCAATCAACAAAAAATATAATATCAAAACCTTGATTGACTCAGTAAATCGTTATTTAAATGTATCAAATGCAAACCACGGCAAAGTAACGATTGAGTATGTGATGCTCGATCATGTAAATGATGGCATTGAACACGCTCATCAACTTGCAGAAGTATTAAAAAATACGCCTTGTAAAATTAATTTAATTCCGTGGAATCCGTTCCCAGAAGCACCTTATGCAAAAAGCTCAAATACACGTATCGATCGCTTCCAAAAAACCTTAATGGAATATGGCTTTACCGTGATTATCCGTAAAACCCGTGGCGATGATATTGACGCAGCCTGTGGGCAATTAGCTGGAGATGTTATCGATCGTACTAAACGTACGGCAATGAAACGCCAATTTGGACAAAATATTGGGGTAACAGAAGTTAATTAATATTCTAGGCATGTGAATTAATCAAGTTCACATGCCCTATGTTTTCATACAAATTAAAGCATATTAAATATTTCTTCCTACCCTGTTAAAAGGAGAAAAAATGCAAACAATAAGTAAACAACTAAGTGCGGTTATTTTCCCTTTCATTTTTTCTGCCTGCGTTTCCCAATCAACTATTCAAGACTTCAATCAACAATCAGCAGCAAAAGCTCGCGTAGAACTCGCTTTGATCTATCTTCAGCAAAATAATCCCCAACTGGCTAAAATCAATTTAGACAAAGCACTTCAACACGATAAAAATTACTATCTCGTACATTCAGCACTTGCACATTATTATCAACAACAAGGGCAAATAGAAAATGCCTTTCGTGAGTATGAAATAGCCGTAAAACTTAATCATAAACAAGGCGATGTACATAATAATTTTGGTACGTTTCTATGTAGTCAAAAGAAATTTGAGCAAGCCCAGCAACAATTTGAATTAGCCCTTAATTCGCCGAATTATTATCATCAAGCAGATACATTTGAAAATATCGTGCTTTGTGCTTATTCCGCGAAAAAAATGGATATTTATCAGCAAACATTAGAAAAATTACGTCAAATCGATGGAAAACGTGCGGAAAAATTCAATAGTCTAAAATAAAGCATTGCCAAATCAAGTATTGGACTTTAAAATTTAGCCCTTATTTACCGCCTAATTATTTGATTAACTTTATGAATCCAACTACTGAGCAAGTGCTTTCTCCTGGTGAGATTTTTCGTCAAACACGCGAAGCCTTAAATCTTTCTCTTGAAGATGTCGCTAAAGAAATCACGCTACGCCCTTCTATATTAGAGCAACTTGAAAATAATGAATTTATTCAAAAATCAACGCCTTCTATATTTGTCAAAGGTTATGTTCGCAGCTATGCAAAATTCTTACGTTTGCCAGATTCTGTGTGGGAAAATATTGTTTTTGCTGAAACAGAAAAAAATGATTTAGGGAAAAATGCACGTTCAACCCGTGCCGTTAATCAATATTCTTCTCACAATCGTTGGATCGGGCGTTTAACCGCAATAGTATTCGTGATTGTAATTGGTATGACTGGGCTTTGGTGGTGGCAAAGTTATCAACAAAATACTCAAGAACGCGATGATTTAGTGCAAAGCTATGTTGCCTCTACCGAAAACAATCAGCCCGCCACCGCTCTTGTAACAACAGAAGAAAGTAATAAATCTGCACCAGAAACAGCAGCACCAGTCTCACAACCAGTAGAAATAACAAATAATGTGTTACCCGAAATAGCACAAGAAAATAGCGTTTCACTACCCAAAAACAATGAAAAATCAGTTTCAGACATTCAAAGTGCGGTCGAAAATCCAAGTATTTCTCCAACGTTACCTATAGCAAAAGGCGATTTAGTGATTGAAATATTGACAAATAGCAGTTGGATTAGTGTAAAAGATAACGCCCGTCACGTATTAGCACAAAAAGAATATAAACAAGGCGAAATCTTAACCTTTAATGGCAATGAATTTTCATTAATTGTAGGTGCACCAAGCAATGTGCGCATCACTTACAAAGGCGAGAATTATCCTCTGAAAGTGGATGGTCGTGTAGCAAAATTCAAACTTTCACAACCTTAGGAAAAATAATGTCAGCTTTTCAGCCAACTATTAAGCGTCGTGAATCGACAAAAATTTATGTGGGAAATGTACCAATTGGTGGAGATGCACCGATTGCCGTGCAATCAATGACAAATACTCGCACTACTGATGTGGAAGCGACAGTTGCTCAAATTAAATCATTAGAACGTGTTGGTGCAGATATTGTTCGTGTATCTGTTCCAACAATGGATGCTGCAGAAGCATTTAAACAAATTAAACAACAAGTGAATGTCCCGCTCGTAGCAGATATTCATTTCGACTATCGTATCGCGTTAAAAGTCGCAGAATATGGCGTGGATTGTTTACGTATTAATCCCGGCAATATTGGTCGTGAAGATCGCATCCGTGCCGTTGTTGATTGTGCTCGTGACAAAAATATTCCGATTCGTATTGGCGTAAACGCTGGCTCTTTGGAAAAAGATCTGCAAGAAAAATACGGCGAACCAACACCAGAAGCATTATTAGAATCCGCATTACGTCACGTAGAAATTTTAGATCGCCTAAATTTCGATCAATTTAAAGTGAGCGTAAAAGCCTCTGATGTATTTTTAGCGGTGGAAGCTTATCGTTTACTGGCTAAAGCAATTAAACAGCCTTTACATTTGGGTATTACTGAGGCTGGTGGCGCACGTGCTGGTGCAGTAAAATCTGCGGTGGGTTTAGGAATGTTATTAGCTGAGGGCATTGGCGATACGCTGCGCGTTTCTTTGGCGGCAGATCCTATAGAGGAAATCAAAGTCGGTTTTGATATTTTGAAATCTTTAAGAATTCGCTCTCGTGGCATTAATTTTATTGCTTGCCCAACTTGTTCTCGTCAAGAATTTGATGTGATCGGCACAGTAAATGCACTAGAACAACGCCTTGAAGATATTATTACACCAATGGATGTATCGATTATCGGCTGTGTAGTGAATGGTCCTGGTGAGGCGCTCGTCTCCGATCTCGGCGTAACGGGTGGTAACAAAAAAAGCGGTTATTATCTTGACGGCGAACGTCAAAAAGAGCGTTTTGATAACGAAGATATAGTGAACCAATTAGAAGCAAAAATTCGTGCGAAAATCGCACGACAAGATCCAAAAAACAGAATTATTTAAGGAAAGCTCGTGGCAAAAACAATTCAAGCAATTCGTGGTATGAACGATTGTGCCCCAACAGAATCTCCATTATGGCAATGGATTGAAGCACAAGTACGCAATGTATTAAATAGTTATGGCTATTCGGAAGTGCGTATGCCAATTGTAGAAAGCACGCCATTATTTGCGCGCGCAATCGGCGAAGTAACTGATGTTGTCTCAAAAGAAATGTACACATTTTGGGATAACGATGAACAATTAACCTTACGCCCTGAAGGCACAGCAGGTTGTGTGCGAGCAGCCATTGAACACGGTTGGATCTATAATAATGAACAACGCTTATGGTATATCGGGCCAATGTTCCGTCACGAACGTCCGCAAAAAGGGCGTTACCGTCAATTCCATCAAGCAGGTGTTGAGGTATTCGGTATTGCAAATCCAGAAATCGATGCAGAATTAATCATACTTACCTATCGTTTATGGAAAGCGTTAGGTATCGATCAATATGTTACACTTCAACTTAACTCAATTGGTTCTTTAGAAGCACGCGCAAATTATCGTTCTGCGTTGGTTGGATTCTTAGAAAACCATCAAGATTTAATGAGCGATGAAGAAAAAGATCGCTTGGTAAAAAATCCGCTTCGTATTTTGGATACAAAAAATCCAGAATTACAAAAAGTATTGGATAACGCGCCAAAATTACTTGATTATCTAGATGATGAAAGCCGTGAGCATTTTGAACAATTATGTTCATTATTAGATGCTGTTGGTATCCAATATGAAATTAATCCTAAACTCGTGCGTGGTTTAGATTATTACAACAAAACTGTATTTGAATGGGTAACCTCTGCTCTTGGTGCACAAGGTACAGTGTGTGGTGGTGGTCGTTATGACGGTTTAGTCGAGCAACTTGGCGGACACGCAACGCCAAGCATCGGATTTGCGATGGGATTAGAGCGTTTAGTCTTGTTAGTACAAGAAGTTAATCCAAATGTTCCTGTTAAAAGTGCGGTGGATATTTATGTTGTTTATCAAGGTGAAGGTGCAACATTAGCCGCTTTTGAATTAGCGGAAAAAGTACGCTCGGAATTACCGCACTTAAATACCATGTTGCACTGCTCTGGTGGCAATTTTAAAAAACAATTTAAACGTGCAGATAAATCTGGTGCAACATTAGCATTAGTTATCGGCGAAAGCGAAGTCCAAAATAAACAAGTCGTTGTTAAACACTTACAAGGTGGTGCAGATCAGCAAACCTTAGATTTAGTGAATGTAATCGACTATATTCAAACTCAATTTTAATTTAAAAGGGGAAAAACATGGCTTATTCCATTGAAGAAGAACAAGAGATTAACCAGTTGAAAGAGTGGTGGAAAGAGAATGGCAAAACAATTATTGTCGCTTTTATCTTAGGGGTTGGCGGTATGTTTGGATGGCGTTATTGGCAAGCCCACCAAGCAGAACAAATCGCTCAAGCCTCCGCACAATATGATGCTTTAATTAATTCTGTGCAACAAGACGAACAGGCTAAAAAAGCAAATATAGAACAATTTGTGCAAGCTAACAGCAAAACGGCATACGCTGTCTTTGCTTTGTTAGATGAAGCGAAAAAAGCCACTGAAAAAAAAGATTTTTCAGCAGCAGAAGCAAATTTAAACCAAGCATTAACCCAATCTCAAGATGAAGTATTAACATCTATTGTTGCATTACGTCTAAGTGCGGTGCAATTTCAATTGGGTCAATTAGATAATGCTTTAAGCACATTAAACCAAGTGAAAGGCGAAAGTTTTAATGCTCGCAAAGCGATTTTAACTGGCGATATCCAAATTGCAAAAGGAGATAAAGTTGCGGCGAAAAACAGCTTTGAGCAAGCACAACAAAGTGGTAGCCAATTAGAACAACAAATGGCAAAAATGAAATTAAACAACCTTTAAAAAATAATACCCGCATCAAAGTGCGGGTATTTTTTCAATCAAATTTCTGATTATTCAAATTCATCTAACCATTTTAATAAAATAGCCTCAAGAATTGATTCATTTGATTTATTCGGATCATCGTCAAAATCTTCAAGTTCACAAATCCATTTATGTAAATCAGTAAAACGAACGGTTTTTGGATCTAAATCTGGATTACGATCGTAAAGTTCTTCTGCAATTAATTGGGCGTCTGTCCATTTCATTAGTGAGCAGCCTCATTTGCGTGATTAAGGTTATATTTTGGAATTTCTACCACAAGATCTTCATTTCCCACGACACATTGACAAGATAAACGGCTATCCATTTCTAATCCCCAAGCCTTATCTAGCATATCTTCTTCTTGATCACTCGTTTCATTTAAAGAATCAAACCCCTCACGAACAATCACGTGGCAAGTTGTACAAGCACAAGAACCATCACAAGCGTGATGAATTTCTACTCCTGCATTGTGAGCAACTTCTAATAAGTTATCTCCTGTTGCAGCATCAACGACCATACCTTCAGGACAAAAATCTTCATTAGGTAAAAAAATCACTTTTGGCATAATACTTTCCTCAAAATTATTTAATATCTGACCGCACTCTTACGGATTTTCAATGTCTGACAGATTTTTACCCGTCAAAGCTTTATTAATTGACGCATTCATTCGACGAGCCGCAAATTCTTGGGTAGCAGTGTCTAAGGCTTTAATTCCTTGCGCAATTGCATCGCGATCTGAACCTTGTTTTACATCCATTAATTGTTTTAACACAGTTTCAATATGATGAAATTCATCTGTGCTAAGCAATTCAGCCCCATCTGCTTGTAACGCAACAATCACGCTTTCAATAACACGATCTGCTTCCACTCGTTGCTCGGCTAATTCACGTGCTTGTAAATCCTCTTGCGCATTATCAAAAGAAGATTTAATCATTGCGGTTACTTCTTCATCAGTTAAGCCATAAGATGGTTTAATTTGTATTGAAGACTGTACTTTTGTCGATTTTTCCATCGCTGTAACGCTTAATAAACCATCTGCATCCACTTGATAAGTCACTCTAATATGGGCTGCACCCGCTGCCATTGGCGGAATACCTCGTAGAGTAAAGCGTCCTAAAGAACGACAATCATCCACTAGCTCTCGTTCGCCTTGTAGCACATGAACAGTCATTGCCGTTTGTCCATCTTTGAAAGTAGTAAACTCTTGCGCACGAGCTACAGGAATTGTTGTATTACGTGGAATAATTTTTTCCACTAATCCGCCCATCATCTCAATGCCTAAAGAAAGTGGTACAACATCAAGCAATAACATATCAGAATCAGTTTTATTCCCGACTAAAATATCTGCTTGAATTGCAGCACCAAGTGCCACAACTTTATCAGGATCGATTGAGGTTAATGGTGTTTTACCAAAAAACTCGCCAACTTGTTCTCTTACATAAGGCACACGAGTTGAACCGCCAACCATTACCACCGCTTGCACTTCTTCGGATTCCACATTGGCATCTTTCAATTCCCGACGACAAGTTAGCAATGAACGTTTTACCAGCGGATAAATTAATTCATTGAATTGTTCCCGCGAAATTTCTACTGAAAAATCTTGCCAAGAAATAACCGCACTTTTTTCATTAGTCAAAGTAATTTTAGCTTGGTTAGCAAGGGTTATTAACTCACGCTGTTGATTTGCTGTTTGTGGTTTTAGCTTAGTTTGTTCTATTACCCAATCTGCAATTAAATGATCAAAATCATCTCCACCTAATGCAGTGTCTCCACCCGTTGCAAGAACTTCAAAGATACCTTTTGATAAGCGTAAAATTGAAATATCAAATGTGCCACCGCCTAAATCATAAACCGCAATAATGCCTTCCTGCCCACTATCTAATCCATAAGCGAGTGCAGCTGCAGTAGGTTCATTCAATAAACGCAATACGTTTAACCCTGCTAAACGCGCAGCATCTTTAGTGCTTTGACGTTGAGCATCATCAAAATAAGCAGGAACTGTAATCACAACGCCAGAAAGCTCTCCGCCAAGACGCTGTTCGGCAATATGATTTAAACGCGACAAAATATCTGAAGACACTTCAATTGGACTTTTCTGCCCTTGTGCTGTAACAATTAAAGGTAATCCATTTTCACTTGCTACAAATTCATAAGGCAAACTAGGATAACGAGATTGCACATCTGCAAGACTTCGACCAATTAAGCGTTTGACTGAAATCACTGTATTTTGGGGATCAAGTGATGCTTGTTCAAAGGCTTCCAAACCAACTTTCTTTTCTGCAACGCCATAATGAACAACTGACGGTACAAGACTACGATCTTGTTCATCATTAAGAATCACGGATTTTCCACTACGCACAGATGCTACTAAAGAATTAGTTGTTCCCAAATCAATTCCTACCGCCAAACGATGTTGGTGTGGCGCCGTTGTTTGTCCAGGTTCTGCAATTTGTAATAATGCCATATACTTTTTTCTACTAGTTATGCGGCGGAATACGCCAAATCAAATTTCTCTTTTTTTGTAAAGTTTGCTTGGTAATGGGTTTCAATATTGACTTCCTGTTTTTGGCGTTCATCAATTGCTATTTTTCTGTCTTGGTTTAAATCAGGCGTGAATACAAAAATTTGATTGCCATCTAATTGTTTTACATCATCTTGCCAATTTTGCCAAAATAGTCCTTGATAAAAGGCCTCTAAATCGCCATTCAATGCCCAAGCTAAAAATTCTGTGTAAGTAAAATTTAAATTATGCCAAGTAAGATCTTTTGACGAATAGTAATAAATTTTGCCAATATTATCGCCTAACGAACCACCATTTAACGCAAAATAACCACCAATCACATCATCTGCAACTAATAAATATTTTGGTTTTTCGCCTGACTCACTAAAAGATTTACTGAAATTCCAATCCATCAAGCCACGCGGTAATTTAAAACTTCCAGAACCTAAAATACGTAACCAACCATAATGAATTAAAATTCCACCTGTTTCATAGATTACTGCGCCCATTGGCGAGGATGTTGGCATTTGCATAGTAAAAAGCTCACGCTCCGCACTGGATTGATCTTTTTTAATTACTTCACAATGATTGCGAGCGTTATCAATCCATTGGGAAATAGTTATCCAAGCAGAATGTTCCGGGCTAGTGAGCTGTTCAAGAGTTCGCATAGTGTTATTTATTCACATCTCGTAGGGGCAAATTACATTTGCCCCTACATTTAATCTAATTCAAAAATGCGTTCTTCCACACGCTCAATTTCTTCAGAAAGTTTACGGGTAAAACGTAATTTATCACAGTATTGAGATGCTCTCGCCCATTGTTGAGATTTCAAACTCTCAAAAAGTGCGGTCAATAATAATTGAGTTTCTTGTTTAATTTCTTTCGCAAAAGCATTTAATGCTCTTTCATCTTGCTGACTTTCAACTTCTTCTAATTGTTCTCGCCACTGTAACTGTTGCATTAAAAACGCCACATCTTGCGTGCTTTTTTGTTCAAGATCTAACTGCTCACCAGTATTAAGAGCAATGATCGCTTCAGCTCGCAAAATTGGGTCTTTTAACGTTTTTAAGGCATCATTCACTTCGGTTGATTTTTGCATCGCAACACGTTGTTCTAAAGCACTACTTGAAACAAAATTATCTGGATGTAGAGCCTTTTGTAATTTTAAATAATGTGCATTTAGTGCTTTTTCATCCAGCTGAAAATCAACGGGTAAATCAAAAATTTGAAAAGGATTTAACATCAGATTATTACCTTAAACGTGGAAACTTTCGCCACAACCACAAGATTCTTTTACATTTGGATTATTATATTTAAAGCCTTCATTTAGGCCTTCTTTTACATAATCCAGTTCAATGCCATTGAGATAAACGAGACTTTTTGGATCGACAATAATATTAACACCGTGCTGCTCAAAAACTTGATCTTCTGAATTTAAAACATCTACAAACTCAAGTACATAAGCTAAGCCAGAACAACCTGATGTTTTCACACCTAAACGTAATCCAATACCTTTACCACGATTATCCAAAAAGGCTTTCACTCGCTGAGCTGCTTTTTCTGTTAATGTAATACCCATCTATCCCCCAAACACCGCTAAAAGTGCGGTCAAAATTGACCGCGCTTTTTCACATGATTAGCCTTGTTTTGCTTTATAATCAGCAATTGCTGCTTTAATTGCATCTTCTGCTAAAATAGAGCAATGCACTTTCACTGGCGGTAATTCTAATTCTTCAGCAATTTGGCTATTTTTAATTGCCCCTGCTTCTTCTAAAGATTTACCTTTTACCCACTCAGTAATTAATGAACTAGATGCAATCGCAGAACCACAACCATAAGTTTTGAATTTTGCATCTTCAATAATGCCATTATCATCTACTTTGATTTGTAGTTGCATAACATCACCACAAGCTGGTGCACCGACCATTCCAGTACCAACATTGCTATCTTTTTTGTCCAATGATCCCACGTTACGTGGATTTTCATAATGATCAATTACTTTTTCGCTATAAGCCATTTTAACTTTCCTTTTTTCAATTCTAGTGAATGCCATTGTCAGATAATGGCAACTAAATATTAGTGAGCAGACCACTCAATGGTATTTAAATCAATACCTTCTTTAAACATATCCCATAATGGCGATAATGCACGAAGTTTTTCTACCGCACCTTTCATTAAATTAATTGTGTAATCAATTTCTTCTTCAGTAGTATAACGACCTAATGTGAAACGAATTGAACTGTGTGCCAATTCATCATTTAAGCCAAGTGCGCGCAATACATAAGATGGCTCTAAGCTAGCAGATGTACAAGCAGAACCAGAAGATACAGCAATATCGCGCAACGCCATCATTAAGGATTCGCCCTCAACATAGTTAAAGCTAATATTTAAATTGCTATCTAAACGATGTTCCATTGAACCATTTACATAAGTTTCTTCAATATCTTTTAAGCCATTATATAAACGATCACGAAGAGCTTTTAAACGTGGCATTTCGGTTACCATTTCTTCTTTTGCAATGCGATAAGCCTCTCCCATTCCTACGATTTGATGAACAGGTAATGTACCTGAACGCATACCACGTTCATGACCACCACCATGAATAATCGCCTCTAAACGTACACGAGGTTTACGACGAACATACAATGCACCAATACCTTTTGGCCCGTAAAGTTTATGGCTAGACATCGACATTAAATCAACAGCTAATTCTTCCAAATTAATTTCAACTTTACCAACACTTTGCGTTGCATCCACATGGAAAATTGTTTTATTTGCACGACAAAGCTCACCAATAGCTTTAATATCTTGTAACACACCAATTTCATTATTAGCGTGCATAATTGAAGCTAGAATTGTATCTGGACGAAGCGCAGCTTTGAATTTTTCTAAATCAATTAAACCATCAGCTTCTGGAGACAAATAAGTGACTTCAAAACCTTCTCTTTCTAATTGACGGCAAGTATCTAACACTGCTTTATGTTCAGTTTTACAGGTAATAATGTGTTTACCTTTAGTTTGATAGAAATGTGCCGCACCTTTAATTGCGAGGTTGTCAGATTCTGTTGCGCCAGAAGTAAAGACAATTTCACGAGAATCTGCGCCAATAAGATCAGCGATTTGATTACGTGCAATATCAACAGCTTCTTCTGCTTGCCAACCAAATTTGTGTGAGCGAGAGGCTGGATTGCCAAATGTGCCATCGATGGTTAGAAACGCCATCATTTTTTTCGCAACACGTTCATCGACTGGACAGGTCGCTGCGTAGTCTAAATAAATAGGTAATTTCATTTTCACTCCTAAATTATGCTAAATATAACCGCACTTTTTTTATTTGAAAAATATCCGGCTTATCCTTTTTATTGATTAACTAACAAATTGTTAAAATCACGATGAGATTGACGCTTTACATTACGCTTATTTACCAGCTCAGCTAAGGTAATCTCGTTTAAAAAACTTTCAATACGTAAACTTAAATCTTCCCAAAGTTCGTGAGTTAAACATTCCACACCATTTTTACAATTTTCACGCCCCAAACATTTCGTTACGTGAATATTTTCATTTACTGCTGCAATAATCATTCCTACAGAAATTTGCTCACTTGGTAGCCCTAACTGATAACCCCCTCCGGGTCCGCGAACACTTTTAACTAAACCGTCTTTACGTAATTTGGCAAAAAGTTGCTCTAAATAAGATAAGGAAATATGTTGGCGTTCAGAAATATCCGCAAGGCTTACAGGCCCACCATCTGCATTTAAAGCAATATCCAAAACGGCTGTAACTGCATAACGACCTTTTGAAGTAAGTTTCATAAAGAATCCCTAAAAATTAATGGCACAATACTTACATATCTGACTAATTGAGTCAATTATCCTCATTTGTTAAATCAATTCGTTTTTCAACCGCACTTAGCATTCCATTTAAAATATTTAATTCGTTTTTCTCTAATTTCGCACGATAGTATAAACGCTTTAATTTACGCATAACTCCTTGATTTTGAATAAATCCAAGAGATTGATATATACGTTCTGTGTGGTCAAAAAAATAAGCTAACTGATCTGCTGTTGGATAGTTTTTCTCTATTAAAGAAAGTGAATTTTTCTTATTATTTTGAACTAAGAAAGCCATACGCAATTCATAACTTACCAACTGTACAGCCATTGCTAAATTTAAAGAAGAATAATCAGGATTAGCTGGAATATTCAAATGATAATGGCATTTCAACAATTCTTCATTAGTTAATCCAATACGTTCACGTCCAAACACAATAGCTATCTTGCCTTTATGTGCGATCACTTTATCTGCACATTCTCTCGGTTCAATTAAGGTATTTTGCAAATGACGTAAACGCGCACTTGTTCCAATAACTAACGAACAATTTTTTACTGCATCATCAAAACTATTTACAATCATTGCATTTTTGACTACATCTTCTGCCCCTGCAGAAAGTGCATAAGATTGCTCGTCAATAGATTTTGGCGATACAAGACAAAGTTGATTCAATCCCATCGTTTTCATTGCTCTAGCCGCAGAACCAATATTACCGCTATGAGAAGTTTCAATTAAAACAATACGAATATTTTCCAACATAATGATGCCCGACTAAAATTTAGGGATATTCTACCATAATAACCGCTAAAAATAGTCAAGAATTTAAGTAAATTAAAGAAATTTAAATTAGAGATGAAGAATAGAAATAAGAATGGTAGGTTGTGAGAGGCTCGAACTCTCGACCGACGGATTAAGAGTCCGCTGCTCTACCAACTGAGCTAACAACCCAACTGGACAACTAAATCAGAGAGTGGTGGGTCGTGAAGGATTCGAACCTTCGACCAACGGATTAAAAGTCCGCTGCTCTACCGACTGAGCTAACGACCCACTGTGTTGATGAGTTAATGATAACTCATTTATTTTAGAATCAAAAGAATAAATTCATTCTTTCAAGCTAATTGGTTAAATTACAAACGATGAAAACAAAACAGGATCCAATAAAAAATGGATCCTGTTTTTCAAGTATTAGAAATACCAAGAATTAGTACGCTAACACTGCACGACGGTTTTTAGAATATGCAGCTTCATCGTGACCTAATACTGCAGGTTTTTCTTCACCGTAAGATACTGTGCCTAATTTACCAGCATCAACACCTTTACCAGTTAAATAACCTTTAACTGCATCTGCACGACGTTGTCCTAATGCGATGTTGTATTCTGGTGTACCACGTTCATCAGTATTACCTTCTACTAATACTTTAGCAGCTGGCGTTGCATTTAAATATGCTGCGTGCGCATCTAAGATTTGAACGTATTCACCGGTGATGTCGTATTTATCAAAACCAAAATATACGGTGTTGTAACGTTGTTGAAGATCAGCAACAGAGTATCCGCCAAAAGTTTGAGCAGCACCATTGCCTGCAGCATCGTTGTTAGAGGAACTACAAGCCGCTAATGCAGCTACAGAACCTGCAACTAATAATGATTTAACAAATTTGTTCATTAGATTTCTCCTAAATGAGTTTTTTATTTAGTTAAGTATGGAGACCAAGCTGGAAATTTCACTTGGCCATCACTTCCTGGAAGGCTCGCCTTAAAGCGACCATCTGCAGAAACCAATTGTAGCACCTTTCCTAAGCCCTGTGTAGAACTATAAATAATCATAATTCCATTTGGAGAAAGGCTTGGGCTTTCGCCTAGAAAAGATGTACTAAGTACCTCTGAAACGCCCGTTGTGAGATCTTGTTTAACTACATTATTGTTACCATTAATCATCACAAGTGTTTTTCCATCTGCACTAATTTGTGCGCTACCGCGACCACCCACTGAGGTTACGCTACCACCGTTTGCATCCATTCGATAAACCTGTGGCGAGCCACTTCTATCGGATGTAAATAAAATTGAATTTCCGTCTGGCGACCACGCTGGTTCAGTATTATTACCCGCACCACTCGTCAATTGAGTAGGCGTACCGCCATTTGCTCCCATAACGTAAATATTCAGAACGCCATCACGAGAAGAAGCAAAAGCTAAACGAGAACCATCTGGCGAAAAGGCTGGCGCGCCATTATGCCCTTGAAAAGATGCCACTACTTTACGCGTACCAGAATTCAAATCCTGTACAACAAGTTGTGATTTTTTATTTTCAAACGATACATAAGCCAAACGCTGACCATCTGGAGACCAAGCTGGAGACATAATTGGTTGAGCACTACGATTGACGATAAATTGATTATAGCCATCATAATCTGCTACACGAACTTCATAAGGTTGCGAACCGCCATTTTTTTGCACAACATAAGCGATACGAGTTCTAAAGGCACCACGGATCCCAGTTAATTTTTCAAAAACTTCATCACTCACAGTATGCGCACCATAGCGTAACCATTTATTTGTCACCGTATAGCTATTTTGCATTAATACAGCCCCTGGCGTACCTGATGCACCAACCGTATCAATTAATTGATAAGTAATACTATAACCGTTACCCGATGGAACCACTTGTCCAATTACAATTGCGTCAATTCCAATATTCGACCAAGCTTCAGGATTTACTTCAGCTGCTGAAGTTGGGTGTTGAGGCATTTGAGACACTGCAATAGGATTAAACTTACCACTGTTACGTAAATCATCTGCAACAATTTTACTAATATCTTCTGGTGCAGAACCAACAAATGGTACGACAGCTATAGGGCGCGCACCATCAACCCCTTCATCAATGACAATGCGTACTTCATCACCAGCGAATACATTATGAGTAATAGCAAGTATAATCGCGAATACGCCCACTAAATGTTTTAATAATTTCATTTTGTTACCTTTAAAATTTAACAATAAATTTTTATAAAGAATTATCGAATATCAAAGTCAATAATTGGCGATTTATATTTTTCATAAATTTCATCTGATGACGCAGCTGGAACTTTTTTCGTTCTAGCCACCGCACTTAATGCCGCTGAACAAATATCATCAGGACCTGAAATTTTTTGATAGCCCAAGATCGTGCCATCTCGACCTAATTGAATTTTAATACGACAAACCTTTCCTGCAAAACTTGGATCTTTTAAGAAACGACGTTGAATCTCTTTCTTAATTACGCCTGCGTATTGATCCCCAACCTTACCACCATCGCCAGAGCCAAGTGCAGCACCGCTACCTTGAGTTCCACCTTTATCAGTGTTTCCCCCTTTAGATGCACTGCCGCCACCAACATCCCCGCCGTTAAAGAAATCATCTAGGCTTGCTTGATCTGCTTTACGTTTTGCTTCCGCAGCGGCTTTAGCTTTTGCCTCAGCAGCGGCTTTCGCTTTAGCTTCTGCATCAGCTTTTGCTTTTGCCTCAGCTGCTGCTTTCGCTTTTGCCTCAGCTTCAGCCTTTGCTTTAGCTTCAGCAGCGGCTTTTGCCTTGGCTTCCGCCTCTTGTTTTGCTTTTTGAGCAGCAATTTCTGCTGCTTTCGCTTTAGCCTCTTCTTCAGCTTGTTTTGCCGCAGCAGCTAAACGTTTAGCCTCTGCATCTGCTTTTAATTTTGCAGCTTCAGCAGCTTGTTTAGCCCTAGCCTCTTCAGCTTGCTTCTGTTTTTCCAACGCTTCTTGACGAGCTTGCTCTTGTTGTTTTTTGATTTCTTGCTGACGTTGCTGTTCTTGCTGACGTTTTAACTCTTCTTGTCGTTGAACTTCTTGTTGATGCTTAATCTCTTCTTGATTAGGCTCAGGTGGTTTTTCTTCCACAACAGGTTCTGGGCGTTTTTGTTTATCCGCTTGCCCTTTTTTTTGTTGTTGAATACGCCCCCATTCCTGAGCAGCCGTACCCGTATCAACAATCACTGCCCCTATTGCATCTCCTTCACCTTCTCCACCACCCATAATTTCAACGGTGTGATAAAGTGAACTTAAAATCAATAAGCCAAACAAGATAAAGTGCAAAAGGATAGAAATAGCAAAAGCATTGATTCCTTTCTTTTGTCGATTATTTTGCACGTGTTACCTACTTAGCTAAATGGGATTTGTCATTAAACCTACAGATTTAATGCCTGCAAGATGAAGTAAATTCAATGCCTTAATCACTTCTTCATAAGGCACTTCTTTAGCTCCGCCTACTAAAAATAGTGTATTATTATCCTTATCAAATTCCTGTCTAGATAATTGAGTAACCATTTCTTCTGTTAAACCTTCTTGACGTTCTCCGCCAATAGAAATCGCATATTTCCCAATACCTACAACTTCAAGAATTACAGGCACTTTATCTTCATTAGAAACCTCTTGGCTTTGCACAGAATCAGGCAATTCAACTTGAACGCTTTGACTAATAATAGGGGCGGTTGCCATAAAAATTAACACTAAAACTAAAAGCACATCTAAAAAAGGCACAATATTAATTTCAGATTTAATTGCTTTACGCTGACGACGAGCCATATATTCCTCTAAAATTTTAACTTATTTTTACCGCACTTTTTCTTTAAAGTGCGGTCAATTTTCCCTATTTTTAGTGAGGGGCTTTACCAAAGGCTTGACGGTGTAAAATCGTCGTAAATTCATCAATAAAGTTAACGTAATCTTGCTCAATTGCGTTCACTCGTAAGCTTAAACGGTTATAAGCCATTACCGCTGGAATTGCGGCAAATAAACCAATTGCAGTGGCAACCAAGGCCTCGGCGATACCCGGTGCTACCATCTGTAATGTTGCTTGTTTTGCACCACTTAATGCCATAAAAGCGTGCATAATTCCCCAAACAGTACCAAATAAACCAATATAAGGGCTAACAGATGCCACTGTGGCTAAGAATGGAACTCGATTTTCCAAGCTTTCAATCTCACGGTTCATCGCAAGATTCATCGCGCGCGTTGTGCCTTTAATAATCGCTTCAGGAGCGTCTGGATTTACTTGTTTTAAACGTGAAAATTCTTTAAATCCCACGCAAAAAATTTGTTCGCTTCCCGTTAATCCATCGCGACGATTAGATAGCCCTTCATAAAGTTTATTTAAATCTTCTCCTGACCAAAAACGATCTTCAAATGTATGTGCTTCTTTTAAGGCATTCGTTAAAATACGGCTACGTTGAATGATAATTGCCCAAGATATGATTGAGAAAGAAATCAAAATCACAATTACCAGTTGCACAACAATACTTGCTTTTAGAAAAAGATCTAAAAAATTCAATTCTGCAGTCATTGCATACTCCGAAAAGTTATTTTAAGTGATTAAATGCAGCTTTAACTTCTTTGGGAAGCGCCACAGGTTTCATCTTGCCTAGATCAACACAGGCTACTTTAACAGTAGCCTTTGATAACATCAGGGTGTTGCGCATCAGTCTCTGTTCAAAAAGGATTGTAGCCCCTTTTACCTCTGAAACTTCTGTTTCCACCATAAGTAAATCATCCAATTTTGCTGCCACGCAATAATCAATGGCGAGTGATTTGACAACAAATGCGAGTTGTTGTTCCTCTAGTAAGGTTTGTTGCGTAAAATTTAATATACGCAAATATTCTGTTCTTGCTCGTTCAAAAAAATGCAAATAGCGAGCGTGATACACTACGCCACCTGCATCAGTGTCTTCATAATACACACGAACAGGAAAAGAAAAGCAATTTCCCAGCATATTCTTACCCGATTGATTGCAATAAACCGTGTATTCTAGAACCAGTTTTTGGGATAAGCAAGATATCTATGAAAAAACTCAATAAGATTTTATTCATTTTAAAACATCCAAAATTTTTACCGCACTTTTAGCCTGACTAGCAAAAGATAAGGTAATGGCAAATCATTTTTAACCTTTTAAATTGAGCAAAAACCATTCAAAGCATAACCGTTCTTTAAAAATAGCCTCTATGTAATCTTAAACCAGCAGTATTTTTATTCTTGATATTTAGCGTTTCTATGCGACAATCTTAACGGTTATTGACTTTAAAAATATGTTTTACTAAATGGATTACGAAAATCAAATTGCCAATATTTTCTCACTAAATGGCGAATTAAGCCAAAATATCAAAGGTTTTCGTCCTCGAACTGAACAACTTGAAATGGCATATGCTGTTGGTAAAGCAATCCAAAATAAATCTTCCCTTGTTATTGAAGCAGGAACGGGTACAGGAAAAACCTTTGCATATCTAGCTCCAGCTTTAGTATTTGGTAAAAAAACCATTATTTCTACAGGATCTAAAAATCTTCAAGATCAGCTTTTTAATCGAGATCTGCCTGCTATTAAAAAAGCCCTTAATTTCACGGGAAAAATTGCGCTGCTAAAAGGTCGAGCAAACTATCTTTGTTTAGAGCGTTTAGATCAAGTTATTGCTCAAGGTGTGCTTGGAGATAAGTCTGTTTTAGCTGAATTAAGTAAAGTACGAAAATGGAATAACAGCACTAAGACAGGCGATTTTACAGAATGTATCGAGCTTGCAGAAGATAGCCCAATTATTCCTCAATTGACGAGTACGGCGGAAAGCTGTTTAGGAACGGATTGTCCTAATTATTCAGAATGTTATGTGGCAAATGCACGTAAAAAAGCATTAAATGCTGATTTGGTTGTGGTTAATCATCACTTATTTTTTGCTGATATGGCTGTGAAAGAAAGTGGTTTTGGCGAACTTATTCCAAATGCAGAAGTAATTATTTTTGACGAAGCTCATCAGTTACCCGATATTGCCAGTCAATATTTTGGTCAATCTTTAACATCACGCCAGCTTTTTGATTTATGCAAGGATATTAATATTGTCTATCGCACAGAACTCAAAGATATGCAACAGCTTGGCACAACATCTGATACCTTACTGAAGGTTGTACAAGATTTTCGTTTGTTACTGGGTAATGGGAGTAATGTTCGAGGAAATTGGCGTGAACTTTACACGCAAAGTGCGGTGAAAAAAGCCTTTGAATTATTACAAGAGAAAATAGATTTTTTATCTGAAGTGATTAAGTTAGCACTTGGTCGTTCTCAAACTTTAGATAGTATTTTTGAGCGTGTTGAATCCATTAAAATTCAGCTTAAGCGTTTATCTGAAACAAATATTGTGGGTTATTGTTATTGGTATGAAGGAAATGGTCGCCAGTTTGGTTTACATATTACGCCATTGACAGTGGCCGATAAATTTGGTGCTCAGCTTGAAGCGAAAGAAGCCGCTTGGATATTCACATCTGCGACATTAGAAGTGGGGGGAACTTTTAATCATTTCTGCCAACGTTTAGGTATTGAAAACGCGACACAAAAAATTTTATATAGTCCCTTTAATTATCTTGAACAATCTTTGCTTTGTGTGCCTCGATATTTGCCGAATACCAATCAAGTGAATACATTAAATTCACTAGGCGAAATGTTATTACCCGTGATTGAAGCAAACAAAGGGCGTTGCTTTGTTCTTTGCACTTCTTATTCAATGATGCGTGGTTTAGCTGAATATTTCCGTGAAAAAAGTCATCTTTCGATTTTATTACAAGGCGAAACCTCAAAAGGAAAATTACTCGAGCAATTTATAAAAGAAACGCATAGCGTTTTGGTGGCAACTTCTAGCTTTTGGGAGGGGGTAGACGTGCGTGGCGATGCACTTTCTTTAGTCATTATTGATAAACTTCCTTTTACTGCGCCAGATGAACCTTTGTTGAAAGCCCGCATTGAGGATTGTCGTTTGCAAGGTGGCGATCCATTCAACGACATTCAAATTCCTGAAGCGGTAATTACCTTGAAACAAGGAGTTGGACGTTTAATTCGTGATGTTACAGATCGTGGCGTTGTGATTATTTGTGATAATCGATTAGTAATGCGTAATTATGGCGAAACTTTTTTGAAAAGTTTACCTAACTCAAGTCGTACCCGTGATCTCAACAAAGTGATACAATTCTTACAAAATAAATAAACGAGAATAATAATGCAAAATTTAACTTTATTGGCGTTGGACACTTCTACTGAAGCCTGTTCAGTCGCCTTATTTCATCGTGGCGAGAAAACACATATTAATGAACTTGCACAACGCACACACACTAAACGAATTTTGCCTATGATTGATAAAATTTTGGCAAATTCGGGGGTAGGTTTAAATCAAGTTGATGCGCTTGCCTTTGGGCGTGGGCCCGGTAGTTTTACTGGTGTTCGTGTTGGTGCAGGGATTGCACAAGGTTTAGCTTTTGGAGCGGATTTGCCTGTCATTCCTATTTCAAATTTAACCGCAATGGCTCAAGCTGCATTTGAATTACATCAAGCAGAAAATGTTGTTGCCGCAATTGATGCCAGAATGAATGAAGTCTATTTTTCTCAATTAGTGAGAGAAAAAGTGCGGTCAGATTTTGGGGAAGTTTTTCAATGGCGAGAAATCATTAGCGAACAAGTTTGTTCCCCAGAACAAGCAATTAACCAGCTTCAAAATGATAACGCATTTAGAGTTGGGACTGGTTGGGCTGCTTATTCTCAATTTACTGAAAAAAATCTAACTGGCTCAGATATAGAATTACCTAATGCCTTATATATGTTAGAACTTGCACGAGTAGAATTTTTGCAAAAACGCACAATTTCAGCTTTAGAGATTAAACCGATTTATTTGCGAAACGAGGTTACTTGGAAAAAATTACCAGGACGTGAATAAGTTTAAATAATAGGAGAATAGAAAATGAAAGGAAAAATAACCTTATTTTTTACCGCACTTTGTTTCGGATTAACGGGCTGTATTGCACCACCAAAAGGGTTAGAAAAAGAGCGATTCTCTATTAATTCCTATCGCGAGATTTCTCCGCAGGATTTAACCTGCCATTGTAAAACGGTTCGACTTGGAGGAAAAATTGTCAATACTACCGTTTTAGCAAATCAAACAAAAATTGAAGTGTTAAGTTTACCCGTATCATCAATTTCAGGTAAACCATTTGTTGAATTTCAATCCGATGGTCGCTTTATCGTCTATTTCAACGGTTTTGTTGAGCCTGAAAATTTAAAAGAGCGTTATATTACTGTAGGTGGTCAATTAGCAGGAACAGAGAAAGGCAAAATAGAACAAGCTGATTATACTTATCCTGTTGTTCAAGCGGATAAATATCGAATTTGGACACTCAGTACCATCTATGAGTATCCAACAGATGATTGGGATGAAGACGATGATTGGGGATTTTTTAGATGGAGACATCGCCCTTGGTATGTTCAGCCTGAAATTCACTATTATTTGAATTAAATGATAAAATCTTAAAGATTTTCCAACAAATTAGGATAAAAAATGGAAAAAATTTGGTTTCAAAATTATCCAGAAGGTTCTGAAAAATTTCTGGATACCTCAAAATATGAATCTATTTTGGATATGTTCGACAAAGCAGCACGCGAACATCCAGATCGCCCCGCTTACATTAATATGGGGCAAGTACTTACTTTCCGTAAATTAGAAGAGCGCAGTCGTGCATTTGCCGCGTATTTGCAAAATGAATTTAAACTTCAACGTGGTGATCGCGTGGCATTAATGATGCCAAATTTATTGCAATATCCTATCGCACTTTTTGGTATTTTACGGGCTGGCTTAATTGCAGTAAATGTCAATCCTCTTTATACACCGAGAGAATTAGAGCTCCAGTTGCAAGATAGTGGTGCGGTAGCGATTGTCGTGGTATCAAATTTTGCTTCTACCTTGGAAAAAGTCGTTTTCAATACCAATGTTAAACACGTTATTCTTACCCGAATGGGCGATCAACTTTCTTTTGGTAAACGTACTTTAGTCAATTTTGTCGTGAAATATGTGAAAAAACTCGTGCCGAAATATAAATTACCGCACGCAGTAACATTCCGTGAAGTATTGAGTATTGGTAAATATCGCCAATATGTTCGTCCAGAAATATCGCGTGAGGATTTAGCCTTTTTACAATACACAGGCGGCACAACAGGTGTAGCGAAAGGTGCAATGCTGACACACGGAAATATTATAACCAATGTCTTCCAAGCAAAATGGATTGCAGAGCCTTTTATTGGCGATCATTCTCGAACTCGTTCAGCTATTTTAGCCTTGCCTCTTTATCACGTATTTGCCTTAACGGTAAACTGCTTATTATTTTTAGAGTTAGGTGTAACGGCGATCTTAATTACTAATCCGAGAGATATTGAAGGATTTGTGAAAGAATTGAAAAAATATCGTTTTGAAGCAATCACTGGTGTGAATACCTTATTTAATGCCTTGTTAAATAATGAAAACTTCAAGGAAGTTGATTTTTCTGCGTTGAAACTTTCTGTGGGTGGCGGTATGGCTATTCAACAGTCTGTAGCAACACGTTGGCACGAATTGACGGGCTGTAACATCATTGAAGGTTATGGAATGACGGAATGTTCGCCATTAATCGCCGCTTGTCCGATTAATGTTGTGAAACATAATGGCACTATCGGTGTGCCAGTGCCAAATACGGATATAAAAATCATTAAAGATGATGGCTCTGATGCAAAAATTGGCGAAGCTGGCGAATTATGGGTGAAAGGCGATCAAGTAATGCGAGGTTATTGGCAGAGACCTGAAGCAACCAGTGAAGTGTTAAAAGACGGTTGGATGGCGACTGGCGATATTGTCATTATGGATGAATCATATAGCTTACGCATTGTGGATCGTAAAAAAGATATGATTTTGGTTTCTGGCTTTAATGTCTATCCAAATGAAATTGAAGATGTCGTTATGCTGAATTACAAAGTGTCTGAGGCTGTGGCAATTGGTGTTCCTCATGAAGTTTCTGGCGAAACGATAAAAATCTTTGTGGTGAAAAAAGACGATAGCTTAACTCGTGATGAACTTCGCAACCATTGTCGTCAATATCTCACAGGCTATAAAGTGCCAAAAGAAATTGAGTTTCGAGACGAACTGCCAAAAACTAATGTTGGCAAGATTTTACGTCGGGTTTTACGCGATGAAGAAATCGCAAAACGTGTAAAACATTAATATCAAAATGGGATAGCAATATCCCATTTTTGTTCTTTTCAAATAAAAAATCACTATGATAAAAGAATGTCAAAATCCACCGCACTTTAGGGTCATTGCGGATAATGCTGCGCTATTAGAAGTTTGTAATTTAGCCCAACAGAAAAGTGCGGTCGCCTTAGATACAGAATTTATGCGTGTTTCCACTTATTTTCCTAAGTTGGGATTAATCCAACTTTATGATGGCGAGCACGTCTCTTTAATTGATCCTTTAGCGATTACGGATTTTTCGCCTTTTGTCGCATTGTTAGCCAATCCTAAGGTATTAAAAATCTTACATTCTTGTAGTGAAGATTTATTGGTTTTCTTACAAGAATTTGATCAGCTTCCACGCCCAATGATTGATACGCAAATTATGGCGCGCTTTCTTGGGCTTGGCACATCAGCAGGATTGGCAAAATTAGCACAACAATACTTAAATGTAGAAATCGATAAAGGTGCAACTCGCACCAATTGGATCAAACGCCCCCTTTCTGATATTCAACTTCAATATGCTGCAGGCGATGTTTGGTATTTGTTGCCACTTTATCATATTCTTGAAAAAGAGTTAGCTAAAACACCTTGGGAACAAGCAGTAAGAGATGATTGCGAACTTGTTCTTGCTAAAACGCATAAATTACAAGAGCGAGATTCAGAAAAAGCGTATTTAGATATTCCAAATGCTTGGAAATTAAATCCATTAGAATTGTCTCGTTTAAGAATTTTGGCACAGTGGCGACAAAACGTGGCAATAGAACGTGATTTAGCACTTTCTTATATTGTGAAATCAGAACATCTTTGGAAAGTGGCAAAGAATAATCCACGTAATACATCTGAAATGTTAGAAATGGGATTAACTGAAAATGAAGTACGTGTACGTGGTAAAAAGATTTTGCAATTACTTGCTCAAGCAAGACGTGTTTCTTCTAATGACTATCCAAAACCTATTGAACGTATTTCTGAAGATCCTCGTTATAAAAAAACAATTCGATTATTACAAGAAAAAGTGAATAGCTTAACACCAAAAGGTTTAACCCCTGAAATCGTTGCAAGTAAACGTACTTTGGAAGAATTAATTAAATGGGTTTGGAAATATGATTGTTCTCAAGATAAACGACCAGAGTTGCTGATTGGCTGGCGAAAACCTATTGGTGAAAAGTTAGTTGATGTACTTAAGTAGATATAAAAAAGCGTTGGGCAAATAGCTCAACGCTTTTCGTTTTTACTCGTAGAGTTTTTTCACTTGTTCAGGTGTCATTACTCGTTGGTATTTACTAAATTCTTTTGCCATATAGTAAGCACCAAAATTTGTTAAGTGATCTTGATCAGCGTACAAGTATTTTCCTTCTGCCATAACACTATCTTTTGGTAAATACTGTTGAGCATCTACCCAATAAACATTAGGAATATCTTTGACTAAATCGTGAATGATTTTGTTACTCGCATCAATATCGCCCATACGATGAATTGGCGTTAAATATTTTTCAAGCCCATAATTTTCTAATAAATAACCACGCAGCGGAGAACGACTTACTGAACTATTATTAGCAAAAACATATACGGGCTTTTGCATCGCTAGTTGTTTCACTGTGTTTTTAAAACGCGCTTTAAAGTCTGGTTCAATGAAAGTTTCGGGTCTAAAACGAGGTACTGGCTGTCCGCCCATTCTCAAGTCATAAAATGCTGAAATAAATATCGCTTTATATTGAGAATCTTTCTGCCATACAGATTGGCAATTAGGATCTAATTGATATTGTTCATTCACAATAAAGCTACATTCAAATTTATCTTTGAAAATATCTGCTTTCCAGCCTTCTTTATTTCCCACATAGTTTAGAAAAGCTTCTAAATGTGAAGAATGAGAATCGCCTAAAATAATGACCTTAGCAGGATAATGATTTTCATTAGAAACAGGAATTGATTGTTCAATGTGTTCTTTTTCAGCTCGTATTGTTTGTCTTTTATAAAGATTAAATCCTAAGAGTAAAAGAGAAGGAATAAAATAAATATAAAGAAAACTTTGTTTAAAGTTTAGTTTTGATTTTCTAATTGGCTGTTCGATTAAATAATAACTTAGAACTGAAAAAATTATTGTTAATACTATTACTATAGCGATAGATTGATTATTAATTTGTTTTTCGCCCGTTATATAATAAGCAAACGCAATAAAAATCCAATGATATAAATAAAGAGAATAAGAAATTTTTCCAATAAACACTATTGCTTTATTAGATAAACATAATTTAACGATGTTATTTTGTGATGTGGTATGAATAATTAATGCTGTAAAAATACAAGGAAGAATTAAAGTAATACCTGGAATATATGCAATATCATTATTCATTAAAAATAAGCAGGAAAATAATAGTAATGTACTTAATATTGCAATAACATTGCTTGCTTGCTTGCTTGCTTGCTTGCTTGCTTGCTTGCTGAAAGATTATGATAAATTGCCAACAAAGATCCTACAAGTAATTCAGGAAATCTGAGATTAGAGAGATAATAAATATTAGGCTGGTGCAATACTTCTTTGTAAAAATTAGCTGGAATAAAAGAGGTGGCAAGTAAAATAAAAAACAAAATTAGCGTTATAATAAATAATACTTTAATTTCTCTAAATTTTTTATAAGCTAAAATGAGGATAAGTGGAAAAATAAGATAGTATTGTTCTTCTACGGCTAATGACCAAATATGTAATACAGGGTTTTCATTTGCACTTAAATCAAAATAACCTTGTGTTAATCCTAGATAGAAATTAGATAGGAATGCAATAGCTAATTCAATGGTTTTTCTTAATTTATTGAAATCATTATAAATAAAAATAACAGACGCAATGAAAGACACTAATGCCATCACTGTAATAAAAGCAGGATAAATTCGTTTAATACGTCGAGTATAAAATTGTTTAAGCGAAAAAGAATTCTGTTGAATTTCTGTGATAATAATACCCGTAATCAGAAAACCAGAAATAACAAAGAAAATATCCACCCCAAGAAAACCACCAGATAACCAGTTTTCATTAAGATGATAAATAATGACTGAAATAACAGCAATTGCGCGTAGTCCATCAATTTCTGGACGATATTTAATAGATGACATAATATTCCTTTAATAAAAATATAAACCGCACCTTTATTTCTGCGTCAAAAGTGCGGTGATTTTTTATGTGTTTTTACACGTTGAATCGAAAGTGCATTACATCGCCATCTTGTACGACATAATCTTTGCCTTCTAAACGCCATTTACCCGCTTCTTTTGCACCGTTTTCACCGTTGAATTGGATAAAGTCTTCGTAAGCGATAACTTCTGCTCGGATAAAGCCTTTTTCAAAGTCGGTGTGGATTACAGCGGCTGCTTTTGGTGCGGTTGCACCGACTGAAACTGTCCAAGCTCGTACTTCTTTTACGCCAGCAGTGAAATAAGTTTGAAGATTTAAAAGTGCATATCCTGCACGAATTACACGGTTCAATCCTGGTTCTTCAATGCCTAAATCTTGTAAAAACTCGACTTTTTCTTCATCGTCAAGTTCTGCAATTTCAGATTCAATCGCTGCACATACAGGAACAACAACAGCGCCCTCTTTTTCGGCAATTTCACGAACGCGATCTAAATATGGATTATTTTCAAAACCATCTTCATTTACGTTTGCGATATACATTGTTGGTTTTAAAGTTAAGAAGTTGTAACTCTTGATTGCTTGCAATTCTTCTTTATCTAATCCAACAGAACGAATCATTCCTGCATTTTCCAGCACAGGAAGGATTTTTTCCATTACGGAAAGTTCAAATTTAGCCTCTTTATCGCCACCTTTTGCACGTTTTTGTAAACGTTGGATTGCTCGTTCACAACTGTCTAAGTCTGCTAAGGCTAATTCAGTGTTGATAGTGTCAATATCATCAAGTGGGTCAATTTTCCCTGCAACGTGTACAATGTCATCGTTTTCAAAACAACGCACTACGTGACCAATTGCATCGGTTTCACGAATATTAGCGAGGAATTTGTTACCCAAGCCCTCACCTTTACTTGCTCCCGCAACTAAGCCTGCGATGTCCACGAATTCCATCGTGGTAGGTAATATGCGTTCAGGTTTAACGATTTCTGCCAATGCATCTAAACGCGGATCTGGCATTGGCACGACCCCCGTATTTGGTTCGATAGTACAGAATGGATAGTTTGCGGCTTCAATGCCAGCTTTGGTGAGTGCGTTAAAAAGAGTAGATTTGCCGACATTTGGCAATCCCACAATACCACATTTGAATCCCATAATTTTTCCCTTATTTTGAGTAAAACGGTTGTAAAACTAACCGCACTTTTAAATTTTGAAACTGTTTAAACGGTTGGTCGCTTTGATCATTCCATCTTTGAAAATCATTTCTACACAATCAGTTGCTTCATCTAACACATTTTCAAGTGCATTGCGATCTGCTGGAGATGGTTTATTTAAGACATAACCTGCCACTAAATCACGATGGCCTGGATGCCCAATGCCAATGCGTAAACGGTAGAAATTATTGTTATTGCCTAGTTGTGCCACAATATCTTTTAAGCCGTTATGCCCACCATGTCCACCGCCTTGTTTGAGTTTTGCGATGCCAGAAGGTAAATCTAGTTCATCGTGAATAACCAAAATTTCTTCAGGTTTAATACGGTAAAAACTTGCCAATGCGCCAACTGCTTTACCGCTTAAATTCATAAAAGTTGTTGGCACTAAAAGGCGAACTTCTTTTCCATTCACTAAAGTGCGGGCAGTTTTTCCGAAGAATTTACTTTCTGGATTTAGCGAAACGTTAAAACGACGAGCCAAGCGTTCAATAAGCCATTCGCCTGCATTATGGCGTGTATCGGCATATTTTTCGCCAGGATTGCCTAAACCAACAATGAGTTTTATTTCTGACATTTTTATTTGATGATGTAAAAAATAGTGGCGTATTGTAGCGAAAAAGCCTTAAATTCTCAATCTATAAGGCGGAAACAAAGAGGTAATTTATTGCTCGTAATTTATCATTAAAAGTCACCGCACTTTTCCGTTATAATGGTTAAAATTTTTTAACAAAGAAGTAAAAATGAATCAGATTAACATTGAAATCGCTTATGCTTTTCCCGAACGTTATTATTTGAAATCTTTTCAAGTTGATGAAGGAATCACCGTGCAAACGGCGATTATGCAATCAGGGATTTTAAGCCAATTTCCAGAGATTGATTTGAGCATAAATAAAATTGGGATTTTCAGTCGTCCAATAAAATTGACTGATGTATTAAAAGAGGGCGATCGTATTGAAATTTATCGTCCATTACTTGCTGATCCGAAAGAAATTCGCCGTAAGCGTGCAGCAGAGCAAGCTGCAGCCAAAAACAAAGAAAAAGGAGCTTAAAAATGACCGCACTTTCATCTGTTGATTTTTGTTTACCTGAGCATATCACGCCAGAAATTTTTCTACGCGATTATTGGCAGAAAAAGCCACTTGTAATTCGTAACGGTTTGCCTGAAATTGTTGGGCAGTTTGAGCCACAAGATATTATTGAACTTGCACAAAATGAAGATGTGACCGCTCGTTTAGTGAAAACATTTTCTGATGATTGGAAAGTTTTTTTTAGCCCTTTGAGCGAAAAGGATTTCCAACAATTGCCAGAAAAATGGTCGGTGTTAGTTCAAAATTTGGAGCAATGGTCGCCTGAATTAGGGCAACTTTGGAACAAATTTGGCTTTATTCCTCAATGGCAACGTGACGATATTATGGTGTCTTACGCGCCGAAAGGTGGTTCTGTCGGTAAGCATTATGATGAATATGATGTATTTTTAGTGCAAGGCTATGGTCATCGTCGTTGGCAAGTGGGTAAATGGTGTGATGCAAGCACTGAATTTAAACCCAATCAATCGATCCGAATTTTTGATGATACGGGCGAATTAGTCATTGATGAAGTGATGAATCCAGGGGATATTCTCTATATTCCAGCCCGTATGGCACATTATGGCGTAGCTGAAGATGATTGTTTAACCTTTTCTTTTGGCTTGCGTTATCCAAATTTAAGTAATTTGATTGATAGCGTAAGCAAAAGTTTCTGTCATCAAGATCCAGATTTGAATTTAAGCGAATTTGATTTACCGCTACGTTTAAGCCAGTCTGAACAACGTACAGGTAAACTGGCAGATGAAAATATTCAAGCAATGAAACAGCTTTTATTAGATAAATTGGCTAATTCTGAAGCTTTTGATACGTTATTTAAACAAGCTGTGGCAAGTGCGGTAAGTTCTCGTCGTTATGAGTTATTAGTTTCGGATGAAATGTGCGATCCAGATGAAGTGCGGTCAATTTTAGAAGAAGATGGTGCATTCCTTTCTCAAGACAACAATTGTAAATTGCTTTACACCGAAAATCCGTTGCGAATTTATGCTAATGGCGAATGGTTAGATGAGCTTAATGTGATTGAGACCGAAGTGTTAAAACGCTTATCTGACGGCGAAAGTTTAGATTGGGCATTTTTATCAAGTTTAGTGAATAAAACCGAAGATCCTGAAACTTCGATGGATTTGCTGTTAGATTCCATTTGTAACTGGGTTGATGATGGTTGGGTGTTAATTGAATAATATGTCAGACAATATTTATTCCGTCTCTCAACTGAATTCTGCCGCGCGTCAGATGCTTGAGGGCAAATTTTCCCAAATTTGGCTAACGGGGGAAATTTCCAATTTTACCCAACCTGTGTCTGGGCATTGGTATTTAACGCTGAAAGATAAAAATGCACAGGTGCGTTGTGCGATGTTTCGTATGAAAAATTTGCGTGTTGCTTTTCGTCCACAAAATGGAATGCAAGTGCTTGTGCGTGCCAATGTGAGTTTATATGAACCTCGTGGCGATTATCAACTTATTATTGATTCTATACACCCAGCTGGCGAGGGATTATTGCAACAGCAATTTGAAGCATTAAAAATGAAGTTGGCTACGGAGGGATTGTTTGCTCAAAATCTCAAGAAAAATCTACCGCACTTTAGTAAAGCAGTGGGGATTATTACCTCTTCTACAGGTGCAGCATTGCAAGATATTTTGCATATCTTGGCACGCCGTGATCCAAGTTTAAAAGTTATTATTTATCCCACTGCGGTTCAAGGCAAAGAGGCGACCGCAGAAATTGTGCAAATGATTGAACTTGCTAATGTGCGACAAGAAGTGGATGTATTAATTGTGGGACGTGGTGGCGGTTCATTAGAAGATCTTTGGTGTTTTAATGAAGAAGAAGTGGCGCGAGCGATTTTTCGTTCAACCTTACCCATTATCAGTGCGGTAGGTCACGAAACAGATGTGACGATTGCCGATTTTGTGGCAGATCTTCGTGCGCCGACCCCTTCTGCTGCGGCTGAATTAGTGAGTCGTAATCAAGATGAATTATTGCAACAACTTCGCCATCAACAGCAACGTTTAGATATGGCATTTGATCGTTTATTTACGCGAAAAAGCCAGCGTTTGAAACAGCTAACCTTAAGATTACACAATCAACATCCACAGAATCAGTTACGCGCTCAACAAGCAAAAAATGAACAGCTTACGCATCGCTTGCAACTTGCAATGTTGCGTCAGTTTGAAAATACACAGCAAAAATTGACCGCACTTTCTGTTCGTTTAAAACAAAATCCGTTGCCGTATCGAGTGCAACGTCATCAACAACGCTTAGAACAACTTCAAGTGCGGTTAAATTTTTGCGTAAATCGCCAAGTGACGGAGCGTCAAAATAAACTGGCAACGTTATGCGGAAAATTGGATGGTTTAAGCCCGTTGAAAGTATTGGCAAGAGGTTATTCCATTGCGGAAAACCCGCAAGGTAAAGCCATTGTTAGCGTGAAAGATGTCAATCAAGGGGACTTAATTACAACCCAAGTGGCTGATGGAAAAATTATGAGTAAGGTTTTGTAAGATACTTATTTTGTAAAAATGGAGTAAAACATTATCTTACGAAAAAAGAATGCCGTGATTATTGAATAAATTATCACGGTATTTTATTTTGTGACTCACTTCAAACTTTCAACAAAAAGTGGAAACCTTCTATTTTTTTTGTAGTCTTTTAAGCGTATGATTTTGCGTTCAGTTTTGGAGAAACAGATGTCAGAAATTCAACATTTTAGCCAACAAGATATAGAAATATTGGGCGAACAAACTTTATATGAAGGTTTTTTCACGCTTAAACAAATCCAATTTAAACATAAACTTTTTGCTGGAGGGCAAAGTGGCGTCGTAACCCGAGAATTACTGATTAAAGGCGCAGCCTCAGCGGTTATCGCTTATGATCCAAAAGAAGATTCTGTGATTTTAGTTGAACAAGTTCGTATTGGCGCGGCTTATCATCCCGAATCTAATCGTTCGCCTTGGTTACTCGAACTAATTGCGGGTATGGTGGAAAAAGGCGAAAAGCCAGAAGACGTTGCTTTGCGTGAGAGTGAAGAAGAAGCGGGAATTCAAGTCAAAAATTTAACGCATTGTTTAAGTGTGTGGGATAGCCCAGGTGGCATAGTGGAGCGGATTCATTTATTTGCAGGCGAAGTGGATAGCTCACAAGCAAAAGGTATTCACGGTTTGGCTGAAGAAAATGAAGACATTCGAGTACAGGTAGTAAAACGTGAACAAGCGTATCAATGGATGTGCGAGGGGAAAATTGATAATGGCATTGCAGTGATTGGATTGCAGTGGCTTCAATTAAATTATGCTCAGTTACAACAAAGTTGGAAATGTAGTTAGGGGGCATTAATGAAAAATACGTTTGTTTATCAGGCGGAAAAGCCTGTTATTAAATTATTACAAATTACGGATCCCCATTTATTTAAAGATGAAAGTGCGGAATTATTGGGGGTAAATACACAAGCAAGTTTTGCTCAAGTATTAAAGGAAATTCAGCAAGAAAATAACCAATTTGATGTGATTCTTGCTACAGGCGATCTTGTGCAGGATAGTAGTGATGAAGGTTACACTCGTTTTGTAGAAATGATGAAACCTTTCAATAAACCCGTATTTTGGATTCCAGGAAATCACGATTTTCAGCCTAAAATGGCAGAATTTTTAAATCAGCCACCAATGAACGCGGCAAAACATCTTCTATTGGGCGAACATTGGCAAGCTGTATTGTTGGATAGCCAAGTTTATGGTGTACCGCACGGACAACTAAGCCAGCATCAACTCGATTTATTAAAAGAAACCTTAGAAAAAAATCCTGAACGCTATACGTTAGTTGTATTACACCATCATTTATTACCAACTAATTCCGCATGGCTTGATCAACATAATCTTCGTAATTCTCACGAATTGGCAGAAGTGCTTGTGCCTTTTACTAATGTGAAAGCTATTTTGTATGGGCATATTCATCAAGAAGTAAACAGTGAATGGAATGGTTATCAAGTGATGGCAACGCCAGCGACTTGTATTCAATTTAAACCTGATTGCCAGTATTTTTCTCTTGATACCTTACAGCCTGGTTGGCGTGAAATTGAGCTACATTCAGATGGTTCAATTCGTACCCAAGTGAAACGTATTCAGCAAGCGGAATTTTTGCCGAATATGCAAGAAGAGGGATATTAAATTTTGTGGACGTTTTAAAAATCGTTTTCATAGTGCGTATTTTTAAAACGTCCACTATTCTAATCCAATAAAAGTGCGGTCAAATTTTTAATTGTTTTTAACGATTCGCCAGTTCAAAAATCATCGCTTCTGCTTGGCAACTAAAAGTGAAAGAGGCATTTAATTGAACGCCGTTTTCAACCGCCACGATTTCGCTTTTAATTTCGCAAGGATCGCTTTCTGTGTTGCGTGCTTTCTTCGTTAATCGTTCAAGTGCTGCATTGGCATCAGCTTTAGTGCTATAAAATTGATGAACTTCTACGCTACAGTCAGAGCCATCAATAATCGTGCCTACATCAACACAGCTACAAGTTAAGGATTCTTCTGCTTTGCATTTTACGGTCATTTTCTTTTCCTTATATGAATGTTTTTGCGTATTTTATCATTTTTCTTTTTTTCCATAAATGACAAAAATTGAACAAAACAATCCATTAAATGTAAAAAGTTCCCGCTAACTGGTCGGAACTCTAATAAAAATAAGGAAATAAATTTGCACTCAGTAGCATCGAGTTTTAGAATTGACCGAATTTTTATTAATAACAAAGGTTCCCAAATGAAAAAATTTAATCAATCTATATTAGCAACGGCAATGTTGTTGGCTGCAGGCGGTGCAAATGCGGCGGCTTTCCAATTGGCGGAAGTTTCTACTTCTGGGCTTGGTCGTGCCTATGCAGGTGAAGCGGCGATTGCGGATAATGCAGCAGTGATCGCAACAAACCCGGCTTTAATGACCGTGTTTAAACGTGCCCAGTTTTCTACTGGGGGGGTCTATATTAATTCCAAAGTAGATATGCGCGGGGATGTTGCAACTAAGATAAATCAACTTCAAGTTGGGAATGAAAAGGGTTCAGCCTCCAAAAATGATGTAGTACCAGAAGCGTTTATACCAAACTTGTATTTTGTTGCTCCAGTAAATGATAAGTTAGCACTGGGTGCTGGTATGAATGTAAATTTCGGTTTAAAAAGTGAATATGGTCGTGATTATGCTGCTGGTTTGTTTGGCGGGGAAACAAAACTCTCCACCATTAATCTAAATTTCAGCGGTGCTTATCGCGTTACACAAGGTTTAAGTGTCGGTTTAGGGCTGAATGCTGTTCATGCTAAAGCCAAGCTTGATCGAACAGCTGGTATTTTAAAAAAGACTGCTGATACAATAAAGCCCCAAGCAAATACATTAAAGAGCGTACTTCCTGGTGTAGAAGAATTTGCTAATAGTTTCTCTAAAAATAAATCCGTTGTGCAATTGCAGGATAAATCTGCTTGGGGATTTGGCTGGAATGCAGGGCTAATGTATCAATTTAATGAGAATAACCGAATGGGCTTGGCTTATCATTCTGCAGTGGATATTGATTTTACTGACTATACGGCAACTAGTTTACAAGCAAAAAAACTTGGTGAAGAAAGCAGTTTAACCCTTAGATTACCAGATTATGTGGAATTTTCTGGCCTCCACCAAGTAACCAACAGGTTTGCGATACATTATAGTTATAAATATACCCATTGGAGTCACTTAAACAAATTATATGCTCGCTATAACGACGGTACGACAGCCTTTGACAAAGAGTTACAATACAGCAATAGCTCGCGTGTTGCGTTTGGTGGTACTTACGATATTGATGATAAATTAACCTTACGAGCTGGGGTTGCTTACGATCAAGCTGCTTCTCGTCACTATCGCAGTGCATCAATTCCAGATACCGATCGCACTTGGTATAGTTTAGGCGCAACCTATAAATTTACCCCTCATTTTTCTGTTGATTTCGGCTATGCATACTTAAAAGGCAAAAAAGTTAACTTCAAGGAAGAAGAGAAATTACTCAAAAACCAGGTAACCACTACTGCAAATTATACCTCTAAAGCACACGCAAATCTTTACGGCTTAAACTTAAATTATAGTTTCTAATCCGTTAAAAAATTTAGCATAATAAAGCACACTTCCACACCAAGTGTGCTTTTCTTTTATAAAAACAAGGCGAAAAATGACCGCACTTTATTACACTTATTATCCTTCACCCATCGGGCGGCTTTTGATTTTATCTGATGGCGAAAGCATTACACATATTGATTTTGAAAAAGAGCAATATGCGCCTAATCCAAAATGGCTCAAGCAAGATGAATTGCCTGTTTTTCAAAAAGTGCGGTTAGCTTTTGAACGATATTTTAATGGGGAAGTTGAGTGTTTTTCAGACATTCCCTTAAAACCAGAAGGCACCGCATTTCAACAAGCCATTTGGCAAGCCTTGCGAGAAATTGCTTATGGCGAGCTTTCAACTTATGGCGAGCTGGCGTTACGGATTAATAATCCTAAAGCTGTTCGTGCCGTGGGAGGCGCGGTGGGGAGTAATCCCATTAGTATTATTATTCCTTGTCATCGCATTTTAGGCAAAGATCGTACTTTAACTGGTTTTGGCGGTGGCTTAGAGGCAAAACGTTTTTTATTACAGTTAGAAAAAATTCCCTATATTGATAAAGGCACTGAAAATACTAAGCCTCGCTTTTTTAAGAAATATCACGAATGATTCCACAAACCCTTGAACAATTACTTTCCCAAGCGCAATCAATTGCTGGCTTAACTTTTGGGGAGTTAGCTGATGAACTGCATATTCCTGTCCCGATTGATTTAAAACGTGATAAAGGCTGGGTAGGCATGTTATTAGAGCGTGCTTTGGGCGCAACGGCAGGGAGTAAAGCTGAACAGGATTTTTCTCATTTAGGTGTTGAACTTAAAACGTTACCGATTAATGCGGAGGGTTATCCTCTTGAAACCACCTTTGTGAGCCTTGCCCCGTTGGTACAAAATTCAGGGGTTAAATGGGAAAATTCCCATGTTCGTCATAAACTTTCTTGTGTCCTTTGGATGCCGATTGAAGGCAGCCGTCATATTCCATTACGTGAACGCCATATCGGTGCGCCAATTTTCTGGAAGCCAACCGCTGAGCAAGAACGTCAATTAAAACAAGATTGGGAAGAATTGATGGATTTAATTGTACTTGGCAAATTGGAGCAAATTACCGCTCGAATTGGGGAAGTTATGCAACTTCGCCCAAAGGGTGCAAATAGTCGCGCAGTGACAAAAGGCATAGGAAAAAATGGCGAAATTATAGATACCTTGCCTTTGGGTTTTTATCTAAGAAAAGAATTCACCGCTCAAATTCTGAACGCATTTTTAGAAACAAAGTCGCTTTAACTTGATTTTAATTCGTCAAAAACACGGAAAAAACCGACCGCACTTTTTAGCTCGTTGCCATAAAAAATTAAAGGAATCCGATTTCGTTCCCAAGGTGGCACGCTTAATTCTTGCCAGATTTTTTTTATATCTTCTCTTGGGCGTTTCGGATGATGTTTCACTTTGCCCGAATAGCCAAAACGAATAGAAATAGGCAAGTTCGTTTTTTCCAGCGTAACAGAGTAATCCTGCCAGTAGAAAATCAGATTATCTTCATTTTCTTGAACAGTGAGATTGCCTAAATCATCAGGTAAACTTAGCATATTTTGTTCTAATTTTAGGCAGTATTTGGTTAGATCAGAAAACCGTTTAGTTAAATATAAACTATCTTGATAACGTCGAATGACTTTATTTACAAGTTGAAATTGAGGATTTGCCTCTTCTTTTGCAAAAACGACATCATGAATAAGCTGTGTAAGTTGGCGTTTACTTGGCATTTCAAGTTGGTTTTCTGCAAGCCACATACGCAAAAGTGCGGTCTGTTTTGCGAGAGAATATTTGCGGAACTGGCACAGTTTAAATTGGTTTTTTATTTGACAATGTTCTGTAAAAATTTCGCTCAATAAATCATTAATTAGCTGTTGTTGCTCAAAACAATGTTGTGCGGAACGTTGTACGGCTAAATCAAAATGAGCCCAGCGTTCACGTAATTTTGGCAAAATTTCATTGCGTAAGAAATTACGATCGTATCGATTATCCTCATTACTTTCATCTGTAATCCAGTTGAGTTTTTCTTTTTGTGCGTAATTTTCTAACTGGGTGCGAGTAAAGCCTAACAAAGGGCGTAAAATTGGCATGCCGAACAATACACTTTGTTGTTGCATTGCGCCTAAGCCTTGTAGCCCACTGCCACGTTTTAGGGCTAAGAAAAAGGTTTCAGTTTGATCGTTTAGATGATGTGCCGTGACGAGTATTTCTTGTGTTTGAAGATGTTTTTTTATGGCTTGATAGCGAGCTTCACGTGCACCAGCCTCAATGCCATTGGTTTTATCTACTTGTACTCGCTCGATAATCAACGGAATTTGAAATTGATCGCATAAGTCTTGGCAATGTTTAGCCCAACTCTCTGCATTGGGGCTTAATCCGTGATGAATATGGATTGCTCGTACTGATAAAGGCGGTAAGTGCGGTTGTTTTTGACGAAGTTTTGCAAATAAAGAAAGAAGTACAGTGGAATCCAAACCACCACTCAAGGCGATAAGAAATGCTTGAGTGGTGGCTTTTTTGAGTTGTTTTTCAATGTCTGAAAGTAAGTCCATTAGGCAACTTTTTCAGCTTTATAATGGCTGCTTGGATTGAGAATTTCAAAACGTGCGGCAATGGTTTGTAATTCGTAAGAACCTAGTTCAAAGGTGGTTTTCATTACGCCTGCTACTTCATTATTCATGGCTTCAAAGGCTTCTACATCAGATTTTCCATTGAGTAAATTTGCTAAGAATGTCCCTGCAATTAAATCGCCCACGCCCACTGGTTCAAAATTGAATTGATAAAGTGGACGGCTTAAATGCCAAACACCCTCTGGGGTTGCCATAATAATTTCAAATGTATCAGGATCGTTGATTTTACCTGCACTGCCTAAATGTTTAACAAGGACTTTCTTCACGCCTTTTGCAATTAACGCATTCACCGCTTTTAACACATCATCAAAGGTATTAATTGGGAATTCAGTGAGCTGACGTAATTCATGCAAGTTTGGCGTCATAATGTCTGCCACTGGAATCGCTTTTTCAATAAGTGCTTCGCAAACACCATTGGCAACCACGCAGCTTTTTTTCGGATGTGGCATTACAGGGTCGCATAAATAAAGCGCATTTGGATTACGCAGTTTGATTTGTTCTAAGGCAAAAAGAATTTGATCGACTTGTTCCGCAGAACCTAAGTAACCTGATAACAAAGCATCACATTCTTGTAGTTTTTCAATATTATCAAGTCCAGTTACAATTTCTCGGATTTGTTCTTGTGGAATTACCATGCCTGTCCATTTTCCGTATTGTGTGTGGTTAGAAAATTGAACGGTATTTAATGCCCATACATCTACGCCTAACAACTGCATTGGAAAAGTCGCAGATTTGTTACCCGCAAAACCATAGACCACGTGGGATTGGATTGAAAGTACATTTTTCATTGTGTTTTCTCCTTTGTTGTATATTTAGATCAAAAAAGAGCGGCAAAAATCACCGCTCTTTTAGAATATTAGTTAGCAATAACCGTAAGACATTAAACGTTCATAGCGTCTATTTAATAATTCTTCTTTGCTTAGTCCGTCAAGCTCTGCTAAATCTTCTTTTAAACGAAGTTTTAAGTTTTCAGCTATTTTCGCATAATTACGATGCGCGCCACCTAAAGGTTCTTGCACAATGCTATCGATGAGATTTAATTCTTTTAAACGGCTTGCGGTTAATCCCATTACTTCCGCTGCAGTCGATGCTTTTTCCGCACTTTTCCAAAGAATAGAAGCACAGCCTTCAGGCGAGATAACAGAATAAGTGGAATACTGCAACATATTCACTTTATCGCCCACGCCAATAGCTAACGCACCGCCCGAACCGCCTTCACCGATAACAGTACAAATAACTGGGACGGTAAGTTGTGCCATTTCTCGTAAGTTGCGAGCAATAGCTTCCGCTTGACCACGTTCTTCTGCGCCAATACCTGGATAAGCCCCTGGTGTGTCAATAAATGTAATAATTGGCAATTTAAAACGTTCAGCCATTTCCATTAAACGTAACGCTTTGCGATAGCCTTCAGGTGCAGGCATACCAAAATTACGACTCACTTTATCTTTTACAGTACGGCCTTTTTGATGACCAATCACCATCACTGGGCGACCATCTAAACGCGCCAAGCCACCAACAATCGCTTTATCATCAGCAAAAGCACGATCGCCAGCAAGTTCTTCAAATTCCGTAAAAATATGTTCGATATAATCTAATGTATAAGGGCGGTTTGGATGACGTGCCATACGTGAAACTTGCCAAGCATCAAGGTTAGCAAAGGTTTTTTTAGTGAGTTCGTTACTTTTCTTTTGTAAGCGTTTGATTTCATCAGTTAAATCAACTTTATCATCGGATGCTGAGCATAATGCTTCAATTTTTGCTTCTAATTCGGCAATCGGCAATTCAAAATCTAAATATTCTTGGTTCATTTTGTTATCCTAAAAAGACCGTAAAAATCGACCGCACTTTATCAAGAATTAAACTGGGGTGCAAATGGTTTTCACTGGTTGGGCAAGCTCATAATCGCTCTTTTTTGAAGAGTGATAAGACAAATAAAAACGCTGAACAAATCACAACGGAAGGCCCAGCAGCGGTATCATAAAAGGCTGATAAGATTAGCCCAGCTATAATTGACAACATACTGACTACAATCGCCCAGCCCACCATAGATTCTGGCGTTCTCGCAAAGCGACGAGCGGTTGCCGCAGGGATTATTAATAAGGATGTGATTATTAATGCACCGACAAATTTCATACTCAAGGCAATAGTCAATGCGGTTAATATCATTAAAATAAAACGCATTTTTTTGATATTAATGCCTTCAACTTGCGCGAGTTCTGGCGATACGGTGGTGGAAAGTAAGGATTGCCAAAAGTAAATTAATGTTGAAAGCACAATTATCACGCCAATGCCAATATAAATTAAATCGGTATAATTAATCGCAAGTAAATCCCCAAATAAATAATTCATTAAATCTACCCGTACATTCCGTAATAATCCTACTGTCACAACGCCGAGAGATAAACAGCTATGGGCGATAATGCCGAGCAAGGTATCAATAGAAAATTGCGTGTTGCTTTCTAACCACACCATTGCGATAGCAAGAATTAAGGTCAGCACCACAATCGCAATGTAAGGATTGACTTGTAAGAAAATCCCTAACGCCACACCGAGCAAGGCAGAGTGAGAAAGTGTGTCGCCAAAATAAGCCATTTTCCGCCACACTACAAATACGCCAAGTGGCGCGGTAATAAGTGAAAGCAAAATGCCTGTTAAAAAGGCTGGAAATAAAATTTCAAACATTATTTATCCTTATTTTGGCAATGCACTGCTGATGAATTACAACCGCACACATCTCCGTGTAAAGTGTGATGATGATTGTGATGATGGGTATAAAAGCCGATATTTTGTGCGATCTGATTTCCCCATAAACGCATAAATGTTGGATCATTTGAGAGAACATCAGGCGTACCTGCACAACAAATATGTTGGTTAATACACAATACTTCTTTACTATCCGCCATCACAATGTGTAAATCGTGTGATACCATCAATACAGCACAATTTAATTTTTGTTGGGTTTGATGAATGAGCTGATAAAGTTCTGCCTGCCCAGTAATATCTACGCCTTGAGTGGGTTCGTCTAGCACAAGTAAATTTGGTTTATTTAAAATTGCACGCGCCAATAATACCCGTTGCATTTCGCCACCAGATAGTTTTTGCATATTATTTTTGCGTAAATGTGAAATAGAAAGTTGCTCAAGTGCGGTGGATATTTCTTGTGTTTTAATGCCTTTTTTTAGCGAAAGAAATCGCTCAACCGTGATGGGTAAACTATGATCTAAATGGATTTTTTGTGGAACATAACCAATACGAACATTTTTACTATAAATGACTTCGCCAGAAGTGGGCGTTTGTAGTTTTAATAAGGTTTTTAATAACGTTGATTTTCCGCCACCATTTGGCCCCACAATGGTAATAATAGAATTGGGATAGATATTTAAATTAATATCTTGCAGAGCGGTTTTTTGTGCGAAAACCACATTGATATTTTTTAATTGAATGAGCGGTTGTTGGTTTTGCTCGTTGCGAATGGCTGTGATATTCATAAAATCGCCGTGTTTTCAACAATGGTTGGGGAAAATAACGCATTTTTATAGAATTCTCAAGATTTTCTCTCTTGTGTCGAATATTTAAGCGTTTGAATAATGCTTTTTCCATAGGAATGAATTTTCTTTATAATCTGTAGTCTGAATGCTGAAAACTTTTTTATTTTAGGGATACCAGTGCAACACGTAAAATTAGCTCGAGATAGACGAAAAAAACGCGCATATATAAAAGTAGGCGTGTTTTTTATTGCTATTTTGCTTATTTTGACAGGCATTTTACTTACAATAAAAGACAAATCTGAAGGAAACCCCATATTTTCCACCTCTGACAGTGGGGAATATCACGAGTTAAATACATCGCCAAATGAAAATTCCACCGCACTTCAATCTGATGAAAACGCCACCTCTTATGATGATGAGCTACAAGCAAAAGATGACGAAGTTGATGAAGTAAAACTATCTTCAGATGATCTCGGTACTTTACCTCAACACGCACAAGACGCACTCAATGGTTTATTAGACGCAGCCGATCAAGCCATAAGAATTACTGATCAATTTAGCTATACGGTAACCGAAGGGGATACGTTAAAAGATGTTTTAGTTTTATCTGGTTTAGATGATTCATCAGTACAACCGTTGATTAAGCTTGATCCCGAATTAGCCCACTTAAAAGCAGGTCAGCAATTTTACTGGATTTTAAATAAAAATGATAACTTGGAATATTTAAATTGGCTGGTTTCTGAAAAAGAAGAACGTATTTATGAACGTCTCGAAGATGGGAAATTTAAACGCCAAGTTATTGAAAAGAAAAGTATTTGGCGAAAAGAAGTATTAAAAGGCGAGATTCAAAATTCTTTAAATAGTAGTTTAAGAGCACAAGGTCTTGATACGCGACAAATTAGCCAACTTAGTAACGCCTTACAATGGCAAGTGAGTTTACGAAAACTAAAAAAAGGCACTCAATTTGCCATTTTAGTTTCTCGTGAATATTTAGGCGATAAACTTACAGGTCAAGGTAATGTTGAGGCGTTACGTATTTCATCTGGTGGTAAAAATTATTATGCAGTGCAAGCGGCAAATGGTCGTTATTATAATCAGCAAGGGGAAACTTTAGGCAAAGGTTTTGCTCGTTATCCATTGCAACGCCAAGCGCGAGTTTCCTCCCCTTTTAATCCAAATCGTCGCCATCCAGTAACAGGACGTGTTCGTCCCCATAAAGGCGTGGATTTCTCTGTTTCTCAAGGCACACCAGTTATTGCACCAGCAGATGGTACAGTTGAAAAGGTCGCTTATCAGGCTGGCGGTGCTGGGCGTTATGTTATGTTGCGTCACGGGCGTGAATATCAAACTGTTTATATGCACTTGAGCAAATCTTTAGTAAAAGCAGGGCAAACCGTTAAAAAAGGCGAACGTATTGCACTTTCTGGTAACACGGGCATTTCTACGGGGCCGCATTTACATTATGAATTTCATATTAACGGTCGAGCTGTTAATCCTCTTACCGTAAAATTACCGGGTACTAGCAGCGGTATGAGTTCAGCTGAACGTAAACAATTCCTTGTTCGCGTTCGTGAAGCAGAAAAAATGTTAAAACCTTAGCTATATAAAGTGCGGTCAAAAATAGTCGCATTTTTACCTTATGTAAAATAATATTTACACTTTGTTGTAAAGAAATTATCATAGCCATATCTTAATTATCTCCATTCCCTGAATATGACGATTTCTAAATTTGATCCACAAAATCCTTTCGATTGTTTTGTTGTACAAAGTGAAGCGATGAAAAGTGCGGTAGAAAACGCAAAACGTTTTGCTATGTTTGATGTGCCTTTGTTAATTCAAGGCGAAACGGGGACAGGAAAGGATTTGTTAGCGAAAGCCTGCCATTATCAGAGTTTGCGTCGCGATAAAAAATTTATCGCAGTAAATTGTGCGGGGTTGCCTGATGAAGATGCCGAAAGTGAAATGTTTGGTCGAAAAGTTGGCGACAGTGAAACCATTGGTTTTTTTGAATACGCAAATGAGGGTACAGTTTTACTCGATGGTATTGCTGAACTTTCATTGGGTTTGCAGGCTAAATTATTGCGTTTTTTAACGGATGGATCTTTCCGTCGAGTAGGCGAAGAAAAGGAACATTATGCAAATGTACGTGTGATTTGCACATCACAAATTCCACTTCATTTGCTTGTTGAGCAAGGTAAAGTACGTGCTGATTTATTTCATCGCTTAAATGTTCTTACTCTTAATGTGCCGCCATTACGCGAACGCATGGCTGATATTGAGCCACTGGCACAAGGTTTTTTACAGGAAATCAGCGAAGAATTAAAAATTGCAAAACCAACTTTCGATAAAGATTTTCTTCTTTATTTGCAGAAATATGACTGGAAAGGGAATGTTCGTGAGCTTTATAACACCCTTTATCGTGCCTGCTCTCTGGTACAAGATAATCATTTGACTATCGAGAGTTTAAATCTTGCTCCGCCACAAAGTGCGGTAATTTCTTTGGATGAATTTGGAAATAAAACCTTAGATGAAATCATCGGATCTTATGAAGCACAAGTTCTAAAATTATTTTATTCAGAATATCCAAGCACGCGAAAATTGGCTCAACGTTTAGGCGTTTCCCATACTGCGATTGCGAATAAATTGAAACAATATGGAATTGGAAAGTAGTTATCACATTTGAGATGAAAAAAGTGCGGTTGAAATTTCCTAAGAATTTTCAACCGCACTTAATAAATATTGATTGTCCATTAATGGTGTTGTGATTACTCTGCTTGAGTTTCCACGTTTTCAACTGCTTCTGTTGGAGCAGTATGATGATTATTATTGTGATGCGAAACTGAACGAGCAGGTACAACCGTTGAAATTGCGTGTTTATATACCATTTGGTTCACTGTGTTTTTTAATAAAATCACGAATTGATCGAATGATTCAATTTGACCTTGAAGTTTAATTCCGTTTACAAGGTAAATTGATACAGGAATGCGTTCACGACGAAGCGCATTTAAATAAGGATCTTGTAAAGATTGTCCTTTTGCCATTTTGCTATCCTTTGTTGTCGTTATTATGAAATTTGTTGATAGAAACGAGTTGTCTCCGTGTGCAAGTGTAGCAATAAACAGAAATATTGTCTATTTGCTTTCCCGCAACTTTTGCAAAATTGCTTTCATTTGATGATCTAGTGGCGCATTAAAGCGTAGCGTTTCGCCATTTTTAGGGTGTTCAAATCGAATTGAAAAAGCGTGTAAAAATAAACGGTTTAATCCTAATTCATTCATTTGTTTATCAAAATCTTTATCGCCGTATTTATCATCTAATGCAATAGGATGCCCAGCATATTGTGTATGCACGCGAATTTGATGTGTTCGCCCTGTGACTGGCGATGCTTTTACAAGTGTAGCATTTGTATAGCGTTCTTCAATGCTAAATCGAGTTTCAGATGGTTTGCCTTGCTCGCTGACACGCACAATACGCTCGCCGCTAGATAATTCATTTTTCAAAAGAGGGGCTTGAATAACTTTTATATGGGATTGCCATTGTCCACGTACCAACGCTAAATAATCTTTTTGAACGGTTTTTACGCGAAGTTGTTCGTGCAAATTGCGTAATGCTGAACGTTTTTTCGCAATTAATAAAATGCCTGATGTATCGCGATCCAAACGATGAACCAGTTCTAAAAAGCGTGCTTCTGGGCGTAATGCTCGTAAGGCTTCAATCACACCAAAATTTAAACCACTCCCGCCATGCACTGCGATTCCTGAGGGTTTATTTAAAATAATCAAGCAATCATCTTCAAATAAAATTTGGTTTTCAAGTGCGGTAACTTTATTGAGATTTTTTGAAATCGGCGCATCATTTTTTTCTGCGACACGCACAGGTGGAATGCGTATAACATCGCCTGTTTGCAGTTTATATTCTGGTTTAATTCTGCCTTTGTTTACTCGCACTTCGCCTTTACGCACAATGCGATAAATTAAACTTTTAGGTACGCCTTTGAGTTTTGCTAATAAATAATTATCAATTCGTTGTCCACTTTCATCTTCACTAATTGTCAGCATTTTTACGGATGAATTAATGATGTTTTCATTTTGTTTTGTCATTTTGTTCCCTTTTGAAAATCGCTGCAAATCATATCACAAAGGTGCTATGAACGTAATATGGAACGTAATATGGAACGTAATATGGAACGTAATATGAACGTAACGCTAGAACGTAAATTCGCCTTGCCAATTAATCGTTTTCTATGGATAATAGAACGTCTTTTTGCTCCTAAGAATTTGCGTAAAAAGGATAAGTTTTGTTGGTAAAAACTCAATGCAGCACTCGGCATAAGACATTGATAATCAACATTTTTCTTAAAATAAATTAGCCGCTTGCAACGCGTGCGGAATATCGCGTTGTTTTATCAAGCAAACATTTGTGCTTAATAACCTTATCAATGCACCCAGCAACATACAGTCGTGAGATTGACTGGCGCGAGAAACACGAGGTCGATAATGAAGCAAAGTGCGGTTTATTTTGAGGTTTTTTAAATATTTAATAAGAGAATTGACAATGAAAAGAATGTTAATCAATGCGACTCAAAAAGAAGAGTTGCGTGTTGCGCTTGTCGATGGACAACGCCTTTTTGACTTGGACATTGAAAGTCCGGGACACGAACAAAAAAAAGCGAATATCTACAAAGGAAAAATTACTCGCGTTGAGCCAAGCTTAGAAGCGGCTTTTGTAGATTATGGTGCAGAACGTCACGGTTTTTTACCTTTAAAAGAAATTGCCCGTGAATATTTTCCCGATGATTATGTTTTCCAAGGTCGTCCGAATATACGCGATATTTTGGTTGAAGGACAGGAAGTTATCGTTCAAGTTAATAAAGAAGAAAGAGGAAACAAAGGTGCAGCCTTAACTACTTTTGTTTCTCTTGCTGGCAGTTATTTGGTACTTATGCCGAATAATCCACGGGCAGGGGGAATTTCTCGCCGTATTGAAGGCGATGAACGTACTGAACTAAAAGAAGCATTAAGTTCATTAGATGTGCCTGACGGTGTAGGCTTAATCGTCCGTACTGCTGGTGTGGGAAAATCGCCAGAAGAATTACAATGGGATTTAAAAGTATTATTACATCATTGGGAAGCGATCAAACAAGCTTCACAAAGCCGTCCAGCTCCATTCTTAATTCATCAAGAAAGCGATGTGATTGTACGTGCTATTCGTGATTATTTACGTCGTGATATTGGCGAGATCCTTATTGATAGCCCAAAAATTTTTGAGAAAGCGAAAGAACATATCAAACTTGTGCGTCCTGATTTCATCAATCGCGTGAAACTTTATCAAGGCGAAGTGCCACTTTTCAGTCACTATCAAATTGAATCTCAAATTGAATCCGCATTCCAACGTGAAGTACGTTTGCCTTCTGGCGGTTCAATTGTTATTGATGTTACCGAAGCATTAACCGCCATTGATATTAACTCCGCACGTTCTACTCGTGGTGGCGATATTGAAGAAACGGCATTAAATACCAACCTTGAAGCGGCAGATGAAATCGCGCGTCAATTACGTTTACGTGACTTAGGTGGTTTAGTTGTTATCGATTTCATTGATATGACACCAATCCGCCATCAACGTGAAGTAGAAAATCGTATTCGTGATGCGGTTCGTCCAGATCGCGCCCGTATTCAAATTAGCCGAATTTCTCGTTTTGGTTTGTTAGAAATGTCACGTCAGCGTTTAAGCCCATCATTGGGCGAATCTTCGCACCATATTTGCCCTCGTTGTCAAGGAACAGGCAAAGTGCGTGATAATGAATCTCTTTCTTTATCTATTTTGCGTTTACTGGAAGAAGAAGCGTTAAAAGAAAACACAAAACAAGTTCATACCATTGTGCCAGTACAAATTGCCTCTTATCTTCTTAATGAAAAACGCAAAGCAATCAGCAATATTGAAAAGCGTCATAATGTCGATATTATTGTTGCCCCAAATGAAGCAATGGAAACACCGCATTTTAGTGTTTTCCGCTTACGCGATGGCGAAGAAATAAATGAATTAAGCTATAATTTAGCGAAAATTCACTGCGTTCAAGATGAAAATACTGAAGAATCACTGGTTTCTCGTAATATAGAAACAACAGCTGTTATTGAACAGCCTGCGGTTGAAAGTGCAGCAGTTGCGCTTTCTATTTCAGAAGCTGCGCCAACGCCAGTTGAGCGTAAATCAAATGAACCCTCTTTGTTAGCCAAAATTATTGCGAAGATTAAAGGTTTATTTACTGCTAAATCTGAAGAAAACAAACCAAAAAATAACCGCACTTCACGCAATTCTAATCGTAATCAACGCCGTTCGCAGGATCGTCGCACTTCTCGTCGTCCACGTTCTGAAAATAACGAGGCGGAAAAAACTGAAGAACAGGTTCGCAATGTCCGTGAGCGAAATCAACGCCGTCCACGCCGTAACTTAGTGGAAGAAAGTATCGCTGAAAGTGCGGTAAATTCTACACCTGTTTTTGAGGCTAAAGAAGAAAGAACTGAGCCTGTAACTCAACGTCGCCAACGTCGTGATTTACGTAAACGCGTGCGCGTTGAAGATAATGAAACAGTTGTTGAAAATAATTTGAACACGACTGAAAAAATGCCAGAAGTGGATGTAATTACGGTTCAAAATGATGAAAAACCCGTTCATCAGAACCAACGTTCTGAACATCAAGAGCGTCAGCGTCGTACTCCACGTCATTTGCGTACAGCGAATAATCAGCGTCGTCGCCGTAATCAAGAGCCAAAATCGCCAATGCCATTATTTGCTGCGGTGGCTTCACCTGAATTGGCAAGTGGCAAGGCTTGGATTGATTATTCAACGGTAAATCTGCCAAAAGAAAATCATTTCTTATCTGTCGATGAATTGCTTGAGCAAGAGAAAACTAAAAAAGGGTTTATCACGCCAGCAATGGGAATTGTCGTTGAAGAAAAATCCCTTGATGTAAAACCTGCATTAGATTTTATTACTCAACCAGCTAATGAATCGGTACAGAAAAAGGTGCAAGAATCTTTAGAGCGTTTAAATTCATATAAACCTCAAGAAGTTGTTGAATCTATCGAGCCAGCAATTAATGTAAATGAACCTGAAACGGTCGAGAACGTATCAAAATTTGTCCGCACTTATGAATTTAATGGACGTTTAGGTACAATTTCTTCGGTGATTCATACTAAAGCTGAGATGACTTTGGCGAAAGCGAGTGATGAAATGCCAGAGGCTTTCCCAATTAGAGCTTGGCAAGATTCTCGTTATTATTTCTATGGAAAAGGTGCGGCGGGACATCATTGTGCAATTAGCCACGTTTATTCTGAACCCACTCGTGCAAAAGCAGAATAATCAAAAATAAAAATAGAATTGGCGTAACCAAAATTACGTCAATTCTTTTTATTTTATAAGCTGTAGTAAAAATAATCATTTAGAATAAATATGATTATTTCTACTTGACGGTTTTTATTAGAGAACGTATTATTCACGCGCATTAAATCACGGAGGAATGGTCGAGTGGTTGAAGGCACCGGTCTTGAAAACCGGCGAGGGTTTACGCCCTCCTAGGGTTCGAATCCCTATTCCTCCGCCATCAATTTTTACGAGCTAACTAATTCTAGAGAATTAGTTTTTTTATTTCTAATCATCTATTTTCCGTATTTTCACGGTTTTCCACTTCTTCTTTAAACACCAAATATTCTTCTAAAAGATCGATTGCATCTTGGCATTTTTGCTGACGTTTTTTATAAACTTCTGCAAGTTGAGCATAACGTATTTTTTCATCATTATTTTTTTCAGCTTGTGCTAAATCTTTATGCTGTCGATAAAGATTATTCAATTGCTCTCGTGCTTCGTAATATTTTTCTAGGCGTTCTCTTGGCGGTAATTTATGAATGTTATGTTGAGATTTTTTTTGCGGCTGCGGAGTGGGGTTCGTATTAATGATAAAAGGCTTATTTTTATGCGTGAGTGCTTCTGATAGCGCAGTACATTGGGCAAGTAAGCGTTTGGTAATGAAGATGTAATGATCAGGATTTTCTGATTGTAGGGATTTTATTTTATCAAGGGTTTGATTAATTTCCTTTAGATAAAAGGCAACAGTTTGTCCGTTTTCACTAAATAAAGTGCGGTCAAATTTGGCGAAGATTTTTTCTTCTTGCGGCAAGTTGCTCTGATAAAGTTGTTGAACTTTTTGATCTAAGCGTTGGATAAGTTGTTTAACAGTCATAAAAAATCCCCCCAAGTGGGGGATTATAATCTTTAAAGATACATTGCTGCAATCCAGCCGAATACCAATAATGGAATATTATAGTGAATAAAGGTAGGTACAACAGAATCCCAAATGTGATCGTGTTTGCCATCCATATTCAAGCCAGATGTTGGGCCTAATGTTGAGTCTGATGCGGGCGAACCTGCATCTCCTAAAGCCGCGGCTACGCCCACAATAGAAATTGTCGCTAATGGAGAAAAGCCAAAAGATAAACAGAGCGGTACGTAAATTGATGTAATAATCGGTACTGTAGAGAATGATGAGCCAATACCCATTGTAATTAATAAACCAACGACAAGCATTAATAATGCGGCAACACCTTTACTTTGCACAACACCAGAACTTAGGCTTTGTACTAAATCTGTTACGCCAGTGGTGGCATTAATCACATTTGCAAAACCTGAAGCAGCAATCATTACAAAGCCAATCATTGCCATTAAGCGTAAGCCTTGTTGAAAAATATCGTTGCTCTCTTTTAGTTTGAAAATGCCACATAGTACGAAAATAATTAAGCCAATTAAACCGCCAATGATAGTTGAACTTGTGACTAATTGTGTCGCGAAGGTTGCAACAATCGCGATTAAACTTGCAACAATTTGTTTTGGTTTAATATTAGCAATGTGGGCTTCAATATCTTTAGTTGTTGGTTCTTCAACATTGATATTGTATTCACGTGGTTTACGGTAGGTAATAAATATGGCTGTGAGTAAGCCTAAAATCATTCCAATAACAGGTAACAACATTGCTAAAGAAACTTGCGCTACATTTGTTTGTAAACCTAAGGTCGCACCTGCTTGATTAATGTTTTTAACTAAAATACTTTCGATAAAGATTTTTCCAAAGCCCACTGGTAATAACATATAGGTAGCAGTTAAACCAAATGTAAGTACGCAAGCTACTGCACGGCGATCAATTTTTAAACGGTTAAAGATTGAAAGTAGTGGCGGCACAACGATTGGAATAAAAGCAATGTGCACTGGAAGCAAGTTTTGAGAAGATATGGCAAACAATGCCAACACCGCAAAAATGAAATACTTAAACCAAGTTAAATTACCAGCAGTTGGTGTTTTATTCATTTTTGTGATGATTTTATAAGCGATTAAATCAGTAATACCTGATTTAGAAATAGCAATGGCGAACGCACCAAGCATTGCATAGTTCATCGCGACTTCAGCACCGCCACCTAAGCCGCCTGTAAAGGTTTCGATGGTTTTAGTTAAACCTAAATCACCGATAAATCCTGCGGTAAGCGCAGCAATTACTAGTGAGATAATCACATTGATGCGTAGCAAACTAAGTGCCAGCAAAACGATGATCGAGATAACAACGGGGTTTGATAACATTGTGTTTTTCCTTGTAAATTAAATGATAAATACTTTACTTTAAAATTTTTATTGAATAAATAATAACGCTAAATTAATGCCTCCTATATCATAAATAAAACAAAACCCCTCGAAAGTAGCCTTCCGAGGGGTAAGATTTTTATTATCCAGTCAGCTCGGAAGAAATCTTCCAAGCACACCAAAAACCTGAAAGATTATTCAGTTGAATGGTGATGATGGTGACGACGGATAATGTTCATTTTTTATCTCCAAATAAGAATTGCTTTTAAACTACTGGAAAAATGAAACGATTGCAACCACTTTTTTAGTTTTTTTAAAGTGCGGTCTGATTTTCTGCTGTGTTTTCTGTTTCATCTATTTGAGAAATATGGGGAAAGCCACCTAAATCTTTTAAATGATTGACCATATAACAGAATAATTCCGCCGTGCGTTCGGTATCATATAGCGCTGAATGGGCTTGTTTCCCATCAAAGGGAATTTTAGCAGCAAGACAGGCTTTAACAAGAACAGTTTGACCAAACATTAAGCCTGCTAAACTTGCCGTGTCAAACATGCCAAAAGGGTGGAAGGGATTACGCTTTACGCCAGTACGTTCAGCTGCCGCCATCACGAAACTTTGGTCAAAAGCAGCGTTGTGTGCCACAATAATGGATCGTTGGCAATCCGCATCTTTTTGTCCTCGACGTATCATTTGAAATAACCCCGTGATTGCATCGAGTTCAGATACTGCACCACGTAATGGATTGTGAATATCAATGCCATTAAATTTCAAGGACTCAGGATTAATATTTGCTCCTTCAAAAGGCTCGATATGAAAATGGCATTTCTGATCTGGGTGTAAATAACCGTTTTCATCCATTTTTAAAGTGATTGCAGCGAGTTCTAAAAGCGCATCTTTTTTTGCATCAAAACCTGCAGTTTCAACATCAATAATGACGGGGAAATAGCCACGAAAGCGATTTTTTAATTGATTGTGATAAGGGATTTCTTGAGAATCAGACATAATCTATCTCTTAAAAATAAAATAACGTAGGAATCCCTACGTTATTAAAAATACAATAAAAATTGACCGCACTTTAGTTGCCTAAACCAGATTTAGTACTTTTGTTTTCGATAAATTCAATTTTATAACCATCTGGATCTTCAACAAAAGCAATGACGGTTGAGCCACCTTTAACTGGCCCTGCTTCGCGAGTAACGTTACCACCGCTTGCACGAACAGCTTCACAAGTCGCATAAATATCATCTACGCCGATAGCGATATGTCCATATGCTGTGCCGTGTTCATATTTATCTACGCCCCAGTTGTATGTTAATTCAATTTCTGCCGCACTTTCACCATCTTCGTAACCTAAAAAAGCCAGTGTATATTTGTATTCAGGGTTTTCACTGGTGCGTAATAAACGCATACCTAAAACATCTTGATAAAATTTGATTGAACGATCTAAATCGCCCACGCGTAACATAGTGTGTAAAATTCGCATTGGTTTGTCCTTTTTTAGTTGAGTTAAATGGATTATGTCATAAGTAAAATAAAAAATAAGAATTATCTATTTTGTCCAATCTTGCCACTGAAGATCTGTAATACGCTGAAACCCTTTTACATTATGTGTAATAAGAACAGCATTTAAACTCAAAGCGTGGCAAGCAATCCATAGGTCATTATTTCCGATAGGTTGCCCTTGTTTTTTGAGTGTACTTGCCCATTTGCCATAATGTAAACAGATTTGTTCATTGGGATATAGTACATTCACTCGCTCAGTAAGCAATTCTATTGCTCGTATTGATTGCTCATAATTTTGACTACCAAACGCGCCTTTAATAAGTTCAGCATAAGTAATAAAGCTCATAACTAAGCTATCATTAGGCAATAATTGTGATACTCGTTCGGCAACAATTTTGGGACGATTTTTCATTAAATAAATAATGATATTAGTGTCTAACATATAAATCATAAATTTTCTCGCTCCTGAGGCGGTAAATCATCACGCGCTTCAAGTGCTTGAATAAAGGTCTCATCAAATCCTTCAAATAACGCAAGAAAATCATCTGTTTTTTTAGAAACTGGGCGTAATACCACATCTCCATTTTCCTTTCGGAAAATTTCTACGGTATCGACATCAAAACGAAAGTCCATCGGGATCCGAACAGCTTGGCTGTTACCACTTTGAAACACTTTAGCAAGCATATTTACCCTCCTGTATATACTATGTATTTAATAAGTATATACTAATCATTTCAATTGCTGTATGCAAGTAAGAAGATTAAATCGCTGTTGTTTTATTTAACTGCAATCATTGAACCAAAATTAAAGCATTGGAACCAAAGCTCTACTTGTGAAAATCCTACGTTTTTTAACCGCACTTTGTGTGTCTCGATAGAATCTGTACGCATCACATTTTCAAGTGCAGTGCGTTTCTGGCTCACTTCAAGTTCGCTATAACCATTGGCACGTTTGAATTGGTGGTGCAAGTCAATAAGCAAATTATTAACATTGGTATCTTCAAAACGGAATTTTTCAGAAAGTACTAATACGCCATTTGGATTTAATCCTTCATAAATCTTCGTGAGCAATGCCATGCGATCTTCAGGCGGTAAAAATTGCAAGGTAAAGTTGAGAATGACCATTGAGGCATTTTTAATTTCAACGTGGCGAATATCGTCACAGAGAATTTCTACAGGTACTTCACTATGATACGCCGCAATATGTTGGTGACAACGTTCAACCATCGGTTGAGAATTATCGATACCAATAATTTTTACGTTTGGTTGATGAATATTTCGACGTGCAGAAAGTGTGGCGGCACCTCGCGAGCAACCAAGATCATAAACATTACTATCAGCCGTGACGAAACGTTCCGCCAGCATACCGATTGCAGTAATAATGTTGGAATAGCCCGGCACGGAGCGTTGAATCATATCTGGAAAGACTTCAGCAACGTTTTCGTCAAAGATGAAATCCCCCAATTTAGCAATGGGGGTAGAAAATAGAGTATCTTTTACCATAATGTGTTAAAGGCAGAGAGAAAGGGGCATTATTTTAGAAGAAATTTAATAAATTATGATTTAGGAAATAAATGCGCCATGGCACTTTCTTCTTGTTTAATACGCACGCCTAGGATAAGCAAATAAATGGGTAATCCAATCAATGCGGTATATTTTGCTTGGCAGAAAAGCGATAAACCAATTAACTCGGGAATAATGTTTAAGAAATAATTCGGGTGACGTACATATTTAAACAAGAAAGAGCGGTTAATGTGATGTTCCGGTAAAATGTAAAGTTTTACTGTCCAAATCTCTTTTAGCTCATAAATCACATAAAATAGCATTGCAATAGCAAAAATTAAAATCGCTAACCCTATTTGTGAAGTGCTATTAAATGACAGGTTTTGGTTATTAGCCTCAATGATCGCCGCAAAATAAAATACAACATGGGCAATGGACAACAGTGTGGAATTGCGTTTACCATACTGTATTGCACCCTTTGCAATGAGTGCTTTTTCATGACGAATTGAAATAGACAGACTGTAAAAACGGATCGCTAAAATACAGGCAAAAGTAATATTGATAAATAACATGTGGTTATCCTTAACGTAATTTAATCTCAACAAGCCACACAATATAACAAAAAATCTGATGATATGGCACAAAAAAGCCTTTATTTTGAACATTTATTACTTTTCTTTGCTTTTTTGATTGATTTGTCAGCATAAATAACCTTTTTATCTCTCTTGGTTTTCCGCTATAATTGTGGCAGATTTTTGAGCATAATTAAAAGAGTACAAAGGATTTTGAAATGATGCGTACACATTATTGCGGAGCATTAAACCGTAACAATATCGGACAAGACGTAACATTAAGCGGTTGGGTTCATCGCCGTCGTGATTTAGGTGGTTTAATTTTTATTGATATGCGTGATCGTGATGGCGTTGTGCAAGTTTGTTTTGATCCGAAATATCAAGAAGCATTGACAGCGGCTGCGGGGTTACGTAATGAATTTTGTATCCAAATTAAAGGCGAAGTGATTGCGCGTCCTGAAAACCAAATCAATAAAAATATGGCGACAGGCGAAGTGGAAGTGTTAGCGAAAGAATTGCGTGTTTACAATGCTTCTGATGTGTTACCTCTCGACTTTAACCAAAACAATACGGAAGAACAACGTTTAAAATATCGTTATTTAGATTTACGTCGCCCTGAAATGGCTCAACGTTTGAAAACTCGTGCGAAAATCACCAGCTTTGTGCGTCGTTTTATGGATGACAATGGTTTCCTTGATATTGAAACCCCAATGCTTACCAAAGCAACGCCTGAAGGTGCGCGTGACTATTTAGTGCCAAGCCGTGTACATAAAGGCAAATTTTATGCGTTGCCACAATCTCCACAGCTTTTTAAACAGCTTTTGATGATGTCTGGTTTTGACCGTTATTATCAAATCGTAAAATGTTTCCGTGATGAAGATTTACGTGCAGATCGTCAGCCTGAATTTACTCAAATCGATGTGGAAACCTCTTTCTTAACTGCGCCAGAAGTACGTGAAATTATGGAACGTATGGTACACGGCTTATGGCTTGATACCATTGGTGTAGATTTAGGTAAGTTCCCAGTGATGACTTGGCAAGAAGCAATGCGTCGTTTTGGTTCTGATAAGCCAGATTTGCGTAACCCATTAGAAATGGTTGATGTAGCTGATATCGTCAAAGATGTTGAATTTAAAGTATTTAATGAGCCTGCAAACAATCCAAACGGCCGTGTGGCAGTCATTCGTGTACCAAATAGTACAGAAATCACTCGTAAACAAATTGATGAATATACACAATTTGTTGGAATTTACGGTGCAAAAGGTTTGGCTTGTGCGAAAGTAAATGATATCAATGCTGGCCTTGAAGGCGTACAAAGCCCGATTGCGAAATTCTTAAATGAAGAGGTATGGAAAGCATTAGCAGAACGTGTGAAAGCACAAACTGGCGATATTTTATTTTTCGGTGCAGACAAATGGCAAACTACGACGGATGCAATGGGTGCATTGCGTTTGAAATTAGGTCGCGATTTAGGTTTAACTCGTTTAGACGAATGGCAACCACTTTGGGTGATTGATTTCCCAATGTTTGAACGTGATGATGAAGGCAATCTTGCCGCAATGCACCATCCATTTACGTCGCCAAACGATTTTAGCCCAGAGCAATTAGAAGCCGATCCAACAAGTGCGGTAGCAAATGCTTACGATATGGTGATCAATGGCTATGAAGTAGGTGGCGGTTCAGTACGTATTTTCGATCCGAAAATGCAGCAAACGGTATTCCGTATTCTTGGCATTGATGAAGAACAACAACGCGAAAAATTCGGTTTCTTATTAGATGCGTTAAAATTCGGTACACCGCCACATGCTGGTCTAGCATTTGGTTTAGACCGTTTAACCATGCTTTTAACTGGAACGGAAAATATCCGCGATGTGATTGCTTTCCCTAAAACTACGGCGGCAGCTTGTTTAATGACAGAAGCACCGAGTTTTGCGAATCCGCAAGCGTTGGAAGAGTTGGCAATTTCTGTCGTTAAAGCAGAATAAGTTTGAAATATTAGGAATGAAGTGCGGTCAGATTTGACCGCATTTTTAATGATGCAATACAAAAATAATCAATCTGTTCTCGTTGTAATTTACGCTACAAATACAAACCGAGTTTTAATGCTCCAACGCCAAGATGATCCTGATTTTTGGCAGTCTGTTACTGGTACCATTGAAAGTGATGAAACACCAAAAAACACGGCAATTCGTGAGCTATGGGAAGAAGTGCGGTTAGAAATTTCGGAAAATTCCACCGCACTTTTTGATTGCAAAGAGAGCATAGAATTTGAAATTTTTCCACATTTCCGATATAAATACGCACCGAATGTGACGCATTGCCGTGAATATTGGTTTTTATTGGCAATGGAGCAAGAATTCGAGCCAGTATTAAGTGAGCATTTGGCATATCAATGGGTTTCCCCTGAACAAGCAATCCAAATGACAAAATCTTCCAATAATGCGGAAGCAATTAGAAAATATATTCTTAAAGATAAATAGAAGGAAAACAACATGGCAGGCCATAGTAAGTGGGCTAATATTAAGCACCGCAAAGCAGCACAAGATGCACAACGCGGTAAAATTTTTACTAAATTAATTCGTGAACTTGTTACCGCAGCTAAAATTGGTGGTGGTGATGTGAGTGCTAACCCACGTTTACGTACAGCAGTAGATAAAGCACTTAGCAACAATATGACGCGCGATACTATCAACCGTGCTATTGATCGTGGTGTAGGAGGTGGCGATGACACCAATATGGAAACCAAAATCTATGAAGGTTATGGCCCAGGTGGTACAGCGGTTATGGTTGAATGTTTAAGTGATAATGCAAACCGCACCATTTCACAGGTTCGCCCAAGTTTTACCAAATGTGGTGGTAACTTAGGAACAGAAGGCTCTGTTGGTTATTTATTTAGCAAAAAAGGTTTAATCTTAATCGCAGAAGCGGACGAAGATGCCTTAACTGAAGCGGCTATCGAAGCGGGTGCTGATGATATTCAACCACAAGATGATGGTTCATTTGAAATCTATACCGCTTGGGAAGATTTAGGTTCAGTGCGTGATGGCATTGAAGCCGCTGGTTTTAAAGTACAAGAAGCTGAAGTAACGATGATTCCATCAACAACCGTTGATCTTGATATCGAAACCGCACCAAAATTACTTCGTTTAATTGATATGTTGGAAGATTGTGATGACGTACAAAACGTATATCACAACGGTGAAATCAGTGACGAAGTGGCATCTCAACTTTAATGATGCAATAAATGGGTAATTTAATTACCCATTTTTTATAGAAATTATGAGCATTATTTTAGGTATTGACCCCGGCTCTCGCGTAACGGGTTATGGTGTGATTCGTCAAACAGGAAGACATTTGGAATATCTCGGCAGTGGCGCAATTCGTACTCAAGTTGAAGATTTACCAACCCGCTTGAAACGCATTTATGCTGGGGTAACTGAAATCATCACGCAATTTCAACCTGATATGTTTGCGATTGAACAAGTGTTTATGGCGAAGAATGCGGATTCAGCTTTAAAACTCGGGCAGGCTCGCGGCACGGCGATTGTTGCAGCGGTAAATCATGATTTACCTGTTTTTGAATATGCCGCACGTTTAGTAAAACAAACGGTTGTGGGCATTGGTTCTGCTGATAAAGTACAAGTGCAAGAAATGGTGACTCGTATTTTGAAGTTGTCAGATAAACCTCAAGCCGATGCAGCGGATGCGTTGGCTATTGCGATTACACACGCTCATTCTATTCAACATTCTTTACATATTGCCAATTCTGTGAAAATGACAGAAACGCAAGAAAAAATGACCGCACTTTTAAAGACCAGATATAGCCGAGGACGCTTTAGATTAAAAATTTAACTGGATGTTCGTCCAGTTTTATTTTATTCTATGCGTTAATTTTTTTATCATTCGGAAGAATTATGATCGGTCGCTTACAAGGCATTCTTTTAGAAAAACAACCTCCAGAAATTTTACTCAATGTGCAAGGCGTAGGCTATGAATTGCTTTTGCCTATGACGAGTTTCTATGATTTACCAGAAATTGGACAAGAAACAACTTTATTCACCCATCTTGTTGTTCGTGAAGATGCTCACTTACTCTTTGGATTTGCCCAGAAAACAGACCGCACTTTATTTCGTGAATTAATTAAAACAAATGGGGTGGGGCCTAAATTAGCCTTAGCGATTTTATCCGCCATGTCGGTCGAACAATTTGCTTACGCAATTGAGAGAGAAGAACTTTCTAAACTCACTAAAATTCCAGGTGTTGGCAAAAAAACAGCTGAACGTTTGTTAGTTGAGCTCAAAGGTAAATTTAAAGGCGTAAAACAAAGCGATTTCTTTGTAGAAAGTACGCATATTCCATTATCCCCATCTATTGAATCCCACTCGGAAAGTTCATCTGATGAAGCAATTTCAGCCTTGATTGCTTTAGGTTATAAACCTGCAGAAGCAGAAAAAATGGTAAAACGCGTTGCTAAACCTGAATTAACCAGTGAACAAGTTATTCGTGAAGCATTAAAAGCCGCATTGTAGGAAAAATATGATTGAAGCAGATAGAATTATTAGCGGGCAAGCTAAGGTTGATGAAGATGTTATCGACCGTGCTATTCGTCCTAAACTATTAGCAGATTATGTTGGGCAGCCGCAAGTACGCGAGCAGATGGATATTTTCATCAAGGCAGCCAAACTACGTCAAGATGCCTTAGATCATTTATTGATTTTTGGCCCTCCTGGCTTGGGAAAAACAACGCTTGCTAATATTGTGGCAAATGAAATGGGCGTGAATATTCGTACGACGTCAGGGCCTGTATTAGAAAAAGCGGGAGATTTAGCCGCAATGCTTACTAATCTTGAACCGCATGATGTATTATTTATTGATGAAATCCATCGACTTTCCCCTGCGATTGAAGAAGTCCTTTATCCAGCAATGGAAGACTATCAATTGGATATTATGATTGGTGAGGGGCCTGCTGCTCGTTCCATTAAATTAGATTTGCCCCCTTTTACTTTGGTTGGTGCGACCACTAGAGCGGGTTCTTTGACTTCTCCATTGCGTGATCGTTTTGGTATTGTGCAACGTTTGGAGTTTTATTCTGTAGAAGATTTAACATCTATCGTTGCAAGAAGTGCGGACTGTTTAAATCTTGAATTAGAACAACAAGCCGCTTTTGAGGTGGCTTGTCGTTCACGAGGCACGCCTAGAATTGCAAACCGTTTATTACGACGTGTGCGTGATTATGCAGATGTACGTAATGGCGGTATTATTTCTATAAATGTGGCAAAACAAGCGCTTTCAATGCTAGATGTAGACGATGCTGGATTTGATTATTTAGATAGAAAGTTGTTGTTTGCAGTTATTGAGCGTTTTGATGGTGGCCCTGTGGGACTAGATAATCTTGCTGCTGCAATTGGCGAAGAACGTGATACCATTGAAGATGTGTTAGAGCCTTATTTGATTCAACAGGGGTTTCTACAAAGAACGCCGCGTGGTCGTATTGCAACATCACAAACTTATCGCCATTTTGGTTTGCAGAAATTATCAGACTAGATAAATTTAACCACTAAAAAAGCCTTATTGTACTCAATAAGGCTTTTTTAATTACTCACTATAACTTTTCAAATTACTTAATTTTGCTAAACCCACTTCACAACTTTTTAACTGAGTCGCTAATTCCATTTGAAGAATTTGTTGTTTGCTTTGGTTTAGTTTACTTTTGATTTTATTTACTTGAATGTGGGTTCCTGGTTGTTTTTCTGCTTGGGCAATCAAATTTTCTGTTTCTTTAAATAATTGCTCACATTGTTTAGGTATTAAATTAGATTCGGCTAAAACAGAAGTTGAAAATAAGCATAAAAGTGCGGTAAAAAAAAGCGTGATTTTTTTCATTTTAGAATCCAAAATTACTTTTCGATAGAATAAATGTCGAAATTTTTCGAAAGATAGCAAAATATGCTTGAACTGTCTAATTTTTTATTCAAAATTTGTGATGTGTGTCAAATTAATTAATCAATAAGAAATCCACAATCAATCTTTAAAACTATAAAAATTTACCCCGAAATTATCCTCTAGGATGAAATCTTTCATGCAATCGTTTCAATCTCTCTTTTGCCACATGAGTATAAATCTGTGTTGTGGATAAATCTGTATGCCCTAGCAACATTTGCACCACACGTAAATCCGCACCATGATTCACTAAATGCGTAGCAAAAGCATGGCGAAGAACGTGAGGGGAAAGTGCATCAGCATCAATATCTGCGAGAATGGCATAATGTTTTACACGATGCCAGAAAGTTTGACGAGTCATTTGCTGTGCGCGCTGACTTGGAAACACAACATCAGAACTCTGCCCATTTAAGAGAACAGGGCGACCATAAAGCATAAATTGACGAACCCAATAAGCAGCTTCTTCCCCCATTGGCACAATACGTTCCTTGTTCCCTTTACCAATCACGCGCACCACGCCTTGTTGTACGCTCATGTTTTCAATTGTAAGCGAAACTAACTCCGTCACACGAAGCCCCGTTGCATAAAGCAACTCTAACATTGCTTTATCACGCAATTCCAAAGGGACTTCCACATCTGGCGTATTGAGCAAATCTGACACTTGTTGCTCAGTTAAATATTTTGGCAAGCGACTGGGTAATTTAGGCGAACTTAGCACCGCACTTGGATCATCTACTCGGTATTTTTCCCGATATAAATATTGGAAAAGTTTACGCATTGCACTTAACATTCGCGCGGTGCTTGTGGCTTTGTAACCTTTCTCTAAACGCTCTCCTAGAAAACCTTGCAAATCAACAGCATCTAAAGTTTCCAAAGACAAGTCATTTTTATCCAACCAATCACAAAGTGCGGTTAAATCCAAACGATAAGATTGAACGGTATTTTCTGAAAGCCCTTTTTCAATCCAATATTCATTAAGAAACAAATCAATAAACGCAAGATTTTTCATATTACTTTTCTACAAGGAAGCGATGCGTCCTATTTATGCTGAACAATCAAAAAGGCATTTAACTTGCGTGGAATCACAAAAAATGCAGCAGCCGCGATGATACTCATCAATACAAATGTCATCGCTGGCGACGTTGGATAAATCATTCCCGCAATCGCGGTAAAAATGGCAATTAACACGCCATTGGATAAACCATTATACAAACCTTGTAATTTCGCAATATGGCTTTGCGGTTGCGTAGTGATATAGCGAACAATCGCATAATGGCACACGGCATAAGTCAAACTATGCATAAGTTGCAATAAGAATATCAACCAAAAATCTTCAATATATCCCATTACAGCCCAGCGTCCAACGCACGCAATCGCAGAAATATAAAGCAACACGCTGATAGAAATATTTTGAAATAAGCGACGAGAGAAGAAAAATAATACAATTTCTGCTAATACGCCAATGCCCCAAAGTAAGCTAGTTTGAGAAATGGAGATCCCAATACTTGTCCAATAAATCGTGCTATAAACATAATAAGCCGCATGAGAGCCTTGAATGAGTCCTACTGCAATCATTACTCGCAATGTCATTGGATTTTTCAGTAAAGCAATAAAACCAATATGATTTTGATCGCTGCCTTCAGGTATTTCATCTTTTGGGGGAATGGTCGGTTTTAAAAGCTGAATGATGGTATAGAAAGATAAAAGTGCGGTTAAAATCCACACGATATTTTGCTCGCCAACCCAGCCAATCATGCCACCAAACACCACTACGCCAAGGATAAAGGCAGCAGAGCCAATTAAACGAACTTTGCCGTAATCTAAGCCGATTTGGCGTTGCCAAGTGGATGCCAAGGAATCGCCAATGGGCATTCCTGCTGAATTCACAGAGGCATATAAACCAATAGCAATAAATAACAACCAAAAATTATGTGCAACTAAACTCATTGCCGCCATAATAATGGCCGATGCTAACGCCAATAGGCGTAAGGAATTAATAATATGATTGGCTTTTTTAATCAGCGATGAAAAAAATAATCCGCCTGCAAATCGGAAAATATAAGCACTGCCGATAACTAAGCCAATCATTTCCTCCCCATATTGTTGTGATTTTAACCAAGCAGGGAAGAAAGGCAAAAATACGCCATAAGCGCAGTAGTAACCTAGAAAGCTCAGTGCGAGCCAATAAAAAGGACGAAGTTGCATCAGAATAAGGTTTCCATTTCTTGTGAACGAGATAAACAAGCCTGCATAGCTTGCTCTATTATTTGATTAAAATGTTGTGCGTCAAATACGGCTAACGCTGCCGCGGTGGTGCCGCCTTTTGAAGTAACATTTTCACGCAAAGTTGAAAGTGCAATTTGCGGATTTTCTGTCACCATTTTTGCTGCACCAAGCATAGATTGCTGTACTAATTCACGTGCAGTTTTCTCCTCAATATTCATTTTGATTAAAGCTTGCTGCATCGCTTCTAGCATTAAAAAGAAATAAGCTGGGCTACTTCCTGAAGCGGCAGTTACTGCGTGCATTTGAGTTTCATCATCCACCCAAACCGTTCTTCCCACTGCCCCCAATAAATCTTGTGCAAAAGTGCGGTGATTTTCGCTCGTATTTTTCGGTGCAAATAAACCTGCCATACCTTCGCCCACTAATACTGGCGTATTGGGCATAACACGCACTACTGCATTCGCACTTGGAATTAATGCGTTCAAGCGTTCAGTTGAAATCCCCGCAGCAATGGAAATTAATAATTTATCGGAAAAATCCACCGCACTTAGTGGCGAACAAACTTCAGCCATCATTTGAGGTTTTACCGCAAGCAATACAACTTCCGCTTTGATTACGCTTTCCACATTATTTTCAGAAGTTGTCACGCCAAGATTGGCAAAAAATGCTCTTTTTTCCTCATTCGGATCATTCACAATAATTTGCTCGGCAGGATAACCTTGTTTCAATAAACCAAGAATAATAGCCTGTGCCATATTACCGCCGCCAATAAAGGCAATCAATTTGTGTTGCATCGTTTTTCCTACTTTTATGGGCTATAATGCTGCATATTCTACCCTATATTGAAGGAAGTGTTACGATGTGGTTCAAAAATTTAATGACTTATAGACTGACTAAACCGCTAGATTGGGATCTTGCACAGCTACAAACTCAACTGGAAGATTGTCAATTTCATCCTTGCGGTGCTCAAGATCAAAGTAAATTTGGTTGGTCAGCCCCATTACGAGGCACTGATTTACTCTATTTTTCTGTTGGAAAACAAATTCTATTAATCGCCAAAAAAGAAGAAAAAATCTTGCCGGCAAATGTGGTCAAACGTGAACTTGATGAACGCATTGAAAGCCTCGAACAAAAAGAAAATCGCAAACTTAAAAAGGTAGAAAAACAGACATTAAAAGATGATGTTGTGATGAATTTATTACCTCGTGCATTTAGTAAAAATCAGCATACGGCACTGTGGATTGATACGGAAAATAATCTTATTCATATTGATGCCGCATCGAGTAAACGCGCAGAAGATGCACTTGCATTACTGCGTAAATCCCTAGGCTCGCTTCCTGTCGTGCCTTTAGCCTTTGCTAATGAACCCAGCACGATTTTAACCAATTGGATCCTTCAAGATAGCTTACCGCATTGGTTACTTGCATTAGAAGAAGCCGAGCTTCGCGGCAGTCAGGAAGACAGCGTTATTCGTTGTAAAAAACAACCCTTAGAAAATGAAGAAATTCTCGCACTTCTGCAAGATGGCAAAAAAGTAGTAAGTAAATTAGCCTTAGAATGGGAAGATACCTTAACTTTCGTTTTTAACGAGGATTGCACAATCAAACGTTTAAAATTTGCAGATAGTGTACGGGAAAAAAATGATGATATTCTGAAAGAAGATTTTGCACAGCGTTTTGATGCAGATTTTGTACTGATGACAGGTATTTTAGCCAAACTCACGGAAAATTTATTAGATGAATTTGGTGGCGAAAAAGCGAGATTATAAAATCGCACTTTAATCATTCTAAAATTAGGTTTATTTTGGCGATGTAAATTTAATATTCAGTGCATTCAAACCAGCTCTCTAAAATTAAACAGGCTGAAATGCCATCGACTTTGCCTTTTTTTAATGCTTTAAAACCACCACGTTCAAAAATTTCACTACGAGCTTGCGTGGTGGTTAATCGTTCATCTTGTAAATGGACATTAACCCCAAAACGACCTTGTAAACGATTTGCAAATTTACGAGCCAGCAAAGTCAAATTTTGTTCTGTTCCGTCCATATTTAAAGGAAGGCCAACAATAACAACATCTGGCTTCCATTCTTTCAAGCATTTTTCGATCGCTTCCCAATTTGGAATGCCATCTTGTGCTTTAAAAGCTGGCAAGGCTTGTGCTGTACCTGTAATACTTTGCCCTATGGCACAACCGATACTTTTAGTGCCAAAATCAAAAGCTAGAGCGGTAATTCCCATTAACTATGCCCCACTTGCGCTAAAGCAAAATTATAAGGATGAATACCAAGTAACTGATTGGCTGCCATATAACGATCTTCATAGGGCATATCAAATAAAATTTGATCCTTAGATGACGCCACCAACCACGCATTATCGCTGATTTCTTTTTCTAACTGACCTGCCCCCCAGCTTGAACATCCTAGTGCAACAAGATATTTTTCAGGTGCAAAAGTTGAACCGAGCGTTTCCACTACATCAGCGGAGGTTGTCATTGAAAGTTCCTCTGTGACTTTATAAGTATGCTGAAAGGCATTAAGCGTATTCTTATGTAAAATAAACCCTCTTTCTGTATGCACAGGCCCGCCTGCGACCACCATTTCGTTACCAAAAGTGCGGTCATTTTTCATCATAAAATTGAGTTTTGAATAAAGTTCCGCAATGCTTAAATCTGTTGGCTGATTAATTACCAAGCCCATTGAACCCTGTTCATTATGCTCACACATAAATACTACCGTGCGATTAAAATAATCGTCTAAATGTGGCATTGCGATCAAAAATTTTCCTTGTAATTCCATCATTCGCCTAAATCCCCAAAACAAATTTGTAATGCAGTTATCGCTGCAAGTGATGCAGTTTCAGTACGTAAAACACGTTTTCCTAATAAAATTTCTGTAAATCCTTGCTGTTCAGTTTGTGCAATTTCTTGTGCAGATAATCCACCTTCCGAGCCAATTAATAAACGAACTCCCTCAGCAGGAATACTCGGTAAGGTTTTAATAGAATAGTGCGCGCGTGGATGTAAATTCAATTTCAATGCACCATCATTTTCTGCACACCAATCTTGCAATTTCATCAATGGACGAATTTCTGGCACGCTATTACGACCGCACTGTTCGCAAGCTGCAATCGCAATTTTTTGCCATTGTTGGATTTTTTTATCCATTCGCTCTGCATCAAGTTTTACGCCACAGCGTTCTGACCATAATGGCGTAATCACATTTACCCCCAATTCTACAGATTTTTGAATAGTAAATTCCATTCGTTCTCCGCGAGAAATTACTTGCCCCAAATGGATTTTTAAATGGGATTCTTTATCCGCAAGCTCACGCCCTAAAATCTCTACTTTTACGGACTTTTTATTTGACTCAATAATTTTTGCTGGATAAATATGATTAGAACCATCAAAGAGTTCAAGCTGTTCGCCTTCTGTCATTCTTAACACTCGAGCAACGTGATTTGTCGCGTCTTCCGAAAGAAGACATTGAGTTTGATTTTCAAGGGATATTGGATGATAAATTCTTGGTATGCGCATAATGTTTATTTATATGAGTGAAAAAGTGCGGTCATTTTAACTGGTGTTTTTATTGGATATTCATCTTACGACGAATAAACGCCATCATACTGTGCAAGAGTAAAAACAATAAAGACAAAGCATACAAAGGCATATTTCCTAACACAGAATAAGGGGTTTTGCCTTCTGTAGGTGCAATCTTATAAGTCAAAGTTGTTTCAATAAATTGTGGTGCCTGCGCTAATACCTTACCTTGCGCATCAACGAAAACTGAAATCCCCGTATTCGTTGCACGAATAAGCGGTTTGCCTAATTCTAAAGCGCGCATTCTTGCCATCTGTAAATGTTGCCAAGGCCCAATAGAATCGCCAAACCACGCATCATTAGATAACGTGAGCAAATAATCCGTATCTTGTTTCAAATTTTGTCGCACTTGCTCGCCGAAAATAATTTCATAACAAATTGCTGGCGAAAAAGCACGTTTTTTTGCGATTAAAGAGGGTTGAACTGCCTCCCCACTTTGAAATGCAGACATTGGTAAATTAAACACTGAATTAAGTGGTCGCAAAATACTTTCTAGCGGAACATATTCCCCGAAAGGCACAAGATGATGTTTATTATAACGATTTTGCGTATTTGGTTGATAAGGAAAATCTGGGTTTCCTGCAGTCATAATTGAATTTAATAACTTACTAGATTTCGTATCTTGGAATACAGTTCCAACCATAATTTCCGTTTTCGTTTCTTTAGCTGCACGCTCTAATCCCTCAAAAAATGGCGTAATCGCATTTTCAAGCGTTGGCAAAGCTGATTCAGGCAAAATAATTAAATCGGTTTTACCAAGATTTTCTGTGATTAATTTTTGATAAATCGCCAAAGTAGAATAGAAATAATTAGGATCCCATTTAAGATTTTGTTCAATATTACCTTGTGCAAGCGTGACTGAAATTGCCTTATCTTCAACAGATTTTACAAAGTGAATTCGGGATGAATAAGCACTTAATCCCCCCACGATGATCAATAACAAAGCATTCGCTAAAACTAATTTAAGGTTTTTCGTTTTAAACAAAGAGGAAACGAGATTAAAAATGACCGCACTTGCCCAAACGGTAAAGAATGTCAATCCTGTTACGCCAAAAATCGGGGCGAGGCCATAAAATGGGCTGTCAATTTGTGTATAACCAAATTGAAGCCAAGGAAAACCGGTAAAAATCCAACCTCGTAAAAATTCTGTCAATGTCCAAATCACGGCAAAAATTACCGCACTTTGCACTTTGAAACGCTGAACCAAATAGGTAAATAGCATTGTATATAGTGCAAGATAAGCCGCAAGTAAACCGACAAGGAAATAACTTACCCCTAAAGACGCACCACCAAATTGATGAATGCTGACATTAAGCCAACTTACTCCAAAGCAGAAAAATCCCATCGCCCACAAGAAAGTGGATAAAAGTGCGGTGGATTTTTTAGGATTTTTAGCGACATAAAGTAAACCGAGTAAAGAAACATAGGCTAAAGGCCAATAATCAAATGGCGAAAAGGCAAAAACACCGACTAAACCAGATATAATCGCAATAAGATAAGTAAAATATTTATTCATAAATTTAATTGATAATAAAATCCTATTCAGATTTTTCATCTACATTATTCATTTCTGCCAAATGTTCATCTGGCACTGTGACTCGAAGTTGAATTAATCGACGACTATCTGCAGAAGTCACTTTAAATTGAAGATTTTTCAAAATAATTTCTTCCCCACGTTTTGGTAAATAACCAAAAGTCTGCATAATCAGACCGCCAATGGTATCCACTTCTTCATCATCAAAATCCGTATTAAATTGCCCATTGAAATCATCAATATCGGTGAGCGCACGCACTGCATAAGTATGACGAGAAAGCTGACGAATATCCGCGACTTCTTCTTCATCAAATTCATCTTCAATATCGCCAACAATTTGTTCCAAAATATCTTCAATGGTAACAAGACCTGATACCGCACCAAATTCATCCACCACAATAGCCATATGAAAACGCTCTGAGCGGAAATCTTTCAACATACGATCCACTCTTTTGCTTTCTGGCACAATCACGACGGGGCGCAATAATGAAGATAAATCAAAGACTTCCGCATCTTCACGTAAAAATTTTAATAAATCTTTTGCGTGCAAAATCCCCACGATATTATCGCGATCATCCGCATCGGCAATCACAGGAAAACGAGAGTGAGCGGATTCAATAATTGTGTTTAAACAAGTATTTAAATCTTGTTGATCTTCAATAAAAATAATTTGTGAACGAGGAATCATAATATCGCGAACACGAAGTTCCGCAATTTCCATCACGCCTTCAATCATTTCGCGCGTATTTTGATCAATTAAATCATTTTGTTCTGAATCGCGAATCACTTCCACAAGTTCTTCACGATTTTTTAATTCGCCTTGAAAAAAGCGACCAAATAAAGATTGGAAAAAAGGTTTTTTTGTATTTTCAGATTGGTTTGAATTTTGCTGTTCGTCGTTCATATTGATTTGTGTTTGATGTCTTATTGACGGCGAAAAAGTATCATATTTTGGAAAAAATCGCAAAAAGCGAAAAGAGGAAAATCAATTAAAAATAACCGCACATTGGGTTTAAACCTAAAGTGCGGTTAAAAATACACAATTTTTATGGAGATGGGAAAATTCTAGGCTACAAAATCTCCCTATTTTGTTTATATGACGAAAAGTATCTATGTTGTGGATAACTTGTGAATAATGGATTTTTGATTGTGAATTGATCTCGTAAAAAGAGGGCAAAGATCCTTATCACATCAAACTTCAAAATAAATCGGGTTATTTGTAACCAAAAGATCTTAAATAAAAATAAACCGCACTTTTTACATACAAAAATGGAAGAAAGTGCGGTAAAAAAATACAATTTTTAAAATAGTTTTATTCACAAAAGATCTTTTTACCATCTCTTTGAGTTATTCAATATTTCTGTGGATAAAATTGTGGTTGAGAAAATCTGTAATGTTGTATAACTCAAATTAACTTTTTTAATAAAATTTCAGCTTTAAATTTATTCCTTTTAATTCAACTGGTTAGAAGTAAAAGAATGAACGCATTTAGAATACACAGAATACCCAAAATTTGATGTTTAATTTTTATACAGATTATTTCACACTGGATAAATAACGTTCCCAATCAAAATATTGACCAGGATCGATCTTACGTCCTGGCGAAATATCACAATGTCCAACAATTCGATCTTTCGTAATCTTCGGGTAACTTTTCATTATTACATTGGTAAGTTCTTGCAATGAAAAATATTGAGCGTCGGTAAAAGGCTGTTCATTACTCCCCTCCAACTCAATTCCAATGGCAAAATCATTACATTTTTCTCGTCCTTGAAAATTCGATATGCCTGCGTGCCAAGCGCGATCATTAAAATTGACATATTGCGTAATTCGCCCATTTCGTTCGATTAAACAATGTGCTGAAACACGCATTTGATAAATTTCTGCAAAATAAGGATGGATCTTAGGATCTAATTTCCCTTGAAAAAAATCATCCACATATCCGCCACCAAATTGTTCTGGCGGTAGACTAATATAATGAATAACTAATAAGGAAATATCCTGCGGATTTGGGCGTTTATCAAAGTGAGGTGACTGAATTTGCCGACAATCGGTCAGCAATCCTTTCTCAATATCTTTTATTTTTCGCATACATTTTTCCTTTTTTTGCGATCAGGATCGCAGAAAAAGTGCGGTCAATTTTACAAACAAATTTTTCCTTTTCACAATGTCGTTGCCAACAAAGGCTTAATAAAAGGAAAATGAATGAAACTAACAACACAGCAAACCTTGAAAAAAGGTTTTACATTAATCGAGCTAATGATTGTGATTGCAATTATTGCTATTTTAGCCACTATCGCAATTCCTTCTTATCAAAATTATACCAAAAAAGCTGCGGTATCCGAATTACTGCAAGCGTCTGCGCCTTATAAGGCTGATGTGGAATTATGCGTTTATAGCACAGGCAAACCTTCAACTTGCTCAGGAGGAAACAATGGAATTGCAGCGGATATAAAGACAGCAAAAGGCTATGTAGCCTCAGTGAAAACTCAATCGGGTGGCATTACCGTAAAAGGGGATGGCACATTGGCAAATATGGAATATATTTTGCAAGCTACAGGTAATGCTGCAACAGGTGTAACTTGGACAACAACCTGCAAAGGAACGGATGCCTCTTTATTTCCAGCAAATTTTTGCGGAAGTGTCACACAATGACGAGCTATGCTTTACTTCATACTCAGCGTGTAATTGCTCAAAATGGCGAAGTATTTACGATCTCGCCAGATTTATGGGAACGCAATCAGCAACAACAATCCTTGCTCTTACGTTATTTTGCTTTGCTACTTAAAGAAGAAAATAATCGTCTTTGGCTAGGGGTTGATTCGCTCTCCAATCTTTCAGCCTGTGAAACCATTGCGTTTATAACAGGAAAACCTGTCGAACCAATTTTGTTAGAAAGTAGCCAACTCAAAGAACTGTTACAACAACTTACTCCGCGCCAAATGCAAGTGGAAGAGCAAGTTAAATTCTATCAACATCAAGAAACCCATTTTGAACAAGAAGATGATGAACCTGTTATCCGCTTACTTAATCAGATTTTTGAATCTGCCTTACAAAAAAATGCCTCTGATATTCATTTAGAAACCTTGGCTGATCAGTTTCAAGTGCGGTTTAGAATTGATGGTGTTTTACAACCACAACCCTTAATAAGCAAAATATTCGCCAATCGTATTATTTCACGCTTAAAATTACTGGCTAAATTAGATATTAGTGAAAATCGACTTCCACAAGATGGGCGGTTTCAATTTAAAACGACTTTTTCCGATATTCTTGATTTTCGCCTTTCAACCTTACCAACCCATTGGGGCGAGAAAATCGTGTTGCGAGTGCAACAAAATAAACCAGTAGAACTTAGCTTTTCTGAACTGGGTATGACCGAAAATCAGCAACAAGCATTTCAACGTGCGCTTAGCCAGCCACAAGGATTAATTTTAGTCACTGGTCCAACAGGAAGTGGAAAAAGTATCTCACTTTACACCGCACTTCAGTGGCTAAATACGCCTGATAAACATATTATGACTGCTGAAGATCCCATTGAAATTGAGCTTGATGGCATTATTCAAAGCCAAATTAATCCACAGATTGGATTAGATTTTAGCCGTCTATTGCGTGCTTTTTTACGTCAAGATCCCGATATTATTATGCTAGGCGAAATTCGCGATGAAGAAAGTGCAATGATTGCACTACGTGCCGCCCAAACCGGGCATTTGGTGCTTTCAACTTTACATACCAATGATGCAATTTCTGCTATATCTCGCTTACAACAACTTGGTATTCAACAGTATGAAATTGAAAACAGCTTACTGCTCGTTATTGCGCAGCGTCTTGTACGAAAAATCTGTCCAAAGTGCGGTGGAAATTTAGCAAATTCTTGTGATTGCCATCAAGGTTATAAAGGTCGAATCGGCGTGTATCAATTTCTACATTGGCAACAAAATGGCTATCAAACGGATTTTGAGAATTTACGAGATAGCGGTCTAGAAAAAGTTAATCAAGGAATGACAGATAATAAAGAAATTGAACGTGTGCTAGGTAAAAACTCATGACTAAAAAACTCTTTTATTATCAAGGTAGTAACGCATTAGATCAGAAACAAAAAGGCTCAATTATTGCGGATACGAAACAACAAGCACACTTTCAATTAATAAGCTGCGGGCTTACTCACATCAAATTACAACAAAACTGGCAATTTGGGACAAAGCCCAAAAATTCAGAAATCAGTGAATTACTAAATCAATTAGCCACGTTGCTACAGTCCGCTATTCCGTTAAAAAACAGCCTGCAAATTTTGCAACAAAATTGCACTCAAATTATGCTCAATGAATGGCTTGAACGACTGCTTCAATCTATTGAAGCTGGTTTAGCATTTTCACAAGCCATTGAACAACAAGGGAAATATCTCACACAACAAGAAATTCAACTGATTCAAGTGGGAGAAATGACAGGCAAACTAGCCGTAGTTTGTAAAAAAATAGCCACACATCGCAGCCAATCTTTAGCATTACAACGTAAATTACAGAAAATCATGTTGTACCCCTCAATGGTGTTAGGAATTTCTCTATTATTGACACTCGCATTACTGCTTTTTATCGTGCCTCAATTTGCTGAAATGTACAGTGGCAATAATGCTGAGTTACCGACAATCACCGCAATATTGCTCTCTATATCCAATTTTCTTAAGCAAAATATTGGCATTTTGCTATTTTTCGTTTTGAGTTTTTTTCTATTTTATTATTTCTATCTAAAACGCCAGACTTGGTTTCATCAAAAGAAAAATCAACTTATTTCTATCACGCCTATTTTTGGCACAATTCAAAAGCTTTCACGTTTAGTGAACTTTAGTCAAAGTTTACAAATTATGTTGCAGGCCGGCGTACCGCTTAATCAGGCACTAGACAGTTTTCTTCCTCGCACACAAACTTGGCAAACCAAGAAAACGCTTGTAAACGATATGGTATTAGATAAAGAAGTGCGGTCAATTTTGCAATGGGTTTCTCAAGGCTATGCGTTTTCTCATAGTGTAAGTAGCGATCTTTTCCCGATGGAAGCACAACAAATGTTACAAATTGGCGAGCAAAGCGGAAAACTCGCTTTGATGCTAGAGCATATTGCTGAAAATTACCAAGAAAAACTTAATCATCAAATTGACTTACTCTCACAAATGCTAGAACCATTAATGATGGTGATCATCGGCAGTCTGATTGGAATTATTATGATGGGAATGTATTTACCTATCTTTAATATGGGTTCTGTTATTCAATGATTTATTTCACAATGTTTTTATTAGGCGGTATCTTAGGGATCGCATTGTGGTTCTACCTATCTGGTTTTATTACGCATTTGCAGCAAGAGATTTATGCGACTTACGTTGAATTATTTCCACAAAACCGTTCTCCATTTCAACCGCACTTTGCCTCTATTCAACAAAAAAAGTGCGGTCATATTTTGAGGTATTTTTTTAGTATTGGGGTTGGATTTATATTTTTACAAATTGCCTTCAAAGATTCTATTTTTACTGTATGGATCGGACTCACACTTATTATTCTTTGGACAATCAGTTATCTTGATTGGCACTATCAACTTATTTCTACGACACCCTGTTTATGGTTACTTACTCTAGGATTATTTGGAGCAGACAATAACTTTTCATTGCTAACGTTATCTGAAAGCATAAAAAGTGCGGCTAGTTTTTTTATTGTTTTCTACGCAATCTATTGGATTGCAAAATGTTATTACAAAAAAGAAGCCTTTGGACGGGGAGATTATTGGCTAGCAATGGCATTAGGAAGTTTTATTCGTTTAGAAACCTTACCGCACTTTTTATTATTAGCCTCAGTGCTTGGAATATGTTTTTCGCTTATTCATAAAAAGAAAAAAGAATTTATACCTTTTGCCCCTTTTATGAACTTATCAGCTGTCATCATTTATTTCGTCAAATATTACGGATATTAAAAAGGGGAAAACATAATATTTTCCCCTTGTTCTTCATAAAAGTGCGGTTGCTTTTACGAACGTTTCATCACTTCAAAAAACTCTTCGTTGGTTTTCGCCATCATCAGCTTATCAATCAAGAATTCCATTGCATCCACTTCATCCATTGGATTAAGAATCTTACGAAGAATCCACATTTTTTGTAATTCGTCCGCTGTTGTGAGTAAGTCTTCTTTACGAGTACCAGAGCGTTTAAAGTCAATGGCTGGGAATACGCGTCTTTCTGCAATTTTACGAGAAAGGTGTAATTCCATATTACCTGTACCTTTAAATTCTTCGAAAATAACTTCATCCATTTTCGAACCTGTATCAACTAGTGCTGTGGCAATAATCGTTAAACTGCCGCCTTCTTCCACATTACGTGCAGCTCCAAAGAAACGTTTTGGACGATGCAACGCATTAGCATCCACACCACCAGACAAAATTTTACCTGAAGCTGGGGTTACCGTATTGTAAGCGCGCGCTAAACGAGTAATAGAATCAAGCAAAATGACCACATCTTTTTTATGCTCTACTGAACGTTTCGCTTTTTCGATTACCATTTCTGCCACTTGAACGTGACGAGTTGCAGGCTCGTCAAAAGTAGACGCAATGACTTCGCCTTTTACTGAACGTTGCATTTCTGTCACTTCTTCTGGGCGTTCATCAATCAGTAATACAATAAGCTCTACATCAGGATAATTATGCGTGATACTTTGCGCAATGTTTTGCAGCAACATGGTTTTACCTGCTTTTGGCGGAGCAACAATCAAACCACGTTGACCTTTACCAATTGGGGATGCTAAATCCAAAATACGTGCAGTTAAATCTTCTGTTGAGCCATTGCCACGTTCCATTCTTAAACGCGAATTAGCGTGCAATGGCGTTAAGTTTTCAAATAAGATTTTGCTACGGGAAACTTCTGGTTTGTCGTCATTGACTTGATCAACTTTTAAAAGTGCAAAATAGCGTTCGCCTTCTTTTGGTGGACGAATTTTGCCTTCGATTTTATCACCAGTTTGAAGATTAAAACGACGAATTTGACTTGGGGAAACATAGATATCATCAGGGCCTGCAAGATAGGAACTGTCGGCAGAACGAAGGAAACCAAAACCATCTGGTAAAATTTCTAACACGCCACCGCCGAAAATATCTTCGCCACTTTTGGCGTGCTGTTTTAAGATTGCAAAGACAATATCTTGTTTACGCAAACGAGCTAAATTTTCTAAGCCCATCTGCTCCTCGCCGAGTTTCACAAGATCAGAAACAGGCGTATTTTTAAGTTCTGTTAAATGCATAATGAATAAATATTGGAATTAATAAGAATTGATTATTCGAATGGTGGGCTTGCACCCTTTGAATGGCGCGTAAATTACCACTAAAACCCTACGCTGTCTAGCTTTTATTAGCATTTAATATAAAAATCATCGCACTTTTTTAGAACTTATTTTGGAAGTTTAGCCGTCTAGATTGTTATTTATTTGATTTTTAATTAGAATACGGACAATTTGTAAGGTTATCAATAAGCACTTAAGGTAAATTATGGCGGATTGGGACGGAAAATATATCAGCCCTTATGCAGAACACGGCAAAAAAAGTGAGCAAGTAAAAAAAATTACAGTATCCATTCCCATTAAAGTACTGGAAATTTTGACTAATGAACGCACTCGCCGCCAATTAAAAAGTTTACGTCACGCAACTAACAGTGAATTGCTTTGTGAAGCGTTCTTGCACGCATTCACAGGACAGCCTTTACCCACCGATGCAGATTTAATGAAAGAGCGTAATGATGAAATCCCTGAAGATGCCAAAGTGCTTATGCGTGAATTAGGTGTCGATCCAGAAAGTTGGGAATATTAACCGCACTTTTCACTTATCCGTTCAAGCCATTCAAAATTGAACATTCAGGGTTGTCATTGCCCTGACAACTGTCGTGCCAGTGCTGCAATTTTTGTACCATTTTTTGTAACTGTTCTATTTGTTGATTTAATGTCGCAATATGTTGAGCAGTTAGCACTTTCACTTCTCGGCAGCTACGCTTAGGATTATCTTGTAGTGCTAATAATTGTGCGATTTGATGTAACGAAAACCCAACATTGCGTGAGTGTCGAATAAAATGCAACCTTTCTAAATCACTTTCTCCATAATTTCGATAGCCTGACAAACTGCGAACAGCGGGTTTAATTAACCCCATTTTTTCATAATCACGGATTTGTTTTGTAGATAAACCTACTAATTTTGCGGCTTCACTAATATTCATAAAAAACTTCTTGACCTTAACCTTATGTAAAGGTTTATAGTTTAACAATCAATAAAACAACTAACAAGGAGTAAAAATGAAAACTATCACATTAAACATAAAAGGCATACATTGCGGCTGTTGCGTAAAAAGTCTTACTCAAGTTTTAACTGAATTAGATGGCGTACAATCTGCTGATGTGCAATTAGAGGGTAAAGTAAATATTACTTTTGATGAAAATCGAGTCAATGTTGCACAGCTGATTGAGGTCATTGAAGATGCTGGATTTGACGCCACAGAGTAAAAAAATTTCGATTCAGATTGGTGGGATGACCTGCCAATCTTGTGCCAATCGTATTGAAAAAGTTTTAAATAAAAAACCATTTGTGCAACAAGCGGGAGTGAATTTTGCCGTCGAAGAAGCACAAGTTGTATTTGACGCTACGCAAGCAAGCGAAGCTCAAATTATCGAGATTATTCATAAAACAGGTTTCACTGCGCATATCAAACAAGCCGATGAATTGCCACTAGGAGAAAAAAATACATCAATCCCTTGGCGATTAATCATACTTTGGATAATCAATATTCCATTTTTGATTGGTATGCTTGGCATGATGAGTGGCTCACATCACTTGATGTTACCCCCTATTTGGCAATTTGTATTAGCGAGCATTGTGCAACTTTGGTTAGCCATTCCATTTTATCGCGGAGCAATCGGTAATATTCGTGGTGGACTTGCCAATATGGATGTCCTTGTCAGTATAGGAACGCTCACTATTTATCTTTATTCTGCTTTTATGCTGTTTTACCACGCCAATCATGCAATGGGGCATGTGTATTTTGAAGCTTCTGTAATGGTAATTGGTTTTGTCAGTCTTGGAAAATTTCTTGAAGATCGCACTAAAAAGCATAGCTTAAATAGCTTGAGTATGCTCTTGCAACTGACACCGAAAAAAGTCACTGTTTTACGTAATGAAAAATGGAGTGAAATTGCTCTTGACCAAGTCAATATCGGCGAAATCATTCGTGCGAATCAAGGCGAACGTATTGCGGCAGACGGCATAATTGAAAGTGGAAATGGATGGTGTGATGAAAGCCATTTAACGGGCGAGTCTCGTCCAGAAGAAAAACAGAAAGGTGGAAAAGTATTAGCGGGGGCGATGGTAACAGAAGGTTCTATTATCTATCGAGCAAATCAGCTTGGTAGCCAAACCTTACTTGGCGATATGATGAATGCATTATCAGATGCACAAGGTTCAAAAGCGCCCATTGCTCGATTTGCTGACAAAGTTGCTTCCGTGTTTGTTCCTGTCGTTTTAGTGATTTCACTTGTTACTTTCGCACTCACTTATATTCTGACGAATGATAGTGTGTCTTCACTAATTCACGCGGTATCCGTGCTTGTGATTGCTTGCCCTTGTGCCTTGGGATTAGCCACACCAGCAGCCATAATGGTTGGTTTAGGTAAAGCAGTCAATGCTGGCGTATGGTTTAAAGATGCGGCTGCAATGGAGGAAACCGCCCACGTGGATACCGTTGTACTTGATAAAACTGGCACATTAACAAAAGGAGAGCTTGAAATCTCTGCTTTGTGGCAGCCACAAAGTGCGGTGTATTCTGAAGACGATTTGTATCGTTTTGCAGCAGCAGTTGAACGACAAGCTAACCACCCAATTGCAAAAGCTATTGTGCAAGCAGCAGAACAAAAAATGTTAGAAATTCCCACCGCACTTTTTTCAAAGATGGAAGTGGGTCAAGGCATTCAAGCCGAATTAGAACAAGTGGGAACAATAAAAGTCGGTAAACCTGATTATTGCGGTTTAATCTTGCCTAAAAATTTAGAGGATATTTGGCAAATTGCGAGCATTGTCGCAGTATCCATAAATGATGAACCCATCGGTGCATTTGCACTGACGGATACTTTAAAAAACGATAGCTTGCACGCCATTCAACGCTTACAACAGCAAAATATTGATGTCGTAATTATGAGTGGCGATCAACAATCTGTCGTGGATTACATAGCGAAACAACTCGGCATTAAGAAAGCCTTTGGGAAACTAACTCCAAGAGATAAAGCGGAACAAATCCAAAAGCTGAAAGATCTAGGTCATATTGTCGCAATGGTAGGCGATGGAATAAATGATGCGCCTGCTTTAGCTTCTGCAAACGTCAGTTTTGCGATGAAATCAGGTTCAGATATTGCAGAACAAACAGCCTCTGCAACGCTTATGCAACATTCGGTGAATCAACTTGTGGATGCGCTTTTTATTGCAAGAGCAACCTTGAAAAATATCAAACAAAATCTATTTTTTGCTTTGATTTACAATATTCTCGGCATACCCCTTGCAGCTTTCGGTTTTCTTAGCCCTATAATCGCTGGTGCTGCTATGGCGTTGAGCTCAATTTCCGTATTGATGAACGCCTTAAGATTGAAAAAAGTGCGGTTCTAATTTCATTTATTTTTATACGCAATCGGTGTCGTCATCGCACCGATTTTTTTGTCGCTGAAAATTACCGCACTTTTTATAAAAAAATTTTAACTTGATCACAATTTTAGAATTTTCTCTTTGAGATTCTCTATTTATCGGCATAACATAATACTCAAATTTTGTTAGGGCATATTTTGCTCTACAAATTGACAAATTTAAGTAATTTATGCTTTGGAGCAAACTATGAAATCAACAGAAAAACTCAAATGGAACAAATTTGATGCAACGTGGATGTTAAACCTTTTCGGTACGGCGGTTGGCGCAGGCGTATTGTTCTTGCCGATTAACGCAGGGATGGGTGGATTTTGGCCGTTAGTTTTAATGGCAATTATCGTCGGGCCAATGACTTATTTTGCTCACCGTGGCTTAGCTTATTTTGTGCTTTCATCTAAAAAGCCTGGCAGCGATATTACTGAAGTAGTGGAAGAACACTTTGGTAAAACAGCGGGTAAACTTATTACCTTACTTTATTTTTTCGCGATTTTCCCTATTCTGTTGATTTACGGTAACGGTATCACGAACACCGTAGATTCTTTTATTGTGAATCAACTTGGTATGGCATCGCCAAATCGAGTTATTCTCTCTTTTGTATTAATTGCGGTATTGATTTCCGTGATGTTATTTAATGAAAAAGTGATGTTAAAAATCACAGAATGGCTTGTTTACCCGTTAGTCTTAATTTTATTTGTTCTTTCTATTTACTTAATTCCTGAATGGAATAGTGCCGTATTATATGAATTTCCAACAGCAGGTGGTTTCTTAACCACTTTATGGCTAACCATTCCCGTATTAGTATTTTCATTTAACCATTCGCCAGCGACTTCATCGTTCACTTGCTCACAATTCCGTGAATACAAAACGTTTGAGGGCGCAGAACGCCATATCAGCCATACAGAAAAAGGCGCTTCAACGATTTTATTATTCTTCGTAATGTTCTTCGTATTTAGCTGTGTATTAACATTAACACCTGAAGAATTAGTGGCAGCAAAAGAACAGAATATTAGTATCTTGTCTTTCTTAGCAAATAAATTTGATAATCCATATATCTCTTATTTTGGCCCGCTTGTTGCATTCTTAGCGATTACAAGTTCATTCTTCGGTCACTATATGGGGGCACGTGAAGGATTAGAAGGCTTATATTTGAAAATGAAAGGCGAATCTGTAAATCGTAAAAAACTCAATTATGCGACCGCACTTTTCTTCTTATTAACCTTATGGGGCGTTGCGATTATTAATCCAAGTATCTTAGGCTTAATTGAATCTCTTGGCGGCCCAATCATTGCGATGATTTTATTCATTATGCCAATGTATGCGATTCGCAAAATCCCAGCAATGAAACGCTACAGCGGACGTTTCAGTAATGTATTTGTAACAATTATGGGACTAATTGCTATTTCTGCAGTTGTTTATGGATTATTATAATCGCTTTTAATTTTTAACGAATTTTGAGAAATTTATGATTAGCGTATTTGATATGTTTAAAGTGGGAATTGGGCCATCCAGTTCCCACACGGTCGGTCCGATGAAAGCGGGCAAGCAATTTATAGACGACTTAATTAAACGAAATCAGTTTGAACAAACAGCTGAAATTCATGTGGATGTGTATGGTTCTCTTTCGATGACAGGGAGAGGTCACAGTACAGATATCGCCATCATTATGGGATTAGCGGGTTATTTACCACATAATGTGGACATCGATATGATTTCAGGTTTCATCGAGAAAGTGAAACAAACTGCGCTTTTACCCATTAATGTTGATCAAAAAACGGTAAAATTTGATTTTGAAAATAATCTCATTTTCCACCGCACTTTTTTAAAATTGCACGAAAATGGCATGACAATTACCGCACTTGATGAAAATCGAACAGAGCTTTATCGCCAAACCTATTATTCGATCGGTGGTGGTTTTATTGTCGATGAAGCCCATTTTGGCAAAGAAGAAAAAACCACAGTCCAAGTGCCTTACCCTTACAAAAATGCAGAAGATATTTTGAAGCATTGCAGTGATAACGGCTTAATGCTTTCCACTGTGATGTTGGAAAATGAAATCGCATTGAATGGCAAAGAGGCTGTCAGTGCTCATCTAGAGAATGTTTGGAAAACGATGCAGGCTTGTATTGAACACGGCATTCACACAGAGGGTATTTTACCCGGCCCATTAAAAGTACCACGTCGTGCGGCTTCACTTTATCGTATGTTGCAAGCTAATACGAATTTATCTAACGATCCAATGCGTGTGATCGACTGGGTCAATATGTTTGCGCTTGCTGTCAATGAAGAAAATGCAGCGGGTGGACGTGTAGTCACAGCTCCAACTAACGGTGCGTGTGGGATTATTCCAGCAGTATTAGCTTACTACGAAAAATTTATCTCGCCATTAACACCTGAAATCATTGAACGCTATTTATTAGCAGCAGGTATGATTGGTTCACTTTATAAAATGAACGCTTCGATTTCTGGCGCAGAAGTGGGTTGTCAAGGTGAAGTCGGTGTAGCTTGTTCAATGGCGGCTGCAGGACTTGCTGAAATTCTGGGTGGCAATCCACTACAAGTGTGCATCGCAGCTGAAATTGCAATGGAGCATAATTTAGGATTAACTTGCGACCCTGTCGGCGGTCAAGTTCAAGTACCTTGCATCGAACGCAATGCGATTGCTTCAGTTAAAGCAATCAATGCATCACGTATGGCTTTACGCCGTACCACTAATCCAAGAGTAAGCTTGGATAAAGTGATTGAAACAATGTACGAAACAGGCAAAGATATGAACGCTAAGTATCGCGAAACATCGCAAGGCGGACTGGCAGTGAAGATTGTTTGTAACTAATAAAAAGTAAAATAATTAAGGGGCTGATCTGCATGAATTAGTTGGACTACATAACCCACCTATAAGGTGCAGATCATTATTTAATCATTTAAATATCTTGAAAATTTAAATCCATTCTTTAAAACTTACCCAGTAAAACTTGCAAACCAACCTAAGTTTGCCCCAATTTGCGCCACAATATTTAATATGCCAAATAACATTACAAACCCAATCATAAAATTTCCTCCGTACACTTTATAACTTGCTTGTGGGAATTTTTGACGGCTTGCTTTGGCAAGAAGTGCGGGGACAATTGCAGCCCAAATTGTTGCCGCCAATCCAGCGTAACCAATGGCAATCACAAATCCATAAGGAAATTGCAGGCTTAGCAATAATGGCGGTAAAAAAGTAACAAGTGTTGTTTTTGTTCTGCCTAATAAGCTATCGTCAAATTTAAACAGATCGGCGATATAGTCAAATAAGCCTAAAGTTACACCTAAGAATGACGTAGAAATTGCCATATAAGCAAAGAAATTTAATACGACGGCAAGGTATTCTACTTCAATATATTTATGTAAAGCCTCTAATAATGCAGAAACATCGCCGCCTTTTTCAATGACTGGGGTAAATTCAGTGCGTGGTAAATTACCTTGCACAGCAAGCTGCCATAAGATGTAAATCACTAATGCTAATCCCGTACCAATAAAGATCGATTTCATCACACGACGACCATCACGATCGTAATATTTGACGAGACTCGGGACATTTCCGTGGAAACCAAAGGACACGAGACAAACTGGAAGTGCGGTCAATAAATAAGGTAAATATGTTTGTTCGCTTTGAGAGACCGTATTGAATAAAACTTCTGTTTTTACAGAGCTTAATAAACCAATGGTAGAAAGGAAAAAAGCGACCACCATCCCGACAATTAACACAGTTGTGAAACGGTCCACCGCTTTGGTTGAAAGCCACACGAAGGCTGCAAGGATAAGGCAGAAAATTAAAGATCCTGAAGTTCTTCCAATATCTACCGCACTTTCAGCAGAACTGAATGCTTGGCTGAGCAGATTTTGTGTAATGCCTCCGCCTGAGGTTATGTAGGCATAAGTCAAAACATATAAGACGAAAGCAACAGAAAGGCCGTTGATAATATTCCAACTTTTTCCTAATAAATCTTTAACGATGGTGTCAAAACTTGAACCTGTTGGATAATGCAGATTAGCTTCTAGGATCATTAATCCTGATGTCGTCATACAAAACCAAGTATAAATTAAAGCGAGAATCGAACCAATAAACCATACACCAGCCGTTGAAGTTGGGTTAGCCAGCATGCCTGCACCAATAGCTGTACCAGCGATGATCATCGCACCGCCTAAGAGAGAAGGGGATCTTTGTTGTGTCATAAAATGCCTCTAAAATAAATTTGCACTATTATAGTAGTGCAAAAGGAAAGTGCAATATATTTATATCGATAAAAAGGGGACATTCAGTCCCCTTTGTAATGTTGTCAAAGTATTCATTATTGACGGTAATCAGACAAAAATCTTGCTAATTTTGTAATGGCTTCTTCAAGTTGATTTACATAAGGAAGAGTAACAACACGGAAGTGATCTGGCGAATGCCAATTAAATCCTTTACCATGCACAAGTAGCACTTTTTCTTGGCGGAGTAAATCCAGCACCATTTTTTCATCACTGTGAATATTGAATTTTTTCACATCAATTTTCGGGAACATATACATCGCGCCCATTGGTTTTACGCAAGTAATGCCGGGTATTTGAGTAATAAGATCATAGGCTTTGTTTCGTTGCTCAAGTAATCGGCCGCCCGGTAAAATAAATTCATTAATACTTTGATAGCCACCAAGTGCGGTTTGAATTGCATGTTGCATTGGTACGTTAGCACATAAACGCATAGATGCCAGCATATCTAAACCTTCAATATAACCTTTCGCATTATGTTTTGGTCCGTTCAAAATCATCCAACCTTGTCGGAAGCCTGCAACTCGATAAGCTTTTGATAAACCATTTAACGTAACGGTTAATAAATCAGGGGCAAGTGCGGCAATGTGATGATGTACTGCGCCATCGTATAAAATTTTGTCGTAGATTTCGTCTGCGAAGATAATCAAATTATTTTGGCGAGCGATTTCTACAATTTCTTGTAATAATTCTTTGCTGTATACTGCGCCAGTTGGATTGTTTGGATTGATGATAACAATGGCTTTAGTTTTAGCATTTACTTTCGCTTTAATATCATCAATAGCAGGGAACCAATTTGCTTCTTCATCACAAAGGTAATGAACAGCTTTACCGCCAGAAAGGGTTACCGCAGCAGTCCAAAGGGGATAATCAGGCATCGGCACAAGCACTTCATCGCCATCATTAAGTAATGCTTGCATTGCCATTGTGATAAGCTCAGATACGCCGTTACCAATATACACATCATTGACGGTCGCACCGTGAATCCCTTTTGATTGATAATATTGCACAATCGCCTTACGAGCAGAATATAACCCTTTTGAATCGCAATAACCTTGAGCTGACGGCAAATTACGCAATACATCCACCAAAATTTCATCGGGTGCTTCAAAGCCGAAAGGCGCGGGGTTACCGATATTCAGTTTTAAAATTTTATTGCCTTCTTCTTCTAAGCGTAGTGCTTCTTTATGCACAGGCCCGCGAATGTCATAACATACGTGTTCTAATTTGCCGGATTTTGGGAATAATCGCATAGTGAAATCCTTTTGTTTCTAATAAATTTTTCGAGAAAAGTGCGGTTAATTTACGCTGAATTTTCAATATTGAAAAGATTTTGTAAAAAAATTTTTTGTCATTAACAATCTGCGGTAGAATACGGCTAATTTTTTGTGTATTTCAAACAAAATCTAATGAATAATTTAGCGCAGGCAATAGGCGAGTTAAAATCGAAAATTCACGCATATTTACAGCAATCAACGAATGAACTTGTCCGTTTTCAGGTAAAACTGGACAAGGTCGATTTATTGGCTTGGCTGAAAAGTCAATCTGCGTATCCACAATTTTATTTACATTTTCGTGATGAAGAAAAAGCATTGGCTGCGCTTGGCGAAGTGCAGTCATTTTCACAATTAAATTTAGCGCAAGAGTTTATTGAAGAAAGTGGTTTTCCACTGGTAGGCGGTTTGCAATTTCAAGGCACTGCACAATTTGTATTACCAAAAATTCTTGTTGAACAGGATGAGAAAGGTGCATTGGTATCATTTTTTGTGAAAAATGAGCAAAGTGCGAATGATACTTTAGCCCACCTAAAAACTTTTGAAAATATCACCGCACTTTCTGCTTTGCCAAAACAAATTCCTTTGCATACAGAGCCTCGAGCGAATGAAAGAACTTGGTGTGATTGGGTAAATCAGGCTTTGGTGGAAATTAAAAGTGGAGAGCTGACAAAAATTGTTTTAGCTAATGAAACCACTTTTCATTTAAAGCAAGCGATTAATGCGTACGATTTTTTAGCTGAAAGCGAAAAACAAAATCAAGGTTGTTATCATTTTTTGTGGGCTGAACATCCTCATTCGGTTTTTGTTGGTTCTACGCCAGAACGCCTATTTGCTCGTGAGTATAACTTGTTGCTAACCGAAGCTTTGGCAGGAACCGCATCGGTTTCTGAAAGTGAGGAAGAAACGCAATCTCAAGCCAATTGGTTGTTACATGACGAGAAAAATTTAAAAGAAAATTGGTTGGTTGTAGAAGATATTTCGCAGAATTTACGTAAGCAAGTAGAAAGTTTTGATGTAAGCAATGTGGAATTGAAACCATTACGTAAAGTACAACATTTGATTCGCAAAATTCGCGCAAATTTGACCGCACATTATGCAGATGTAAATATATTAAAAGCGATTCATCCTACAGCTGCAGTATCTGGTTTGCCACAGCAACAAGCCAAAATGATTTTGTCAGAAATCGAAACCTTTGATCGAGGCTGGTATGCGGGAACATTGGGCGTGATGAGCGATGTATGTTCAGAGTTTTGTGTGGCGATTCGTTCTGCTTTTATTGAAGGTCATCGTATTCGTGTATTTGCTGGCGCGGGCATTGTGGCAGGCTCGCAGCCATTGGAAGAATGGAAAGAAATTGAACGTAAAGCAGCAGGGTTAATTTCCTTGTTTGCAGAAGAAAAATGATAACGGAGAAAAAAATGTCGGTAAGCGTGTTTAATCGTTGTTGGTCGAAAGTGATTTTAGAAACCTTGGTGCGCCAAGGCGTTTCTCACGTTTGTATCGCGCCAGGTTCGCGTTCGACACCTTTAACTCTAGAAGCCGTACGTTTGCAAAATGCAGGTTCAGTCACTTGTCATACGCATTTTGATGAACGCGGTTTAGGTTTTTTTGCTTTGGGTATTGCTAAGGCAACTCAATCGCCTGTTGCAATTATTGTTACATCAGGTACTGCAACAGCAAATCTTTATCCTGCCATTATTGAAGCTCGCCAAACGGGTGTGAATTTATTTGTTTTAACTGCTGATCGTCCACCAGAGCTTTGGGAGTGCGGTGCAAATCAGGCTATTTTGCAACAAAATATGTTTGGTCAGTATCCAGTTGCAAATGTTAATTTACCTAAACCGAAAGCTGATTATTCTGCGCAGTGGTTAATTTCTCTACTTGAACAGGCTGCCTTCCAACAAAAACAACAAGGTGGCGTTGTTCATATTAATGTGCCATTTGCCGAGCCACTTTATGATGCAACTGATGAGGCTGTAGATTCCCATAGTTGGCTACAGCCGTTACAACGATGGTTAATTCAAACTAAGCCTTGGATGAATGTGGAAGCTCAACAGAACGAAGTATTAATGCATGAAAACTGGGATCATTGGCGTACCAAACGTGGTGTTGTTGTGGTTGGTCAATTGCCTGCAGAACAAGCGATGGGCATTAATTCTTGGGCAAGTGCTATGGGCTGGGTGTTACTGACGGATATTCAATCTGGTGTTGTTCCAACGACGCCTTATGAAGATATTTGGCTGGCAAACCAAACTGTTCGTGAAAAACTTCTGCAAGCTGATATTGTGATTCAATTTGGCGCGCGTTTTATTAGTAAACGTATTAATCAATTCTTACAGGCGTTTAAAGGGGAATTTTGGTTGGTTGAACAAAGCGGTAAGGCATTAGATCCTTATCATCATTCGCTGACAAGATTTAATGCTAAAGCACATCATTGGTTGCGTGCGCATCCTCCTTTACGCCAAAAGCCTTGGTTGCTTGAGCCATTAGCTTTATCTAAGTTCTGTGCGACCTTTATTGAACAGCAAGTAGGCGGAAATTTAACGGAAGCCTCGTTCGCATTACGTTTACCAACACTTTTACCTTATAACGGTGTTTTATTTTTAGGTAATAGTTTACTTGTTCGTCTGGTTGATGCGCTAACGCAATTACCAGAAAGTTATCCTGTTTATACCAATCGTGGCGCGAGTGGAATTGATGGTTTGTTGGCTACGGCAGCTGGAATTGGTATAGGTTCAAATAAACCTGTTGTTGCGGTAATTGGCGATACGTCCACTTTATATGATCTAAATTCTTTCGCATTATTCAAAAACGTTACGCAACCAACGGTAATCTTTGTGATCAATAATAATGGTGGCGCGATTTTTGATATGTTACCTGTGGATGAACAAGTCAAAGATCAGTTCTATCGATTACCGCATAATGGCGATTTTTCTCAAATCGCGGCAATGTTCGATCTTAAATATGCTCATCCTTATACTTGGGCGGATCTCAATTCCGTTGTTAAACAGGCTTATAGTCGCCGCAAGGCAACGTTAATTGAAATTAAAACCAATCCGAGTGATGGTAGTAGTTTGTATAAACGCTTAATCGAGCAAATTAGTCACGCCGTGATTGGTGCTTAAGTATTCTGTAGGCGGGCTTTAGTCCGCCATATTTTATTATTTCTATCAATAATCCCTTCAATGATAAACATCATTTTTCTTCACGGACTTCTTGGTACAAAAAACGACTGGCAAAAAGTCATTAAAAATTTACCGCACTTTAATTGTATTCCGCTAGATTTGCCTTTTCATGGACAAGCCAAAGGCGTTGAAGTTACAAATTTTGAAGAAACGGCGGAGTATTTATCTCAGCAAATTAAAAGTGCGGTAAAAAATGAACCCTATTTTCTTGTTGGGTATTCTTTAGGCGGACGGATCGCTTTGTATTATGCGCTGCAAGCTCAGGTGGAACGATCTAATTTGCAAGGCGTTATTTTAGAAGGGGCGAATCTAGGTTTAAAAACCGACGAAGAAAAACAGGCTCGTTTCCAGCAAGATTTTGCTTGGTCGCAACGTTTTGTACAAGAATCGCCAGAAAATGTGTTAAATGATTGGTATCAACAACCTGTGTTTTCCTATTTGACTGCAGAAGAAAGATTACAGTTGGTTGAAAAACGAAAATCAAATTGCGGGGAAAATATTGGCAAAATGTTGTTGGCGACAAGTCTATCCAAGCAACCTGATTTTAGTGAAAAAGTGCAGTTAAGTTCTTTGCCATTTTTTTATTTTTGTGGCGAAAGAGATCATAAGTTCCAAGTATTAGCCAAAGAAAATCAAATTAATTTAGTGACAATTCCCTGCGCTGGACATAACTCACATTTAGAAAATTCAAAATATTTCTCTAAAAAAATAGAAAATTGCATATTAAAAATTGCTAGACCTTAGTTAAAATGCTAGGATTCAATCCTTTCTCTTTATAATAAACTACTAAGGAAACACAATGTCTACACAACTTCGTAATAATCCGATGAAAGTGGCGTTAGCCTCGATGGTCGGTACGGCAATCGAATTTTTTGATTATTATATCTATGCAGCGGCTGCTGTATTAGTTTTCAATACGCAATTCTTCCAAAGCGATGATCCGCTTTCTAATGATTTACTTTCTCTTTCTACGCTTGCACTTGCATTTTTTGCACGTCCTATTGGTTCTGCATTATTTGGTCACTTCGGCGATAAAATTGGTCGTAAAAAAACCTTGGTTGCCTCACTTATTTTAATGGGTGGTTCAACGGTAGTAATTGGTTTACTTCCTAACTATGCTCAAATTGGTATTTGGGCGCCGATTTTGCTTTGCGTATGCCGTGTTGGTCAAGGTATTGGACTCGGTGGCGAATGGGGCGGTGCAGCGTTAGTCGCAACAGAAAATGCACCAGAAGGAAAACGAGCTTGGTACGGTACTTTCCCTCAATTAGGCGCACCAATTGGTTTATTTGTCGCTAATGGAACGTTCTTCTTAATTAGCTATTTACTTGGTCATAATGCACTTGTTGAATGGGCGTGGCGTATTCCGTTTGTCTCTTCCATTTTATTAGTTGCAGTTGGTTTATATGTTCGCTTAACTTTGCACGAAAGCCACGTATTTGTGGAAGCAGAGCAAAAAGGTAAAAAATTGAATGCACCAGTGAGTGTTGTGTTTACCAAACACTTAAAACCAATGATCATTGGTACATTTATTATGGTGGCAACTTATTCTTTGTTTTACATTATGACGGCTTTTGCGCAGGCATATTCTCGAACCGCGCCAAAGCTTTCTGAAGCAGGTTATGCGCTTGGCTTAGGTATCCCAGCAAATACCTTTACTGGCTTGTTATTAATTAGTGCTATTGTATTTGGTATTTTTATTAGTATTTCTGGTGTTTATGCCGATAAAATCGGTCGTCGTAAATGGTTGATTTGGGTGACTATTGCTATCGGTGTGCTTGGTTTAGCAATGCCGTTATTCTTAGAAAATGGCACTCCAGTTAGCGTATTTGCATTTTTAGTGATTGGTATGGCGATTATGGGAATGACATTTGGTCCAATGGCTGCGCTATTACCAGAATTATTCCCAACAGAAGTCCGTTATTCAGGTGCCTCTCTTGCCTATAATTTAGCATCAATTATTGGTGCAACAATTGCAGCAATGATTTCTTTAAAAATTAACGCGTCATTCGGTGTAATGGGCGTAGGAATTTATTTAGCAATCAATGCATTAATGACTTTCTTGGCATTATTAGCCTCAAAAGAGACTAAAAATGTAGATTTAACAGAAATCTAATTTTAGTCGTAAATATTTTAGGTTATTTAGCCTTTAGAAGTAGTTTATTTAGAACTTATATCAAGTTTAGGTTTCAATGCCAACAAGTAAATAGACTACTTTGATTAAATTGATCAGAAGATCGCAGTTTATTAATAAAAAATCTGCACCTTACTTCGTTAGAATATAAATCTAATTAATTAAGGTGCAGAATAAAATAAAGTTTTATTGTTTCAAATAAATATTAATTTAACTTAACAACGCTTGTGCAGCTGCGATCACAACAGACACAGCTTTTTCTTCTGTTTGTTTTATCGCTGCTTCATTTGGAATTTCTTGTTGAGTGCGGTTTACAATCACGCCTGCAACCATTCCTGCACGCAAACCTAATGCACTACACATAGTAAACAATGTTGAAGATTCCATTTCGTAATTCATTACATTCAAATCTTGCCATTGTTTAAGCAAACCTTGGTAATCACGATATACTTTACCACTATAAGTATCGTAACGTTCTTGACCTGGATAGAATGTATCAGATGATACGGTTACACCTACATAAGGCTCGATACCTTTTGCTTTCGCTGCATTATAAAGTGCGGTTGTACATTCAAAGTTTGCCACAGCTGGATATTCTAATGGTACAAAATGACGGCTTGCGCCATCTAAGCGAACAGCAGCGGTTGTGATAAGGACATCGCCTACATTAATGTGCGGTTGAATTGCCCCCGTTGTGCCAATACGTAAGAAAGTGCGAACACCAAGTTGAGCAAGTTCTTCCACACAAATTGATGTTGATGGGCCACCAATACCCGTAGAACATACAACAATAGGCTGACCATTGATATAACCTAACCACGATGTAAATTCACGCGTGCTTGTAAGAAACTCTGGATTATCAAGTTGTTTCGCAATACGCTCACTACGCGCAGGATCGCCAGGAACAATAGCGAGTGTTGCACCTTTAAGTTGCGCTTTAGTGAGGTTTAAGTGAAATACGTCTGACATAATAAATCTCCTTATTATCATTGAACGTGATGATTTCGCCTTTAGGAAAAATCTTATTTTCAAGAAAAGAAATAAAATATTTTTAGAAAATTTTGTTTTCTCTTTCAAACATTTTCATTATTTCTTTTTTGTTTTTCTGATAACGAATAATAAGTAAAAAAAGAAGTGCGGTCAAAAAGTTAAACGTTTTCGGTTATAATTCCACGTAAATTTTTTCTAGAACAAGCGAAAAATAAAATGAATGCAAAAATTTTAGTTATAAAAGTGGGGCAAGTTGAAACCCTAACCTTTTCCGATGGAAGCCAGTATGAAAGCGCAATTCGTAAGAAAACAGTGCCATCGGTAAAAATTCATTCTCTTGGTGCGGAAGGAAACGATGTTGGTTTAAAAAAACATCACGGTGGTGTAGATAAAGCTCTCTTTTTTATGTCGGCAGATTCTTTTAATGAATTAAATGCTTTATTAAATAAAGATTTTTCTTATATGGATACTGCGACATACGGAGAAAATTTTGTCGTATCAGGCTTGAATGAAGACAATGTATGTATTGGCGATCGTTATCAAATCGGCTCAACAATTTTAGAAGTATCTCAACCACGTAAACCTTGTGAGCGTTTATCAAAAAATACAGAAAACGAAGATGCTCGCGATATTATTTATCAAACTGGGCTTAGTGGATGGTATGTTCGTATTATTGAAACAGGAACAATTAAGCAAAAGGATGAACTAAAATTACTCGCCCGTCCTTATCCGCAAATAACAATTCGTCATTTAAATCGCTTGTTATCTGCACCCGAAAATGAAGCTGAACTAGAAGCCGCATTAGATATTGAAGTATTAGCTGAAGCCTTTAAACGCTCAATTCGATCGCAAATATCGAAATTCAAACAACAGGGATAAATATGTCAGAAATTTCAACCGCACTTTCAGAGGACTGTCCATGTCAATCTGGTCATCATTACGCAGATTGTTGTGGCAAATTTCATCTGAGACAAGCATTTCCCGAAACGGCAGAACAACTTATGCGTTCACGTTATACGGCTTATGTGTTAAAAAATATTCCCTATATTGTTGCAACAACTGTGCCAAGCCAACAAACTTTATTAGAGCCTAGGTTATTGCAAGAATGGGCGGACAACACTACGTGGCTAGGATTAGAAATTCTAAAAACGGAAAGCCTTACAAAAACTCAAAGTGCGGTAGAATTTAAGGCGATTTTTCAAGGCGAAGAATGTGAGCAAGCCCATCAAGAACGGTCAATTTTTGTGAAAATTGAAGATCGTTGGTATTTTGTTGATCCGACAGTATCCTTGCCTACAATGAAACAACCTTGTGTATGTGGTTCTGGTAAAAAATTTAAACATTGTTGTGGGGGATTTCTATGATTTCATTAAAAAATTTTGGATTATTATTTTGGAAACGTTTTTCAGAAAATAAACTTAATCAAGTCGCTGGCGCATTGACTTATAGCACAATGTTAGCAATGGTTCCTTTAGTTATGGTTATTTTTTCTATTTTCTCTGCTTTTCCTGTATTCAATGAAGTGACGGGAGAATTAAAAGAAATGATTTTTACTAATTTTGCGCCGTCAGCGAGTGATATGGTGGGCGAATATATCGATCAATTTGTATCAAACTCAAAGAAAATGAGTGCGGTGGGAATTGTGAGTTTAATTGCTGTTGCCTTGATGCTAATTAATAACATCGACCGAACACTAAATAGTATTTGGCACAATAGTCAATCTCGCTCTCCGCTTTCTTCTTTTGCGATTTATTGGATGATTTTGACACTTGGCCCACTTATTATTGGCGTGAGCATTGGGATTAGTTCGTATATTAAAATAATGTTTGAGCAATCGGAACATTTATCATTAGGCTTAAAATTGCTCAGTTTTGTGCCTTTTTTATTTACTTGGTTTATTTTTACGCTTATTTATACGGTTGTACCGAATAAAAAAGTGAAAATTAAGCATTCAGCTTACGGTGCATTTCTTGCCGCGATTTTTTTCACTCTTGGTAAACAAGCATTTACTTGGTATATCGTCACTTTTCCCTCTTATCAATTAATTTACGGTGCAATGGCAACTTTACCAATTATGTTATTGTGGATTCAAATAAGTTGGCTTGTGGTGCTAGTTGGTGCGCAATTAGCTTCAACCTTAGATGAAATTGGCGAGCAGATCGAGCAATAATGCTCGATCTAAGAAAATTATCGGGCAATCGCCAATGTTTGGTATAAATAATGGCGATAATCATTGAGTAGCTGAATATCAGAAGAATCTTCTAATTTGCCATTACTCAATTGACACATTGCCATATTCGCTTTCATAAATTCATCATCTGCTGATAATCCAGCTACATTCATCAAGACACCTCCAGCAAAAGCAAGATCTAAAAACTTTTGTTCTTGCTTAAATTGGCTACTACAATTACTTCTTACAACAAATTGTGTCACATAATCAGGTTGTGCATAATCCCCTTTCTTCGGTGGGATAACATTATCAAATGCCACTTGGTGATCACCGAAATAACCTAGAACAAAAGGCTTTTTACGTTCATGTAAATAGTTATTCATTCCTTCAATCGCATCATTCAAGGCGACAATACGTTGAGTATAGTCATTCAATGCAGAAATACTTTTAGCCCCTAAATTAGGCATTTGAAGATTAAATATATTTTCTATTCCCAATTCGTATGGACCATGTTCACGCATAGTCAATACATAAACAAACATCGGTTGATCTACATTTTCTAACGCAGGATGCTGTTTTTCCAAAATCATTCGGGTGTACTTCATCATTTCTTCACTACTAATATCCCAAAGATTTTTACTGATAGGTGCAGGATAACCAAGATCTTGTGGCTGTAACATCAAATCAAAACCGAAATGATCATAAGCGGATTTCGCATTGTAATTACCTTTTGTAAAAGGCGACAAGGCAACACAAAAATATCCTTGTGCTTTTAGATTTTTCACTAAGCCTGATTGCAAGTGTGGTACAACAGAATAAAAAACGCCACTTGCTAACGTGCCAAAATCGGTCGAAGGCACACCGGCTAAAAAAGCAAATTCTGATTTCCACGTTGCGCCAGCAAAAGTATGTACACGCAATGGCGAAGTAAATACCGTATCATTTTGGGGTTCAAACATGGAAAGTGGTGGAATAGATTGCTGACTAAAAGCAAATTGATGAGGGTTCAGCGTGGATTCCATTAATGTTACAACAATATCGGGTTTTGTTTCAGATAGGTTGTTTGTATCAGATGAAAGTGCGGTCATTTTTTCAATAAAATTTTGGCTATTGCCATCAAAATTTGGCACTTTGAAAAAAATACCGCGGCAAGACATTGGTAAATTCAAAAACACATCGCGACCATCATCAGGCAAAGAATCTAACCAAACTTGCACCGCACTTGGATTTTTAGAATAATGCCACATCAAACTAAAGCTAAGGATAAACAATAACGCTCCAATGCTGTTACCTAATACCCCTAAAGACTCGATATCATTGAAACCAAAAATCGCATAACCTAATAACGAAAGTAGCCCAATAACGTCAAACAATGCACCTTTATAATGAATTAAAGTTTCCCAATTTCGCCAATCCACCACAAGAAAGAAATCTGAAATTAGCAAAGGTTGTTTGTAATAATGAATTTTTAAACGGTGAAATAACATCAGTACCACAAAAAGCACAGATGAAAAATTTAAAGCACGTTGCCATTGGCCGGAAACCATAAGCATACCGCCAAATAAAAAAGAAAAGAGTGCGATAGCAAAGAAATAAGTCCAACGATAATGGGAGTTTATGATAAAAATCACTGCCGCAATCGTGAATAAAACTAAGAAAATATAAGCGATCATAAATTTTCCCTATGATGCATAACAGACTAAAATTAGACATGACAATATCTGAACACTTTATCACGTAAACGTAATAGATTGAACGGGAAAAGAAAATTATTTGGATAATTTGAAAATAAAGTGGTGGGCGATACCGGTCTCGAACCAGTGACCCCCTCCTTGTAAGGGAGGTGCTCTCCCAACTGAGCTAATCGCCCGCTTGGTCAAACTTAGTAACATTAAGAACACTTTTTAGAGAAGTGGTGGGCGATACCGGTCTCGAACCAGTGACCCCCTCCTTGTAAGGGAGGTGCTCTCCCAACTGAGCTAATCGCCCACTAGAAAGCGTTTAAATATAAAGGGAAAGTTTGAGCGGAAAGGACACTTTAGAAAAGTGGTGGGCGATACCGGTCTCGAACCAGTGACCCCCTCCTTGTAAGGGAGGTG